>Ga0172373_10003094_pt1 | contig 24703 bp, 12 predicted proteins | sample Lak10m_2_FD_114546 | JGI IMG/M metagenome (GOLD analysis project Ga0172373, IMG submission 114546) | Freshwater microbial communities from Kabuno Bay, South-Kivu, Congo - kab_092012_10m | ecosystem: Environmental > Aquatic > Freshwater > Lake | place: Democratic Republic of the Congo...
AATGCCTCCTGACGTCGTCCGCTACGCCTTGGGTCGTAGCAGCTGACGTCAGGAGGCTGGGATGAGGAGGAGATGGCGGTTCTTCAATGCCTCCTGACGTCGTCCGCTACGCTTCGGGTCGTAGCAGCTGACGTCAGGAGGCTGGGATGAGGAGGAGATGGCGGTTCTTCAATGCCTCCTGACGTCGTCCGCTACGCCTTGGGTCGTAGCAAGCGGGCTTCAAACTTGAATCTTGAAACTTGAATCTCCCCCCGATCCGCCTCCGCCCTTGTCCTTCGGCGGGTACTCCCTAACGTCGGGGCCTGCATGGCGTCGCCATCCCCTGTGGTTCGGCTGCTTCGCGACCTGATCGCGTTGCCGAGTGTCAATCCGGCCTTCCTGCCGGGGGACGACCCGCGGACGGGCGAGGCGCGGGTGGCGGATTTCGTGGCGGCAACAGCGGCCGCAGCCGGGCTGACGGTCGAGTTTCAGGATGTCGCGCCGGGACGCCGCAACGTGCTGGCGCGGCTCGAAACCAAGGGCCCCGTGCGGCGTCGGGTGCTGCTGGCACCCCACCTCGACACCGTCGGCAACCCGAACCTGGACGCACTCCTGGATCCCGTGGTCCGGAAGGGTCGCGTGGTCGGTCGCGGCGCGTGCGATACCAAGGGGTGCGTGGCGGCCATGCTGGAGGCGGTGCGCCGGCTGGCGCGGTCGGGTCCCCGGCCGGAAGGCGTGGAGATCGTCTTCGTGGGCTTGGTGGATGAGGAAAACGCCCAGATGGGATCGCGGCATTACGCCGGTCAGGCCTCGAAGCAAGGATACGGGGCGGATCTGGCGGTGGTGGGGGAACCCACGCGGCTGGACGTGGTGACGGCGCACAAGGGCGATGTCTGGCTCCAGTTGCGGACCCAGGGCCGTGCGGCGCACGGGGCGACGCCGCACCTCGGCAAGAACGCGGTGCATGCGATGGCCCGCGTGGTGGATCTTCTCGAAGGCGAGTACCGGACCCAGCTCGAAGGACGGGTCCATCCGCTGCTGGGCTCGCCCACGGTCAACGTGGGATCCATCCGGGGCGGCACGCAGCCGAACATCGTTCCGGACGATTGCGTGATCTCGGTGGATCGCCGGACGTTGCCGGGGGAATCCGAGACGATGGTGCGGCGGGAGGTGAAGGAATTGCTCGAGAAGCACGGGGTCGAGGCGACGATGGATACGTTGCGGACGGCACCGTGTCATCCGCTGGAGACGGATCCGGGGCTGCCGTGGGTGGTGGCATTGCGCAAGGCGGCGGGGAAGCGGCGCACGGTGGGGGTGCACTATTTCTGTGATGCGGCACCACTGGCGGAAGGGGGGATTCCGGCGGTGGTGTTCGGTCCGGGGGACATTGCCCAGGCGCACACGCGCGACGAGTGGATCGCGGTGGATTCGCTGGAGCGCGGCACGGCGGTGCTGGAGGCGTTCCTGAGGAAGCTGTAGCCGCTGGAATGGTCGAGGAATTGGAACCGGGAGGGTGAGGATGAACAATCCGTGAGAGTCGCGTTTCTGACCCATGAACCGTTCCTGCCGCCGAGTGGCGGCGGGTCGGCCGAGGCTCCCCACATCGTTCGGGAGTTCCGGCGACGGGGACATCGATTGGACCTGTTCTGCCCGGAGTTTCCGGACTGGCGGAAGCTGCAGGAGGATCCCGGGCTGAACCTGCGGATCTTCGAGCGGTGGCGGATGGGACGGTACACACGGTTCCGGAACCTGAAGTACCTGTTGTATCCGGTAGCGCTGGCGGGATACGTGCGCGAGGTGGTGGCGGACCAGAAGCTGGAAGGCGACCCGGAGGCGGGCTACGACATCCTGTTCGCGCAGCACACGATCTCGGCGGTGGCGGCGGGGTGGGCGCGGAAGAAGGTGGGTGGACGCCTCGTCCTGAACTTCCTCGATTACCTCACGGGCTTCATGGAGACGTGGCCGGCGCCGTTCACGAAGACGGGCCTGGTGGACGCCCTGAACCGTTACGAGATGTCGTTGCCCGTGCGCTTCGACGCCGAAGGCATCCTGACGGTCTCGGATCCGCTGGCGGAGCGGTTCGTCGGCGTGGGCTATCCGCAGGAGCGGATCCGCACCTTGTTGTACGGGTACGATTCGCGGGTGTTCTGCCCGTCCGAGGAACCGGTGATCGACGGCGAGGGCCCGGTGGTGGTGATGCACGGGTCGTTCGACCAGCATCATCTGGGGCCGATCGCGCGGGACGCGCTCGCGCTGGTGCACGGGGTGCGGACGGACGTTCGATACCGGTTCGTGGGACGCGACACGCCGACGCTGAAGCGGTTCGTGAAGGACATGGAGGCGCGTTGCCCGGGGATCCGGATCGAGTGCCCGGGGTTCGTGCATTACGCGAACATCCCGCGGCAATTGAAGGGCGCGACGCTGGGGATCGTGCCGTACGAGGCCAGCGAGGGGACGCACTGTGCCTTCGTCGCGAAGGCGGTGGAGTACCTGGGCTGCGGCCTCCCGGTGGTGAGCACCCCGCTGGAGAACCTGAGGCGGCATTTCGCGACCGAGCACGCCATCCGGTTCAGCGGGTTCGACGGGCGATCGTTCGGCAATCACATCCTCTACTGGCTTTCCATGCCGACGGCGCAGCGCGTGGAAATGGGGTTGAAGGCCTCCCGGAAGGTGGCTGCGGAACTGGATTGGTCGGTGATCGCGCGCAATGCGGTCGATTTTGCGGAGCGCGTGCACCAGCATCCGCCGGCGCCGATGGTCCGGCGGAAGCGGTGAGGCGGGGTGTGGAGACGGAACAATGCGACATCAATGAGCGACACGAAGCAGAGCTTTGCGAAGCAGGGGGCGTGGATGGTGCTGGCAACGGTCGCCGGCGGGGCAGCGATGATGCTGGTCCACACGTTCGTCAGCAAACGATGCGGCGACCAGGCCTATGCGGAGTTCAAGGCGTTGCTGTCCTCGTTCTATGTGATCGCGGCGGTGGGTGGCGGCTTGTGGACGCTGTTCGGCCAGCAGACGGCGGCGGCGGTGACGGAACCGCTGCTGGGGGGCGTGGCGGCGGCGGCACGCCGGACCTTCCTCCTGATCCTCGGCATCTGGCTCGCGGTCGCCGTGGGATTGTTCTTCTTCCAGGGGGATCTCATCCGGATCTGGAAGCTCTCCGGGCCGGGCGGCCTGTGGGCGACGTGGGTGTTGGGATTGCTGACGTTGTGGATCTCGGTGGCCCGCGGCCTGGTCCAGGGGCGGCAGAACTTCGCCGCGCTCGGGTGGCTGACGATCCTCGACGGGATCGGGCGGTTTGGAACGGTGGTTGCCCTGGTGACGCTTTTCTCGGGGGGTGCGGCGGGGGCCATCACCGGTGCGGCGCTCGGGTGTGCGGCGGCCCTGACCGTGGGGTTGTGGGGATCGCGGGATGTGTTGCGGATGAAGCCGGCGCCATTTGACGGGGCAGTGTGGCGGTCGGGGTTCATTCCGCTGGCGATCAATGCCGCTTCGATCCAGCTGTTCCAGCAATACGACAACATGTTCTGGCAGGCGGCGGTACCGGCGACGGCCCTGGCGGAGTGGAATCTCGGGGCACGCTATTCGCCGGCACAGACGATTGGGTTCGGGCTCACGCAATTCACGGTGCCGCTGGCCCTGGTGATGTTGCCGCGGATCGCCCGGAGCGCGGCGATGGGGGAGAAGTCGGATTCGTTGAAGCTGACCTTCCTCGCGACGCTGGCGATGGGTGGTGGAGCGGCGTTGGCGTGCACGGTGCTGCCGCGGCTGCCGTTGCAGGTGATGTTCTTCAACAAGCCGGAGAACTGGGCGGCGTCACCGCTGGTGCCGTGGTTCGCCTGGGCGATGACGTTCTTCACGCTCGCGAACGTTCTCCTGAACGACCTGTTCGCGCGACGGCGGTTCGGCGTGGTCTACGCCGTGGTGGCCCTGGCGGCCGGGTACGTCGGGGTGCTGCAATGGCTGAAGCCAAGCCTGGTCGCCACGGAACCGGCGCAGGCGTACCGCTCCGGCGTTCAGGTCCTGTGCGTGTTCACCGCCCTGTTCCTGGCAACCGCCGCCGCGTTCGTGCGATTTACCCGTGGCAAGTCCACGGGTGCGGCGGGAGTTTGAAGCCTGAAGGCCGGGTGCCCTCACCCGGCGGGTTTGAAGGATGCACCGCGTGAGGGCACGCGGCGTTCAGTCCCCTCACCCCTTCGCGGGCGTGCCCAGGACCTTGTCGATGGCGAGCATGAGGTCCAGGCCGCTGAAGGGCTTTTCGAGGGTGAGATGCGCGCCCAGCATCTGGGCGCTCTCAAGGTATTGTTTGGCGTCGATGTAGCCACCACCCGAGACGGCGATGATCTTCACGGCAGGATGGAGCCGGCGCAGTGTCATGATCGTCTCGAAGCCCTCCTTCTCGGGCATCAGGACGTCCGTGATGACCAGCTGGAAGGAGTCGAGATCCGTGCGCTTGAGCGCTTCGGCACCGTTTTCAGCGGTCACGGCGTCGTGCTGGTGGGCACGGAGGACGGCCGACGTGGAGCGGAGGAGCTGCGCGTTGTCGTCGATGCGGGCGCACGACATCAGGGTGGGATAGGTCGAGCCATCCTGCCGCAGATGCCAGACTTCCTCGGCGGCGAACCCGCCTTCCTCGATGATGCGCTGCACCAGCTTCTGGACGCGGGGCAGGTCCTCGTTCCGATGGAACATGGTGAGCTTGCGGCCGAGGAGTTCGCCGACCTTCCACCCATGCTCACGCGCCCAGGTTTCGTTGACGTATTGGATGTGGCCGGTGAGGGCTGCGATGGCGACGCCATAGTTGGCTCCATCGGCAATCGTCCGGAAGATCCGGAGATCCTCCTCGGCCTGCCGGCGTTGGGTGATGTCACGGGCGACACCGGCGGAGCGGAACGGCCGTCCATCCGGGCCCGGCACCGGGAACGATCGATCCAGGATCCAACGGAGGGTGCCGTCGGGTGTCACGACGCGGTACTCGGCAACGGTGGGTTCGCCCTTGGATTGACGCTCGAGGGCATTGATCACCGCGGGGCGATCTTCCGGGTGGATGCCTTCGAGGTAGTCCGCGGCATGTTGGTAAAGCGCTTCGGTGTCGCGGATGGCCTTCTCGGCCTGGATGCGGAAGGAGATGTCACGGATGACGGCCGTGACCAAGGGGCCACGGGGGGTATTCAGGCGGCCGAGGGCGATCTCGGCGGGGAACTCGGACCCGTCCTTCCGGAGCGCGCGGAGGGCTCCGCGGTGGGCAAGGTCCAGCGGGGTCCCGTCGGCGACATAGGCCTGCCGTGATTCGGCGTGGTGCGCGCGCAGTTCGGCCGGGACGAGGAGGTCAACCGATCTGCCGATGAGTTCGTCGCGCTTCCAGCCAAAGAGCCGCTCGGCCTCGCGGTTGACCAGCTGGATCCGGCCATCGGAATCCGCGAGCACGAAGGCGTCGGGCGCCAGCTCGATGAGGTCTTCGAACTGCTGGCGGGATTGTTCGAGTTCGAGAGTACGTGCGGCGACGCGCTGCTCCAGGGAAGCCGCCTGATCGCGGAGGGCGCGCTCGGCCTGGCGCAGGGAGGTGATGTCGCGTTGGACGGACATCCAATGGGTCACCTGTCCCCGGCCATCGAGGAGGGGTTGGACTTCGATGGAGGCCCAGTAGCCCGATCCGTCCTTGCGGTGGTTGAGGATCTCGGTCTGGAACCGGGCCTGGCGTCGGATCTGGTCCCGCATGAACGACACGGTCTCCGGGTCGGTGTCCGGGCTTGTGGTTCCGGGCTTCTTCCTGCGAATAGCCGGTCAACCGGGTGAAGCCTTCGTTGACCCAGAGAACGAGACCATTGGCATCCGCCAGGATGACCGCGTTGTCGGTCCGCGCCACGATGAGCGCCAGGATCTCGGCACTGGGGGTGGGGTCGGTGCCCGGAGGAAACGGAGCCTCGGGTAAGGATGGGCTCATGGGGTGGACGGCTTGGAGGCGGGCGGCGGGTTGGTCAGCGCGGGGGCATTGGTGGTCGCACCAGACTCGGCGGAAGCCTCCTTCTGGATGGATTGGAAGATCAGGACGCCAAGGATTCCCAGAACGCCCAGCGCCAACCCGATGGCCGGCCAATTCGGACCCGAAGCGTTCTCGTCGTCCGGGCCTTCAACACCCTGCTGCAGGGCACCTGCCGCAATGCAGGGGGGGCAGAATGGAACGGGGGCGTCGACGGGAATGGGCGTCTGGCATCGGTTGCAGCGGGTTTCGGGCGGAGGGGTGTCCATGATTGGGGATGGGTGATTCGGGGACGCTAGCCCGTGCGGGAGTCGGGCTTCCGTGTGGGGCCATCAGGTCGGGCAAAGGGGTGGGATTTCATTCCTTTGATTGCACGATGGCGGGACAATGGACAAGGTATTGAAAGATAGCACTGGCGGATCCTGAGGGACTTCACTGGCTGGTCCCGCGTCAAAAGATAAAACCGCAGAAATCATGACACTCAAATCCCAGAAACGGGGCGGATTCACGCTCATCGAATTGCTGGTCGTGATCGCCATCATCGCGATCCTCGCTGGAATGCTTCTCCCTGCATTGTCCAAGGCCAAGCTGAAAGCCACCGGTGCCGCGTGCGCCAACAATCAGAAGCAGCTCGTCTTGGCGTGGGCGCTTTATTCGACGGACTTCAACGATTACCTGGCTCCGACGGACACGTGGCGCAACGAACGTGGCGTCAATGTGGCCCTGACCGGTGGCGGATACTGGGCAGGCCCCACTCCGGACATCGCCTCGGGCATCACACTCGAGGAGGCCATGCGGCGTGTCCGCAACGGACTGACCAACGGTCCGTTGTGGAAGTATGCGCCGTCGGTGGGCGCGTATCATTGCCCGGGTGATCTCCGCAGCAAGAGGAAGCCGGGGGCTGGTTGGGCGCATGATAGCTATTCGAAGGCCAACGGAATGAATGGGATTGCTTCCTGGGAAGCGGCCCAGAAGCCCTATGTGAAGGCCACGGATGTGACCAGCCCAGCCGAGTCCTTCGTGTTCATCGAGGAGTCGGATCCCCGGAATTCCAACCTCGGCACATGGGTCCTGTCTGTGGCCTCGCCCGGGTGGATCGATCCTTTTGCCGTGTTCCATGGCAACTTCAGCACCTTTGGATTCCAGGACGGCCACTATGAGGGCCACAAGTGGACCGAGGCCCGCGTGATCAAGGCTGCCCAGGATTCCGCCGTCGGTCGTTCGAGCTTCAACTGGGCCGGTGGCGGCCGTACCAACCCTGACTTCCGGTGGGTTTGGAACAAGTACCGCTACATCAACTGGAAGGATCTGCCCTGAAAGTTTGAAGTTTGAAGATTCAAGTTTGAAGCCCGAGGGGACGGCGTTGGTGTAGACGCCGACGTCAGGAAGCGGGGGCGGTGAGTCCCCGGATTCCAGAGTGGAGGCCGGGTGCCCCCACCCGGCGGGCTTGGAGATTGCGCCGCGTGGGGTCACGCGGCCTGCACCCAACACCTCCTTACCGCAGGAGCGTTGCCCGGTAGAAGGCGCGGTCGGAACCGGGCAGGTCCCGGAGCTCCACGATCCCTCCCACGGGGTTGCCTTCGGCGACCTTCTCCCACTTGAGGAGGTCGGTGGACCGTTCGAGTAGCACCGTTCCCTCGGTCACGGGTTCCACGATGAGTTCCACCCGTCCGGTCGCCGCATCCACGCTGGCCACCCGGATCGTGGGCAACGTCCCGAGAGCCTCCACTTCATCCGGGATTCCGTTGGCGTTCGTGTCGGCGGATGTTCCCAGGGCGATGTCGACGGCATCGGCGGCGCCGTTCTCGTTGCGATCGGCCACCCCGTTTGCCCCGGGTGCCGCAAGGCGCGCGGCGGTGAACACGACGCGCGATTCCGGCGTGCCGTCGCCGTTGGAGTCCGCGTCGACCTCGAACCGTCCCGAGGCTACCCCTTCGATGGAGCGGATGGTCAGGTGAGCTCCCGCTGGGAGGTCGAAGGGCGGGAGGGCGAACACGTGGTTCCCGAGATCGGCCGTGGCGCCCTCGACGACCAAGCGCGGACGGAGCGGACGGCCGGTGTGGTTGCGGATCCGGGATTCGCCGCGATCGGCGTCGGCATCGATGCCCACGCGTCCACCGGCCGGCAGTTCGAGCCCGCCCCAGCGGAGCACGATGCGGTTGGTCTCGTCGCGACCGATGCCGATGGCAGGAACGACGCGCGTGGCATCGCCGGCGGGGGTGATGTCGAACCCGGTGAGCGTGCCCTCCGAGCGCAATGGGACGAAGCGGTCGACAGCGCCATCGCGGGATCCATGGACCTGGAGATCCCAGACGGTGCGGCCGTTGGCCAGGGCGACGTGGTAATCACCGCCTTGGGATCGCATGTCGATGTGCAGGTCGCCGGGGGGCTTGGTGAAGAGGACGAGGGCGTTCGTGTGGGGAAGGCTGGCATTCCCGACGAGGGGAGGCACGGCGACACCGGGGAAGCGGTCGACGAACTTGCCGTCCGCGGCCCAGCCCCACTGGTTGGTGCCGGAGGTGACGAAGGGCGTGGCATCGCCGGCCGTGCCGAAGCTGAACGGCAGGCTCACGAGATCCACGATCCCCGAGAGGCTGAGCATCCAATGGCGCGGTCCGGTCCAGATGCGGATTGGGAGCGCGTAGAGCCCGTTTCCGCTCCACACGTCGCCCCGGCCGTCGCCGTTCCAGCTGTCGCGTGAATTGAGGAAGAACTGGTACGTGTTCGCGATGCGGTCCACGAGGATGTACTGGGATGCCGCCGTGGAGCGGAAACCCCAGGACTCCTGATGGACGCGGTGGGACGGGTGATTGGGATCGTACACACGGATGCGGGTGTAGCGGGAGTCGATGTCCACGATCTCGTACGGGGCGACGGCGTGGCCGGTGCCGACCGAGGGAACCATGGTGAGGACGAAGTTCTCCGGGTGGTCGCGGATCATGGCGAGGACGTTGTTGGGACGGCCACCGACCGATCCAAAACCATCGCCATGGAGCTGGTCGAGCCACGCGGTGACGAACTCGGTGCTGGTCTGGACGCCCTGCATGCCGCGGATGAAGGCCCAGAGATTGGCGGGCGTGCGCGGGCCGCAGAACGGGTTGTTGTGAACCTCGGGCAACGGGAACTGGCCGAAGCTCAGGTTCTCCGGATACATGCCGGCGGCGTAGTGCGCGTTCGGATAGAACCGTTCGGGTGTGATCAATCCGTTGCGCAGCATCTGCGCGGTGGCGGAGAACCCGACGCAGGAGCCGCGCGTGTTATCCATCCAGATCTTGAAGACGAGGTAGGTCACCAAGGCGACCGGGTCGCGGAAGTCGCAGATCGGATTCTGGATGTACACGGTGTTCCCGAACACGGTGTCGTACATCCCGAACCCGACAGTGTCGTCGCGGTTGACGAACGGGAAGGCGTGAAGGCGCGTGACCTCGGGCAGCACGCGGAGGTCGGTGCCGACCGTCCACTCCACGGCTCCCGGGCGGGCCACCGGATCCTGGACGAGCCAGCGCCAACGCGAGCCGAGTTGCTGCGCGATGTGGACCGGCACACGGGCATTGATGTGCGCGCGGGTGGCGTCCGTGACGGAGAAGCTGATCGGGACCATCGCCGAGTGATCCCAGCCGGCGGGATCGGCGCCGGGGACGGCGTTGGTGGGCGCGAGGAACAGCCGGAGCTGGCTGTGGAAGTTTGCCCCATCGATGAGGTGGCGGTCGGGACCGTCGATGCGGAGTCCGTCGAAATCGCCGAGGTTCACGAGGCCCACCGTGCCGAAGGCGACCTCAAAATCGCTGAGCGGTTGTGTGTCGTCGGAGTGGGTGAAGTAGCGGTCGCGCACCATGTAATCGAGCGCGGTGCTGGGCGGCAGTCGGTCGATGCGGATGGGCGGGAACGGCAGCGTCGCAACGCGGGCTATGGTGAGGCCGCTGTTGCCGACGTAATCGGTGGCGGTGATGCGGATCTCGAACTCGCCGAGGGGCAGGACGATTCCGCGGAGGAAGTTGTAGTTGGGTGCGAGGCCGGACAGGGCCGCCTCGAACCCGACGATTTCCTCGGCGTTGCCGGTGGCGAGGTTCACGACGGTCGCGCTGAAGTCCGCGATGCCGTTCGGTTCACGCACCAGGCCTTGGATGATGATGTTGCGCGTCGTGGCCGCGGGATCGTCGAGGGTCACCGGATCCTCCGAGGGCGAGGTCAGCGTCACGGCGGGTGCGAGACGGTCGTTGGCCGCGCCCGGCGCGTAGGGTCCGAACTCGATGTCGTCGACGACTTCGATCCCCGGATGCTGCGACGTCGTGCCGGCAATCTCCGGAACGTACTCGACGGCGAAGGAAGCCAGGCGATCGCCATTGAGCGCGGTGACCGTGAGCGGCGTGCGGATCGCGGTTTCGCGGGTGAATCGGTTGGTGTCGGACGCCAGCAGGCGACCCTTCACGTCGTATCCGCGCAGGATGACCCGGAGCGGGTTGTCGAGCCGTTCCACGGGCGGGAAACCGACACGGACGCGGACGGCCACCTGCGGCGGGCTCAGACGGAACCGGAGCGGAACATTGTCCGGGATGGCGTCACTCACCCGGCGCAGGGCCTGGGTACCGGAAGCCGTGGCGACGTGGAGGAAATCCGTGGTGGTGATGGCGGCCGGGTTGAGGACGCGCAATCCCGGGTACTGGAACTCGACGGGCGTGCCGGGCGCGAGGTCCTCGAAGTCGATTCGGGTCACGATCGGCGCGACATAGGTGCCGTGCTCGAGTGCAGCCACCGTCTCGATGAGATCCTCGCTGTACACGACCTCGATGCGGGCGATGTCCTGGTCGAGCGGTGCGAGGAGTTCGAAGCCGTTGGTGCCCGTCACGGAGAGCGTCCGGCTCAGGCTCACGCTGGCCTTGGTCGCGTCGAGCGAGCTGAAGGCGTAAACGGTGGCCACGGGCAAGGGTCCGTTCTTCGGGGCCTCGTAACCCGTAGGCAGGCGCAGGTCGAGGCGGACGAATCCCCGCGGGCAGCGGAAGCGGAACTCCAGCCCCGCGGGATCGCCGAGCGCGCCTTCCACCGGCGTGGCGGCGAGCACGCCACCGTGGATCCGCGCCTCGCGGCCGAGCGTGGTGATCCCGTCGAGGTTGGTGGGCGCGGCTCCGTCGGGGAGTTCGAAGAGCTTCACCGCGTGGGTTCCATCCGGCGGGCACGACGGCGTGCCCCCGCCCTGCGAGGAGCAGCCATCGGGGATGCCGTTGGCGTCGTTGTCCGGTTCATCGCCGACGAGGATGTCGAGCAGGTCGGCGCGACCATTCTGGTTGCAGTCGCCGGGGCTGCCCTTGAGGACATCGACCGGGACGCCGGTGACGTCGCGGATGCGCTCGGCCTTGCCGTCGCCATCGGCATCAATGAGGGCCGCCAGCGTGAAGTCGCCGGGCTTGTCCGAGAGGTCGAGCTGGAGCGTGGCGCCTGCCTCCAGATCGAACGGGCCGTAGACACGGCGGAAGGCGTTGTCCACACCGGCACGTGTCGCGCGGAGGATCACGCCGAAGTGCAGCGGGCGGTCGCTGTCGTTCCGGAGGGCACAGCGGCGGCCGTTCGGTTCGATGGACACCGCGATGGACTCGGCGGAGCCGAGTTGGAGACCGACCCATTCCACGGCGGTCTCGAACGTCTTGGAATCGGTGGCGATGGCCGAGGGAACAAAGGAGCGCGTCTTGCTGCCGGGGGTGAACTGGAATCCCCGTTCCACGCCGCCTCCGTTGACCACGTCGAAGGTGTCGCTGGTGCCGGTTGCGGCGTCGTTCCTCTGGAGTCCGAGGATGACCCCGCCACCGGCAGCGCGGAATCGGTACTGCGGCCCGCGAGCCCGGGCGGTGAACCGGACGACCGTGTCATTGGTGGGTACCAGGATCAGCGGTTGGCGCACCTCGTCGCCGGCGAATCCGAATCCGGGGAACGGCGTGATGCCCGACAGCGTGGACACGTAGGAACCATCGGCCTTCCAGCCGAATTCACCGCGACCCTCGACCTCGACGTGCGGATCAGCATCACCGGTGACGCTGAAGAAATGACGGATGTAGGCGCTGGCACCGGGGATGGTGCGGGGGGCCGTGAAGACTCCCACGCGGGTGAACGCGATGCCCTGCCCGCGGAAGACGCGACCGGTGAGGTTCTGGTATTCGTCGGCGCGGTTCGTCGAGGCGCCCACGTGGAAGCGGTAGGTGTTGTTGCGGCGGTCGATGTCGATGAACCGGTGCAGCGCGATCTGGTTGACGATGTGTTCCTCGGGGAGGTTGACGTCATAAGGCGCGTTGGAATCCACCACCCAGATCCGGACGGTGTTGGCGTCGCGGTCCTCGACGCGGTAGGGCGCGACGGCATGGCCGGCGGCCATGGTTCCCGGCGGGACGATCCCGATGGTGTAGAGGGTTTCGGCGCCGCGGATTTCGTGGGCGACTGCGAGGGGATCGCCGACCCAGTTGGGACCATCGAGTTCGACCTGTTCATTCCAGGCGACGAGTTCCTCGAAGCTGTACTGGACGCCGTAGTACGTCTGGATGTGGGCCCAGAGGCTGGTGGGCACCTGCGGCGTGCAACCGCTGCCGCGGAAGAGCATGGAACCCGGCTCGCGGAATCCCGTGGGATATCGCACGGCTGGATCGAAGCGCGTGGACTCGTACCAGCCGCCCGCAAGCAACTGCGTGAGGGCCGCGAAACCGTAGCAGCTTCCCGGCGCGCCGTTCATGCCGGGGTCGAACGTGTCGAGGAAGTAGCTGACTGCCGAGGTGCCGCGGGCGCAGCCGCCGAGGTCGGAATTCGTCTCGAGGAAGCCGGGCGCGATCTCGTTGCCGAAGACACCTTCGAACTCGGCGATGCCGTTGGTTTCGTCGCGATTCATGAAGCCCAGCGACCACAACGCCGGGTAGGGCCATTGGCGGAGTTCGATTTCGCCAGCCCGGGTCCACGACACCATCCCGGGCCGTGACCAGAGATCCCAGATCATCCACACGTACCGACCGGGGCGGTTGAACGCGGCCGCTGGAACGCGCACGCGAAGTCCCGTGCCATCCGGATTGCGCGAGACCACCTCCGCGTCGATCAGGTCGGGCGCCGACGGCGGGATGTTGGCCGCAACCTCGGGCACGAGAAAGACGCGAACGTTCTCGTGGACGTTCTCGGTGGTGAGGGAAACGATCGGATCCGGCGCGCCCAGGAACGGCCCGGTGGGGCTCGCCTCGCGGAAGGTGATCTGCGGATACGCGAGGGTGGGTGCGGCTCCGAGGGCGCGGATCGGCGGCGGGCCGACGTAGACGGCGGTGATCTCGCGGACGCCGGTGTTGCCGGCATCGTCCACCGCACTGAGGCGGATGATGTTGGTCCCGTAGGTCAACAGGACCGGCACGTCGAAGCCCAGCGGCAGTCCCGTACCGGTGAGGCTCGTTCGGAATCCCGAATCGTCGTACGGCGCGGAACCGTCGCCGGAAATCACCTGCAACCGCGCGGAGGCGATCGACTGGTTGTCGGTGACCCGGCCGGTGATCCGGATCGTCGTCGTCCGGTGTTCGGGACGGGGACTGGGTTGTGGGATGACCACCCCGTCCACCGGCGCGTCAAAGGTGACCTGCGGCGCGGAGGTGTCGGGTGGTACGACGTTGGGCGTGACAGGTCCGAACTCAAGGTCGTCGAGGACGACCAATCCGCCCGCGGGCCGATCGAACGAGACCTGGACCTGGTGGATGTCGAGTTCTCGCCGGCAGACTTCGAGCGGAATGCGGATGGGCGTTCCCGGATCCAGCGAGACCACGTGCTCGGCCGCGAGGAACGATGCTTTCGGCCCGCCAGCATAGGCCCGGAACACGACGCGCAATGGGCCGCCGTTGTTCTCGGCCGCCGGATACCCCACATGCACGCGCACGGCGCCCTGCGGCGGGTTGAAGTTCAGGAGCAACGGTCGCGCGGGACCTTCGCCGTTCACGCGTTGATGCAACGCCTGGTTTCCGGAACGCACGTCGACACCGATGAGCTCCGTGCCGCGGATCTCCGGGTTGTCCAGGAACGCCACCCCCGGGTACTGCGTCCCCACGACGGTCCCGATCGGGCGGTCATCAAAGGTCACCTGCGTCCGGGTGGAGGTCGGGTAGCGACGCAGTTCGAGGTCGTCGATGGCCTCCACAGCGCCGTCCGGGGAGGTGACTTCGATGCGGTGGATGTCCTGTTCGAGCACGCGGCAAAACCGGACCGGAGTCGTGACTCCCACCTGCGCCGGCAGGCTGACCTGGAACGAGACGATCGGCTTGGTGGCGTCCTTGCTGTCGAAGGCCTGGACGGTGACCCGACGGGACTTGCCGCCGTTGTCGCCCACCGCGAACCCGACAACCGATTGAGGTTGGTCGAAGCGGAGGACGAGCGGTTCGGGATCCGAACCCGGCGGTTGGTTGGCGAAGGGCTTCCGGGCGAGGAAGTGCGCGGAGCTCGCCGTGGGGAAGCCCGTTTCAACGACGGCACCCCCCGGAATGAGAACGCCGGCGGGATCGAGCCGTTCCACGACCTCACCGACGCCGAAGTCGTCGAAGTGGATCTTGTGATCAAGATTGGCTACCTGCGCCCGGACCGAGGCCAGTCCAAGCCACCCCAGGCCGGCCCACACCAGCCACTGCATGGATCTCTTCATGGAGGGACTTCCGCTGTCGGGAGACGTTTCTTGCAGGGGGCGCCGGAAGATTTGTTGGGTGCGGGGGTTGTCCGATCGGCTTTGGGTGTCTACAGGTACACAATTCGAAGTCCTCCGATGACGCCGTCCGATTCACAGGGCCCGCAGTCTCTGCGACGATTGATCGAACTTCTGGCGCCCGCCTTCAGGACGGCGCTGGAGGCGGATCCCGTCCTTCGGCAAGAGGTGCGGGCATCGCTGGAGGCGTTGTTGGCGTCGCCGCTTTTCGCGGAGGGAACCGGTTCCGCCGCATCGGATGGAGGGTCAGCCCATGCGGCACCCCCGGCTTCGGCACGGACCCCTGCACCGGCTCCAGCCGGGCCGGGGGTTGGCGAACCTTCCGCATCCAGGCTTCCGCCGGTCTCGGTCGATCCCGTCCATCTCCAAAGCCTGCTGCAGGAAGGCCAGCTGGGCGCCGGGGGGCGATCCGCTCCCGTTCCTACGCCCGTCCGCCACACCTACACGGGGCCACGTCTCAAGGAGTTGGGACGCCGATTCCTGCTGAAGGCCCGGGCCTGCCGGCGGATCACGGAGATCCAGCTGGATCCGGAAGCCTCTGCCGGGCCGATCGAGTTGAGGGAACTGCTGGCCGTCGCCGCTGGCGCCAAGTTGTGGATGCACGGTACCTCGCATCACGCCGCAAGCGCCGCCGAATGGCTGGAAACGGTCGAGGCCTTTGACTTGGCCGGCCGGATTGTCACGGCAGCTTCGGAGTCCGGGGATCCCGGATCGGGACCGACAGGTCAAGCATGGCTGCAACTGATGGCCTCTGCGCAGTGCTTGCTCCGGAACGTCATAACCCGGAATCACCAACTGACGGATGAGGACCAGGTGTTCCTGCACGGATATCTGAAGGCGGCCGCCGCCGAGCATCAGCATCTCCTGCGGCATCTCCGGTTGAAGGATGTCCTGACGGCCGCCGAGGTCCCGAGGCTGGAGGCCCAGTTGGCTGGGTTGATCCCTGCGGCCAGCGCTTCGAAGGCCCGTACTGGAACGTCGCCGGTCCAGGAATGGGCGAAGCGACTTCAGTACCATGCAAAGCGGCTGGCCGGGGCAACTGGGGACATGGATGCCGAGGAAAGGTCCTACCACGTTGGGGTCATCGCCGAGGCGGTGCAGGCATTGGAGGCCGAAGGCATTGATCCTGCGGACGACCGGTTTCTTCCCCTTACCACGTTGGAGACGGCATTTTGGGAGGGTTGCGACCCCGGGGGCGTGATTGCCGACCTCTGGCGGCGGCGTCTGGAGCAGCTGGAGGCCGCGGAGGATTCCAGCCAGGAATCGCCCGACGCTCCTAGCCGGCAGACGCCGGAAATGAACCGCATCCGCAAGCTGCTGGAGGGTCGGACCCTCCTCCTGATCGGCGGGGATCCGCAGCCACGCCGGATCCAGGCGTACATCAAGGCTTTTGGGCTGGCCGGGGTGGAGTGGCCCGAGACTCGCCATTACCAGTCCAACGAACGCCTCACCACCCTCATCGAGCGTGCCGATGTGGCCGTCGTCGCCGTCGCGATCCGATGGGCCAGCCATGCGCGGAGTGAACTGCGACAGGTTGTCCAGCGCGCGGGAAAGCCTTGGGTGGTCCTGGAGCGCGGATTGAATCCCGCCCAGTTCGCCTCCGCATTGATCGAGCAGTGCAGCGAGCACCCGGCGTTGGGGGGGGAGTTCCCAGGTTCTGTAGGTCGCGCGCCCTCACGCGGCGTCTTCAAACTTGGATCTTCGAACTTCAAGCTCCTGCCCCCCGCCGGGTGAGGGCACCCGGCCTTCACTCTGCGAAGGCTACAGGGGAGATCAGGAGTTCGCCTTTCGCCGAGGCACGCTGCAAGCAATCACGCCACCGTTCCCACCCGGATTCCCTTCGATACAGGAGGATGAGGACGGAGCTGTCCAAGGCAGTTCGCATGTCAGCCCGGATCAGCGGACGGTGGTGGTGGGCAATTCCACCGGACCCCGCATTTCGTCCATGACCGCGTGGATATCCTTGCCCTTCCAAGGATCAAGGGTGTCGCGTCCGAACTGGTCCCAGGCCCCGGGATCGATGGCCTTGGTCGCCTTGAGAAACGGTGTGTTTTCATCGAATTCGAGCACATCCCCGGGTTGGAGGTGCAATCGGTTGCGGATGAGAACGGGGATCGTGATCTGCCCCTTCGATGTAAGCGTGGCTTTCACGGAAATTAAGTAAGGCGACTATGTAAGGAGATCAAGTGTGTCCGTGAACTGGATATTGGCCAATGGTATCTGGGAACTCCCCGTGGAGGCCGCATGCCTCACACTGCATGGCTTCCATCTTGAATCTTGAGACTGAAAACTCCCCCCGCTCGCGTGAGGACGTGTCGGCCCGTCGGTCGAATGTTGCCGCATGCGTGTCCGCCTACCCCCAGCATCTCCGGTCCGTCCCATGGTCGACCTTCCGGTGCTGGTTGAATCCGAAAGGAAATCCGCCCGTGGCCGTCGGGGTTTCAGCCTGATCGAGTTGCTCTGCGTCATGGCCATCATCGGGATCCTGGTCGGCCTGATGCTGGGCCCGATTGGCCGCGCCTTCCGCAAGGCACGCGGGTTCAAAGCCGAGATGGAGACGCCCGCGCACGTGGAACGTCTGACCGATGGCATGCGCAAGTTTGCCGCCGCCCATGCCGCGTGGACCTGTCCCGATCTGGAAGCGCTCCTCACCTTCGCCAAGCCGGGCGGTCCCACGGAACGCTGGATCAAGGGCGCGCAGGTGACGCTGGTTCCCTTCCGCCACGACACGCCACCCGAGACCCTCGTGTTGACCCTGCAGGTTCCAGGAGGCGGCTCCGACAAGGTCATCCGGTATTCCTTCACCAAAGGCGACCTGACGATCACGCCGGAGTGAGGGGGTGGAAGTTTCAAGTTTGAAGATTCAAGTTTGAAGCCTGCCCAAGATTAGCTGCTGACGTGAGGGGGAAGGTTCAGGGAAGCGGCATGCTTTGGCATCCCGGAGGGATGGGAGCCGATAGCCTCGGGTCGTGCGAAGCACGCACCCGGGGAACGATGTGTCGATTTGGACACCGCACCCCGGAGGGGTGCGAGGCTTCGGGTGCTTCAACCCCTGCCGGGGTAGGTCCCCATGGGGAACGTGTAGCCCGGGGTCGCTTCGCACCCCGGGCTATTCGCTGCAACGCCGTCGGCGTAGGTCAAACACGCCCTGTCACTGGAATCTGGCGACTACCCCTGTAGGCCGCGTGCCCTCACGCGGCGGGTCGTGGGTTTCGCCGGGTGGGGGCACCCGGCCTTCAATCTGGGAACTGGGAACTCCCCCCACGCCCCGCCTCGTGACCTCGTCGGCTACCCCACTTCAAACTTCAATCTTGAATCTTCAAACTCCCTCTCCCCCTCACACATCATAATTCAGCCACGGCCCGAGCCAGCGCTCGAGTTCGGGCAGGGGCATTCCCTTGCGGGTGGCGAGTTCGGCGACCTGGTCGCGGTTCAACTTGTCGATGCCGAAGAACTTCGACTCGGGATGCGCGAAGTAGAATCCGCTGACCGACGCCCCGGGCCACATGGCGCAGCTTTCGGTCAGTGAGATCCCGGCACGGGCCTCGGCGCCGAGCAGGGTCCACAGCAACCGCTTCTCCGTGTGGTCCGGGCACGCCGGGTAACCGGGGGCCGGACGGATGCCGCGGTACTGTTCCTCGATGATCTGTTCGGTCGTGAGGTTCTCCGTGTGGCCGTAGCCCCACTCGCGTCGGACGCGATGGTGCAGGAACTCGGCGAACGCCTCGGCCAACCGGTCCGCGAGCGCTTCGGCCATGATGGCGCGGTAGTCGTCGTGGGCCGCCTTGTAACGCTCGACCAATTCCTTGAGCCCGATGCCCGTCGTCACCGCGAACCCACCGAGGTGATCCGCCGGCGCGTTTCCAGACGACGCCTTCGGAGCGATGAAGTCCGCGAGCGACCAATTCGCCGAGCCGTCCTGCTTCTCCATCTGCTGGCGGAGGAAGTGGAACGTCGTGGCGACCTGCGTCCGGGCGGCATCGCTGTAGACCTCGACGTCCTCGACGTCGCCCACGCGGTTGGCCGGGAAGAACCCGTAGACGGCACGGGCCCGCAGGAGGCGTCGGGAGACGATCTCCTTCAGCAGTTCCTGGGCGTCGTTGTAAAGCTTGCGGGCTTCGTCGCCGTGCTTCGGGTGTTCGAGGATCGACGGGAACCGGCCGCGCAATTCCCACGTGTGGAAGAACGGCGACCAGTCGATGAACGGAACCAGATCGTCGAGGCGGATGGCCTCGGTCGTGACGGCGTTGTCGCCACCGGACATGCCGGGCGTGCGGGGCGTCGGCGCGGTGTCGAGGCAACGCAGGCCGATGAACGCCGGCTGCGGCAGGTCGGTGTAGGCGAGTTGAGGCGCGCGCTTCCGGGCTTCCGCGAGCGGCAGCAGCTTGCGGCGATTGCCGGAATGCTGGTCGCGCGCGGCTTCCTGGTCGGATCGGAGTTGCGCGACGAAGCCGGGCTTCTGTTCCGCCGAAAGCAGCGCGGAAACAACGGGCACGGCGCGGCTGGCGTCGAGGACGTGGATCACGGGCTCGCGGTAACCGGGCGCGATCTTGACGGCGGTGTGGGCCTTGGACGTCGTGGCTCCACCGATCAACAGCGGCAGCTTCAGGCCGCGACGGTCCATCTCGCGGGCGACGTGCTGCATCTCGTCGAGCGACGGCGTGATGAGGCCGGACAGGCCGACGATGTCGACCTTCTCGCGTTCGGCGGCGTCGAGGATCCTGTCGGTCGCGACCATGACGCCGAGGTCGATCACCTCGTAGTTGTTACAGCCGAGCACGACGCCGACGATGTTCTTGCCGATGTCGTGGACGTCGCCCTTGACCGTCGCGAGCAGGACCTTGCCCTGGGCCTGCGTGGCCTGGCCGGCGGCCGTGGCTGCGGCCTTTTCGGCTTCCATGAACGGCGTCAGGTACGCGACCGCTTTCTTCATCACGCGGGCCGACTTCACGACCTGCGGGAGGAACATCTTGCCGGCGCCGAAGAGGTCGCCGACGACGTTCATGCCGTCCATCAGCGGGCCTTCGATCACGAGCAGCGGGCGGCCCAGCTTCGCGCGGGCTTCCTCGGTGTCGGCGTCGACGAACGTATCGATGCCCTTGATGAGGGCGTGCTTCAGGCGTTCCTCAACGGTTCCGGAGCGCCACGCTTCATCGGCCGGGCCGGTGGTGGTGGTTGCCTGGCCGGCGGAACGCTTCTTGAGTTCCTCGCCGAAGGTGACGAGACGTTCGGTGGCGTCGGAGCGACGGTTGAGCAGGACGTCCTCGACGAGTTCGAGCAGGTCCTTCGGAATCTCCTCGTACACCTCGAGCATGCCGGCGTTGACGATGCCCATGTCCAGTCCCGCGCGGATCGCGTGGAAGAGGAATGCCGAATGCATCGCCTCGCGGACGTGGTTGTTGCCGCGAAAGCTGAACGAGATGTTCGAGACGCCACCCGACACCTTCGCGCGCGGCAGGTTCGCCTTGATCCAACGCGCGGTCTCGATGAAGTCGACGGCGTAGTTGTTGTGCTCATCGATGCCTGTCGCGACCGTGAGGATGTTCGGATCGAAGATGATGTCCTCGGGCGGGAATCCGGCCTGTTCGACAAGGAGCTTGTACGAGCGGGCGCAGATCTCGGTCTTGCGCGCGAAGCTGTCGGCCTGGCCCTTTTCGTCGAAGGCCATCACCACCACGGCCGCGCCGAAGCGTCGGACCGTGCGGGCCTGTTCGAGGAACTTCGCCTCGCCTTCCTTCAGCGAGATGGAGTTCACGATGCCCTTGCCCTGCAGGCAGCGCAGTCCGGCTTCGATCACCGTCCACTTGGACGAGTCGATCATGATCGGCACGCGGGCGATGTCGGGCTCCGACGCGATCAAATTGATGAAGCGCGTCATGGCCGCCACGCCATCGAGCATGCCCTCGTCCATGTTGACGTCGATGATCTGGGCACCGCTCTCGACCTGTTGCCGGGCGACGCTGACGGCCTCCGTGTAGTTGCCGGCGAGGATGAGCTTCGAGAAGCGCGGCGAACCGGTCACGTTGGTGCGCTCGCCGACGTTCACGAAGTTCGTGTTGGGCGTCAGGTTGAACGCTTCCATGCCCGACAGGCGCTGGTAGGGCTCGATCGCCGGAACCGTCCGCGGCGGCAATCCGCGCACGGCCTGCGCCATGGCGCGGATGTGGTCCGGACTGGTGCCGCAGCAGCCGCCCAGGATGTTCAGCCATCCCGCCGCCGCCCATTCGCGCACCTTCGGTGCCATTGTCTCCGGCGTCTCGGGGAATCCGGTCGGCAGGAGCGGATTCGGCATGCCGGCATTGGCGTAGATGCAGACGTAGGTGTCCGCGATCTTCGAGATCTCCTCGACGTACGGCCGAAGCTCTTCCGGGCCGAGCGCGCAGTTGAATCCGATCGTGATCGGGCGGATGTGCCGCACCGAGTTCCAGAAGGCTTCCACCGTCTGGCCGGTCAACGTACGCCCCGACTTGTCCGTGATCGTTCCCGACACCATCACGGGCACGCGCTCGTTGCGCGCGGTGAGGACCTCGTCGATGGCGAACAGCGCCGCCTTGGCGTTGAGCGTGTCGAAGATGGTCTCGACCATCAGGACGTCCACGCCGCCGTCGAGCAACGCCTCCACCTGTTCGCGGTATTGGTGACGCAACTGTTCGAAGGTCACCGCCCGGAATCCGGGGTCGTTCACATCCGGCGAGATCGACGCCGTGACGGGCATCGGTCCGATGGCGCCGGCAACGAGGCCGCGGTGGCCCGTGCGCGCGAAGACCTCCTCGACCGCCTCGCGGGCGACGCGGGCGGAGGCGAGGTTCATCTCGCGCGCCAGCTGGACGAGGAACGGGTCATGGATGACGGCATCGAAGAAGGCCGGATCCTTGCGGCCCTCGGGATGGCGGAAGAAGAAGTCGTGCTGCCCGATGGTCGTGGCCGAGAAGGTGTTGGTCTCGATGATGTCGGCGCCGGCCTCGAGGTATTGGGCGTGGATCTCGCGGATGACGTGGGGCTGGGTGAGGAGGAGGACCTCGTTGTTGCCCTTGAGGTCCTTGCCGGTCCAGTCCTTGAAGCGGTCGCCGCGGTACTGGGCTTCGCCGAGCTTGTAACGCTGGACCATGGTGCCCATGGCGCCGTCGATGATGACGAGCCGCTGGCGGAGGCGATCCACCAGATCGGCGCCGCGTGTATAGGAGACCTGGGCGGAGGCCGGAATCTGCATGGGCTAAAGGTTACTCCACCAAACCGCTGGGCCAAGCCATAAATCAATTCATCAGGATGGGAGGATGGGTCGTGTGATGCCTTGGCCCGGGAGTACCTCACGCAAAGTCACCGAGCGGGGTGGCGACGTCCTCGTCGCCGGCTTCAGGGGGTGGGGGAAAGGGAGGACAATCTCACGCGAAGACGCGAAGCCGCGAAGAACAAGGCAGGCACGGGGTGGCGACGCATTCCCGGTGGACGCATGAAGACGCTGACCCACAGTCACCGGCTCGTTGTCCGGTCGCCGGGGCCCAGCGCCGGAGGCGCGACAGATGATAGGCCCGGGCGTAAGCCCGGGTTCACCGGCCCCCGCGGCCTGAGCCCCCGCGGGGCGACAGAATCCAACCGATCTCCTGTCTTGGTGTCTTTGCGTCTTGAGCCAAGCGGGCGTGAGGAATCCGTCCATCGGTTCCTCTGGGTGCGGGCGTTGCCTCGGAGGCGTTGCAGGACGCGACGTGTCGGTCGAATGCTGTTCGCGGGATTTCCCCTTCGAGGCTTTGCGGCTTGGCGGCTTTGCTCTTGCTGTCTGTGCAGGAACGGAACGGAGGGGAAAAGCCGCAACGGGGCCGGGCGTGAAATCCGTCTGTCGCCCCGTCTGAAGCTGGATCCGGCGGGGGAGGGAACGCACGGCGGACGCCGTGGGCACTGTCTTTGGTGCTTGGCACCCGAGGCAAGGCGGCGGGCGATCGGAGAAGTGAACGTCGGGAAGGCGATCTGGATGGCGCGGAATGGGGCGAATCTCGCGCAGAGACGCGGAGGCGCGGAGAACGCCAGCCCGGCAACTCTTCGCGGCCTTCGCGGCTTCGCGTGAGGCAAACGACGGATCGGAAGGGACCTCACGCAAAGACGCAAAGACGCCAAGGGGGCGGACAGGATGTCCTGGCTGTGGGCCGCGTGACCCCACGCGGCGCAGCGCCATCCCCACCGGGTGAGGCGACGCGGCCTCCTCCACACCGGAAGCCGGCGGCACGGGTGCGGAATGGGACGTGTCGCACGCGAAGACGCGAAGGGCGCGAAGAAGACCCGGAACGAAGGCGGTCTGTCTTCGCTGTGCCCCAGGGGCTCTGCGCGGGATCAGTTCCTGGGTGGGTGATTGAGAGGGGAAGTTTTCGCGCGGAGGCGCGGAGGCGCAGAGGGGGGAATGCAGGTTCCTGTTGTCTTGGCGGCTTTGCGTCTTGAGCGAAGCGGGCGTGAGGAATCCGTCTGCAATGCCAGCCTGCCGGTGATGGAGACATCGGGAAGCTGCAACCCCTGCCGGGGTAGGTATTCCATCATGAACTGATTTCCCGGGGTTGCTGCGCACCCCGGGCTAATGGCTTCAACGCCTCCGGCGTGGCGTGCGCGTGCCCCGAAGGGGCAACAGGTGAAAGCCCGGGGTGGAACCCCGGGGACCACGCCACACAACGTCCTCTGTGCCCTGAAAGGGCATACGGAACAGGGTGGTGTGGTCACCGTTCGCCCCGTTGGGGCGAGGTGTTGTGGGGTGAGGTGACCCAGGGTTCCGCTCCGCTCCACCCTGAGCTTTCGCCGTGCGCCGCGTTTCGGCGAGGGCGGGCGCGGGATGGATGCGCGGGGGATGCGTCCCCAAAGGCACAATCGCTGACTTCAGGTGTCAGAGCCCTGCGGTGAAAACATTCGTCCGGGGTCTTGAAACTTCCAACTCCGGTTCCCGCGCACAATCCGCGTTCCCAGATTCCTGCACCTGTTGCACGCTCTTGGCCCACGAGTGCATTCCTTCCTCACGCGTCACTGGTTCGTCATGGCGTTGCCGCTGTCGGTGGCGCTGGCCTTTGCCATGCCGGGTGTGGGCGCGGCGGGTGGCCCCCTCCGCAGCGAATGGACCACACGTCTTGGCGTGGCGTTGATCTTCCTGTTCCAGGGATTGCTGTTGCCGACGTCGGCGCTGCGCCGCGGGACGGCGCGCTGGCCGCTGCACACGCTCGTGCAGGGATTCACCTTCGTCGGCTTTCCGGCGCTGGGCCTCGTGCTGGACGCCTTGCTGGGCCGGTTCCTGACGCCGGACCTGCGATTGGGGTTCCTGTTCCTGTGCGTGCTGCCGTCGACGGTTTCGAGTTCGGTCGTGATGACGAGCATGGCGGGTGGGAACACCGTGGGTGCGATCTTCAACGCCGCCCTTTCGAACGTCCTGGGCGTCTTCGTCACGCCGCTCTGGGTGGCGTGGTTGATGAAGTCGGGTGGCACCCAACCGGATCTCGGCGCGGTGGTCCGTGAGATCGCGGTGCTGTTGATCCTGCCGCTCGTCGTGGGGCAACTCCTGCGATGGAAGCTGGCCGGATGGGCTGACGGCCGGAAGCGGTTGCTGGGGAATGCTTCGTCGGTGTTGATCCTGTTCCTCGTGTACGCCGCGTTCTGCAACTCGGTGCAGTCGCGGTTCTGGAATGGGCTGGGTAGCGGGGTGCTGTGGACGGCTTCGGCGGGGGTTGGTGGGATCTTCGCGCTGGTGATGGCGCTCGTCTTCGCGGCCACCCGGGTTGCCCGGCTGGACCGCGGCGACCGCATTGCGGCGGCCTTCTGCGCCCCGCAGAAGACCATCGCGGCGGGAATCCCGCTGGCGAAGGCGATCTTTGGAAGCCATCCAGGACTGGGCCTGATCCTCCTGCCAGTGCTGCTTTATCACCCGCTCCAGTTGATCGTTTGCGGGCTTCTGGCGGACCGTTGGGGGCGGGAAACGCACCTCCCGCCAGGGCACCGCTGAAATTCATCCCGCCCCAGTGGCGCGTTGTCCGGCGATCAGGTAGCGTCCGCCCCCTGTGACCGCTTCGCAGAAAGCCACCAACGCG
>Ga0172373_10003097_pt1 | contig 24700 bp, 24 predicted proteins | sample Lak10m_2_FD_114546 | JGI IMG/M metagenome (GOLD analysis project Ga0172373, IMG submission 114546) | Freshwater microbial communities from Kabuno Bay, South-Kivu, Congo - kab_092012_10m | ecosystem: Environmental > Aquatic > Freshwater > Lake | place: Democratic Republic of the Congo...
GATCAACGGAGGCTTCTTTGTGCTCTCTCCCAAAGTGCTGGACTTGATCAAGGAAGACGCAACAACCTGGGAACAAGCGCCATTAGAAACGCTAGCCACCAGTGGTGAACTGTCGGTCTTTAGACATGAAGGTTTCTGGCAGCCGATGGATACTTTGAGAGACAAAACGCATCTGGAAGAGCTGTGGGCGTCTGGACAAGCGCCTTGGAGGTCTTGGGAATGACCCCAAACTTCTGGCAGGGTAAACGCGTATTTTTAACAGGGCATACAGGCTTTAAAGGCAGCTGGTTGTCTCTGTGGCTGCAGTCGCTCGGCGCAGAGGTAACTGGTTATGCGCTTAATCCGCCAACCAATCCAAGTTTATTTGAAACAGCCAATGTTGCATCTGGGATGCATTCAGTGATTGGGGATGTGCGTAACTTGGATTCTCTCCAGAAGGCTGTTAAAGAAGCTAAGCCTGAAATTGTGATCCATATGGCAGCCCAGCCACTTGTTCGCTACTCTTATACTAATCCTGTTGAGACCTACGCCACCAATGTCATGGGATCTGTTCATCTGCTCGAGTCTATTCGGCATGTTGATACCGTGAAAGCGGTGGTTAATGTGACCAGTGATAAGTGCTATGAGAATCATGAATGGGTTTGGGGTTATCGCGAGGATGAGGCGATGGGTGGTTATGATCCATACAGCAACAGCAAGGGTTGTGCTGAGCTTGTCACAGCAGCTTATCGATCTTCATTTTTTAACCCGGAAGAATATAGCCATCACGGTGTTGCAATTGCCTCTGCCCGTGCAGGCAATGTGATTGGTGGTGGGGATTGGGCAGGTGACCGACTTATCCCGGACTTTATTCGCGCGATTGTTGCAGGGCAGACGGTAGTCATTCGTAGTCCTAATGCCATTCGACCTTGGCAACATGTGCTGGAACCTTTGAGTGGTTATCTGGAATTAGCTGAGGTGCTCTACACGAATGGCCCTGAATATGCACAGGCTTGGAATTTTGGGCCGAATGAAAGTGATGCCAAGACGGTTGAGTGGATTGTTAGCGAATTGGTCGCGGGTTGGGGTGGTGGTGCGAGTTATAACGTTGACAAGCAGACCGCTAAACTTCATGAGGCACATTTTTTAAAACTCGATTGTAGTAAGGCGAGAATGACTCTAGGTTGGCAGCCACAGTGGGATGCCACCGAAACTATTAAAAGAATATGTGCCTGGCACAAGGCCCATCTGAATGGTCAAAACATGCAGGTTTATACCTTAGGTGAAATACAGCAGTATCAAACAAGTTTATTGGGTTAGAAAAACGTTAGGTTAAGAGGATAACTATTTTGGATAAGTCAGAGCAAATTCGTAGTCAGATCGCAGTGCTTGTGGATGAGTACGCTGCAATTAAATATGCACCTAAGGGATTTGAAGGTGGGAATACAGTCATCCCTCCATCAGGCAAGGTACTTGATGCAGCAGAATTAAAAGCGATGGTTGAAGCATCCTTGGATGGTTGGCTTACAACGGGTCGATTCAACGAAGCTTTCGAGAAGAAATTAGCGGATTACCTAGGCGTGCGTTTCGCACTCACCACTAACTCAGGCTCCTCGGCTAATTTGCTAGCGTTTTCTGCTCTGACCTCTCCAAGGTTAGGTGAGCGTTCTATTCAGCCAGGTGACGAGGTGATTGGTGTTGCCGCGGGTTTCCCAACAACAGTGAACCCAATTTTACAATTTGGCGCTGTTCCAGTGTTTGTGGACATCGACATCGCAACCCATAACATTGATGTGACTAAACTTGAAGCAGCGGTTAGCCCAAAGACCAAGGCTGTAATGGTTGCACACTCTTTAGGTAATCCTTTCAACATCAAGGCGGTGATGGAGTTCTGCAAAAAGCATAATCTGTGGCTGATTGAAGATAACTGTGACGCCCTTGGGTCGCGATATAACGGTCAATTAACAGGCACCTTTGGTGATATTGGTACCTTAAGTTTTTACCCGGCTCACCATATCACGATGGGCGAGGGTGGCGCTGTCTTTACTAATAACTCCAAACTTAAAATGATCATCGAATCATTCCGTGATTGGGGTCGTGATTGCTACTGCCAACCAGGCAAAGATAATACCTGTGGTAAGCGTTTCTGTTGGCAGTTGGGTGAACTTCCTGAAGGCTATGACCACAAGTACACCTACGCACATTTGGGTTACAACCTGAAAATTACAGACATGCAGGCTGCATGTGGTTTGGCTCAGCTAGATAAGTTGGAAGATTTTGTACAAGCACGTAAAGATAACTTCAATTACTTGCGCAACCGCTTGAAATCTTGTGAAGAGTTTTTGATCTTGCCAGAGGCTACCGAGAATAGTGATCCTTCATGGTTTGGTTTTCTTATCACCATTAAGCCAGAAGCCAATATTCGTCGTGTTGATCTGCTTGAGTACCTTGATCAGTACAAGATTGGTACACGCTTGCTATTTGCAGGCAACTTAACACGTCAGCCTTATATGATTGGCCGTAATTTTAGAGTGAGTGGTGAACTTACAAATACCGACACAGTAATGAATGACAGTTTCTGGGTTGGTGTGTATCCAGGCCTAACAAAGGAGATGTTGGATTTTGTGGCAGATAAGATTGAATCGTACCTAGGTCTTAATTTCGATTAATGCCAGCTAACAAGCAAAAGCTATTGCTATTGGGGGCTAGCGGGTCTATTGGATTCGCTATTCGCAAAAAATTCATCGCTCAATCATGGGATGTGGTTGGGGTGAGCAGAGGCGATGTGTCTGAGTCTTTTCAGGTTTCCTGGAATCCTTTGGATAAAAAGTCTGATTTTCCAAAGGAGCTCGGCCCATTTGACGCAGTGTGTTGGGCGCAAGGTAAAAACGGTAATGACAGCATCTACGATTTTGACGAAGAGACTCATCGAGAAATTTATGAAGCAAATGTGATATATGTGCTTAGCTCATTAAATTATCTGCTCAAAAATAACCTGATAATCAAGCCATCAAGACTATGTGTCATTAGTTCTATTTGGCAAGACATAGCCCGGCAAAATAAATTATCTTATGGCGTGAGCAAGTCCGCGCTGAGGGGTTTGATTCTATCTTTGGCTAATGATATGGCAAGGGATGGTCATTTAGTGAATGCTGTTTTACCAGGCGCTCTGGACACGCCTATGACTCATCAGAATTTATCTAAAAAACAATTGGATGCCGTTACGACTGCTACTCAGTTCGAACGTTTAGCTAGTTTAGAGGATGTTGCCAATGCCGCCTATTTCTTGTGCTCGCAAGAGAACACAGGAATAACAGGTCAGTTTGTGAAAGTTGATTTAGGGTATTCAGATGTCCGTATCATTTGAAATAAACTCTAGCATTAAGAGCTATAAGGTTGATATTGTTAGGATGCAGCTTGAAGCATCTCTTTATGATCCTAAGCAGCATTTTGTCTTAGTGGATGAACTGGTCTTAGAGTTGTATCCATACCTTCAGGCTGACCGCTTAATTGTTATTCCAGCGGTTGAAGAATCTAAAAGTCTGGAGACCGTTGGCTACGTGGTCGAGCAGCTTAGATTGCTTGGAGCCAATAGAAATAGTCATTTAATCGCTGTTGGTGGCGGCATCATTCAGGATATCTCTACTTTTGTGGCATCGATATTCATGCGAGGAATTAGATGGACCTACTATCCGACGACTCTGCTGGGTATGGTGGACTCATGTGTGGGCGGTAAGTCATCTATCAATGTAGGGCAATTTAAAAATATTGCAGGTAATTTTTATCCTCCAGAACGTATTTTGATTGATACACATTTTTGTGGCACTTTGCAGCATCAGGAGCTGATCTCTGGTTTATGTGAGGCAGTCAAGATTTGCTTTGCTGAAAAGGGCGCCCAGTTCGATCAATATCTAGCATTGACCGATAAAAATGGATTGGTCGATGAAGCTGATTTGCCTAAAGTCATCGAGCTGAGCTTGATGACTAAGAAGAAATTTATTGAGGAAGATGAATTTGATACTGGCGTAAGGTTGCTGTTGAATTTCGGGCATACTTTCGGGCATGCGATAGAAGCCGCTGGCAATTTTTCTATTACGCATGGCGTGGCAGTTGGTTTAGGTATGCAGATCGCCAACCATTTGTCAGAGAAAATACATTCCAATTCCATCACCGTTAAGCGTGTAAAGCTACTTGATGATTATTTGTCAGTATTGTTAAAAGGTGTCCCAGCGCTATCAAAGGCCTTATCGAAAATTTCACCAGAACTTTTTATTGAAAAGTTTAAGTCAGATAAAAAACATACCGCAGGTGAGTATGTGGTTATTGTTCCCGATGGGGAAGGTTATCTTTATCGTCATTTTGTTGATAAAAATACAGAGTTCGAAAGCCTTTTGCTCGCCTCGTTCGAACATTTAAAGGGATGCTATGAAGTACAGTGATCAGATTGCAGATTGGCTAGTCAAGCTAGGTTATACGCACTGTTTTTATGTTGGTGGCGGTAACATCATGCACTTGATTGAGAGTTTAAGTAAAAAGTTAATTTGTGTGCCAGTTATTCATGAGGTGGCTGCTGGCATCGCTGCAGAATATTTTAATGAAACTTCCAATGGATCAAAGGCCTTGGCTTTGGTCACTGCTGGTCCTGGATTAACTAATATTGTGACTGCGGTTGCGGGCGCCTATCTCGAAAGTAGAGAGCTTCTCGTGATAGGAGGGCAAGTCAAAACGGCAGACCTGGCTCGCGGAATGTTGCGTCAACGTGGAATCCAAGAAATTGATGGTGTGTCGATTGTCTCGCCTATCACAGTTACATCAACCTTGCTCGACGAGCCCATTGACTTTAATGAGTTTAAATCTCTAGTTATGCATAAGGGGGCTAATCGCCCTGGGCCAGTGTTCTTGGAAATTCCAATTGATATTCAGGCAAGGGCTGTAGAGTTTTCAGGCATAATAATTGATGTCCAAGACGCCAGTCTGCCAAGGGTTCCAACTGATATTGTTATTGGCATTGCGTCTAAAATAAATCACTCGAAAAGACCTGCTATTTTGCTAGGTGGGGGAGTCAATCGCATTACCGCAAAGCGATTAAAGGAAAAATTAAAACAACTGAGTATCCCACTTCTAACGACTTGGAATGGCGCGGACCGAATTCCTTCAGACCAGTTTAATTATATGGGCCGTCCCAACACTTGGGGGCAACGTAGTGCGAATTTAATCATGCAACAGTCAGATCTATTGATTGCTGTAGGTACTAGACTTGGTATGCAGCAAACTGGTTTTAACTGGCAAAAATTTATCCCCAACGGTGAAGTCGTCCAAGTTGATATTGACGATGCTGAATTGAAAAAGGGGCATCCACATGTTGATCTTAGAGTTCTTGGGGATGCTAATCAATTCCTTGAAGACTTGTTAGAGCAAAAAATTGATAGCCACTCAGATTGGTTAAATTATGCTCGTAGCATCCGAAATGAGATTCCTTTAGTTGAGGATGTTAACAAAACTGCAAAAGGTTATTTGTCGCCTTACAAGTTTGCCAAAGAGCTATCAAAGATTTGTTCAGAAAGTGATGTAGTAATTCCATGCAGTAGTGGAGGGGCTTTTACCATCATGATGCAGACTTTTGAACAAAAAGGTGATCAGAAGATTGTGACTAATAAAGGTCTGGCATCCATGGGTTATGGGCTACCTGGTGCGATTGGAGCTGCTGTTGCAAACAACGATAGCCGAACCATTCTGGTCGAAGGTGATGGTGGATTCTCACAAAATCTTCAGGAAATTGGTACTGCAGCCATTAATCAGCTGAATCTTAAGATGTTTATTTTTGATGATTCTGGATACGCATCGATAAGGGCGACTCAAAGAAACTATTTTGGGGGTTCATACGTTGGCTGCGATCGATCTACCGGACTCGGCTTACCTAATTGGGAAAAATTGTTTGTGGCTTGGGATGTGCCTGTAATGCGAGTGGATGAGAATTTTGTCAATGATGAAAAATTTATTGCGATGTTCAATGAGGTAGGTGTGGCTGCATTTATTGTTTCGGTAGATCCTGAGCAGACATATTTTCCGAAAATTACAAGTCGGATTACGGAAAACGGATCGATGGAATCCAACCCACTGCACCAAATGACCCCCGATTTGTCCGAAGCTCAATATTTAAAAGTTTCTAGGTATCTTTAACTTGGATACTTAGTAGCGATAGAGAAAGATTGAAAAGATGAATTCACGTGAAAAACAGATGCTGGATTGTCTCAAGAAGTTGAAACAAGAGGCTGGTGCGCTTGCTGTAAAAGCAGAGTTTGAAGCAGAAGGCACTAGAATAGATGAGTTGCTTCGACTTATTGAAATTGCCCGTAAGGCTGACATGAATATAGCCCTAAAGATTGGTGGCTGTGAGGCAATCCGAGACCTTATCGAGAGCAAGCAGTTGGGCGTCGAGTACATCATTGCTCCAATGGTTGAGACCCCATATGCACTCAGTAAGTTTATTGAAGCAAAAAATAAGATTTATGATCAAGATGAGCAAAATGACACAGACTTCTTATTCAATTTGGAAACGATAACAGCATTTAATCATCTTGAAGAGATGGCTAAACTGGCATCAGCCCCTGGAGGGCTAGATGGTTTGGTGTTTGGAAGAGTTGATTTTGCCGGTTCAATGGGCTGGTCGCGTGACGAGATAAACTCAGAAAAAATCACTGATTACTGTTTGAAATCAGCAAAAGTTTGCCGAGAGTATCAAATAGACATGGTAGTTGGCGGAGCAGTTTCGGTAGACACGCTGAGTTCATTAAAAACGATTAAAGAACTAAACCTTACTAGATTTGAAACAAGGAAAGTAATTTTTGGATCTTGTGCACTAGAAAGTGCTCATATAGATCAAGGGCTATTAGAGGCAGTTAAGTTTGAGATGTTATGGTTAATGAATAAGCGTGATTATTACTCAATGATTATGAAAGAAGATGAGTCAAGAATTGCAATGCTAGAGAGTCGCTGGAAGGTTCTTTAGCCTATATATGAAACAACTTCTTGTAATAGGGGGTACGGGTTTTTTCGGCAAGTCAATTCTTGATGCTTATAGACGGGGATTATTAGCTCCTTGGAATATCTCGAATTTAATTTTGATGGCAAGAAATACAGATAAGTTACTAGATGAAGTGCCTCATTTGCTCGGAGAAGGTGTGGAAATACTATCTGCTGATATTGCAACAGCAAAAACCATACCACTAGCTGATTATGTGATTCATGCAGCAGCCTCAACGGATGTCAGGGATTATTTATCAAAACCTGATCAAGAGAAATCAAACATTCTTGCTGGCACGCTAAATTTTTGTTCCCTTGCAACGCAGTTCCTTAAGTCAAGCAAAATTCTATATGTTAGCTCTGGTGCAGTTTACGGGGTTCAGCCACCTAACCTTGGTCAGATTGACGAGGATTTTTCGGTGACTGACTTTAAAGGATTGAGTGATGGAAAAGTTGATTATGCAATTGCAAAAAAAGATGCTGAAAGCGCAATTAAAGGGTTGGCGAATGATGGTTTCCAAGTGAGTATTGCTCGTTGTTTTGCCTTTGTTGGGCCTTGGCTGCCTCGCGATCAGCACTTTGCAATTGGTAATTTTATTGATGACATACTTAAGCGTAATCAAATTAAGGTAAAAGCAAAAGGCAAGGTTTTCCGGAGTTATATGTATGCCGATGATTTGGTCGTCTGGCTTATGAAAATATGCGACGATGCATCTGCTGAGTGTCATACCTATAACGTTGGTTCAGATGACGTGTGGGATTTGGCTTTATTGGCTGAAGCCTTGAGTGGTAATTATGGGCTGAGTATTAGCGCTTCAGAATATATAGATGATAGTGTAGATAGGTATGTACCTTCAATCAAAAAAGCTAAAGTAAATTTAGGTTTGAGGCTTAGTCATAACACTTTAAATAGCGTATTAGAAACCATAGAGATTTTAAAGAAGTGAGCTGTAATGGAACCTAAAATTGAATTTAAGAGTGTGGATATCCGAATACCTGTCTTTAATGTTGATTCGTTTTCACTCAGAAAAGCTATTTTTAGAAAAAGTCGCAAACCTCATTATTCACACGCTCTGAAAAATATAAACCTAATTATAAATGCTGGTGAGCGAGTTGGCATTTATGGGCACAATGGTGCAGGGAAAACTTCGTTGCTCAGAGCTATAGCTGGAGGCTATCATCCACAAAGTGGACTCCTTAAAATAATTGGCAACGTAAGCAGTATGATCGACATCGGGTTGGGTCTTGATTTTGAAGCGAGCGGTTACCAAAATATCAAATTGAAATTAGGTTTAATTAATGCAAAATTGAGAAACAACGAAAGTCTCATAAGCCAAATTATCGAGTTTTCAGGATTGAAAGACTCGATTCACTTTCCAATAAGAACATACTCATCAGGAATGGTAATGAGATTGGCTTTTTCAATTACAACTCAAGTAGAGGCTGATATTTTGGTGCTGGATGAGTGGCTCAGTGTTGGTGACTCGTCTTTTTCACAGAAAGCTGAAGCCAGAATGCATGAAATGGTGGAAAAGTCGTCGATTTTAGTTATTGCATCTCATAGTCAAGATCTTTTGAGGAAAATATGTACCAGAGTGATAACTTTAGATCAAGGTAGGATAATCGCAGATGAACCAGTCAAAGACTAGTTATCACTTTTGTATACCCAATTTCACCAGTAAATCTAATGGGATTGTTTCATTATGGGAAGCTGCGAGGCATTTCTCTGAATTCGCATATGTAACAGTAGAGAGTTTCTATATGGGTGAGAATGAAGAGGTCTTGCCATCCAGGTTTGAGAAACTATTAGGAAAGTATGATTCAGATAAATCCCCCATAGTTATCTATCCGGACTGCGTACAAGGGAATCCATTAGGTGCTAAGAAAGTAGCCAGATACCTAATGGCAAAGCAGTATCTTTTGAATGGCCATTCAATCGAATATGTGACAGGTGAATTTTTGTTTTGCTATAGCCATGCGGTTAATGCAAGCTTACCTCAATACAACATAATTGTGGACGAGTGTTGCACTAAATTTGATGTGACAAGATACCCTAAGAAAAATAAAGTATGTATTTACTATGGAAAAATAAGACTGAGTGAAAACTTTGAAGAGGTTGCTCAGTTAGTTAATAGGTTTGACGAAGTTTATTTAATAACTAGAGCTCATCCAAAAAATAAGGAAGATCTGTATAGAAATATTGCAGAGTCAAAACTTCTGATTATGCTTGATTCTCTATCGCATACGGCTTATGAGGCAACCTTATTGGGTACCCCAGTTTATTTTGCTGATAAAGCGTTTGAAAAAGAATACAAGGGTTATAACTATAGGCTGTATGGATTTCATTATGAAGATAATCCTGATGAATTATTGGAAGGCTATGATTATGATAAGTTGCTATCTAATTCTAGGGAAATTTTGACGCAAGAGCAGAAGAATAATGAAACTAAAACTCTAGAAATAATGCGAGAAATAGAAAGTTACTTCGCAACAAGCAGGCTGAGTATAAAGAGAGAAATGGATGATAAATTTAAGCTTGCTTTAGCTCAAGATTTAACTTTTTTTGAGGTAGATTGGAAACTCTCACCAATATACAACTGTACTAACTCAAATTCAGTAATCAGTTATCATCTGATTAAAAATTATGCTGACTTATACATTTTTTTAAGGCTTATTCTTGGGTTTATTAGAGCTTTAAAAGTTAAACCTCGTGATATACAAAACTCTTTAAAGATGGCTGTCATAAATTATATTGGACGACCATTTTTGGATCTGTATTTATACAAAAAAAATATAAAAAAATATAAAAAGAAATTCACTTTTTTGAATACGCAAAGGTTAAACGGTTTGATTTTGCATAACACCGTTGCAGTGGGCCCCATCGATCCTGAGATGGAAAAAGAGATTATGTCTACAAGATTAATCAAGCTACTGTGGAAATGGTTGGGATAGGTAGTACCCGAATATGGATAATAAAACATTAAAAGATTTGTCAATGAGTCTTAAAAGTTGGCCAGCATGGTATTTTTACGCTCTTCAAGACATTAAAAACAAATATGCCAGATCGATACTTGGTCCGATTTGGGTGACAATTTCATTACTTGTCACAGTGTTTGCAATGGGGCCTCTGTATACAGTAATTTTTTCAATTAACTCAAATGGACATTACTACTTACATTTAGCAAGTGGGTTGGTTTTTTGGGCTTTTATAGCTGGTACGATATCAGAGTCATGTACGATTTTTATAGGTAACGAGTCTTTTATAAAGCAAACAAAATTGCCACTTTTTGTTTATGTGTTTAGATGTTTAGCAAGAAACATTATTGTTTTGATGCATAACATTTTTATAGTCTTGCTAATATATTTTTACGAATCTGTGCCAGCACTAAACGTAATCAATATCATCTTTAATATCTTAATAGTGGCGACCTTACTTTTTTTTGTTTCATATATTGTGGGAGTTCTGTGCGCAAGATATCGAGACTTAGTTCCTTTAGTTTCCAACGTACTACAGTTGTGCATGTTTTTGACCCCGATTTTCTGGCAATTAGGTCCGGAGTCTGCAAGGAGTCCATACGTAGAATGGAACCCTTTTTATTATTTAATTACTTTGATGCGCGAGCCATTTTTTAATGGGTCATATTCCAACAGTGTTTTTATTGTGCTGATTTACATTTTTGTTCTTGCTTCTTTGACTTATGTCATACACAGAAAGTTTTCCACCAGGATAGTCTACTGGTTATGATTATTGAGGGGTGCGTATATGTTTTTTTCTAGAGATGAGCTAGTTGATGCATTGGAAAACGATGATTCTAGGATTAGGAATTACCTAGAAACCTTCGGGTTTGTTGTAATCAGGGGATTGATACCTAAAAATCAAGTAGCGGGTCTGAAGAAAGAGTTTTCCTCACAATTGGAACGCAGATCATCCGAAGTGAGTGTAATAAAAATGCTAGCAAATAGACTTTTCTCGAAAGAAAAGAAGTATGGTTTTAGATCAATATTACGAAGAATAAAACGGCCGAGAGGAATTATTTTTTTAGGTAACTTCTTTGATAATTCTACGTATTTTACAAATTATTTCTTTTCTGAGCGGTTCACAAAATTTTTTGAATATTTCGCTGGTAAGAATTGGATATATTACGGATCTGATGGTCAAAAATATGTGCGATCTGGTTTTTCATGGCATAGAGATTGGAACTCTAGACCTGCGACATATAAAATGTTTTTTAAAATGACATCAACTCCTCAACTTGGTGGGGAGTTCATGGTTATTCCTGGGACTCACTTTACGTCTGATAAATATTCAAAACATATATCTAAATCGATGATGTGGCCACTTTCCTCTCAAGACCATCATGATGGAATGTCTGAGAAGAATTTCCTTAAGAGGATAAAAAATCCTCGTCAGTATTTCGAGAGATACTCATCTAAGCTTAAGGATGTTCCACATGTAAAAGTGAAATTAAGATTAGGTGATGCATTAATTTTTAATACAGCACTTCCACACAATCTTTCTCAAGGTTTTCCTGATATTGATATTGATATGATGTCAATTCTGTTTGCCCCCAACCCATTGTCAGTAAATGAAAATGGAAAATCAGAGGCTAGGGATGATTTGGATTATTTAATTGATCTAATGGTGAATGAGCGAAATCATTGCAAAGTTGAGCCTTACGGGGAATCACTGAAAAATCACGAATTCTTCAAACAAAAGAATCATTTTATTCAGGTCTTAGAAAAAAATGGGAAATACATTGGTGGTAATCTCAAGTTTGATGGAGTAGATCATCAACGTTACATACCTTTTGATTTTTATGCGGAAATTGGAGCGAAATATCGGCAGTCTCTGACTAGAAAAATAAAAAAGAATAAAAATACAGTGTTTGGGTTTTACTCTGATGAACATCTTGGCATCATGACCAGATTCTTGGATCTTGACTAGTAAAAAATGCCAAATATTGGAAAATCAAAACATCCGGAACACGAGCATCACATATATTAAATATTCCAGTATGCTAGATCTAATAACATACTTAACCCAATAATCAGTTGATTAACATGAATAAGCAAGACTTCAATGTGTCAAATCCAAGTTTGAATATTAGCAAGAAAAAATACTTCATCACGGGAGCTACAGGTTACTTAGGTAGTAATCTTGTTAAAAGACTTCTCAGTTTTGACGTTGAAATAAATTGTTTGAAAAGATCAACTTCGAATACTTCACGACTAATTGATTTTAATCATCGTATTAATTGGATTAATGTTGAAGAAATAAATTTTTCAGAGTATTTCAAAAACTCTAATATTGATGTAGTCATCCATTGTGCTACCCATTATGGGCGAAGGGAAATTGATCCTATTGCTACCATAGAGTCAAATCTCATTCTTCCTTTAAAAATTCTGCATGCTGCATGCAGTGGTGGCACAAAAACATTCATAAACACTGACACAATTTTAGACAAACGTATAAATGACTATACTTTGTCTAAAAGTCAGTTTCTTGAGTGGTTAAAAGTTTATTCAGGAAAACTGATGTGTTTTAATGTGGCGCTTGAGCATTTCTACGGACCTGGAGATGACGACACAAAATTTGTAACCCATCTTATTCGCACGTTGCTGAAGAGTGAAAAAGAAATCAATCTGACCAGTGGGTTACAGAAGAGAGATTTTATATATATAGATGATGTAATAAATGCATTTGTTTTGATAATTAATCATTCATTTAATGCTGATGGTGGTTTCCATAAGTACGAGATCGGTACTGGTAAACCAATAAAACTTAGAGAATTTGTTTCCATAGTGAAAAGGTTATCAGCGAACTCTGTTACTAATCTGAATTTCGGAGCGATTCCATATAGATCGAATGAAGTCATGAACTCAGAGGTTAATAATAAAACATTACTAGATTTGGGATGGTCTCCAACGATTGATTTGAATGTAGGTCTTATGAAAACAATCGAGGTTGAGAAAAATGATCCGTAAAGAAGCTAATTCACAATCTAATGATTCTAGTTTTATTTATCTGACGCATATAAGATTTATAGCAATATTTGTGCTTTTTTTTCTTGGTGCTGCAGTTGTCTATCATGGGATATTAGACTTTCTTGGATTTAACTACCCATGGAACACGTTTCTTTTTGACCCTTCAGATAGATTTAATGATTGGGTAAATTCTGTTAACCAAGCACATTCGAGCAATCCTTATTATGCTCAAGGGCCAGCACTTGCTACATATTTCCCTTTTAGCTATGTGATGTTTGGCTTTCTTGGCCGTGATAGCATCTCGGGAGTTACAGTGTATTTTTTAGTAACGCTACTCCTCATGCTTACTCTCGGCTTTTGCATGCAATACAGTAAGTATTTGATCGAAAAAATTCCTAATGCCAGTTTCAGGTCTAGGTTAATTTTTTTATTACTGGTTGTTTCTTTATTCACCTATCCAGTTATTTTTTCTCTTGACCGAGGCAATATAGACCTTTGGATTTCACTGCTATGTTCAATATTTGTTTTTCTGACAAATTCAAAGTTGGATTATTTAGGTTCACTAGCCCTAGCAATAGCCATTTCTCTCAAAGGCTATCCAGCAGCCTTTCTACTATTATTATTAATGGAAAGAAAATATTACAACGTGTTTTTCATAATGCTAATGACTGCATTTTTGACCATGTATCCCCTTCTTTTTATGTGGGATTCACTAAATTTCAATCTTCAAGGTTTTTTGACAAATTTCAAAAAATATAAGGAAATCTATGTTCTTGGTAATGGCTCTTTATTTGCTAGTTCTGATCCATATAACGCAATCAGACTTGTATTTTTCAAATTTTTGGAATTCTCCAACAACTTAGATGAGTCGCATATAAGAAATGCCAGTCTCTACGTATACAATTACTACAAATATTTGATTTTCGCATTTGCCTGCTTAGTATCTTTTTATGTTGTTATGCTGCGTGATTGTCAGTGGAAAAAAATCCTAGCTATATGCCTTTTAACAATTCTTTTTCCTAATGTTGCAAACGATTATAAATTGAACATGCTTTTGCCAGCCATGTATTTCCTTGTTTTTCACGACATGAACAAGTCAGAAAGTCGAAAGATATTTCTAGCAGTTTGTTTACTGATGGTCCCCAAAAGCTATTTTTTTGTGTCAGGAAGATCTATTTCTATGCTAATTAACCCGATTATTTTAGGATATCTTTCATTTTTAATCTTGAGCCAGCAATCAGTTAAATTGCAGTTCAAGAATTACCTGAATTTTATCTTTAAGAAATGAGTGTGAAATGAAGTATTTAATTACTGGGGGTTGTGGATTTCTTGGATCCAACCTTGCCCATGAAGTGCTCGTTAGAGGTTCTGATCTCTATGTTTTTGATGATTTGTCAAGATACGGTAGCAGTCGAAATTTGGAATGGTTGCGAAGTTTTGGTTTTTTTGACTTTCACCATGGAGATATAAGAGTTTTGAACGATGTTGAGTATGCAATTCAGAAAGTGAAGCCAGATGTAATATTTCATTTAGCCGGTCAGGTTGCAATGACAACATCACTTCAGGATCCAAGGAGAGATTTTGAGATAAACGTACTTGGTACCCACAATTTACTTGAGTCGGTCAGGAAATTTTCCCCTGAAACGGTCGTTATTTATTCGTCTACTAATAAAGTTTACGGTGATTTGGAGCAATTTGATTATCTTGAGAAGGATACAAGATACGAAGTTGCTGGATTAAAAACCGGGTTTGATGAAAGGGTTAACTTAGATTTTCGATCACCCTACGGTTGCTCGAAAGGTGCTGCTGATCAGTATGTGCTCGATTATTCTAGGAACTTTGATTTGAGGACGATTGTTTTTAGGCATTCTTCTATTTTTGGTGGTAGGCAGTTTAGTACTTATGATCAAGGTTGGGTTGGTTGGTTTGTTCAACAGGCTTTGTTGAAAGCAGCAAACGGGCTAACTGAGCCTTTTGAGATTTCTGGAAATGGGAAGCAAGTTAGAGATGTATTATTCGCTACCGATCTGATTGCCTGCTATTTTAAAGCCGTTGAAAATGCAGATAGATGTTCTGGTGAAGCATTTAATATAGGTGGTGGAATGAGTAACAGCTTGTCACTTTTAGAGCTATTCAAGATACTAGAAGAAAAATTAAATGTGAGCTTGGAGTATGACATATTACCGTGGAGGTCGAATGATCAAAAAGTTTTTGTGGCCGATATCACAAAAGCAAAGACTTTTTTTGACTGGTCTCCTCAAGTCGATAAGTTGACTGGCATTGAGAAAATGATTAGCTGGGTGAGGGCATCTAATGGGTAAGAAAATTGATCTGAGTATTATATTGCCTGCTTATAAAGAGGAAGAAAATCTTCGAGTTTTACTGCCAAGACTAGTAGCAGTACTCGATAAATTAAAGTGCTCCTCAGAAATTCTTGTAATTGATACTCAGGAAAAGTTAGATAACACGAACTTAATCTGTTATAAATTTGGTGCTCGACACATTCCAAGAGAGGGAGTAGATAGCTTTGGTGCTGCAGTCAGAACAGGGATATCTAAAGCAAACGGCGATTATATTATTTTTATGGATGCTGACGGGTCTCATCCACCAGAGTTTATTCCTCAGTTGCACGAAAGTTCATCTAGAGGCGATGTAATTATTGCATCCAGATATGTTAAGAATGGTGATACTGAGAATAGTTGGTTTTTGATTTTGATGAGTAAGATCGTCAATTGGAGTTTTTCAGTCGTGCTAGGGCTTAAATGTAAGGATGTTTCTAATAGCTTCAAGCTCTACAGAGCTGATCAGCTGAAATCATTAAATCTAAAATGCACTAACTTCGATATTGTTGAAGAAATTTTGTTCAAGTTAAAAAAAAATAATCCTCAAATAAAATTTGTTGAAATTCCATTTGTATTCAAAAAGCGCTTATTTGGTGAAACAAAACGAAATCTTCCTCTTTTTATAGCTACCTATCTGATTACCATAATAAAACTAAGGCTCAGATCATGAGGGCCGAGGCCTGCTTAAAAAAAACAAAAGCTACGGGAAGTGATTTGTTGCGTTTTATCAGATTTTCTTTAGTTGGATCATTGGGGTCGGTCTTAAATTTTCTGATTTATTACTATGCCTCAGAGAAATTAGGCATCGGTATTAATGGAAGCGCAACACTCGCTTTTTTGCTGGCCGTAACTAGTAATTTCCTTTTGAATTATTTCTGGACTTTTTACGATGAGTCCACTAAAAGAACCATTACAATCAAACTTTATGGACTTTACATTGCAGTGAACCTTAAAGGGTTGCTAATAAATTTATTGGTGCTCAACTTAGTGGTATTCTTTTTCGGATATCAAAACCATGCCTGGGGACAAATGGCTGGGATTGTCTCTGGAATGGTGTCGAATTTTTTATTATCTAAAAAAATAGTATTTAACTCTTAAAATCACAAAATGATTCTATGCGGAGTAAAAAGATTAAGTACTTTATTTAGAAAAGTTGCTAAAAGACTTCATTGCCTCGTTTATTTATCAGATGTTAAAGCTATTTAAAAACATTGTCTTTTTGCAAAGGTTGCTGCAAGGCTTGTCAGGGGTCGTTACAGTTATTCTTGTTGCAAACTTTCTGTCTTTGACTTTTCAAGGCTGGTATTACACTTTTTCCTCTATTGCTGCAATTTACACAATATTCGATTTGGGCTTATCGGTTGTTTTAGTCCAGTTATCTGCACACTTGTTCAGTCGCTTGAAATGGTTTGATCGAGGGTTCGTTGAAGGCGCCGCGGCTGGTAAATTTTTAACCTTAACTAATCAATCAGTGAAGTTCTATATTCGTTTAGCGATTCTTTACTTGGTAGTTATTGGACCATTCGGCATTTTATTCTTCTCATATAAAGGACTGTCTTTAGAGGTTGGTAATGTTTGGTTTTATCCGTGGATTTCACTTGTAACTTTTACTGCACTTAATGTATTGAGCTTGCCCTTTATAGCGCTAATTGAAGGAAGTGGGAAGGTAAATGAAGTTTACCATTTACGAATTATTCAAAATCTTCTTGGCTCTATATTTTTATGGATTGCATTGATTTGTGGATATCAGCTTTGGGCGCTCTCTATGCTACCTTGTATAAGTTTTTTGGTTGTGTTGGTATGGATAATGAATTCAAAGCCAGAATTTTTAAAAGTAGCTTTTACCGAAAGTATTAAAGACTCTAATTGGAAAAAAGAGGTGTGGCCACTACAGTGGCGTGTTGCTCTAAGCTGGCTTGCAGGATATTTGTTGACACAAATATACACCCCAATACTTTTTCATTTCAATGGTCCTAAAGTGGCTGGTCAAATGGGTTTGAGTTTGACGATTGCAAACATGCTTGGTTTGCTTGCTCAGTCATGGATTGCCCGTAGAGTGCCCGATATGGGTAAGTCTGTAGCAAATAAAGATTGGGGAAATTTTGATAGGGTATTCAAGCATGATTTTATAATTTCACTATTGATGTACTTAGTGGGTTCTGTCTTGCTGTGTTTGCTTTCGGTAGTTCTTAATCAGACAACCCATGATGGTGAACGGATTTTACCGATTGTCCCTTTTATTGGTTTGTTGATGGTTGTTCTTGTGAACCATGTTAATGGTGCGTTGGCAGCCCACTTGCGGTCATATAAAAAAGAACCTTTAGTGCTTATTTCTGTTATTTCAACATTGGTCACTATTCCAATTGCACTTTATGGAGCATCAGCTTATTCAGCTACGGGGGTAGTTGCAGCAATATTGACTGTGCAAATCGGTTTTACATTACCAATGACAGTTTATTATTGGCGTAAATTTAATCGCGAGTGGAGGGTTGATTGATGGACTTTAACCCACTGTTAACAATCGCAATTCCAACATTCAATCGCGCTGTATATCTCGATCAAACTTTGCGTCAGCTGCAAAATGAAATATCAGAGTTCGGCATCCAAAATGTAGAGGTTATTGTCTCGGATAACGCCAGTCCAGACTACACCGAAAAAGTAGTTAATCAGGTTATTAGTTCAGGGTTAGCTATTCGATACATTAGGAACTCTGAAAATATAGGGTCTGATGCCAATATTGCTCAGTGTTTTAATCAAGCTGGCGGAAATTATGTATTGATTTTAGGTGATGACGATTTGTTTGTGGATGGTGGATTGCACGATTTGCTTCAAAACCTTTCTTCACATCAATATGGCGTTGCTTGCTTAAAATCATATGGCTTTGATGCTGATTTTAGAGCAGAAAGCCCGGGGAGACTTGGGCTTAACAAAACTTACAAAAATGCGGGGAGTTTTTTATCTTCAATAGGCCCTTTGATGACCTTAATTTCAGGATGTGTTGTCAATAAAAGTCTGCTATCCAATATCGATGCTGATGATTACCGTGGTGAGAATTTAGTTCAGGTTCATCTAGTTATTCAGGCAGCTTGCCAAGCAAAAAAAAATCTTTTTATCGATCGATATCTAATGGCTTGTAAGCGAAATAATTCTGGTGGGTATGACTTTGCCAAGGTGTTTGTTGAAAATGTTGGAAGTATTCTAGATTCGTATGTTGGTAGAGGCTTGAGTAAGCGAGATGTCTTTGCTATTGAGCGTAAGTTTATCCTTTCTTATTTTCCGTTTTATTTAATGAAGCAACGCTTTTATCGACAAGGTGATATTGCTAAAGCTTACGAAAAATTTTCAAAACGGTATGGGGGACGATGTGTTTTTTATATTTGGCTATATCCAATATTAAAGGCACCTCGCTGGATTGCTATTTCATGGGGTGCCATGGCAACACTATTGGGTCGTGTGCTTAATGGAGATTTACTAAGAGGTATTGTTTTTGCATTAAACAAACTCAAGAGCAGCTTGTAAAGTGACTATTAGATTTAGAGCGAATCCATACATGACAAATGCCAATAATTTTGATTTATTGAGATTTGTCTTTGCGGTAGTTGTTTTTTGTGTTCATGCTTCTGTTCTCACATCAAACGAGTATTTACTCTCTTCAAAAAACTTTCTTTCTTCCGAAATCGCCGTAAAGTCGTTCTTTGTGGTGAGCGGTTTTTTAATTTTTATGAGTTATGAAAACTCGCAGAGTATTTCATCTTATTTCTCAAAAAGAATCCGACGTATATATCCTGCATATTTCTTTGTCATTATTGCTTCAGTTTTGGTTGGCGCAGCTTTCACAATGCTTTCTATAAATGATTATTGGTCTGCGGACATACTCAAATACTTGCTTGCTAATTTAACTTTCTTGAATTTTTTGCAACCTACATTACCAGGCTTATTTACCAGTAATCTTAATCAGGCAGTGAATGGCGCACTTTGGACACTTAAGATTGAAGTGATGTTTTATATTGCCGTTCCTTTGATGGTTTTTTGTTTTAAGCGCTTTGGTCGTTTATCTGTAATGGTGTCTTTGTTCCTGGGTTCGGTAATTTATAGCTATGTCTTGTTTGCTATGGCTGAATCTCACGGCAGTGGCACACTTGTCGAATTGCAAAGACAGTTGCCTGGCCAGCTAACATTTTTTATTGTCGGTGCTGCTGGATATTATTACTTTGAAACTTTTAAAAAGTATTCACTCTATCTGCTGCCAATTGCAGTACTAGCATTTTTATCAAAAGCTTATTTGCCTTGGTTTCTTTTAGAGCCTCTTGCACTTGGTATTTTGGTTGTTTATTTCGCGATGATTTTTCCTTACTTAGGTGATTTTGGGAAATATGGTGATTTTTCATATGGAATTTATATTCTGCATTTCCCAATATTGCAGTTGTTGATTGCCAATCATTTGTTTGCCGATTCACCGATTCTTTTCATCACTGTTGCTGGTGCTTTAGTTTTACTTTCTTCAATCTTGTTGTGGCATTTTCTTGAGAAGCCTTTCTTAAGAAAGAACTCTCATTATGTAGCCATGCATGGGTCTAAATGATGGCTAAACAAAATCCTAAAGTTGCCGTTCTCATGGCTACGTATAACGGCAAGCAATGGCTTGCCGTGCAGATTGCCTCAATTTTGCAGCAGGAAGGTGTTGATCTAACATTGTTCGTTTCTGATGACAGTTCAACGGATGGCACGATTGAATATATTAGGCAATTAGCTGATTCAGATAGCCGAGTTCTAGTATTGCCAAAAACTGAACGAATGGGCTCTGCAGGTACAAATTTCTATCGATTAATACGTAAGGTAGATGTTTCAGAATTTGATTATGTTGCTTTTGCTGATCAGGATGATATTTGGCATGCTAATAAACTCAGCTCTCATGTTGATTTAATTCGAGCAAATGATGCCGAGGCCGTTTCATCCAATGTGATGGCTTTTTGGCCTGACGGTCGTCAGAAGCTAATCGTCAAATCACAGCCACAGAGGGAATGTGACTTTTTATTTGAGTCAGCCGGTCCGGGATGTACTTTTTTAATGACTCCTTGGTTAGTGGGTCGCGTTAAGTATCAATTAATCAACAATGAGGCTGCGCAAGAGGTAACCATGCATGACTGGCTTACTTATGCCATATGTCGTGCTTATGATAAGACTTGGATAGTTGATCCCACTCCATCAATAAAGTATAGACAACACCAAAATAATGTTATTGGTGCTAATGCTGGACTAAGAGCTGTGCTGGCAAGATTAAAGAAAATCAATAATGGCTGGTACCGACATGAGGTTGCACTTATCTCTCGTGTTGTTGCCTCGATTAACCCTGGTATAAGGTTTTTGAAATTTGAGAAAATCATTCAGAGCCGTTCCGTTTTGGATCAATTTAGATTAATCGCCTTTGTGTTGGAAGGGCGGCGTAAGTTAATTGATCGATTGGTTCTTATCTTGAGTGTATTATTGTTCATTTTTTGAGCTTAGCCTGTTTTTATGATCCTTAAGCGTATTTTTGATCTGACTCTCTGCATCTTTGCGATACTTATCCTGATTGTGCCAATCGGGGCAACCTGGATCTTAGTAAGGCTAACCTCTAGGGGCCCTGCGCTCTACTGGTCTGATCGCGTTGGCATCCATAATAGACTCTTCAAGATGCCTAAATTCCGAACGATGGTGGTTGGAACGCCAGCTCTAGCCACTCATTTACTTGACAATCCAAGCAGATATTTGACTTCAATAGGTGGCTTTATGCGCAGATCTAGCCTAGATGAATTGCCTCAGTTGTGGAGTATCCTGGTGGGAGATATGAGTTTTGTAGGGCCAAGACCTGCTTTATTTAACCAGAACGACTTAATTGCCCTCAGATCAGAAAAAGGTGTTGACGAAATTAAGCCAGGCCTTACGGGTTGGGCGCAAGTGAACGGGCGAGATGAATTGCCAATTCCAGTTAAAGTTGCGTTTGATGCGGAGTACTTGTCAAAGCAGTCAATTTGGTTTGACGTTAAAATTCTGTGGATGACTGTTTCTAAGGTGTTAAAAAGTGATGGCGTATCTCACTAGATCTATAAAGATAATCTCTCGATGATTCAAAAAACCATTCGCAATGTCAAAAGACTTTTAGCTTTCTCTCATGATGCTATTGCATCAGTATTTGCATGGTATTTAGCCTATGCGCTTCGTTTTAACTTTGATGTTCCAGTAGATCATCTTGCGGTCATGAAACTCTGTTTACCTGGGGTTGTGTTAATTCAGGTAATTGGCTTTTACTTTTTTGGGCTTTATCGTGGAATATGGCGTTTTGCAAGTGTCGTTGACCTTCAAAGAATTGTCATGTCTGTTGTTATAACGACTTTAATTGTAACTGCAACCTTATTTATGTTGAGATCAAACTTCGTGGTTCCGCGTTCAGTTCTCGTCATTGATCCAGCCATCTTGATATTGATGATGGGCGGCAGCCGGTTTGTCTATCGTGCAATTAAAGAACATCAACTATATGGCCTAAAAGCTACTCGTGGAGAGCCAGTCATTATTATAGGGGCAGGGCATACAGCAATTACATTAGCTAAAGAGTTATCGCAAGGTGATGAGTGGCGTGTTGTTGGCTTATTAGATGAAGATCAATCACTTTATGGGCGCGAAGTTTCTGGTTTTAAAGTGCTGGGAGGGGTTTCGAGCCTAGCCAGGCAATATCAACGGTTCGGCTTTAAAAATCTAATTATCGCAGCGCCAAATCTTAATCATCTAGATCGACGAAGCATCCTAGATAGCGCAGCAAGCCTCGATCTGGAAGTGCTTACCGTACCCACAGTAGATGATTTAATTTCAGGGCGCCTCAGTGTCTCACAAATCCGTCGTGTCGATGTTGAAGACTTGCTCGGGCGTGATGCGGTCGAGCTTGATAACTCAGGACTTAAGGAGTTGATTAGTGGGCGGGCAGTTCTTGTGAGTGGTGCTGGCGGGTCGATCGGTTCGGAGCTTTGCCGCCAGGTTGTTAGGTTTAACCCAAGCCACCTCATCTGTTTGGATATTTCTGAATACGCTCTCTATCAGTTAGAGCAGGAGTTAAGCGGCCAAGGGTTATCAGTAGGGCTTATATACGTGGTTGGTGATGTCAAAAACACGGCTCGTCTAGATAAGTTGCTCGCACAGTATCAGCCTAAGGTCGTCTTCCATGCTGCTGCCTACAAGCATGTACCCCTCATGGAAAATGAGAATGTATCCGAGGCATTTAATAACAACGTGCTAGGTACCTATACTCTGGCCAAGGCTTGTAAGCACGCAAAGGTAGAAAAGTTTGTATTAGTCTCAACTGACAAGGCAGTTAACCCGACTAACGTGATGGGGGCGAGTAAACGTTTGGCGGAAATGGTCTGCCAAGGCTTGCAAGATAGTAACGGTACGCGTTTTGTCATGGTGCGTTTTGGTAACGTGCTAGGCAGTAGCGGTAGTGTGATTCCTAAGTTCCGTGAGCAGATTAACGCAGGCGGCCCGATTACCGTTACTCACCCTGAGATTACCCGTTACTTTATGTCCATCCCTGAGGCCGCTCAGCTTGTGATGCAGGCAGGTTTGATGGGTGAAGGTGGAGAGATCTTTGTCCTCGATATGGGCGAGCCAGTGCGTATCGTTGATCTAGCCAAGGACATGATTAAGCTGTCAGGTTTCACTGAAGATGAGATCAAGATCGAGTTTTCAGGGTTACGTCCAGGTGAGAAACTGTATGAGGAGCTTTTGGCAGATGACGAGCACACTTTGCCAACCCCTCACGAAAAACTTCGTATTGCTTCTGCTAGAGATGTTGATGGGGCATGGGTTGATTTAATGCTTAGTTGGGTGGGTACAACTTTGAATAAAGACGAAGTCACTGTTAAACGGGAGCTCAATAATTGGGTTGAAGAGTATGTGATGAGTCAATCTTAGAAAGCTGCTTGTTCCATATACTTCATTACTGTATCTGCTTTAGACCATCTGCCTCTGTTCATAATAATTGGCATGCTTGCACCACTTAGAAGCAGATCCTGAGCGGCACCAACTCTTAGAGAGTGTCCACTGATTCTGTTGGTGATCTCATCTCCTAGCTTGGCTTGTTTTCCTAGCCTTTTGTAGATTCGATTAACCTGGCCAGGTGTTAGGTTTGATTTAATGATGTTGTGCCGACTAATGCCTCTAAAGATATAGCCAGACTTCTCGTTAATCATATTGAGCCATTCAATCAATACTTTTTGTGTTTCTTCCCTTAAGAAAAGCCATCTACCCAATCCATCTTGGTCTGTTTTACTTCTTCTTAGCTTAACCTTAATTTGATTTCTTTCGGCGTTAATCTGGCAGTCTTCAATCCTTAAAGATACGAGCTCGCTTCTTCTACACATCGAATCGTAGGCTACCATCAATAAAGCCCGGTTTCTCAAACCAATCATGTTTTTGTCGGTTTGGGTAAGCATCTGGTTAAGCATGTTTAAGGTGATGCCGTATGCTTGTTTTGAAGCTCGTCCTAAGGTGCGATGCATCCTTTTTAGTTCAATTTTGACTGTTGGGTGTCCAGTTGGGTCGTTGTACAAATTTAACTGATGAATGGATGATATGGCTGCAATCGCAAGCCTAATACTAGCGGATTTTAATTCACTGTCTGCGAGCTTACGAATATAACTTGCCACAACGAAAGGTTCTGATGGTAGGGCTGGAAAGTTTTCATGATTGCAGTATTCGATAAAGCGCTCGAAGTTTTTACTGTATGCGCGAATGGTGGAGGGGGCATATGCTCCATCTATCATCTTTATAGTTTTATTAAGAATGTTTTTTGCAGTACTATTCATGTCAATCTACCTCATTAAGCTATTAATGATTAATAAATCAACTTATATGATATCAAAATGATCACTGGAAGTCAAATAAGAGCTGGAAGAGCGCTATTGAATTGGAGTGCGCAACAGTTAGCAGATAAGTCTGGTGTTGGAGTTGCGACTGTTAGAAGAATGGAGTTGGCAGTGTCTATTCCTTCGAGTAACGCCCAAACACTCGCATTAGTAAAAAGTACCTTTGAAAATGCTGGTATTGAGTTCATCGGGTCGCCAAATGACAGACCAGGCGTTAGATTAAAATAATTATATAATAATCATATAATTATTAACTTTTATTAAAGTATTTTATTAAGTTATTCGTTTTAATCGTTTAAACTAATAACCTATTGAAATTAAATAAAATTAGATAGCTGACTCCCTGTTAAAATGAATGCACGCTAATACCGCTTATTAAACTCATTTTTATCGCCCAATCAGCCGACTCTTTTGTTGATATATATTTAAATATGTATTAAATTTTACATATTGTGTGTATGTGGAGGTGAGTATGGA
>Ga0172373_10003098_pt1 | contig 24697 bp, 47 predicted proteins | sample Lak10m_2_FD_114546 | JGI IMG/M metagenome (GOLD analysis project Ga0172373, IMG submission 114546) | Freshwater microbial communities from Kabuno Bay, South-Kivu, Congo - kab_092012_10m | ecosystem: Environmental > Aquatic > Freshwater > Lake | place: Democratic Republic of the Congo...
CCTCCGGCCGTACCGTACACTACCTTAGTCCAATCTGATAGCCAAACTAGGGTGCCGGGTTCTACACTCAGGTGTGAAGGGGTCTTGATGAAAGCAGTTCTGTTTCTGGTTGTCTTAGGGTTGTGTGTGTTGGGCTGTGTTAGCTTGGCACTCTATCTCTTGAATCTTCATTCCACGATTGCAAACATCGTCGGAGGTTTGGTTATGTTTCTTGGCATTGCAGGAGTTGCGGCTGCGGCTCCGTTTGGTGTACGTACTCTCAAGGGTAGCGCCACTAGCTGGTGGGGCAAGTTTATGCTGCTCGTAGCGTTTTCTCTGTTTATCGGATGCACCACGATTGCACCAGGCCATGTTGGCATTGTCGTCAACAAGATGGGCTCGGATCGCGGCGTCGAATCCTACCCTCAGCAGACAGGGCTTGTCTGGTTCAATCCGTTTGTGACGACGGTATTTGAGTACCCTACGTTTGTCCAGACGGTGGTGTGGACTCGCACCCCTTCGGAAGGCAACCCTAACAATGAAGAGGTCAGCTTCAATACCAAAGAAGGCTTGACCATGACGGCAGATGTGAGTGTAAGCTATCAGCTTACGCCCGAAAACGTGCCCTCCTTCTATGTCAAGTTCCGCAACGACGACTTGAAACTGTTTACGCACGGCTACTTGCGTTCCCTTGCTCGCGACAAGTTCAATGAGGTTGCCGCTACCTACGGTGTGGAGGAGATCTACGGCCCCAAGAAGGAGGTGTTCTTAGGTGAGGTGAAGCGCCGAATCAATGAAGCCCTCAAGCCGCTCGGTGCACACATTGACGAACAGTTCGGCTTTGTCGGTGCACCCCGGCCGCCTGAGAATGTCGTACAGGCAATCAACGCTAAGATTGCTTCAACGCAGAAGGCGATCCAGTTGGAAAACGAATTGCGTCAGGCTCAGGCTGAGGCTGCCAAGCAGGTTGCTTCGGCAGAGGGTGGTGCTAAGGCCAAGTTGGCTGCCGCACAGGGCGATGCACTTGCTGCCGTAGCCTTGGCGGAAGGCGAAGCTACTGCAACGGTAGCCCGAGCGACAGCAGCCTACAAGGCCAACGATCTTGTCAGCAAGTCGGTGACCCCCGCAGTGTTGGAATGGAAGCGCCTAGAGATTCAGCAAGCCCCCATCCAGAAATGGAATGGCGTTCGACCCACGGTTGAAGCAGGGACTGGCACGAACCTTCTGCTCGCTGTCCCGCCCGTCAAGTAATTAGACTTCCTCGTCATCACCAAGCGACAGCATCATCGCAACCAACGCTTCAGTCGGGACGCACCAAACCAGATCCCACAGTTGCGAGAAGCCCGACCACATTTCGGCAATCTCTTGGATCGAGAGACCTTCCAAGTCGTCAAAACGCTGCGCCATCTGGGTTGCTTGCTGCAACTTCCAGGGATACGTCTCAGCCTGCGTACAGCAAGACAAATCCTGTTGGATCTTGCTCTGTTGTTCAGAGTTCCCCGCCAACTCTTCTTGCACGACAGCATAGAGCATATTGTAGACCCGTGCAGTCTGAGGGTCTGTCGAATCAATGCTGTACTGATAAAGGAGGTCTTCCAAGAGCATAGCACTCTTGGGTTGATTCGCTTGGAGCCACTCCATCTCTTCGTCAATCTGACTAAACCGCTTCAGGTTGAACAGCAGTTCAAAGCAATAGGGCAACAGCGGATCCTCGGAATCCGGGTAGTCCCTCAAATACGGCTTATGGGTCCAAGTGTCAAACGCATCCAACGTAGCGTACTGGACGGGCTGCGCATAGCCCTCTTGGTAATGGACACGATCCTGAACATCTTCTACCTGGACAATCTGTCCCGTTGGGGTTTGGTAGAAACCGTTGAGCATAATTCGATAGTATCCTTTCTCAGACATCTCAGTTCTCCCTTTGTGTTGTCCTAGGACGTATTGCTGCTACGCGGTCTGACAAGATTCCTTGCTTGCGATTTCAAAAACACCGTTTCGGTTGGGCCTGATCTGAATCAGTGCTCCAACGGGAGGCTTCTCAATCGCGAACACTGCCTGAATCGGGTTGTATTCCCGTTCTGGAAGGTAGCAGATAACGTGATCTGCCAGGTGTGTGACGACCTCACAGACATACGTTTCCTGGTAGACTTGCTTGGCCAGCTTTGCCTCATCCGGCGCGGGGTACCGGCGTACCATCTCGACACGGAAAGGATCCAAGGCGAGTTCACCATTGGCTAGAACGATCGGAGCACACCCAGGCTCCGTATACTGACTCCAAGCCCGTAGTGCCAGGCTCATCGCTTTCTCGACAGCCTTGTGGATCTGCTCGGCGCTGGGCGTGCCTTGCTCGCTTGGGGCTGCAGAGGCCATGTAGGTGGCACGATCGATCGTGCGTCCGTGCCAATCCCAACGCTCAAACCAAACCGTGTAGCCGCGATGCTTGCCCCATCCGAATGCCGAAAGCCGGTCCTCACAGTTCCAGCCCTGTTGGGCCATCTGGAGCTTCAATTCGGTTGTGTTCATGGTTGACCCTGTGTGATGCGCTCTAAGCATGCTTGAAGGATCGCTTCCGTCTTGGTACCGGCCACAACCAAATGGTTCTGATCGTACCGGAGAGTCCAACCCACCTGAGTACCCTCCAGATCGCAATCTTCTTCAATCACGGCATAGGGCAAGTACTTCATCAGCAGGCCCCCAACCGTAACCGAATCCCGCCATGCAGGACCATTACGAACAGAACGTTCCAGTAGGTGCCCAAGGGCATAATCGTAGGCGACACCATCCTGCACTACAATGCCCTGTAGACCGATGGCTTTGCGTGAGTCTGTACCTGTACCCGCTTCCAACACCCAACGACCCCCAACCCTACGGAGTGTCGTCAGGCATTGGTCAATACCAAAGGTGTCCCATTCCAGACTCTGTACCGCCATGCCATTTTCTGCCCAATCCGGGCACTGCTCTGCAATTTTGCGGCAAAGCATATCCAACCGTTCCATCAAAGTCCTCACTTGTCTCCGAGATCTCCTTTGCCCAGATCAAACAACACGTCAATCTGGGCCTGTGTTGGCTCCTTTTTGTGCTTGAGCCCATTGGTTGAAACGACAACCCAACCTTGCTGTTGCAACGGTTGCTTGCCGTACCAACCCTCTTGGAGAGCAACTTGCTCCCATTCCTCATGCCGCCAGTATCCACAAGCGTAGTAATCCCCATTGGGGGCAATCCAACCGCATTTGTTGGCCGCCTGAACCGGGTCATCCGGCACGGGTTTAGAAACAGGATCTCCCTTCTGGATAGCGTGCAATTGCAGATCCAGTTCCCGATTGAAGTCTGGGATCTTGATCTCGAAATACTGTTTGTTTGCCTCTGGGACAGGCTCAAGCGGACCTTCTCGATAGATGCGGTCCCCTGGTGCGCAATGCTCATTCAGCACTGGATCATCAGGAGCCCAAAAGGCCCGCTCATCCCAATCTACCATTCGGCCCGTGTCGGTTTCGTAGGTCTCCCCAAAGAACCAACGGATGTACTTCCGTTGCCGAGCGATGAGGTCCGAAGTGGCAATGTAGGTCAGAGGGGTAGGACGCTCTCTTGGGTAATCCACAACCTCTTCGCCCTGCGGGTCTCGTACAACCTCCACTGCGTATTGATCATACAGGAAGCCCCCTTCCCAGATCCAGACGTGCCACGGGCGTTCTGCCGGGCAGTTCTTTGAATCCTCGTAGCGGCGGCAAGTGGGGATCGCCATCGCACCTGCCGTGAAGATAGGATTCTCAGCCAGCCACATCGACTTTGCGTGCCGGGGATGATGCGAGACATCCTCGACGATCCGAACGATAGGTTCCCCGGTAATGTCTCGCAAACGATACAGCATCTGTCCTACTCCCTTCCTCCGATAAACGCAACAGGGCCTGGCGAATCACATCAAATCTCGACGAGGCGAACGTAACAGAAGGATCGGGAAGTCCACGCAAACCGTAAAGCATACAACTCAGGGTCCACAGGCTGCCTGAGAGTGCTCAAGAAGAATTTGAAATCAGCTTCGGTCACAATCAATCGGGCCTTGTCAGCCATCGAGGAAGCATCCCGAGGCAGGGTGCCGGTCGTGGCCGTACACTCTACGGAATAAAAACTGCGAAGATAGACTACCTCTGGGGTAGGGATCTCAATGCAGAGGGTGGGGTCTGCATCGAGTTGGAACTGCCGACCTTCCGGCGTAGCTGCTATTTCACGCCAATCCGAAGGGTCCAAACCTTTCTGAATCAGCGTAACCTCTGCACTGTACGAGATGGGGTCTGGCTCCTCTACAATGTACTCCGTATCTTGATACCGCGCCCAAAGCAAGCGGAGATTCGTCGTTAGATTCGCATGGGAGCATTCATCGCGATGCCCATAGACCCAAGAGGGGAGAGGGCAAAGCTGGACTCGCTTGGTGTTGGGATAACAACCCTTGTCCGTTACGGTAAATAAGGTGACTCGGACCATTTCCATCTGAAATTACCCCTAGCGCAGCATCATGCGCAGCATCAGGCCGTGCCAACCGTTCAGAACACACCACGCCACAATCAGAAAGGGTAGTGTGCCCCAGAGGATGCGTACCAACCATGTTCCGAGATGCACCCCATAGAAGCGTGCTGCATAGTGGAGTTGCTGTTTCTCCCAGCGAGCCTGCTTCCAATGGGCCGCCTGCTTCTGATCCCGATGGGCCTGAGCGGATTCTAGGTTGGAGTGTTGTTTGACCTCCAGATAGAAGGCTTTCTGTACTTCCTGGCTGAATCGGCGTCCTTCAACGGTGGTGTTGAAGTAGTACTTCTCAGGGGGATTCAGCACAAGGCGGCTTGTCAGACGCCAGGACCAACCTTGAATCGGCCCAATCCACCATTGCCAAAGTTGTTTCAATCGGTTCATCGTGCTCGGTTCCCTCGCAGAACTACAAACGAGACATTTGTAACAGGCTCACGAATTTAGGGTACGTACCCTACTCTTTTGGAGGCAATCAAGAGAATGTCTGTTTTGGCTGAGATTCCGAATCGTGCAGAGGCTCATTTTCATGAGGTTTGGCGGAACTGCCGAGATAACGGACAGACCATCAGGATTGCACAGACGCAGGTGGCTTTCGCACTTGAGGTTGGCATTCTTACTCAATCTCAGGCTGAGCTTTGGGCTTTAAGACTTCAGATGTGCCCGGGACATGAGGATGAAGGGGGTCGCCGCTGGTGCAGTTATTGCGGGACACTACCCAAAGATCTGTGATCCTGTGATTCGGAATCTGTGACTTGGGGGTAAGTGCTGCGTTTGTGTCGTATGGGCAGTAAACGCCGCCCGCCAAAAGGAGCATCCCAAGATGAGCACTGCGAACACTCAAACGCATCGTACCGGCCGCACTTGAAGGAGGCCGCATGATTGCCTACGCTGTTTACCATCCTGCCATCGGATATGTGACGTTCGATACTGGCACTGGATGCACAGGGACCCCACAGCCCAATCCCGCAGCCCTTAGCCCTACGCCCAAACTGGCCCGCAAGCGTGTGGACTTGCGGCGAAGGGCCATCTATACCAATGGCTACAGGGACGAACTTCAGGCTGCGGACATGCAGATCCATGAAGTCGAAGTGACCTGCACATTCAGGCGTGTCGTCTAGAGCACAAGGAGCAGCCCAATGGAGTTTGACCCGAACAGGTACTACGTTCAGTTTGACGTTCTCACCCCCGGCGATGAGGACTTGAGCAAGATCGTGGTAGTCAGCAAAGAGTTGTTTGACCAACTTGAACCGTATGCTTTTGAGCTAGGCTGCGGGGACAACCTTTCCGAGTGTAGGGGGGCAAGGGACACGGCTTGGAAAGAGGCAGACGCAGACCTACGCCCTAGCGAGATCGCTAAGATCCCAACCTACCAACTTATCTACATCACCGTCTGCTGATTCCGTGCAAGATCCGTAGAGCCTTGGAGTCTGATTTGAAAATTTCTGAGACTCACCACTTCCTGTTGCGTTTATTTGAAACAAAGGTACCTTTGTAGGAGATCCCAATGCGTAAAACGCATCACGTCTATTGCAGTCGAAACGAACTGCCCTGTTATTCGAACCCTGAGGGGCTCTGTTACGGCGTCAATGCCTGCAAGGATACCAAAGGGCAGTGGCGGCTCTGTGAACGAAATATCCCTGGAGCACGCTATGGCCAAGTACTCCATAACGTGATCGTCGCCCATTCACTTGCTTGGCAGGCAGAGCAGTGGAAGCAGACCTGCAATGGGACTGCTGTCAAGGATGTGGACGGCTTTTATCCTATTTGCCCCAATGACATTCACACAGAGGATCTTTCTGACACCTTGCGAGCGGATCTGCAAGATTATATGAATAAGTGGTTGGCCAAGAGAGAAGAAGTGGTTTGCATGCAGCAAGTGCCCTTGGAGATTGAGGTCGCCACCAGATGTTTGTCTTTGGGGGCAATTCCTGGGCAATGAGTACCCCCCACTACCAGATTGAAGATGCAGGGAAACGCCGCACAGTACAGAAGTTTCTTTGGCGACCTCGCAAGACAAACAAAGGCTATTACTGGTTGCGTTTTGTCTGGGTAACAGAGGAGTTGCGGCGTATCCGGCTCAAGGTGCTGCATACGCACGAGTTCTCCAATCCTTGGAACGCATCTGATCTCAGCATCTACGTACAAAGGTACTGGATGACTCACATTGTTTGGAAATGGGGGGAGGTTAGTCTTCGCTGTAACCCGCCCGAATCGGATTCGGGTTCTGTGAATCACTAAGCCTCTCTGCGTTTCTATCTGGCTGGGGACAGGTGGTCTGGCCCTTTGTGGGAGATGCTGTGATGAAGATCCTGTATGCCTGGAAGTGGCAAAATGGTGGCTGGTCTGCCATCATTGGGACCCGTCTGGAAGATGCCTACAAGGAGATTGCTCGTTCGGAGCAGGGTTCTCAACTCAAGGCAAATCTCAGTACCTTGGTTCAGGGCGAGCAAGCCCGCAAGCTCTGTGTAGAGCAGGAAAGCTACTACATGGGCAACATCGACTAAACAAGAGAGGGGTATTCATCATGTTCCAAACCACCAGCGTAACGATCGTCTCTACAGAACAACGGTCCATCCAACACATTCAGATGGGGGAGCACCACAAGCTAGGCCCTATCTACGCCGTCGAGGTCAAACGAGAAACTGTGCGGCAGATTGAGGGTGCCTTGGTTGAACCCGTTTCCAAGAGCACCGTTTCTGCCCTGGTTGACAGCAAGGGTCTTGCGGATGTCCAGCAGGGTCGCGATTGTGTTTCGGCACAGTACACGGTCCCCAGCGTGAGTGACCCGAAACGAAAGGAAACCCGATTGGTCTTGGCCTATCCTGCGGAATTGGTAAAGCTGTACTCGCAGGAGCTTCACTATGAGGGCTTCAACCACAAGAAAGACCTTTGGCCTCTGATCGAGGCAGGTGCCCCGGTGACATTGGTTGAGGTTGACTATTCCAATGGCCAGCTTCGGGACATGGCCGGCAAGTTGTTGCCGAAGCCTTTGCTGTTTGAGTACTGTGGGGACGATATGACAGATCATAGCTACAACCTGGAACGGGCGGTAGAGATTCTGGCTGCGCGGCCCGATGTCGAACTGATCCCCAATGCGGGCGAGCGGTGGATTGGGCGGGGAGAGCCTCCGATGATCGGTCGGATCCCGTACTACAACGCCGAGGAGGATCGGTCGCTGTGCATCAAATTCGTGCTGCGGTTGGATGCCGAGCAGTACAATCGGTTCCATGCCTTGCCGAAAAAGTGGTACAACATGAAACACGCCCTCCTGCGGGAAGACTACTTGGGTCTGATTGCCGGGGGTGCAGCCAAGTATCTTGCAGACGGTACGAACAATCCCGCCTATGTGCAAGAATAGGGTAGGGGGCAGTATGAGCACCTATCACTATCACTTGACGGCTACTCAACGTATAGCAGGTATCGAGCTACCCTCTGAAACAACCTAAACAGGAGAACTTGGATGGCACTCTACACGTTAGGACAACGGAATCCTACAGATCTTCTGATCTGTCTGGAGTTCTTCTCTTACGACAAGACATTACCGAAATATCTGGCTGCTTCGCAGGCTGCGGGGCAGGCGACACAGCTTGCTGCCGAGCAGGATTTGAACGCTGACAATCCCTTCGTGGAAGCGGACTCGGAGAGTGTTGGCCTAACCTTCACGAATCGGCGTATGTCGGGGATTACTTTCCGAAGCAATATGCCGAAGGGCCTATTGGGCAGACTTCTTACGGGACTCGTGCGGCTGTTCCGAAAGGTGTTCAACAAGCCAGAGCCCGTCACCAAGGTCTTTACCCGTATCAAGACTTCCGCAGAAGAACTGGCAGGCTGGTCCGAATTGGACAAGCAGCTTACTCAGGCTATTGCGGCGGCTCGTACAACGGGGCAAGTGGAGATGCTCCGCAAGTTGGAAACGGAGCAAGAGGTTCGCCGTTTCGAGAATCTTCTGTACTGCAAGGGCCGCAAGCGATACCTGACAGAGCAGCAACTCTTGCAATTCGTGGCCAAGTGCGAACGCGGTTTGTGCTTGGACTACATCCGAGATTATGTGCGGCCGATTCCACCCGAAGTTGTAGCCGAGAAGGCCAAGTGTGACGCTGAGCACCTTTTCGACAACTACCTGATCCTGCATTACGACCCTCTGAACCGTTCAACAACGCCAGAAGCCCGTGAGAAGGCCAAAGATCCAATCTTGTTTGGTGTGCTGGCAAACAGCCGTAAGCTGTACTTTGTGGCAGATTGGGTCGATGAGTTGTGCGACCTGACCTTTGACGATATTGTCAAGACTCTAGGCTCACCGCTGGAGTTGGAACCCAATCCCAACATCGTCCCACCACGGAAGGTTTTATGAGAAACCGGGATCCCCGCAACAAAGTACTGAAGCAAGTCATCCAACCGCGTCTCGGGATTCCTTGGCGAGACAATCGTGACTTCCTACCGTCTCTTTATTGGTTCAAAAACTGTTGGATCAGTACTGAGCTACGCCCTCGCGGCAGTGCCCGGAAGGCGGTATTCTGGAATCCCAAGTATCCCCCAAAGGTCTAAATGGCAACCACGGTCGTACATTGCAAACGCCAGCCTTACGATGTGTACATCGGGCGGCCTTCTCTCTTTGGCAATCCCTTTGAGATCGGAAAGGACGGCACCCGTGAGCAAGTCATCGAGCAGTACCGCGCCTGGGTAGTTCAGCAGCCTGACATTATGTTGCATATCCCTGATTTGAAAGGGAAAACGCTCGGATGTTGGTGCCGCCCCCGAGCGTGTCACGGGGATGTGTTGGCAGAACTGGCAGAGCAGTCTGCTGGCAGTGCCCCAGAGCAGTCAGCGGAGGTTGTGGAATGAACTATTGTTTGGGTTTTGCCTTTTCGGAGGATGCGGTTCTACTGATTCGGAAAAAGAAACCGGATTGGCAAGAGGGTAGGTTGAACGGTATTGGGGGAAAGCTAGAGCCTGGGGAGACTCCGGTTGAAGCAATGGTGCGGGAGTTTGCAGAGGAATGTGGGGTTGAGACCCAGGCTACGGATTGGGGCTGCTTTGCGGTCATCACGGGTTCGGATTGGCGTGTTGTTTGCTTCCGTGCGGCACCAGATAACGTAGGGACGGCCCGCACAACGACAGAAGAAGAGATCGTGTGGGTCAAGCATGCCGAGCTTCCGTTTCGTGCTGATTTACTGAGCAACGTAGATTGGTTAGTGGCGCTGTCCCGAGATATTGACCTGTACGACAGAGATCCTGTGGAAATAGGGTATCCCGACTAGTTTCCAAGTAGAGGATAGTGACACTGATGAGTCTCTTGACCGTTGCACACCAAGTCTTCCCAGAGCTTTTCAAGGCCCCAAACGGGTTGCAGGATGTTCTGACTAGTTGGAGTACGGACCCGACGGGTCGGGCTATCCCGGACCCTAACGATCCTTTGAAAGGCTTGCCCAAGATCGGGGCGTTTGCGATGGGCAGGCAGTCAGGAAAGACGGCGTGTGCTGCAAGCATCTTACTGCAGGAGATCCTAGAAGGGGAGTACCCACTAACGCCACAGAAGGTAAGCCGAGAGCAGTCTCCTCCGGTCAAGTATGTGTTGTACCATACACTTGATTTAACGGCTTGTCATTCTATGTGGAACACGATACAGCCCTTTCTACCACGAGACCGACCTTCCAGGCACAAGCAGGATCAGGAAGGCAACCTTGTGGTGCTTACCGCACCGGATGGTCCGGTAACTTTGTTGCGCTTGTCCTGTAAACAGACTGCGGCACTGGATGTCCGCATTCACTATCAGGGTGTTCCGCATACTGCCAAGTTGGTTGTGATTGACGAGGCGGACCTTAACACGCATCAATGGATCACCCTTACACAGGATTTGAAACAAAGCCCCCGGACCCGTCTCTTTTGGGCAAGCACCCCCAGAAGCAATAGCCATGTCTTCAGTTCCCTCTGGTGGGGGCGAAACGGCATCAGGTCAAGATTGGCCGTGCCATTGCGGAGCAGTACACGACTCAGGAATGCCTTGACCCGCTTGGTGGGCAATGGCAGGTCGCAGAACGTAAAGACCTCGCTGTATGGTTTGGGAATGGGGCAAACGACTATCTCGGGGAAGTCCCGAGACTGTCTTGAAACAGTCCTGCAGGTTTGATAGGGGGTAGTGATGAAGATAACGGATGAGCAGCTTAGGCAGTTTCGCGCACTGGTGTCGATTGATCTGGTTCATTTTGACTGTGTGGAGGAACCCAAAGTAGGCGGCGGTTCTTACTACCATTGTCTTGAGCCCACCTCCCTTGCCTACTCAAAGAAAGAGCTACCTGGGCTTGAGGCAGAGTTGGCCCGCATCCAACAACTTACGGATGCTGAGATTGACGCAGAACTGGATGCAGTGTACAAGCAAGAGGTTGCTGAATTGGCGCAAAAGGTTGCCCTGGCCCGAAAGGAACTGGACGATATCAAAGTGCTCCAAACGATGGTAAAGGATTGCTTGAAAGGGGATCGCCGCTTTGTTGCGTATCAACGCGATTGGCACCAGACACTCTCCCGTCAAGCCAAAGAGGTGAAGGTATTTCTGGCAGAATATGCTCGCCAAAAACCGACACGATATGCCGGTAAGGCAGCCCAATACCGTGCCGAACAGATCAAGGGGCTACAGTATCGGATTGCCTCTGTACAGCAGTGGATCCGAGACGGGCAATCGTCACAAGACAATAGGGTATTGCTTTGTGAACGGCTCAATGCTTGGTTTGATGAGCAGGATTACGATCTGATCGGAAAGGAGTAGTGATGGAACAGAAAAACGCGCAGGCAGGTCAATATCTTCTCGGAAAGCTACGGGCATACTACGGGGACTCTGTGGGCTTCCTCTACGATAGGACCCCGTTTGACAAGACCCGCTGCGATCAGCGGATTCAAGAGCTTCGGGATGAGATCGCTGAAGTTGAAGCCAAAACCGATGCAGAGTTTGAGCAGGCGCAGATCGCTTGGGCTGACAAGCACATTGCGGATGAGACGGCCCGGAAGCAACGCAACCAGGCTGAAAAAGAGAGGCTCTTGGAAATCCAAGCTCAGTTGAAAGAGTGGCAACCTGATTTTTCGGGTTTGGATGCTGAGTATGCTGAGAAAGCCCAAAAAGGGTTCTATGGTTATGTGGGACGGGACTTGGAGGCCGAGATCCGTGATCTTACAGTCAAGATTCCGCAACGGGAAGACTTGATTGAGAGTCGTGTCAACTGGATCAAGATGCTGTACGGTCAGTTGGATGGTCTCATCGGATACAAAGAACGCTGCCCGTTTGAGCATGAGCAATCTCTCAAGGCGCGGGAGTGCCTTCGGGCTTCTTTGGAAGCTTTTGCTCCCGGTATGCTTGACAAAGAGAAACCGTGAATCGGCCTGGGTAGTGCCGTTTGTTCCGCTGAGGGCAAAGAGTAGTCTGCTGCCTGTGGAGATCGGATGAGTTCAGACCGTAGACTGTTGTTGAGTAGTGTTAAGGAAGCCCAACGAGTCCAAGAGTATCTCGCCCCCTTGGGGGCTTCGATTGCTCTTGAGAGTGTACCTACGGATTGTTGGATTGAGTGGTCCAACAAGACGGTCCTGGCTTTCGAGTTCTCTCTCGGATATAGTGGCACTCAGGTAGCAGAGATCTGTTTGCGCGAGATTGCCAAACGGTTCAAGTGCCGCATGGTAGGCAGCCCAGATGGTTGGTGGAAGGGCTCTGTGCCGAATGGCTTGCACGATTGGGTTGCTTGGGCCAAGCAATACGACTTTCGCAATGAGCGCGACTATCAGTTCAGCCCTCCGCACATCATCGAAGAGGTCGAGAAGATTGACGCTGAGCTTGTGCGGATCTTCCTGGACCTGGATGCCAAGGCAGCCAAGAAGGCAGCCGGTACCCCCGGAGAAAGTGATGACCCAGAAGTATGGTGACGAGCAGCTACGCGAAATGGCCCGACAGGAAACCAAGAGGCTGTTGGACCTGATTGAGCAGAACGGGATTGATCCGTATGAGTTGACGTTCGCTGCAGAGTATCTAGGACAGGCTGCAATCGGCACTCAATGGGCCGAACCTGCCTTGGCTACTTTGGAGAGACTCGCCAACCACTCCCATTCTGTTGTCCGGGAGGGCGCGGTGTACGGCCTCTGCCAATACATCGGAGAACCCCAGGAAAAGCAGGCCATGCAAGTCCTGCGTGATCGTTTAACGGTTGAGACAAGTGAATGCCTCGCAGAAATGATTGAAGAGACCTTACGCGAAGGATAAGCCCCCTACAGGAAAGACAGAATGGAACAAAGACTAGTTCAATTGCGGCAGCAGTATCTCCAAATGCTACCTGTCTGTAAACAGGTTGTGATCGAGTTGGCCCTGTTGGAACGCAATGATCCTCAGAATCCCCGTATCACGGCACTGGAATACTTGCTAAAGGACTTCCAAGACAAGTTTGCTCGCTATCGAGAAGTCAAAGAGGGCGTGTTGATTGCACAACAGATGCGTAATCCAGAGGATGTCGAGGCATAGATGGAACAGCTAGAAGGATTCCTCAAAGAGACGATGCAACTGATCCCCCCGTGGGCGTATGTGGCGCTGACGGGTTTTGTCGTAGCTGGGGGCCAACGTATCCGCAACTTCTTGGCTAGCTTGACGCAGTACGTTTGGGCTGAAGCAACAATCCCAGAGAAAGCAATGGGTCTGTATTTGGCAAACCGTTTCAAGGAAGGTATCCGGCCGAGTCGTTGGAGACCGCAATACTATGATATCCGCAAGCTATCTCTAAAGAATCAGAACAGCGAAACGGACATTGGGATTATCGAGCTTGGTGAGGTTACGTTGTGGATCCGATGGAAAGGATTGCGAGTCCCGATCAACTTGCAGGAGAACGGGAACTTCGGCTATAACGTCAAGTACATTCGAGGGACTTTTGACCCCGCCCGTATCGTACAGGATGCCGTGAAGTACTGGAATGCTCTCGGAAGTACCTTAACTCAGAACCGCTACCGTGTCGGGATGATTAGTGGTTCCATGCTAAAACAGGAGAATGAAGTCAAAGATAAATCCCCCAACCAGCGTTCCAATTCGAGTGACATCACAGAGAACTTTCTTACCTGTGTGCCGATGCTTGATGATCTCACTCTGTTGGGTACGAACAGGAAGCTGCGAAGCCTCAGCACGATGGCTCTGGAAGACCCTCTGTTGCACGCTAAGCAAGATATGCTGTCCTGGCACCAGAACAAAGACTGGTACCAAGAACGGGGATTGTCTTGGAAACGGGGCTATCTGTTGCACGGTAAACCCGGTGTCGGTAAGACCTCGCTGATCCGAGCGATCGGCAAAGAGTTGGACCTTCCGGTTTTTCTCTACAACCTCAACTCCATGACGGATAGCTACTTCCAAACCTCTTGGAGTCAACTTCTGACTCAGACTCCGTGCATCATCGCGATTGAGGATATCGACGCAGTATACCGTGGACGTACCCCCTGTAACCCCAATCCGTTGCAATCCTATCCGCCTAGCTTTGAGACCATCCTGAACTGCATTGATGGTGTACGAGAATCAGAAGGCTTGCTGGTATTCCTCACGACCAACAACCTAGAGAATGTCGATACCGCTCTAGGGGGCCTACGCAATCCAGACGGTTCTGTTGCAGAACAGCCGAGCCTACGTCCCGGACGTATTGATCGCGTAGTCCGTTTCCCCGATACCTTGACTGAGGATAAGCGGCGGCAACTGGCCGATCGCATCATGGCAGGGTATGAGGAGGCAAAAGAACGTGTCATTGTAGAGGGTGCTCCCGATACCCCGGCGCAGTTCCAAGAGCGTTGTGTGCGTACCGTTTTGGCCGTTCGGGAAGGGCTACAGCCTGACTTGGAGAGCTTGTAAGCCTCCGAGACGATCCGTGCTGGGGAGAGCAGGGCTTTGGACCGCCCTCCAACTCTGAGGGCGCACCAGCTTACAGTGGAGGATGACTATCTTGGGAAGTGTGGTGACCCTTGCTCAAAGAGTCTACCAGACTTGAACTAAATCGGACTTGGACGAACGATAAGCTTGAATGAACGGAGGATTGTCAAAATGGCAAATCGAATTGACGGAGACCCAATCGCGCTACCCGATGTTTGGCACTGGGATGTCTTCACGTTAGATGAACAGGGGCAGTTTACGTCGTGTACTTCTGGGGAGATCGCGGGCACCTATTCGGATGAGACCGCAATCCGCACCCTCAAGAAAAAGATGGGTCTGACAGGTAAGCGGGTGCAAGTCCGGGATGGCGGCGGGACCTACGAGATCCAAACCCCTGAACTGTACGGTGCTATTAGCCAAGAATCTGTCCAGCAGATCAGGGTGGTGACAGACAGCTTTGAGGATATCCTTCTGGGGCTGACGAGGGCAATCATCCTGCCTCACCAAGATGGGGCGTACAGCAGTCTGGATCAGATTCTCTTTGTCGAGTACGATACCAATCCCTACAGGAGCTACCAAGAAGGGCCTCGCACTGTTCTGGCTCAGATCACCAACCTGGAATTGGAACGTACCCTGATCCCGGAACATTGGCTTGTTTCGTTTGCCCTGTGCCCCGCTTCAAAGTGATTTTGTGAAACGGGGAACTCTCTGCGTTTAGGGTATAGAGCCTGATCCTGTTGTCAGGTCCATTGGAGATGTAGTATGGGGAACAATGTCATCGTCTACCACTCGATTGCAGAACGGGAGTGGGATCAACTGCTGTACCAGCACCCATTCATTGTCTTGGGTGTCTTGGTTGTGGTGATTGTGATCCTGTTGAAGTGGGTCAATGGAGGGCCGCGCTATTAGGCTAGGGGGAAATCGGCATGTCTGCACAGGAAACTGAAGATTGGATCGTAGGGTTGGATTCTGCGTTGGCTGCGAGCGGCAAACGAGTATCCTTTCGCATCCCTCATTGCACATGCTATCAATCCGGCATGGTGATGCACTACGATGAGCAGTTGAAGCGATACTGTTGTCCAGTCTGCCAGCAACCTGCCCATCAACCGACAAAAGAGACAGTCGAGTGTGTGGGTTCGGTTTGGGTCGTTCGCCCCAAAGACACTAATTTGTGATTCGGGCTCCTATTCTGCGTTTCTATCTCATGCGGGAATCGTTCTCCCGCACAAGAGAGACGTAGCCATGCAGGACACTCAGCAAACCAATCAAGGCGTTGTTTTCAGTCTTCCAGAGGTCGGGCAGGGTTGTACGCTCCTGTACTTCACGGATCGCGTCCCCGCGACCATCATCCGCGCCACCCCCAAGCTGATTGAAGTTCAAGAGGACAACTACGAGCGCCTCGACACCAACGGGATGTCGGATACCCAGGACTACAGCTACACCGCCAACCCGAAAGGCACGGTGCACACGTTCACGCTGCGCCAGAATGGCCGTTGGGTCCGCAAAGGCGAGACGATCAGCAATGGCCTGCGTTGCAGCATCGGCATTCGTCGTCGCTACTACGACTACAGCTTCTAAAGAAGGCTTCTAAACCGGAAGGCTTCTAACGAAACAGAAGGGATTTTGCCCCTATCCAAAGGATATGAAATGCGTGACAATTACGAGTTGAAACCCTACCTAGGCTTGTTTACGGCGTGGACTCTTTATGCTCTGGGTCTGTCGATGGCCTTTGGAATCCGCCCCGCACCCCTGCCTGAGCGAAACTGTGCCGTGATTAGGGTATTGGACGGCAAGGTTGTGCGCTAAAACCAAGCACAACCGGGAGACTGTTCCCGATGCCTCAGAATCGACGTTCCTTCCTACAAGCCCTTTTGGGTGTACTGACTGTTCCGCTACTCCCTAGTCTCGCCTTTGGATCAAGCGCCCCCGTAAAACCCCAGAAACCAAAACCCCCAAAGGGTACAGAACCAAAAGGTACGGTGCCGCCCATTGATAGATCGGCTGTTGTCTGCTGGTATGCGGATGCCTTCGCCCTGATCGAACAGAGGGATACGGTGGTTGAACGGGTGATGATGCCTCACCGGGTCTGGGATCAGCTCGGGGAGGATATCGTAGACCAAGAACGGGGTCTCCTGTGGGGCGCAAAGGTTGACTTGATCGAAGATCAGAATGTGGGTCACGTCCGAGTTTGGGCGTTTGGGTCTAATTCTTACTGCCCAGAAAACTACCCAGAGGACTATCCCCAACACTTTGCTAAGAGCGTCCACCTATTTGAAGGTGTCTGCTATAGGGTGATTGGTCCCTTTATGAGGAAAGTACAATTGGACCCTATGCTGGAAACATCCCTGAGCCAGGCTAAAGAGCTTTACCGGCACCCTAGCTTCTGGGCTGCAGGGTAATCTCCCAAATCCCGGCACTTCGCTTAGTGCCCTCAACCTGGAAGCCCTCGACCTTATAGTGCTTCAAGACGTTGCGGGCGACTCGATAGGGGATTCGGATCGGAGTGGTTGGCGAGAGTCGGCGCAACGAATGGTCCGTTTGCCACCACAGCATCCAACGTGCGGCATCTTCGATCACGCCCGTACCTTTGCAAGCGGGGCAATCCGCTGGCGTTGCTTGCTCACTTTGGCACCAGGGGCAGTAATCGTCGGAAAGGCTCATTTCTGTGTTCTCTCTGGTTGGGCTTGATTGCCCCCTACAGAGATAGAAACGCAGGGTAGGAGCCCGAATCACAGAGGGGCAACCCTACTTGGATACGGAGCACGTAACGTGCTCGGCACTAACGTGTAGTGCACTAACGTGCGAGACAATCCCCTTCCCAATGTTTTGGCATGGTGACGGTTTGACGTATGAAGAAATCATCATACTCGCCAGCAAACGGATTGGGAATATAGAGGGTTTCTTGATGCTCAGGTGCTTCTCGACAGGGTATGGGGGCACGCCGGGGTAGCAGAAGGGCTACCATCAAGCTCAAGCCCAGAATGATGGCAAAAGCACCCAAGATCGTTGCAAGGACTTCAAGAAGCTCACGCATGTCCTGATTCATTTGTGTGTCCTCGCTAGGTATGCCTGCTAGGGCTTTATCCTTTGATCTTCTGGAGAAGGGGTTTGGCCTCGTAGCGTTCCCGGTATGTGCCTACCTGTAGACAGAAATACTTGGAAGGAATGACGACAACACCATCATGGGCGATATGCGTACACGTCTTGTCCTTGACCCGGTAGAAGGCACCTCGAAACGAGTAGATCCCATCCTTACGGGTCTGGGCTCGCTTCAAACGCCTCAAATGCGTAGTCTTTGACCTTCGTGACATCTGCGGGTGCAATGCCTTGGAAAGACTCTCTCGCACTGAATTTGACATTGTGCTTCCGGCACAATTTCAGCAAGTCTTTGGCAAACGCCTTGTAGTCTACTTCGGTAGACATCTTGAAACCCCCTCAGATAGGAAAGTGGTCGTAAGGAACAAAGCCAGGTAGACAATCATCGTATTCGGGGAGCAAGCTGTCTGGGGGGATCCCCGCCGCCAGCAATACCCTATATTCACTCAGACGATACTCGCGGAACTCCTCGGCCTTGAAGAAGCCCCCGCGCTGACAGGCACTGTACAGGTGATCCCACCATTCCAACTCTAGGTCGGTAGTTGGTTCAAACGGATAGAGCGCCTGCTCCAAGCGAGCATATGCCGGCTTGGAAAGCTCGATGGTAAACATCGACCTGTAAAGGCGATCCCCATCGAATATCACCCACGGGTAGAAGCACGAGAAGGCTGCCCAGCGGAGATTGTCCATGTGCAAAGACCCCCTGTTAGGTCAACTCGCGGCCGAGATTGGCCACCGCAATCGTGCCCTCGCGCTGCTCGCCCTCAGCCGTCAGAAAGGTGACCGCAGCCACGCCTCCCACGACTTCGACGACCGTAACCACCAAACCAGTACGAGTCAGATACACCTTGTTTTCCATTTTCGTTTCCCTTTAGAAGCCCAATCCAGGGCTACCTGATAGAAACGCAGCAGGGCTTAGGGATTCAAGGAATCGTGATTCGCAGAATCCGATTCCTCTGGTACAAGTTCTCCGCACCCAATCTCAACAAAGCTACGTTGAGAGACCACAGGTGTCAGCACCGCTTCATAATTCAAGGGCGGGTTTTTGGGGTTCGGGACAACCTCTCGGCATACGGTCAACTCAGGATCCGCCCAGATCGCAGGCTCCGTATCGTAACACCACGCACACGGGACATCGATCGTATTGTCCTGGCGGACTTTCAGTCCGTATCGCGGCATCGGGACACTCGCGAGGGTGCGGGCTTGCTGCTCTGTCTCCGCATACACCAACAGATCATTGCAGAGGAACTTCCGATCCGCATACCGCCCCCTCTCTCGGGAAGTCATCTGAACAGAGTTGACTCGTTGTAGGTAAAAGAGCTTCATGGGTTCTCCTGGATATGCCGTGCAACCATCACACGGTCCTGCATCCACTTCTACCCTACTTTCCGCAGGCAACCTCTTAGCAGCAAGAGGCTTCATGAAAGACCGCAACCGGATAACCTTCGTCATCCAACGCGACCATGTAGTTCTCGTTTCCGCAGTCGCCCCAACCCGTTTCCAACGTAAACAGGTTGTAGCAAGCCTTGCCGTTCAGGCTCATATGCCACCGATGCTGCAGGAACGTAGGTTGGCCAAAGACATGGCCGTAGGCGGGAGCCTGGAAGCGGTGAAGATCCCCAGCCAGCAAACACTGCTCCGTCTGGTACCGCTCCCGATCGTTGTGGGCACCGGGCCGATTACCCTGGAGGTACTGCAAGTGACGTTCCGCAGCGTGGCGGGCATCCCATTGTTCAAAAGGAGTCTCGGGCTCCTCAGTCTCTTCAAACGAGACCCAACCGGGCTCCGGGACACCGCCATCGTAATCTGCATCCTGCTCAACCTGAACCTTGAAGCGGCGTTCGCCCAACTGCAAGACCAGCGGGCCATACAGATCCCGATAGACACGGGCCGGGCTGAACTCCGGGAATTCTGCGACCTGCTCACAGTAGAGAGCCAGATCGTAATCGACCTCAATGTGATCACGCTGGACAAAGCCCTCTGCTTGAGGGTTGTCTTCGTAGCCTGTCTGAGCTTTGATCGTGTAGGCGGGTCGCATGGTTTGGTTCCTTGGGTATCTTTGTCGGTTTGTTGGGTTCCTTTAGGACATGACCTGAATCAGACGGTCAAAACGCGTGCGGGCATCCTGCAGGCACTCCTCAAAATCTTTACCGTCCGCCCCGCCGCAAGTAAGCTCGTCATAGAACCACTGCCAGCATTTGCGGTGCGGGTTAAAGCTGAGGATCAAGGGCTCACAGATAACCTCGGGGTCCGTGCCAGCGAAATGGTTATTGGGGTAGGCGGCCCACGTCAGGTGCTTGAAGGCTTCTCGGCATCGTGCCAATCCAGCCTCTTCCTCGACATTTCCGATCATCTCTTGCTTCTGATTCGACATGGGAATTCTCCTCTGGTTACTTGGTTTGGGTCGCTTGGGTTACTTGGATGTTGTGCTGAACTGCTTCCAACACCGTCATCACAACGTATTCGGATGTGGTTACGGCACCGGGGATAAAGTCAGCATTCTCTGCCTCATACCCGGCCAACTCGCTTGCGTACTCCGCAGCCTCGTGCGGGTCCGTAAACAGCAACTCAAAGGCACAGAGGGCTTCTTTACGGCCGACAACCCAAAGCTGTTCCGGGGTGAAGTAGACAGGGTATCTTGGGTCAAAGTGTACCATCTTTCTGTACTCCCTGTCTTAGAAACGCACCAGGGAATGCGAAATCACAAAACCGGATGAAGGTTGGATTGCTCTTGGCGTTGCAGGTCCAAACATTCCCGAATCAGGCGCATCAGATCCTCGAAATCCTTGGATTGGACTCGACGAGGGTGCTGTTCCTCTCCCGTGAAGTAGCAGTATGCCTTGATGGGACGGCCCGGCTCTTGGTAGAGATCGATCCTGAAGCAACCGTTGTCGGGTTTGTAGTAGCGGGTTGAGTTGGCGAGTACGGTACTCCCACGAGCATGGTACAGGAAGCTACAGGCGTACCAAAAGAACTCGGGCAGCTTGCGTCGCAAGATCTGCGCTTGCTTTTCAGTCAAGCCCGGCTCTGCATAATTTCTGAACAGATCGTAGGGCTTCTTCATTGCAGGTTTCCTTTGCAGGGGCAGTTGTTTATCGGTCCCGTATAAGGTACAGACGTAGCAGCTAGAACGGAATCACAAAACCTTACCTACGGGCATCGTACAGAACGTGTAATCGTGGATCCCGTTCCATTGCGGCAAATCCTTGAAGTCAGGGGGCATCTCAAATACCCTGTACCCGTCCTGCTCAGCCCAGAACACTTCAGAACCCGTACAACCACCAAAACCTTCCCCGACAAAGATACACGGCACACCCAACTGTGCCAACTCCCGATCGAGTGTCGATTCGTAGGGAATCCAAGAAGCAAACACGACATCCGGCCGGTACAGCTTGACCGCCTCAATCGCATCCATTTGAATGACGGGACTACCCGGCCCTTTATCTACCGGATCCCGATCCGTCGCCGTCCAAATGATCTCTGGGCAGACCGTCAGCATGTGCTGGGCCAGCAACCCGCGTCCTGCACAAACCTCCAAGACATTCCTGTACCCTGAAGCAATCAGGAACCGACTCAACGATTCCATCCATTCCTTCGTAAAGACCGCCCACGAGACTTTGCGGCAGAACAGTTCCCGTAGGAAGTAGCTCTCAAAACTCCGCATGTACGGCTTGGCATGGCCTTCTGTCAACTCACCCCGCAACGCAGGGTTGATGATCTGCTCCGTAGCCTCTGGCCCTACCCTGGGCTGGACATAGGACACTTCTGTTTCGTCGAAGTACTTATTTGTCGTACTTTGGGTACTTTGCGTGGAACTTTGCATTGGCCTCTGCCTCCTCACGGGCTTGATCGTCCGAAAAGTCTTGTCGAGTATAGGGGTGCTGCAGCCCCCTTGGGGGTTCTTGGCTTAGGCGGGTACTTTTGAACGTGTTCCCGAGCCTGTCGCACAATCTCATCCCGAACTTCCTGGGGACATCCAGGCATATGAACGCCCCAAGCCGTTCGAGTGTTCGGCATCGCATACAAAGAGGCAAGGACACGGGCAATCCGAGCCTCAGCAAGCTTCTCGGGATTGTCTGTCACCGGCAACGGGGTCGCCCATTCTGCCCATTGGAAGGCAAACTGACACTGCTCCAACGGCACCTTCTTGTACTTGGAACGGGTCTTGGCGCGAGTCTCTTCCAAACGAGCCAGGTACTCAGGATACCTTTCCAACACATCTTGATACGAGATAGCGACCCTCATATCCCACCCCCTAAGAATTACCCGGATACGCTTCCAACGCAACCACCAACGCTTCCGCTTCTGTTGCACCTTGGAACAACCTGTCCGATTCGTCGTTGACGTAACAGATCCAACCTGGACCTGGAAGCATGGGGGAGACTTGAAGTACAGGCGATCGGTAAAGCACCCGCAACAATTGCACCATGCAACCAATCGTCGCCGCATCATCCAAGACGGGTAGAGGCATCTCCCGCACATAGCTAGGCTGCATCCTCCCTGACCACTGACACTCAGACAGCACATACGGTTCTGGGTCCCCGCCATCAATACGAACCGTATCAAAGGCGTTACGGACCAACATGCCCGGCAACCACTGCCAACCCTTACAGGCTACGGCTCGCTGTTGTAGTTCTCGCATCAGTGCACTTCCTGTCTACTGCTCAATCAAAGGTTGTTTCGGCAAACAACGGTAAGAGATGGTGCCTGTCCGCAGGCATTGTAGGTTTGGGTAGTTGCAGCTACCGTCAGTACGGCATTCCTGAGACAACCCACCCCGATAACTATCTGGGCCAAAGCTATGTCGGGCAGATCGCAGCATGGATACGGTTGATCCGCAAATAAACAGGACGGCGATAACCAGCAAGCTCACCATGAGGATGCCAGTCAAATCCCAATCGTCCCAAAACCTCTTTGGTTTAGACGGCTCTACCCTCTGTTGAAACGAATCCATCTCTAAGTTACTCCCGATACAGTATCCATTGGAAGTTTCAAACGTCCAACGGAAGTTTCAAATTTCCATCGGAAGTTTCAGTTGCCTTGGATCTTCTGGCATAGGTTCCGGTTCCTCATCCATCAGGTCAAAGTTGGCGTCGTACTGAAACTTCACCGTCGTATGATTGACCCGCCGAGCCCCATAGGCATCCCCACAGGTGAAATCCGAACCCTCAAAGTCGTGGTTCTCCAGCTTGAGATCGTAAGGAGAGACAGCACCCTCGCACGCTTCGGAGACCTTCCGCTCTGCACGATCCAACGCCTCTTGCTCGGTTCGCGCCCGTAGGTGCACCACCACCGTGGCCGTGCGTTCCTCCGTTACAGTGACCTGAACCTCGTAAGGGTACCCCTCAGGTTCTTTCTCTGGTACATCATCCCACCAATCCATTCCGAGTACCTCATCCTTTGCGTCCTGCGCGCTCAGGCTCGTGCTATACGTCACCACCAAGCCAAAACCCGGCCGCTCAGCGCAACCATGCCTACAAAGAACAGAATTTGTGCAATGAGGACATAGGCTGGGGTAGGCGTCTTAACGGGGCCGCCACTAGCAGCGGAACGCAGTATCTTTACAGCGGAAAGAAAGGTCATCAACATATAGACCCAAGCAAGTACGCTCATTCCAACTACCTCAACCGGGTTAATCCAAACACGGAGATTCCTGTACCGTATCCCAAAACCCAGAATTTCCCAGGCATCGAGTTTAGGGCTGTGCAACAGCCGGGTACCCCGGTCCTATTACAGTAAGCCCTTGGCCTGACGGTACAGGCGCGGCGCGAAGCGCATGCCCCCCAAGGGGGAGCGCCATCCCTTGTATGGCTCGGGAGTTAGAACACTGGGTCGTTTGCTCTTACGAGCAAGGTAGATATTGCGTTTCTAACAACCGCTTTACTGCTGAGAGGATATCAAACGGTATCTGATCTGTTTTTCCTTGGAACGTCCAAGCAAACCAACTACCTCTATCCTGCCAGCACTTCTTTGCTACCACAACCTTTGCTGTAGCAGCATCCTCTATACCCTATTTTTGTATCTGATTCCCCCGAGAAAGCCTAGAGGTTAGGGGACAATTCCTGTACCCTAAGATCTGCGGGCCATTCCAAAGGATCCCCGCCCGCCGAATCCTGCATCGGGATAGATTCATCGTGCGTAGAGCCACAGTTGCATGCAGGGATATCGCAGTTACGTTGACGCACAGGGTTGCTACCCGCCTGCTTGAAAAAGAAGGCAGTCCCTGCCTTCTTGCACTGATCGCGCAAGGAACGTGCCCACGCGAGATCGAAAGGACGGGCCTGATCGCCCGATTCCCCACCGACAATCACAAGGTTGATTGCCTGCTTCGGAACGCCACCCAAAGCAACATCACAAACAGGGCAACGGGGTGTTGCATTGTTGTCATAGACAACATCACGATCCAGCGGACCTACAGGGCAACGGCAGCTATCGCTCCAACGCTCACCCAACCAACGGGCCAGATCCAACTGCTCCAGCAACGGTTCACAGGACAGGAAACGTACCACAGCCGGGATTGCCAACAATGCAGGGAGACGCTCCTCTGCACGCTTCTGATCCTCAACAGAAGTTCCGATCCAGACGTTGGGGGGCGGATTGCCACGCAGCCATTCGTTCAAGTGGTCGCAGATATCCCCCGGATCGCAATTGCCCCAATCGGCAATCACGGCCTGAATGCGAGACTTCCACAACTCAGGGCGCTTGGTCAAAAGCAGCCAATCCAAGTTGGGGGTACGGATCACCAACGAAAGCATCTCAAAGAGCCATTCCGTAGGCACTTCAGGATCCAACCAATCCGATAGCGACGCACTAAAGACACGCGGGCGAACGCCTACCTGAGGTGCTACTTCACGATTCCAACGCAACGGCTTATTGCGATTCGATACGCCAGTACGCCTACGCGGCCTACCTACGCCCCAAACCGTACCTTCCTGCTTGGCCCAGACTTCAGCATAGCAAAACTGGCACCCAGCACTTACCTTGGTACAGCCTACCCACGCATTGTACGTCTTGCCCGGTACCAACTCACCATTGGCATCACGGTATGCAGTCCACGAGATATTGGTCTTATCGCCCATCACACTACTCCGTTAGTCAATTTCAGAGTTGGAACCTTCAGGTTCTACCCCTTCAGGTTCTACCCCTTCAGGTTCTACCCCTTCAGGTTCTACCCCTTCAGGTTCTACCCCTTCAGGTTCTACCCCTTCAGGTTCTAAACGCACATGGCCCACCTGA
>Ga0172373_10003099_pt1 | contig 24690 bp, 9 predicted proteins | sample Lak10m_2_FD_114546 | JGI IMG/M metagenome (GOLD analysis project Ga0172373, IMG submission 114546) | Freshwater microbial communities from Kabuno Bay, South-Kivu, Congo - kab_092012_10m | ecosystem: Environmental > Aquatic > Freshwater > Lake | place: Democratic Republic of the Congo: South-Kivu...
ACTCTTAGTCAAGAAGAAATATTTAATTATATTAATACACCAGATATGTCTATTATTTTAGCTGTAAGAATTTCAATGTCAGTACCTCTATTTTTTACCCCAGTATTATATAATAATTATTATTATATTGATGGAGGAATTGTCAATAATTTTCCTTTAAATCATTGTAATAAAAAATCAACATTAGGAATTGTTATAGTACCTAATCATAATCATAAAAATAGTATTAACAATTTATTTGAATATATTTTTTCATTTACTAAAATTATTATTAAAACTATGTGTATCTATAATAATAATTCTTCAAATTTAAATATTATTAACATTGAAGAAAATAATATTATGATTATTGATTTTAATCTTGATAAAAATAAAAAATTAGATATTATAAATTTAGGCGAATTATGTACTAAAAAATATATTAATAATTTATCAACAAAAATATGTGAATCTATTATTAATGATATTATAGATAGTTTATAATTTTTTTTTTATTTGATCTGTAAAATTATTATATTCTTCTATTCCTGTTTCTATTGATTTAAATTTTTGATTTTGATTGTGTTTTATTGTTAAAATTTCAAATGCTCTATCTAAACTTGTATATTTATGATTTTGTATTGAATCATTAATATATAATTTATTAATATCTTCAATACTAATATATTTTTCACCAAAAATATCATTCGAAATTTCATACGGCTCTACATATTCTATAATATCCATTCTTCGTATCATTTCATTAAATTTAGTATTTAATTCTTTTGCATTTTTTATATCATTATTTATTATTAAATTATTTCTATCCATTAATAACACATTATATCTATCCTTAACTGATTCATTCGCGTTATTATTATATCCATGTTTAATATTTAATTCATCCATCATTATATTAAAGATTTTTTGCGACTCCTTAGAATCTATAATTTTGATATCTTTTTTATCAGTATCAAAATTATTTTTTAAATCTACATATGATTTAATAGTTTCTGTTAAATATTGATCATATTTTTTTTTTAATTCAGTATCTAATAATATTTTACCTGCTAATATTATATGATAATAAATATCTTCTTCTAATTCTGAATTTTTATCAGGATGAAATCTTTTTATTGTTTTTATATATTTTTTTTTTATAATTGATATGTCATCCATCGGATTAACATTTAATATCTCATATAAATTATATTTTATAATATTAAAATTCATTATTAATATATATATTATAATTTATTTTTTAACGAATTAATTATAATTTTCAATTATGTAGTTAGCTATATCATTTGCATTTCTACTACCTGTATATTGATGAGTTTTATCATTTTGTTCAATTACTACATAGGGAAATCCTGGTACACTGTATTTTTTACACAGTTCTGTATTATTTTCTTCATCACATTTAATATCATATGCAGCTACAAAATTTAATTTTTCATCAGTTTTAGTTAAATCTTCAAAATTATTCCATTCAGGTTGAAATTTTTTAGACCATTCGCACCATGAAGTATTAAAATTATAAACTTTGACTTTACCTCCTTTACTAACAAGGCTAGTGTCGTCACATTGACAATGCATAAAATAAATATATGCAATAATCATAATTATACTTAATATAACTAGCCATTTCCATAACTCAATATTCATATATTGATCATTTAAATCTATCATTATATATAATAATTAGATAAAATTTATTTAAAATTATATTTTAAATAAATTTTATTTAAAATATGCATCTATAAAATAATTTACTAAAAAATATTAAGAAATTTTTTATTAATAATTTCTTAATAGTTTTTTTCTATGTTATAATATATATTATAATATGTCTGATACATCAAGATTTGATAAATATATCCCCATATTTGGTAAAGCGGATGATAAACGCGTAAGATTATTTCTCAATGAATGGGAAGATATGGTAAAGGTTTATTTCAATCACACACGCTACGATTATCCAGAAGTAGTAGTAAATTCATCATACGAGGCTTATAAAGCACATCCTGATTATGGTGTACCACCATCTGCTACTCCAGAACAAGACCAGAGTTTAAAAACAACAAGAGCAGCAATGAAAAATGATGCTTTTGCTAATAAATATACTGTTCCAGATAAAGATTTCATTTCACCCGAATGGTTACAATTTTATGTATCTGTAGCATATAGATTACAATGCCGTAAAATACAAAATAATAATTACAATAGTGAAATGTTTAATGCAATTGTTAATTTAGCCAATGATAACAGTTATATATCAAGTTTAATAGTGTCACTATTAAGTAAATTTGCTTATTTTTATGATAGTAAAAATACTTATGATTTCCATAATGATTGGAGACAATTAAATCAAAATGTAACAATCGTATTCTTTGATTTTAGTTCAATAATGACTGGTTTATTATCAAGAGCTCATGAAGACTATCAAATTTATCCTATAATTCCAACTATACAAAGTAAACATATTACATATCAAATAATATCTAAATATTATGATGAAATTGTTGATAAGATAGGATTTGCAGCTATGGGGATAAACATTGGAGTCACGTCTGATGAAGTCTTTGTATCTTATTTATCCTTTTATTACGCTTTACAGGCATATAAGAACGGCGATAATCTTACAAATATCAAGGCAGCATCGGCCGGTGCAGTAGCTATGGCACTAGTCAGTGGTCCATATAATGGAGAGGCAGTCAGGCGTAATGGTCTCCTATTAGACGGAAGGGGATTAATAACTATTGGCAATCTCATGAATGGGGTAATTAGAGTACTACCAGGGAGTACTACTCCTCTAGAGGCATTAAAAGCAGGATACGATGCATTTTTTAATGTTCCTTTAAGTAGGTCTAAATTAGCAGATCCGCGTGAAATATATTTTGATTTATTAATTAATGAAAAAACACCTGATAATATTTATAATTTATTAAATTTAATTTCTGATAATACTAACTTGGCTAAATTTAAAACGGTACCTGAGTTTAATGATATAATTAATAAGTATCAATCAGATAGATATTATATTAGTCCTTATTTATTTTATGGTTTATTAGGTTTAGATTCTAATAATGATGCTCTTGATAAGGTATTAGAGTGTATTCAACCAACAGTTCCCAATTTATATGATTGTAATAATGGACCTCTAGCCGTACCTGGTGGTGCTGCACCAACGCTAGGCCAAAGAATTGATAATTTAAGAAATGAAATGAAAAAATCATATCTCTATGAATATTCAAAATTCAAAAAATTAGTAGATGGTTTTACAGATTCTACCATAGTAAAAAAATTAGATATTTATACTTTTTATGCTTCTTTTATCAAAATTATATATGATAATTTTAATGATAAAAAAGAATTTACATATAAACTAGATAAATATCTATTAAGTTTACTACTAGAAGAAGCTAAATCTAAAGCACAAGATGATGAAGGTGATGAATTCTTTAATTTACCAGATGAACAAGAACAGATTGAAAATATATATTATAGAAAAAATAACAGAATATATAAAAAAAATCCAAACGGTAATGATTATGATATAGATATTAATTCAGTAAAATTTAACCAACTATACCAACTTGATAATAATTGTTATACTACAGGTGCACAAAAACAAGTTTTAGATGATAACAACCATACACTAACATGTGCTGATTATATTCGAGATTGTCTTTTTGGAAAAAATATAGATCAATGTAAATTATATTTACAAAGCAATAAATTTTGGGATAATGCAGCCAAAGAAGTTGACGAAATGTTACCAAAAGTTGCTTTAGATACTTTAGATGCCTTACAATTTCAAAAGAAACAAGTAGTAAATGAAAATCTAAATAGAGAATTTTATCAATATATTAGTGTAAATGAATGGCTAAACTATTTACATAAAATATCAGAAATGCCAAATAGTACTATAAGTGATTATGATATTACCCAAATAACAAACAATATCCAATTAATGGAATATTTAAAATTACTAGTAATTAAAATTAATCGGAATCCAACACTTCTTAATGAAGATTATACTGGAGCAGATATTCCAGATGATCCAAATTCCCCATTTAAGGGAACACTACTTCATGATCGACTTGGTATACCGCCATTACTGGATTCATATTCATCTGCATCATCATTTAATTACGTGAAACAAAATATCATACGTTGTAATCAAGGAATACAAAGAATACTTGGAATATTTCCTGGAGTACCTGTAGGTGCAGTAGGGCCATTAAATATGGTTTCTGTAATGCGTGGTGGTTTAAATCAACCATATTCATCAGAACTTATAGAAGAATTTGAAGATAGACTTAAAAATGAATATAAAAGAACATCACATATATTTAAAACTACATTTATGGGTTTTGAACAAAGACTTAAACATTATAATAAAAAAATAAGCAATAATAATGCATCTAAAATAAATAATCTAATTTTTAGTTTACAACAAACAGAAAAAAAATTATTACAAATATTTTTAATTATAGAAAGATATTTAAAATTCTTAGACGCAGGGGGTTCATCACTAGATAAAAAATCAGAAGTGAATATGAAAACAATGTCAGATTTTGTAAATAGAGGACGAAATGATCATAATAAAATTATGACAAAACAACAATATTTATTATCTATATTTGAATCAATGGTACACGCTATTGAAAATAAAAATTATTAATTTAATAAATAATAAATTAATTTAATTTAAAAAATGTTTTTTAAATTAAATTAATGTCACTTGGACAAATTTCTGTAATATCAATTGGTAAGGAAAATATATATTTATCAGCACAACCAGAAATTACATATTTTAAAATTGCATATAAAAGACATACAAATTATTCCATAGAACCTATACCACAGTATTTTAAAACTACTCCTGATTTTGGTCGAAGGTGTACTGTAAATATAGGTAAGAATGCAGATTTATTAGGAATGATATATTTATATGTAGAATTACCTATTATTAGTAATAATAGTATTCAATTTTCATGGGTTGAAAAAATAGGATTAGCTTTAATAAATTTTGTAGAAATTGAAATAAATGGATATATAATAGATAGACATTATGGTGATTGGATGAATATATGGAATGAATTAACTATTAGCAAAGGACACAAAAAATCCTATAATAAAATGATAGGAAATATTTCAGAATTAACAGATTATAGTTATAGTAAAAAAAATATGATATTATATATACCTTTTTCATTTTGGTTTTGTTTAGATAGTGGTTTATCACTTCCTTTAATTGCTTTATTTCATTGTGATATTAAAATTCATGTAGATTTTAATGATATTGATAATTGTTATAAAATATCCCCATCTAATTATATGACAATAGTTGATAATTTTTGTATATTTGAAAAAGGAGAATTATTTTATCAAATATATCAAAATAATAAAATTATAGGAGAATTTATATATTTTGATCCAATTAATCAAAGGGTGTACTATAATCCAATAAAAGATAAATTTATAATACCTACAGAATCTGATATAAATTTAAAATTAATAGGATCAAAATCTAATTATCAAATTAATATTAAACCTAATTCAGTTATCATTAAAAATTATGATTATTTTAAATTTAATAAACCGTCATTAATTAATTCTTTTTTATTAGCTAACTATATATTCTTAGATAATTTTGAAAGAGCAAATTTTATTAATAATTCACATGAATATATTATTCAAACTGTTCAAAATATTCCTGAACAAACAATTAACTCTATAAATACATCATATAAATTATCATTAGTAAATCCAATTAAATTATTAATTTGGAGGGCGATATTATCATCAAATAAAAATAATAATAATCATTTTAATTATATGTCTTTACCTTATACAAATACAGAAGAATATCTTATTAAAAATAATCAATTAGTAATTAATTCTATAAATAGAATGTCATTAAATAGTTATCATTATTATACAAATTTGCCATATTATCAATATAATTTTAATAATGAACAGAAAGGAATATATATGTATTCCTTTGCATTAAATCCCAAAGAATTGCAGCCATCAGGTAGTTTAAATTTTAGTAAAATAGATGATGCATATATTCAATTAACTATGAATAATATTGTCAGTTATCAAAATGCTATTATCTTGAAAGGTTATGGTATACAATATAATATTTTGAAAATATCAAATGGTATTGGTTCTTTAGGTTTTGATATATAATTATAACCATCCTAACCCCCCTATACCACTCATTATTCTTAAAATATTATATTCTTTACATATTACATTTATTTTATATGGATTATTATTAATTAAATCATTTGAATTTATAAGTAATGTTGTTGTATCAAAATTTGTAAAATTTAAATGGCCCGAATATTGTTCATCTAATGGATATAAAGAAAATGTATACACATAATAACCAATTGGTAAAATAGTATTATATTTTTGTGTAGGTATTAAATAAGTATAATATGTCCAATCATTAGATGAAAATAAATCCATACCATTAACTTTAATATTCATACTATTAATTGGTGATATTTTTTCTATTTCTTCACTATTAATAAAATTGTATTTTAAATATATTAATAATAAATAATTTTTTCTACTATCTGATATATTATTTAAATATTTATCTTCGTAATACATTAAATATTTTAATAATTCATCATTTGGATTAAAATTATATTTTAATCTTATAATACGTTGATTATCATTATATAATAAATTATTATTATATTCTTCTAATATGTTAGATAAAATTTTAATATCATTTTCATAGTTTCTATCAACTTTTTTATTATTATAATATTCTAATACATTTATATATTGTTCATATTTTGAATCATATATTAATTTTTTTTTATAAAAATAATTATAATTCGAATTTATAGGTTTTGTTATTATATAAATATCTTTTACTAAACCTGTAAAATATTTATTAACTATTTCATTTTTATTATAAATTGTGTTTTCATTATACAATTTATATCTATTTATTATATATTCATGATAATAAGAACTAAATAATAATCGTTCTGTATTATTTAAAAATATAATATCAGAAATTAAAGTAATTTTTATTGAAGGTTCTATATTAAATTTTATATTATTAGAATAATTACTAATTAAATTTTCTATAGAATTTAATTTAAAATTTAATTTAATATCTGTATAAGGCAATGCAATAATCGGTAATGATAAAGAAGATTTATTACAAAACCAAAATAATAAAGGTAAATAAAATTCATAATATTTATTTGTTTCATATACATTTATCATTTTATCAAATTGATATTTTTTTTGTTCATTTAAATATAAATTATAATGAATATTATATATATCTGCATTTAGTTCTTCTATTAATTGATCATTAAAAAATATTTTAATATAATCAAAAAATGTATAACATGGTTTCCATTTTGGATTTAAAATAGTTACATTTGATACTATTTTTTTCATAATTGATTGAGTCATATTAGGTGTTCTTTCAATTAATTTATTATTATAATTAATAATATTATATTTAGAATATGAAGCAAAATAATAATCAGTATTAGAATTTAATAATTTTATAGAATTTTCATCTAATATTAGATAAATATAATTTAAATTTTCTTGTTGATAATACTCACATTTTATTGAATATGTATAATTAAAAGGTATTATATAAAAATTTGAATCTGGATCTATATATTCTATTATTCTCTCAGTTTTTATTTTATAAATATATTTATTTTCAGGTATTCTTATATCATCATTTTGATAATATTGTCTTAATACTATAAACATATCATCTATTATTTCATTTATTATTATATATTCATCATCTATTATTATATTATTTAATATTTTATTATTAATAGTATAATAATATTTATTTGTATCAAAAATGAAATCCATTGGCATTTTAATTTTAATAATATTGTTTATTTCAATTACATCATTAATTACCCATGACATTACTTGAAAATATTTATAATTTTGAACATCTTCAATATTTATAAAAAAATATGTTTTATTATTACTTTGATAAAAATTTTTAGCATTTATTATATTATTTTCACAATCTGATAAATATATTATTGTATTATCTGTAAAATTAATAATATCATCTATATAATACACATACATATTACTATTTTCATAATCTATCAAGTTATTATATTGTAAATAATTAAAACCATCATAAATAATTATTTTATCATTATTAATTGATGGAACTATATAATTATTATATGGATTAATTAAATTATTAACAATATTTATAGAATCATATTTTGTATATTTTTTCAAGATTTGATTATCTATTATTTTATCATCGATATAATTTAATATTTTATAACTAATCAGTTTATTATTTATAATAATTATTTCATTAATAATAATATTATTTTCTGTAATAATACTAACATCTATATCTAATATTATATCTTCTATAATTATATAATCATCTTGTAATTTTAATTCAATTATATTATTATTTATAGAATAATATGTATTTTGGTCAATATTAAAATTAGATTTATGAATTAAATTTATTTTGTGTAATCTATTATCTATTATTTTATTAATTTGAATAATAGATATCTCATAAGTTGTGATTTTATATAATTTATAATTAGATATATTTAAATTATCTGTATTTACAATAAAATATGTATAGTCATTTAATATATAATAATCTATAACCTGTATTAAATTTATTTCATTTGATATGTAATAAGATGTATTATTTTCCATAGGTAGAAGTATATTAATATAAAATACTATAAAATCAGCATTTAATTTTATTAATTTATTTGAATCAAGATATTTTATACCATCATAAATTATTATTTGATCATCAGTATTATTATATTCAAATAATTTTAAATTATCATTTTTATAATATTGTCTTAATATTACATTATTATTTAATTCTAAATTTTCTAATTCTATATAATCTTCATTTATATTAATATTTGTAATTATAATATTATCAATAGTATAATAACATGTATCATTATAATTAAAATCAATAGGTTTTAAAATTTTAATAATATTATTAACTTTTATTATTTTAACCGTCCATGACATTATTTGAAAAAAATTAAAATCAGTAATATCTATTGTATTATTAATAATTATACATGTTTTGTTATCATTATGGTAATAATGTAATGCTTTAATAATAGTATTATTAGAATCAGATACATATATATCAGTATTAGTAGTAAAATTAAAAATATAATCAATATAATATATACTAGTTATTGATGTATTATTCATTAATAATTTATTTAATTTAATATATTCTAATCCATCATAAATTATAATTTTATTATTAGTAATACTAGGTGTATTATATAATAAGTGATTATAATCGGATGTATAATTGTTTAATGATATTATTTTTGATTTAAATTTTTCCCCAACATATTTCGTATATTTTATAATATTTCCATTTTTAAATATAGTATTATAATAAAATATTATAGTATTATTATCTATTAATTTAATATCACTAGGATCAATTATTTTAGTTTTGTTATAATATACTGAAAAATCATTTTTTGATAAATATAAATCAAAATTATAATTTGTATCTATAGTATGTATATATAATAATTTATTATAATTTATAATATTATTTATAAATATTGTAGTTGATATATAACATTTATCAAAAATATTAATATTATTATTAATATAATAATTCTCATTATTATAATATAATTTATAATTATATTCACCTATATTGATGATTGTATTATCATTATTATAGTAAAAATTATTATTATAAAATGTTAAAATATATTTATTATCTTGATAATTAATATTTTTAATAGATATATTATATCTAAGATCAATTAATATATTATTTTGTAAATTACTTATAGTAGTAATTATAATACTTGATTGTTTTTTTTCTAATATATTTAATTTATTATCATTATAATAAACAAAATCAATTAAATCAGTATTTATATTATTTAATTCTAATTCATATAAATAACCTATAAATTCAGTATTTATTATATTAAAATAATTATTTTCTTGTATTACTATAATATCATTTGAATTAATATTAATATTAGAAGTAAATTGTAATTCATTACAATATATAAATGGATTATTAATTGTAAAATTTTTATCTATATTTAATTTATTAATATTATAAACATCATAAATTGTATCTTTTCTAAATTCATTAGTTTGATAAATAATTGAATAATTATATAAAGATGATGTTATAATTTTAGTTAATATTGCATTATGAAAATTATGATCAATATCCACATTATATTCTGCATTATAATATAAACTTAAATTACCAGTATAATTTAATGTAAATGAATTTGAAAATATTATATTATCATTTGCTATATTATTAAATATCATTTGAATTATATCATTATGATCTTTATTTAATCCAATATAATTAATATTATTCCATAATTTATTTATTATAAATTTACAAGGATTATTATAAATATAATAAGGTATATCATTTGAATTTATTCTTAAATTATTAATAAAATTATTTAGTTCATTATTAAGATTTACTAAATATCTTAATAATTTATGTATAGATACACCATAATTATTATTTGTATTTTTATTCATAAAATTATCAATATTTTCATTTATTTTATTTTTTATTCTATAAACAATATTATTATCATATTTATATTCATTTGTAATATATGTTGCTAATTCTATACTATCATCAATATAAGTAGGCAAAATATTAGTATGTATAATATTATTTCCATCAAAATAATAATCTATATATCCGCTATTCCAAATAAATTTATTAATAATATTTAAAGTATCTAAATAAAAATAAGGATTTTCTAACCATATATTAAGAATATTAAATATATTTTCTTCTATAATTTTAATATCATTATACATATTTCTTAATTCATTATTATTCATTAATTTTAAAAATATTGATAAATTATATATTTCAATTGGGGATAAATAATCATATTCAATTAAATCATCATTAATAATTTTTATTTGATCATTATCATATTTTAAATATATTTTTTGATTTTTATAATAATTACCACTTAATAAACTCCAAATATCCCAAGGTTTACAAATATTGTAAATAATACCAATATCAATATTAATATTATTTATACATTTAATTATTATATCTTCTACAGTAGGAAAATAATAAATATCTTTAATATTTTTATTATCATTTTTTATAAATTTAGAAACATTAGATATTTTATTATTAAAAGATTCTGAAATTGAGTTATTATCAAAAATTATATTATTATCAATTATTTTATAAATATTAATATTATTTATTTTTATTAAATTAATATCATAGTTAGCAAATACATCAATATTATTATTATCAATTAATTTATAATAATAATTATTATATAATGAATTATTTGATATAATTATATTAAAATTATGTATATCATATACTTGATCTAATAATATATTAGTAATTTCATTATTATCATAAGTATAATTTTTAATACTACTAGTAATCCAATTAGTATCAATTGTATATATATATTTAATATTTTTGTATGTTTTTATTAACGATATCAATATGAAATCATTATCATTTTTAATAATATAATATTTATCTAATAAATTTTCAGAATATACTATTTTATAATAATTATCATATTTTAATAATGTATTTATATCATTATAATTAATATTTTTACAATTTAATAAATTATTAAAATCATTATTATCATCATTAAATGTTATTATTTGATTATAGTTATCTAATACAAATATTGGTGATGATAATGTAATTTTATATTTTTTAATTATTTTAATAGAGTCATAATTATAACTAATTAATGGTTTTTGTAATACTATTTTTATTGGATTTATACTAATATTATAGTTATTATCTATTTTACAATCAAATATATTATCAAGATAAAATATACATTGCGATAAATCATCAAAAAATAATTCATCTGAATATAATTTAAATTTATTATTACTTATTAATTTTATAAGATAAATATAATTTAAATTTTCACTATTATTTTTTTTTACTAATAAATGATAACTATTTATTGTTAAATTATAATCTGATATTGTACCATCTACATTTACTAATTTATAATTATGAAAATATAAACTAGTATATTCATTATTTATAATATTATTATCATATTCATTATTTATAATTGAAATACCGTATCTAAAATTATATTCTTTATCAACATATATTAATTTATCTGATTTTAATATATATCTAATTACTAAAAAATTATCATCATAATTAACATTAATTTTAAAATTATACAATATTTTTCTATTAATGTAATAATTATATTTATTAATATAAAATGGTGATAATATAATTTTAACATTGTCTTTATTATAATAATTATTCATTAATTCAATCTTATTATCATATATTCTTTTTATTCTATTAAATGTACCATTTATATATAGCGGTTGGAAAAAATAAAATAATTCAATAATATCATTATCTATTTCAATTTTATTATTATTGATATTTTTATATATTTGTATTGGATATTGTGCTAAATTATTATAATATTGTTCATGTGAATAATTATAATAAGATGAATAATCTGTATTTAATATTTTAACCCATATATAATCATTTGTAATTAATTTATCAAAATTTTTTAAAAGAAAAGCATTATTATTTTTAATTATATATATCTCATCATTATATTCGATAATTGTATCATTTTTTAAATTATTGTTTGGAAATATCATATATTTATTTGTAAATGGTTGATATGGTATCTTAACTATAATTTTTGATAAATGAGTATTTATTTGTTTATCTAATAATATTTCATTATCTCTAATATTAATAATTTTATAAATAATATTTTCAAATATAATAAAATCATTTATTTTAAGTTTAATAAAACAATCAATTAAATATAATTTTGAATCATAAATATATAATTCTACATTAAATGGTTTTTTATCAAATATAAAAACTTTATTGGTTATAATATTAGAATCTAAGTATATTTTAAACTTGTATGTTTCTGGATCTAAATATAATTCTCCATAATTTTGAGGTAATCCATATGTAAGAATAACTGGATTAAATAAATTTATATCATTATAATATATATCAGGAATATTAATATTTTTATTTATAATAATACCTAAAGTAAAATATCCATCACATGGAAAATTATTTATTTCATTTAAAGATCTAAGTATAGTAACATCATATAAATAATTTGTTTGATTTATAACGTCAATTAAATAATTAATATAATAATATGTATTATTAATTATTATTATTTCACCAGAATCTAAATAATTATATTGACAAATAATATTTAATTTGTTATTATTAGATACAATATTATATATTTGATTATATATAAAAACTGGATATTCAGTTGAATATACAGAATTAGTAAATATATCTATATCGATTTCATTTTTTAATAATATTTTATTTAAATTACTAATATAATAATAATTATCATTATTAATTTTATTGACTAATTTAAATGTAGGTTTTATATTCAAGATAGAATGATGATTTAAATTACATATAATTTGCGTAGTTGATAATTCATCTTTAAATGTACTAAAATAATTTTGACTATTTTTAATAAATTGGTTATAATTTGTACCAAATATATCATTATTTATTAAAAATATTTTTATATATTGTTTATTTGGAATATTTATCAAATCATTAAAATTATCATTAGTGTAATAATATATTTTTTCAGAATTATCATTATAAACAATTTTATAAAATGAAAATGTTAAAATATTATTTATAGTACATTCTATTAATTCTAAATCAGAATAAATATAATAATGATAATTACCATCAGGTATTATATCATTAAATTTATTAAAATAGAATAAATTATTAATTGGATTGAATAGAATTATATTATCATCAATATTAATATCATTTATAATTGTAATTATTTTTCCATTAGTAATTTTAATTGGTAATAAAATATTATCTAATTCATCTTTTGGATTTAAATATATACAGTTATTTAATATATCAGTATTATTAGTTATAAGTTTATCATTAATATAATCATAAATTTTATTATTAATTTTTATTTTTTGAAAAGTGTTATGTATATTATAAAATTTATTTTGTCTAATAGAACATATCCCATTATATGAACATTTATTTTTATTCATAATAATCAAATATTCATTATAATTTTCTTCAGGAATTATTTTATCATAATTAGATGTTATAATTTTATTATTTTGTATTTCATAATCATCTATATATTTATCTTCAATTTGTATTTTATGTATATTATTATTATTTATAGGATGTAATAAAGATATTATAATTTTATCTTGATAATTACATATATGTTTTGTAATATATTTATTTAATTTATTGTATGAAATATATTCTTCTTCATAATTATTTGAATTACATATATCTAGATATTTAATATTATCATTAATATATTTAATATGAGATTTATAAAAATTAGACATATTTATTAATTTATTTTCTAAAGTTGATGAAATTTTATCATTCGCATTATAAGCAGTATACAAATTTGTTATAGTATTATTATTATTTTTACTTAGATAATTATTAGATAATGCATAATGTGAATATATATCATAATCTAAATTATTATAATTTAATATTTCTATTTGTTCAAGTATATTATTTGATGTAATACCATATAAATCTTTATTATTAAATAAATTTTTAAATATATCCGTATATGAATTATTTATTATATCTATTGTATTAATAATATTTATATAATCAGAGTTATTATTCATAATATTTTTAAATTTAGTTAAAAGTTCATTTACAAATTCATATGAATATTTATTTTCTTTGAAAAAAGAAATATTTATATTAAAATCATCAAAAGATGGATTAAAATAATTTTGAATAATTTGAGATTTTGAAGCATTATTTAATGTATCATTAATATAAAATTTGGATGTATTTTTAAAAAATTGTTGTGTAGATAGTGGTAAAATATATGATACGTCATGATCATTTAATTTTATTATTGATGTATCATTTAATTTAAAATTTATATTATAAAAATATAAATTTTCATTATTGAATGTACACAAATAATTATTATATGATATGTATTTATTATCATATTTATTATCCAATGAAATAAAATCATTTATTTTATTATTATCATCTGACATAAACATTATAAATGGTTTATTAAAAATATAGTCATTTATATCTGATAATTTTTTATCATTAATTAGATAACAATCAGAAGAATGACTAATAAAATAATCAATATCTGGTGTAATATTATTTATAGGTATTTGATAAATTACATATTTAGATAAATATAACTTGTCGGATAATTTATTTACTATTAATTGATTATTATTTATTTTATCATTAATATTTTCAATGATTGGTTTCCCTGGACTAATATTATCATTATTACTATCAATAAAAATATCAGTATTAATTATAGTTAATAATTCATATTGATTTGAATTATATGCTCTATAAATTTTATAATAATAATTGTGAATATTAGGTATATAATAATATGGTAATTTTAATTTAATACTTTGATTATTATTAATTTCGATTAATATTTCATCACTTGATATAGATTCATATTTATTTGTATTTATACTATAATAATATGATATTCTATATTTATACAATCCAGGTAATAATGTTGAATTATTATCATCAAATGTACTTAATAATGGAGGATAAGATTTTATATTAATTATATAGTTATTATCAATATAATTATTTGTATTTATTATGTCTAATAACTGATAACTACCAAAATTATAAGATCTATATATTTTATAATATAAATCTGTTGGTAATTGTTCTAACTGTATTTCAACTAATTGATTATCAGTTACTATTATTGGTGAACTTTCACATGCTAAAGATTCATATGATATTGACGACGTAGAATAATAATATGATATTTTATATTTATATGTACCATTCAATAATATTAAATCATTAGGAATAAGATTTAAAATAGGTGTATTTGGTTTATTTGTATTAAAATTAAAATTATTATCAATATACATATTATCTTGTGTTACATTTAGTAAAATATAATCTTGTTGATTATAAGATCTAAATATTTTACAATATACATTAGATATTAATGGATAAGTTAAAGTTATTTTTATACATTTATTATTTTCATTAATAATTATATTATTACTTTCGATAGTTTGATAATTATTAGAATTTATATTATAATTTATTTTATATTTATATGTGCCATATTCTAAAGATAATTCAGTAGAATCAATAATATTAAATATTGGATTAATATCTATAATATCTATATTATCAATATATTTTTTAGAATTTGTTATATCTAATAGTAAATAATTATCTGAATTATATTGTCTATATATTTTATAATATATATCATAATTATTTGGTATTGTATAATCAGGTAATATAATTTCTACAGCTTGATTTTCATTTATAGTTACAGTAGTATAATTACTAGTTGATGATTCATAATCAATTGAATCATAGTTAAAATAATAACTAATTTTATAATTTAAAGTGTTATTTATTGGCGATACTATATTATTTATATTATATATTTTAGATATAATTGGTGCATTTGGTATTATATTTTTAATATTTAAATTATCTATATATATTACATTATTTGATTCATTTAATAAATAAAAATTATCAGAATTAAATGCTCTATATATTTTATAAAAAGTATTTATTGGCAGATTATTTAATTCTATTTTAATTGATTGATTATTAACAGTAATATATTTTTCATCACTTAACATAGATTCATAAGATATATTATTTATAATTTGATAATATATAATTTTATATTTATATTCACCATTTATTAGACTTGAATTAACATCATTAATAGTTAAATTAAAATCTGGTTTATAATTTATAATATTATTATTATCAATATAATATTCAGAATCTGTAGTAACTAATAAATTATAATCATCAGAATTATATGCTCTATATATTTTATAATATTTATCGGTTAATTTAATATCAAAAAATATTTTAACACATTGATTAGTATTAATAACAATGCTTTCTTCATCACTAGGTATAGATTCATTATTATCAGAATAATATGTAATTTTGTATTTATATGTTCCTAGTAATAATGATAAATTATTATCAATTAAATAAAGTTTAGGTTTATTTGGTTTATTAAATAAATTATTGTTTAATTCATTTGAAATATAAAACTGTGAATTATTATATGGTTTATTTAATTGTTCCAATTTATCAATATATTTATATCCAAATAAATTAGTAAGAAAATAAAAATTAATATTGTCACTAGATCTATAAATTACCCAAGAATCATAATTATTATCATATATTTTTTGATTTATTAATATGATAATTGGATTATTAATATTTGATTTAATAGAAATTGATTCGGAAGGGATTGATTCTATATAATTTATTGAATTATAATATGATATTTTATAATAATAAATTGAACTATTATTATAATCAGTCGTATTTGATAATTTTAAACTAAATGGTACATCATCAAAAGGAACATATCTTTTAAATGGTATTAATTTAGTACAATTTAAATTATTGTATTTGTCAATTAGATAATATAAATAGTTATAATTATATTCAAAATTTGTATTAACTATACCATTTTTAATATAAAAATTATCAAATATTTTAATATTAATATTTAATTCTTCAATATCAATACTGTTAATATTTTCTTGATCATATTTTTTTGTAATATCATATAAATAATTATTTATATGAGTTATATTATTTATATTAATATAATTTTTATTAGTTATATTAGTGATATTAGGTAATGGTATATAAATATCATTATCATCTATAGCATCCATAAATATTTCATCAATATTATTTTCAATATTAGCAATTAAATAAAATTTATCATCATTTATTTTTGTTCTATATATTTTTCTTCCGATTATATTTTGTGTACTTTTAGGTATATTTAATAGTAACGGTAAATTAATTATTTTAGCAGTATATATATTACTTATATTAGATTCTGTATTTTTATCATAATATGTTATACAATATTTTCGATAATTATATTGTATATATACACTTAAATTGTAAGGTAATATTTTATTTGTTGTTGTTGAAAGATTAGTATCATTATATTGTGTAAAGGTTGTATTTTTTATTAATACATAATCACCATTTTCATATTGTCTATATAAATAATATATATCACCTTCGTTTAAATTTGGTATATTCCATTTTATTATTATACTTCCTGGGTAAGCTAAATATATTTCTTGATATGAAAATGGTACAGATTCTTTATTATCATTTAATTGAACAGTTATAATATATCTATAATTTCCTTGAGGTAAAGACCCTTCGCCATTATATATTAATTCGATATTATATGATACAGATGATACACTATAACTTGTAATTAAATCACTATCATTCCGAGTATCAATATAATATGTAATATTATTATCATTTATTTCATCAACAATATAAAAAGTTTCATTATTAGATATAATATTTTTTGTTCTCAATATTAATCTTTTACTATAATCTGGATTTGATGATGTAGGTAAATATATAATTTTTTGATTATATTCAGAATCTATATTAACAGTAATAATATTACTAAAATTAGTATAATTATTATTAGAAAATGCTACTAAATATTTATATTTTAAATTATTTTTAGGATTAGATTGTATAGATATATCAAATGAAGGTGGAATAATTGTATTATAATATTTAATTGTTAATAATTTTAAAATATTAGCTGATAATTTAATATTAGTATAGTTTGTATTATATTTATTATATACATTAACAACATTATAATTTATTTTATTAAAATATGATTTACCATATGAATAAAATGATATTAATGGCAACGAACAATTAAATGTTATTATTAATTTAATAACATCATTATTATTTAAACTTATTGAATTATAAAGAGTAAATATTAAATTTGGACTATCATAATTGATATCATTATATTCTAATTTAATATTGTTATAATATAATATTATATTACAATTAATATCATAATAATTATCATATATAATTGATAATATATTATTATTAATATTTATTTTATTATAAATATATTTATTAAAACAATCATATTTTTCCAATATATTATTATAAATATAATAATATGTATTTGTAATATTTAATTTATTAAATGAATATTTATTATCATTATAATTTTCAATAGTCATTTTAATATTATTTTCTTTAAATTTTTGAAAAATATTATTAGATATATTAAATGATCCAATAAAACTATTTTTGTAAAATAATTCATAAAATGATAATTTAAAATCTTGTGTAGTAAATTGATTAGATGGATATAATGTATAATATAAAGTTAATTTTCTAGAATCATTAACATTAGAATTATATGAATAATCGAATAGTAAATTATTTTTATTTATTAAATTATATGTATTTAGATATTTTATAAATAAACGAGTAGTTATATTATTTTTCCAAAATATTAAAAATGATACTAATGATCGATTCAATGTTTTTGTTATATTAATAAAATCATAAGCTATCAATATATATATATTTGATAAATCAATAGGTGTAATATTACTAGTTTCATTATTATTATTTATATATTGGAATAAACTATTTAATAAATTATAATTAGAATATTCATTTTTAATTAAAGTATCAAAATTATAATTAGTATTATAATTATATAATGTATAATAATTATTATTAAAATTTAAAATATAATTATTATTATTACTAATAGTATAAAAATGATTAAATATAACTTTTAATTTAATATATATATCTTTAATATTAATTAATGATAAATTTTTAATATTATTATATATATTTTCTTGACAGTTAATATATAATTTATTATAATAATGTAATATATGATTATTAATATTTAAATTGATGTATTTGCTTAAATTATAATGCCATTCATTATTAGAATTATAATTATTTACTTCATTACCAACATCATTATATACACTAATAGAATACTTTTTCCAATAAGTATAAATTAAATTATTATTAGCATATAACATTTTTAAAGTAGAATATATAATTATTGGATTATATATTAATACATTATCAATATAATCATTAAAATTAAGTAAATTATTATTACAATATTTAAATGCAATATCTATATCAAAATTTAATATATCATAATTATTATTATTTAAATAAGTAAAATACCGTTCTGTTTCAGTTGTATTATTTATAATAATATTTTTGATATTATTTTTTTTATATAAATTATATAATTTATTTTTGATTTTATCAAATAAATATTCATGATAACTTTTTATTGTTAATAATTTGTTTAAATTATTAAAATTTAAATATAGAGCATATTGTTCAATTAAATTAGAATTATATAATAATATATTAAAACTTGATAAGATATTATTGTCTTCAATATCAATAAAATATATTATATTATTAGTTATAATATTAGGTAATAAATAATTATTAATATTACTAAAATCTAATTTTGATTTATACGTATTAAAATAAAATGATTGTAATAATTTTTTAGGTATGACATACCATATTGAATTATATTGAAAAATAAAACAATATTTATTATTATATATAATATCAAATTGTTTTATAAATTTATCATTAATTATATTATTAATAATATTATCTGTTTTTATCATTGTAAATTTAGGTATATTAATTTTAAAATATAAATTATATAACAAATCACCATTTTTATCTATATTTTTAATATTATTAGAATCAAATTTAAATTTTCCTAAATATTTATCATTTTGACAAATTGCAAATGATGTATATTTTTTATATACTACTTTAAAAAATGTTATTTCAGGATTTTGTATTAATGGTGTGTCTTGAATTCCTGTTACTACTAATTGTAATAAACCACCTGCTACCATTAAAAAAAAATATAAAATATTCTTTATTTATAATTTTATTAATTAAAAATATATATTATATATATGAATAAATATTTTATAAAAGCCATATTATTAGAAAAATGTGTATATTCTATGGAAGCTAAAAATTTATTAGATAAATATAATATTTCACATCAGATAATTATGGTAAATGAAAAAGATAAAGAATTATATAAAACAAATCGTATATATACATATCCGCAAATATATTTAAATAAATATGATAGAAAAGGCAATTTATTATTAGGTGGTTATAGTGATTTAAAATTATTTATTGAAAATTTTTATGAAAAAGAATATAATGATATAACAATTAATAATTTTAAAAATAAATATAATTGGTCAAAAAAAGCAATTCTAAGACTAGTACAATTAATTAATAATTAATCTAATATTACTTTGTTATTTTTAAACATACCTATTATTTTTGAATTTTTATCATAAACATTACCATTTTCTTTCGGTTCATAATAATATTCATTACCATTTATAATTATTTTAGATAATAAATTATCATTAGATTCATCATTATCTGAGTCTGATAAATAATCTGATACTAAATATTTAGCTTTTAATTTTTTAAAATCTAAGTTTTCACCTTCACATATTTCATTTAATAATTTTCTTTTTTCATATGATAATATTTTATTGTGTTCTTCCTTAATATTATTTAATTTTTCTTCCATTTTATTATTAAGAATATTTACTTGATCTACAAAAGTATTATATAAAGATTGTGTACTTTTTAATTTAACCATTAACTATATTAAAGATAAGTTATGAAATATTAATAATTTCATTTTTTTTATAAACTAATAATATGAATATATTTATATTTAATAAATCATTAAGATTAATTGATAATACAACATTAATACATCAAATGAGAGAATATGGATCTATTGTTCCAATTTTTATATTTACTGAGCAGGTTAATTTAAATAAGAATAAATATGCATCAAATAATAGTATTCAATTTATGGTTGAATCATTAATTGAATTATATGATGAAATAAATAAATACAATGGAAAATTATATTTATTTAACAATGATAATTTTATTAAAGTTTTAAAAGAAATACAAAATGTGCACAATATAAATTCTATAGGAATGAATATTGATTATTCACCATATGCGAGGAATAGAGAATTATTATTAAAAAATTTTTGTGATCATAATAATATTAAATTAATAATGGATGAAGATCATGTATTATATAATATATTAGATGGATCTACATTAAAAAAAGATAAAACACCTTATACCATATTTACACCTTTTAGAAATTTTTGTATGAAAAATTTATCAGTTAGAAAACCTAATAAATTTAATAATTTTGATTTTTATAAATTTAATAAATTATCATTATTAAGTTCTTGTATAAATATTAAAGATATTCATAAATTTTATGAATATAATAAATATTCACATGTTACAGGTGGTAGAAGTTATGCATTAAATATTTTAAAAAATGCAACCAAATTCAATGATTATGAAAAAAACAGAGATTTTTTAACCTATAAAACGACATATTTAGCAGCATATAATCATTTTGGTAATATATCAATTCGTGAAGTATATTATGCATTTATTCAAAATAAAGGTATAATAAATGAATTACATTGGAGAGATTTTTATTATAATTTATTTTATAATTTTCCTCATATGTTGGAAGGTCAATTAAATGGAATAAATAAATCTTTTAAATCTAAATTTGATAATATTAAATGGAATTATAATAAAAAATTATTTAAAAAATGGTGCGATGGAAAATTAGGAATACCTATATGTGATGCAGGAATGCGACAACTGAACCTAACAGGATTTCAACATAATCGTTTACGTATGATATGTTCTTCAGTATTATCAAAATTACTACTAATTCCATGGCACTGGGGGGAAAAATATTTTGCTCAAAAATTAACAGATTATGATTGTATACAAAATGGTGGTGGTTGGGGTTGGGGATGTCATGGGATTGATCCAAATCAAGTATTTAGAATATTTTCACCAAAATTACAGAGTGAAAAGTTTGATCCTGATACTGTATTTATAAAACAATATATACCAGAATTAATAAATATTCCTTCAAAAGATATTCATAATTGGGAAAGTGAATATATTAATTATAAAAATATATATTATAAACCTGCAATTAATTATAAAGAATCTAGGAAAAAAAGTTTGGAAGAATTATATAGAGTTAATAAAATTAAATAAATTAATTTTCAATTATCATTAATTAATGATAATGGTAATTTACTTTGAATTCTTTTATTAATTTTTTTCTTTTTATATTTAATATGTTCAGTTATTGTTTCTTCTAATAAATTATTAGTTTTCATTATATTCGGATAATGTCTTAATAATTTATTAAAATATTCATCTTTATTTTTATTTTTTCTAATTATTGCATGAATATAATTTTCAACTTTTACATGCAATTTATGTTTTTGAATAGGTTCTTCGATATGTTCTATAGGTTCAATATTTCTAGTATGATTAAAAATATTTGTTTGAATAAGTTTAGTTCTTTTATTTGATATTTTTAATTGTTTTGCATTATCATTATCTATTTGTATTTGTGTATCAATTTTTCTTACATCATTTAATTGTTGTTTGTCACAATTAATTATTTTATTAATATCAAAAGTATAATTTAAATTATATTTAGATTTTTGTTCACTATTAGGATGATTATTTTTTATATAAACTATTGCAAATATATAATTTTCATCAATGTATTTATGAATATTTTTAATAATTTCACTTTTTTTATCATAATTTATTATTAAAGGTGTTATTTTAGATATTAACTTTATTATATTACTCATTTTAGTTTGCATATCATAATTATAATAAACTATTTGTGATATTCTACTTATATTATAATAAACCACAAAAGTAAATAATTTACAATTAATATTTGATAATGAATAATTATCATCATCAAATATTGATAATTCAGAAGTTATAAATTCTGAATTCAAATATGAATTATCTCCTATAATATAATTCATATATTGTGAGTAATTATTCATTAAAAACATTAAATATTTTTTAATATTTATAAATATAACATTAAATTCATTAATTTTTTTATCATAAGAATCTATTTGTTTTATGCTAATAATTAAATTATGTATATTATCCATATTTATTATATTATCTCTTTCATTTGTTAATTTATCTATCATATTTGTTAATTTATCTATCATATTCGTTAGGTCAGCTATTATATTTGTTATATCATTATGATAAATATTTAAATTAGAAATAAAAACAGATAATATATTTAAATATTTATATTTAATAAAATCATAAGTATCTATAAAGTTATAAAAACATTTTGATAAATATTCGTTAAAATATAATATATCTTGAATATTATTTACAAAATATGTTTCATGGTCTTTAATTAAAATATCAAACATAATATTATATTGACTACATAACATATCAATTTTTATTTTTTTTATAATATTATATAAATTTTTATATCTTTTATTAGAAAAATCTATATTATTAAATTCAATTATTTTTTGTAAATTTTTTTTAAATTTTAAACTATTTTCTACTGGGATGTTTTTATTATTTATAATTTTTAAAAATATTAATTCATATAATATTATTTTGTATAATTTAGTTATGAAGATATCATTACTATTTACACCCATTTTTATGAAAATTATTAAAAATTTCATAAAAAATGAAAAATTATTTATCTTTGATAAATAATTTTTGCATAGAAAAAATACAAGTATTTTTTCTATGCTCATTAAATATACCTA
>Ga0172373_10003101_pt1 | contig 24680 bp, 21 predicted proteins | sample Lak10m_2_FD_114546 | JGI IMG/M metagenome (GOLD analysis project Ga0172373, IMG submission 114546) | Freshwater microbial communities from Kabuno Bay, South-Kivu, Congo - kab_092012_10m | ecosystem: Environmental > Aquatic > Freshwater > Lake | place: Democratic Republic of the Congo...
AACGATCGGACCACCGACTCCTCACGTCCCAACATCATCGCCGTCACCACCCGTTGCAGCCCGCAGCGCGCGCGCTTCCGACCCGCCACCGCCTCGCCATAACAGCTCCACCGATACTCCTTGGGATCCGATACCAACCCCACACGCGCGAGGCCCGAGGTGGGCTGGTGCCTAAAGGGGTGGCCTCGGGAACAAGCTGTTCCAAGGGGCAACGATTTCTCCCCCTCGATCGCATCGGTACTGATAGCGTGCGCCGTGCGCGCCGCTCAACGCGGACCAAGTTGTTGCTTATCTCCCAACCCCACCCTATCATCAAATCGCGGTCCAAACGCCCATGAACTCGCGCCCTATCCTCGCGGTCTCAATCGGCCTCAACCTCGGGCTCGTAGCTGTGATGGTCTTCCACCAGGCTGCTGAACCCAAACCGTCTTCGCCTCCTCTCCGAATCATCCGCACCAACACCGTCGTCAAGTTCGCTGCAAAGTCGATCACGATCCAGGAACCAAGCCCTCCTCCAACTGCCCTCGATTGGGGATCCGTCGAATCCGAAGACTATCGACTCTACATCGCCAACCTCAAATCGATCGGATGCCCAGATGAAACCATCAAAGACATCATCATCTCCGATGTCGCAAAACTGTTCGCTAAAAAGTTTCGTGAACAGGCACTACTGATCGATCAATCGACACCAAAAAAGTTCTGGCAAACAAGCAGCGCCAACAGACGTAACTCCAAGGAGCCCATCACCGCCCTCCGAACCCAACTCGAAAAGGATCAACGAGACCTCATACGGGACTTGCTCGGAGTCGACTTATCTGTCGAACGATCCAGGTCTAGCCTCGAATGGCACCCCAATGGCGAAACCGAGCTGCGCCAGTTCCTGAACGAAGACAAAACCGCTCGTATCACCCAATTGAGAGACCAAAGGAAACAAGAGGTCGAACGATTCCGAGATCGAGTCTCAGGTCGCGAATGGACCCCCGAGGAACGAGCGACTTGGACCCGCTTGCAAACCGAGCACAACGACCAACTCAACCAAGTTTTGTCGCCCACGGAACGTTCTCAATACGACCTCTGGTTTTCCGAAACCGCCACCTCCCTTCGCAAGGAATTGGCCGCCTTCGAACCTTCAGAAAAGGAGTTCATCAGGCTCTACGAACTTCGAAAAACCTACGACACCGCACTCTCCAACCTCAACCCAACCCACGAAGGCACTCCATCTCCAATCACCCCGATCTCCTCGCGCGAGCAAGCCCAGTCGGCATTCAATCAGGAGGTCCAAAAGCTCCTCGGCACCGACCGCTACGAGGAGTTTCAACGCATTCAAAATCCCCAATTCCAAGAGATGGTCGAATGGTCCGAACAGTTCGATGCCGATCCCAAGGCCGCCTCCAAATTGTTCTCCATCCGTCAAACGGCCGAGCAAGAGATCGAAAAGCTACTCCATAACTCCGACCTCAACCCCAACACTCTCGATACCACCCTCAAACTGATCCAACAAGAAACCGAGTCCGCCGTGGCCGAAACCCTAGGAAAGTCGTCCATCGGTGAGCTGGGTAAACGCTACCCAGCCTGGTTGCGCCGGTTGCATGCCCCAAAGAAGAGTGAGGTCGAACTCCCACCTGAACTCCCAGATAGTCCCGCCTTCCCCACCCGAAGTCCCTGACCCCCCCCGCCCTCCTCAAATATCCCCGTCCATCATGTCCATGCGGACCGCCCGGTCCAATAGCGCCCGCGCCTTCGCCGCCGCTCCCACCCCAACTAGGCCCGGTTGAACACTCAGCTCAAATGTCCCCAATCCCCCCCGCGACTCCAACAACGTCGCCAAGCATCGCTCCAAAACCCCACGGTAAACCCTCCTAAATCGCCGTAAGGTCTCCACCCTGGGAACCCTCCCGCCAAAGATCATCGTCAACGTCGGGTCCTCCTCAATGTAATCCCCTACCTCCGACGACGTCAAAATACCCTGCGCATAGCAAAACACGAAGGCTTTCAAAAGCCGTGGCACCAGCGCAGCCTCCACCCCTTCCACCTGCCCACCTCCCATCTCGCATTCCACAGACTCCACCGCGTCGCACGCCGCTTCCCATACCTCGCGCTCAGTGCGAGATCGACGACACCCCGCAGCCAACAGCGCCAAGCCTGGGCTCGCAGGAAGGAGTGGACTGATATCGAGCGTCGTCATCAGGGTTGATGTCATGGTTAGCCTCTCGTTCACCCCTAAATACTCCTCCGCGATTGTGACGAAACCATGGCAATCCAGTTAAGTTTGGTTCCCATCCCCGACTTCCACTCCCCTTCTCCCAAGAAGACCAATTCCCTCTCAAATTAAATACATATCTTTGTATCCTGATTCGTTGATATTATGGTTGATTGAGCTTTCTGAATCGCTACCATGGGTAGCAACGTTATGCAGTTGGACATCCTTACCCAATCCGAAATGAGCCATCCCATCCTCGATCTCCTCAAATCGAGAATCCTTCTCATCGACGGTGCCATGGGCACCATGATCCAGCGCTATGACCTCGCCGAGTCGGACTTTCGCGCCGACCGTTTCAAATCCTGGCACCGAGATCTCAAAGGGAACAATGATCTCCTCTGCTTGACGCGCCCCGATGTCATCGAAGCCATCCACCTCGAATATCTCCTCGCCGGTGCCGATATCATCGAAACCAACACCTTCAATGCCCAGGCCATTTCGCTGGCCGATTACGGCATGGAATCGCTCGCGTACGAGATCAATGTCGCCGGAGCCCGATGCGCACGAAACGCCGCACTCAAGGCCAAAGCGCAGCAACCCTCCCGATCCTACTTCGTCGCCGGAGCGCTCGGCCCCACGAATCGCACAGCGTCCATGTCCCCAGATGTCAATGACCCCGCCTTTCGCGCCGTCTCCTTCGACCAACTGGTCACCGCCTACTCCGAACAGGTCAACGGTCTGCTAGACGGTGGAGTCGATCTCCTCCTCGTCGAGACCGTGTTCGACACCCTCAACGCCAAAGCTGCCCTCTTCGCAATCCAAGAAGTCTTTACCGCTCGGAAGCTCCGTGTGCCCGTGATGCTCTCCTTCACGATCACCGATAAAAGCGGACGAACTCTGTCAGGCCAAACTGTCGAAGCCTTCTGGAACTCCGTCTCTCACTTCCCTCTCCTAAGCATCGGGATCAATTGCGCGCTCGGAGCCACCGAAATGCGGCCTTACATTGAGGAACTGTCCCGCATCGCCAATACCTACATCAGCTGCTACCCCAATGCCGGTCTCCCAAATGCCTTCGGCGAATATGATCAAACCCCACAAATGATGGCCACCGCCATCTCCGAGTTCGCAAACCTCGGGTGGCTCAACATCGTCGGAGGCTGCTGCGGCTCAACCCCTCCGCATATCGCAGAAATCGCCCGCCTCGTCTCACAGGCCAAACCTCGCCCCATCCCCGCTGTCCAGCCCAATCTCCGGCTCAGCGGCCTCGAAGCGCTGACCATCACCCCCCAAACCAATTTCGTAAATATCGGCGAACGTACCAACGTCACCGGATCACCTAAATTCTCCAAACTCATCCTCGCAGGTCAGTTCGAAGAGGCTCTCGCCATCGCCAAACAACAGGTCGAAAACGGAGCTCAAATCATCGATATCAACATGGACGAAGGAATGCTCGATTCCGAAAAATCCATGTCCCATTTCCTTAACCTCATCGCCTCCGAACCCGACATCGCTCGTGTCCCAGTGATGATCGATAGCTCCAAGTGGTCCGTCATCGAAGCCGGGCTCAAATGCGTGCAGGGCAAGGCCGTCGTCAACTCGATCAGCCTAAAAGAGGGTGAAGCCAAGTTCATCGAACAAGCACGTCGCATCCGCCAGTACGGAGCAGCCGTCGTCGTCATGGCTTTCGATGAAAACGGACAAGCCGATGGCTACGCCAGAAAGGTCGAGATCTGCACCCGCTCCTACCGCCTGCTCGTCGACAAGGTCCAGTTCCCACCCCAAGACATCATCTTCGATCCGAATATCCTGACCGTGGCTACAGGCATCGACGAACATAACGACTACGCGAACGCCTTCATTCAAGCCACCAAAACCATCAAGGCCACCCTCCCCCACGCCAAGGTCAGCGGAGGCATCAGCAATATCTCGTTCTCCTTCCGCGGCAACAACGTGATCCGCGAGGCCATGCACTCCGCCTTCCTGTTCCACGCAATCCAGGCCGGGCTCGACATGGGGATCGTCAACGCAGGCATGCTCGAAGTCTACCAGGAGATTCCCAAAGACCTCCTCGACCTCGTGGAGGATGTCCTCCTCAACCGCCGCCCCGACGCGACCGAACGTCTCACCAAATTCGCCGAATCCGTCAAACGGAAGGAAAAGACCACCGAAACCGATGAAGCATGGAGATCTGGATCTGTCGAAGACCGCCTCTCCCACGCTCTCGTCAAGGGAATCGCCGACTTCGTCGAACAGGATGTCGAAGAAGCACGCCTCAAATACGATCGTCCCCTGTCCGTCATCGAAGGCCCTCTCATGGCTGGCATGAACATCGTCGGCGATCTGTTCGGAGCCGGAAAAATGTTCCTCCCACAAGTCGTCAAAAGCGCACGCGTCATGAAAAAGGCAGTCGCTTTTCTCCTGCCCTACATGGAGGCCGAGAAAAAGGCCACAGGCCGCTCCCAAGCCAATGGAAAAATCCTCCTCGCCACCGTCAAAGGGGACGTGCATGACATCGGCAAGAACATCGTAGGTGTCGTCCTCGCTTGCAATAACTACGAGGTCGTCGACCTCGGCGTCATGGTCCCTTGCGAGACCATCCTTGCCAAAGCCCGCGAACTCAATGCGGATATCATCGGCCTCAGCGGCTTGATCACCCCTTCCCTAGACGAAATGGCCCACGTCGCTCGCGAGATGCAACGTCAAGGCTTCCAAATTCCCCTCCTGATCGGGGGAGCCACAACCAGCAAAGCCCACACCGCCGTCAAAATTGCCCCACACTACCAAGCCCCAACCCTCCATGTGCTCGATGCCTCCCGAGCCGTCCCCGTCGCCGGAAGCCTGCTGAACCCAGACCTCAAATCCAAACTCGTCGAGTCGACCCTCGCCGATCAAGAGGCTCTCCGCGCTCAACATTTGAACCGACGACGCCAATCCCTGCTCTCCATCAACGAGGCACGTAAACGAAAAACTGTCATCCAGTGGTCCCCAACGGATCTCTCCAAACCAGCTTTCATCGGACAGAAAACCTTGTCCAATATTCCCCTCCAGGACATCGTCCCGTTCATCGACTGGTCCCCATTCTTTCACGCCTGGGAGTTGCGTGGCCGTTACCCCGCCATTCTTACCGATGAGAAAATCGGCGAGCAGGCCGCAAAGCTTTTCGCTGATGCGCAAGCTTTGCTCCGCCAAATCGTCGATCAAAAATGGCTCACCGCAAAGGCCGTCTACGGCTTCTTCCCCGCCAACTCAGCCGGGGATGATATCTGGATCTACACGGATGATTCACGGCAAACCATCCTCACCAAGCTGCCTACACTCCGCCAGCAGATCGAAAAAAAACCAACCGAGTTCAACCACGCTCTCGCAGACTTCATCGCCCCAATCGAAAGCGGCCTCAACGACTACATAGGAGCCTTCGCCGTCACCGCCGGCATCGGTGTCGAAGACCTCTGTGCTCGCTTCGAAAAGGATCACGATGACTACAACTCAATCCTCACCAAAGCCCTAGCCGATCGTCTAGCCGAGGCGCTCGCAGAATGGCTTCACCAAAAGGCCAGAATCGAATGGGGGTTGGGCAACGAAACCCATCTGTCCCACGAAGATCTGATCCACGAGAACTACCGGGGCATCCGACCCGCCCCAGGTTATCCCGCCTGCCCCGATCACTTCCAAAAGTGGAAGCTCTGGGACCTCCTCTCCGTGTCCGAAAACACCGGCATTACACTCACCGAAAGCGCCGCCATGTTCCCCGGCAGCAGTGTCAGCGGGTTCTACTTCGCTCATCCTCAATCGAAATATTTCGCCGTCGGCAAACTAGGCCGCGATCAGGTCGAAGACTACCACCTCCGCGTCGGGTTGGATCTCCAATCCACCGAACGTTGGCTCTCACCCTGGCTCGACTACGAACCCTCCCAAACCCCACCCGCATCAGGTGGGTGCTCCTGCGGGCTCGTCCACCCACCAAAATCCTAGTCTTGACCCCGATGGCACAGCGACTGCTTAATGCCACGTCATGAAAAAGACTGTAAACGGTCTGCTCGACTGGCTCCGAATGTGGGTCGGCTTCGCGCTGTTCGTAGGTGTCGAAATCGCCTTCGTCTACGGACTGCTCCACTTCTTCGGAGCCGTTTAGCCCCATCTTACGAGCGTATACTCCCGTCGTGTACCGCCCGAAGCTCCTGCCACAGCGCAGCTCCCATCCGCATCCCGTTCGTAAAACAGTCCAAATCAAATTTCTCGTTGGGTGAGTGCGCGTTGTCGTCCGGCAACCCTAGCCCCAAAAGAAGCGTGTCCACACCCAAGGTCTTCTTAAAGTCGGTTACGATCGGAATCGATCCCCCCTCACGCATCAACAATGGCTTAGCCCCAAAGCCCGCTTCCAACGCACGAAGTGCCGCCGTCACATATCGCCCCTTCGGCGAAACCAGATACGGCTCAGCCCCGTGCCCCGATCGAATCTCCATCCGCACTGTCGGTGGACAAATCGCCTCCAAATGGGCCCTCACCCGCTGGATAATCGTGCGCGGATCTTGGTTCGCCACCAGCCGACACGTAATCTTCGCCCTCGCCCACGAAGGGATGATCGTCTTGCTCCCCTCCCCTTGATAACCGCTCGTGAGCCCGTTGATCTCTAAGGTCGGCCTCGAGGTCTTCTGCTCCGTCGCGGTATACCCTCGTTCGCCAAATAATTGCGGAACCCCCAAAAACTTCTGATACGCCTTCTCGTTATACGGTAACCGAGCCAATTCCTTGCGTTCAAACGCACTTAAAGGAGCCACATCATCATAAAATCCAGGGACCGTTACTCGCCCCCTCCGGTCACGCAGCCCAGCTAACATCTGGCTGAGTGCCATCGCAGGGTTGTCCAACGACCCCCCAAAAAGTCCCGAGTGCAGATCCCGGTTCGGCCCGTGAAGTATAATCTCAAACGCCGCAATGCCTCGAAGGGCATAGGTCAACGCTGGATGCTTTTTGTCCGGAATCCCCGTGTCCGAAATCACGACCGCCTCGCACCGGAGTTCACGCTTCCTCTGCTTCAAAAACTTGCCCAAACTCTTGCTCCCCACCTCCTCCTCACCCTCGATCACAAACGTCAAATCACACGGAAGCTCAGTCCCCGTCCGCAAATAGGCCTCCACCGCCTTCAAATGCGCCAAGTTCTGCCCCTTGTTGTCGCTCGCCCCACGCGCGTACAACGATCGCCCCTCCCTCCTCGGCTCAAACGGAGGACTCTTCCACAGCTCAAACGGCTCAGCCGGCTGAACGTCATAGTGCCCATACACCACAAAGTGAGGCTTTGCCGACTTCCCCACACCCCTACCCCGCGTCGTTGCCATCACCACTGGATGCCCTTCCGTTTCGCAGAGCTCCGCCCTCAATCCCAACTGCTCACAATGCTGCGTCAACCACTTCGCGCAGGCCAACACATCCCCTGTATGCTGCGTCTGCGCCGATACACTCGGAAAACGAGTGTAAGCACAGAGCTCATCAATGAACCGCTCCTCATGATCACCAAGATATTTGAAAACGTTTTGCATCTCGTTCACTAAGTAGAACCAATCCACCCCCAAAACATCAACCTGGAAACGTCCACCCCACTCGGCCTCTCCATACGGCCCCGCGCTTCACCGCCGGGGTGCCTCCCCAACCAATGGCTGAGTGCTGCGCAAATACGCAAATAGATCCCGCACGCTCTGATCCCCCATCCCCTCCAATAACCCCTCCGGCATCAATGAAGCCCCCGATGGCTTCATCTCTGCTATCGCCCCTCGGTTTAACGTCGTGTTCAATCCGTCCAAACCTCGCAGGACCACAATCTCCGACGTTTGCTCCACCAAAAATCCCGTCAACGATCGCTCATCCTTGGTCTCTACCGAGTAACTCTCGTATCCCTCACGGATCTCCGCGCTAGGCCTAACGATACTCAGCAAAATGGCCTCCAAATCGTCCCGCTTGTAGACCGTCAAATCCGGCCCCACTTCCGCCCCTTGCCCAAATAGCTTGTGACAAGGGCTGCAGAGTTGACCGTAAACAGCTCGCCCCGCATACGGATCTCCTCCCCCTCCCCGCACCACCCGCGCATACCGAGCAATCAACCCCTCCCTCTCTTCATCCGAAGCCGCCCCCCCTAATGGCCACAGAGCGTTCACCATGGTCCTCATCTCCGGATCTCGAAACTCACGGAGTTTCCGCACGATGCTCAAGGGAGTAGAACCAGGCCCCACCGCTGAATCCTTTGACCATCGCCCAGCCAGTTCTCCAACCCAATGCTTCGCCCAACCAACCCGGCTCGCCAACATCGCTTGAGCCGTCCTCCGGGATTCCAACCCTAACCTCGGATACAACCTCACCAGCTCCTCGCCAACCTCAGGCGAATCATACCCCCCCATCGCCAACATCGCACCACGCCGAATCAGATCGTCGCCCACGGCCCCCCGAAAAACGCGCACCAGAACAGGCATTGCCGACGGCTCACGCATCTCCCCCAAGATACTCATCAGCTCAAGTCGCAGATCCCTCATCTCCGTCTCATCCTCAACTTTCTGCAACGCCTTCGCCATGGCCTCCCGATCCCCACGTCGTAATCGTATCGCCAAAGAACCCGCACCATGCCGCCCCCAGGCCACCACCAATTCCTCAGGTAACCCCACCATCGGTCGCCCCTTGTAAGCCAACTCAAATCCCCGACTCAAAATCCCCATCGACTCACGATTCGGTGCGAGCTCAAAAAGCCTGGAACACGCCAATAGATCCCGACGTAATCCCGTCTGAGCAAAGCGCCTCATCACCCGTTCCAATAGATGGCCTTTGACCAAAGGCCGCCCCCACACCGCTGAGTCTCGAAACCAATTCAGCACCTCCTCCTGCCCTGTCGAGCAGTGCGCTTCCATAGCCCACCAAATCATCAATGGCATACGCGCATCGACCGCGTCCTCATCGTGCATCACCAACCCCTTCAGCACAGCCAACCCGTCTCCAGCTGTCATTCGCTTCGCCGATGCCGCCAACTGCACGCGCACCTCCAACTCGGGCTCGGTCCGCCCTAACGCCGCAATCTTCTTGGCAACGGCCGACGAAACCGCTCGCAAATCACAGGCCAGACGCACGGCCCACGCCCGCACATGCGGGTCCGCATGGTCCATCGCCTCGATCAGCACCGCATCATCCACTGCGCCAACCCCGTTCAATCCCCAAAGCGCCTCCAATGACAACTGCCCACCCCCAGAACGCAGCCGTTGCTTCAACTCGTCGGACACCCCACGCGCGCGGCGGTCCGCTAATAAACGCTGGATCATCTGCCTCCGCCATCGGTTGGAATCGGAGAGTCTTCCGATTAATTCGTTGTCGCTTAATCGCCCCAAGTCCTCGGCCCGCGCAGGTTTGGCATCCGCGGGTCGCAACCGATAGATCCGTCCCCGTTTCCCATCCATCTTGCCTTCATGGTTTCGGTAATGGTTTACCTGCTGGTCATACCAATCACAGATATAAAGCGCTCCATCAGGGCCGATCTTAATATCCACGGGCCGGAACCACCGGTCTTCACTGGCCACCACAAACCCAACGTCCCTCGTCCTATACGTACTTCCAACGGGTTCAAGCTCGCTCTCCACAATCCGCCCCTGCAACGGCTCCACGCCAAACAGGCGCCCCTGCTTCCCCGACGGAAAGGCTCCGCCTTCATACAAAATGAAATTGTGCGTAAATCGCGCCGCTGAGTGGTGCCCCATCGCCGGGAAAAACCCAAAAGCATACGGGTTCGATAACGGTCCATGTTTCTCAAATCCCTTCTGAAGATAAGCGCCCTGAACGTAGTGGAACCCCCGGGTGTCCCCACCGTTGTGCCCAGAAAAAATCCTTCCCTTGCTGTCAATCTCACAACCAAATGCATTGCCTCCGCCCTCCGAAAACACCTCGTAGACCCGTCGCTCCGGATGGTACCGCCAAATGTTTTGCCCTTGAGAATAGATCGGTTTCGCGTTCACGGGCTTCCCATCACCCCCCATCACAGTAATGTTCGCAGTCACCGTGCTGCCTTGCGCCCCGTAAAGCCAGCCGTCCGGCCCCCACCTCAACGAGTTCGCGACCGAATGGGTGTCCTCTATGCCAAATCCAGAGAGCCGAACCTCAGGCGCCCGATCCGGCATGTCATCCCGGTTCTCGTCCGCATAAAACAACAGATAGGGTGGATTCAACACCCACACCCCTCCACGCCCGTGCTCCACCGATGTCGCGATGTTCAGCCCATCCACAAAAATCCTGTGCTTGTCCATCCGACCGTCCCCATCCGTATCCTCGTGGATTGAAATCCGATCAGCCCCGCGAAAATGATTCGGTGGAGGCGGAGGAACTTTGTCATACACGTTCCTCCAAACACTGTCGTGGCTGACCAACGTCAGTCCCGCCGGCATGGGATACTGCCGATATTCCACAACCCACATCCTCCCTCGCTCGTCAAAGTTCAGGAATACAGGTTGCGCAATCTCAGGCTCTGCCAATAGCGGCTCCATAACAAACCCCTGCCCAACACGAAATCGACCAGCCGACTCTGTCGGACTCAATGCTCCTGCCGTCGCCTCCTGCGGCAGGTCCGCAGTCAGAGTCGACGGTACCGACGCCACTGCCCCCTCACTCCGCTTCGGTGCCGATCCAACCGTAGTTCCCACCGCCGCTCGTGCCGCCTCCACAGGGGGTATCGGTTCCCTCAAACACCAAAGAACTCCATTCAGCAACAGTCGACGAAATGGAGTCTGCCTGAAATCATCCACGTTCCCCATCGAAGTATAAAACACCCGCCCACCCTCTTTCTCCCGAACCCAGGCCACAGGCTGATCTTCATTCTGGTTCTCAACGTGCCCCCGCATAAGCACCGTGACGTCATCCGAAACAGATCCGTATTTGTAGAGATGCGAAGTCACCCGAAGCCCGGCCCCATCCACCCCCGTAAGCACAGGGTTTCGCCCTACGCCAGCCCCAACCTCCAAAACCGTGTGCGCTCCTACAGGAGGCTTGTTCCCATAGTGCCCCAAATAGTTCGCCCCCAACACCTCGTCGTCAAACAATGGCCACGCCTCGTGTTCTCCATCAGCCGGTCGTGCATCAAATGCATGGCTCGCCGTCCTGATACCAATGACCGATTTTCCCCTCGCCACATGCGCTCTCAACAGGCTCAGCATCTCACGCCTCGGCGCACGGCGCCGCACACTGATCAGAACCGCGTCCGCCTCGCGTAACGCCTCCCAATTCACAAATTCCCCATCACCCTCCTTCTCCGAAGCCGACACATAGGCTACCTCAATCCCCCGCCAATTCAGCTCCTTCCGAGCAAATTCAGCCAATGTGTCCGCCGTCGAATACTCATTCTCCCCGGTGATAATCGCTACCCGCTTCCTGACATCCGATCGAAACCGAAACGGAGTTCCGCCGAGAAAATCCACACTCGTGATGCTCGGGCACCAATACTTCTCGATATGCTCACAAACTAAATCCGTCCCCACATAGTGCGAGACATAGGGCTTCTGTCGGTGGTTATACATCGAGTCGGTCATGTCGCGCATCAAAACCACATTCTGCCCCTGCGCCACCATCTGACGAATCGAGAAAGGCCGCCCCAACACACACATGTTCTCGTGCACCCCCATCACGATCACATTCGTGATGCCCCGTTGTCTCATCAAATAAAATGCTTCCACCGAATCCGTGATCGCATCGCCAGGCTTGATTTCAATCGCTGGATGCTGCCTGCTCCACGCCCTGTAGTTCGGACTGTCCGGACAACCATCGCAGCCGCCATCCGAGTCATCGATCGGTAAAGGCGGCTCCTTATGTCCTTGAAGTGAACACCACCCTTGCAAAGGCACCTTCGTCTCCACCTTGGGTGCAGCCTGGGCCAATCTCCTCCCCTCGTGATCCTTGTAATACGTCATCGTGTCGCTCGGACAATGGATGATCAAAGCCCCCTTTTCACGAGCATTGGCTATCACGCGGTTCATCACCGGCGCTAACTCCCCAACTCGCTCGGTTGCATCGGGACACCAATGTTTGTCCCACATGTCACACACCACCACCGCCGTACGTTGTCCATCCCACGCCACACGCTTTTCAACCACCCGCCACTCATTCGTTGACCCATCCCGGAGCTCACGGGATCGCGTGTTCAGACTCAGGATGTCGGCTTCCAAACGAGGCTGTTCCGCCACCCACAACAAGGCCAGCCACACCAACACCCGTAACCCCCTTCCACCCAAGCAAACCTCCATGAGGCCACGCGCGCAGTCCGAGATGGTTCTCGAATTTCTCCGAGATTCTCCAAGATCCACTCGGGTAGGTAAGTTCAGAGAATAAGGCGCATTCCTCATAAAATAGCTCTTTGATCTGGATCTCGATCCTCGTAGGTATTCGTCTCAAGCAGGCCTCGCTCGACGCACCATTACCACAAGGGTCGGCTCACGTGGTTGTAAGCCCGATCCTGAACCCATCTACCCCGTTTTGTCTCTCCTCTTCCGCGCTTCAATCTAAGGTTTTTTTTCCTTACGTTCGGGAAGTAGCTTCAGCAAATCCAAAGGGTTGGTCTTAGCCGGTGCATTCGTCTTACCCTTCGATGCCCCCTTCTCCCCACTCAATAGGTTGCCCAACCCCTGAATGATCCCCCCCGCCTTCTCCCCAGCCAAGATCGGCAGACCGACCACCGATTTCAATCCAAGCCCCGCGATAACCAGATCATCACGCTTCGTCTCCGGTGCACCCACAGTCCCTCGTATGGTGGCAAAAATCGGTAACGCGACAAACGCCGCTTCCGCCGAGGCCCCGGCAGGAGTGAGGTTTGCCTTATCCGCAATCGATCGTCGCAATAAGATCGTCACCGGAAGGTCCAACGGAGACCGTGAGAGGTCTTCGTTCAAAGGAACGCGCCCTCCGGTCCGTGCTTGAAACGCCTCCGTCCGAAGCTCGACGTTCCGAACCTCTACATTCCCTCCTCCAGCCTCCAAAACCACGTCGAACCCGTTCAACGGCGATCTCAAAAGCTCCGGCATGCGCAGCACCGCCGCAATCGGAGTAAAAATGATCTTTGCCTTCGGGCCCACAAGTTGAATGTTCGCATTCGTAAAGCTTAGACTCGCCTTACCAGTCAAACTTTTCTGGAGGTCCTTGCCCCCGTATCCTACACCCTTCATCTCCACTGACGCCATCAACTCACCCCGCGCCTGTCCTCGATACTCCGGTGAAAAGGAATTGGCAAACGGCTCAATCGGAACGCGCTCCGTCTTCAATTTCACCTCATAGGCCACTGTCGAACGGCTCAAATCGAACGTCCCTCCAGCGTTCACTCGTGCCCCGTTACACGTCATCTCTAGAGGCTCCAATCGCACCACGTTGCGCTGCGCCCGTATCCCTCCATTCACCCCCGCCAAATGGATCTCGCGCGCATAGACGTTCCCAATTTTCAGATCGCCCTGAAAGTCAGGCAAACTCACCACTCCCGCATTGCCCAAAGGGTTCTCATCCAGCCGGACTCGGGACGCGTCACCCTCCCCAACCCCGGCTTCCCCACGAGCAGCCCCCTGGGCAGACAGCCGATCCGACAAATCCATCCAAGGAGTTAAATCCACACTCTCACCTTGAATGTGAATTCGACTTCCAGCCGAGTTCGTCGCCCGGAGATCGAGTTGGCCCGTCAACTCCACCCAGTTCTGCCCACGGACCGTCGGCGTGTATCCCCAACGCACACGCCTCAGATCCAAGATACGATCCTTCATCCTCAAATCATAAGACAGCTTGGTATCCAATGCGGCATCCGAACCCGCCATCATGACTAAGTTCGTAACCTCCACTCCTCCACTCAGCAGAATCTCCCCACCCGAACTCGATGTGCCCGCAATCACGGCGGAAATCTCGCCCGATCGAAGCATGGGCTTCCCGTCCGCTCCGCTCAAAAATGGGGCCAAGGTAATCGTGTCGACTCCAGCTAGGTGCAAACCCAGTTTACCCACAGCCGATCCCCAGTCGTAAGCCCCAGAGAACGTGGCAACCCCCTCCCCGACACCTCCGCCACCCGCCGTCGCGAGCTTGACCAACCCGCGTCGAACCGAGACCTCCGACCCTTTGAGTTCTCCCTCAATCTCAGATGTTAAACTCTGATTATCGAATCGCCATTTGCCCACCCGTCCCACGAGTTTTTCTACTCCTCCACGAACGACCAGATTGGTCGATCCTCCCGAGGCCGTAACCGTCGCATCAATCACGGCCTGCCCCCCTCCCAAATCCAGGTCGGACCGACCCAAAATCTTCGAAACCTCCGCTAAAACGATCTGGCCGCTGGTCTGCACGGAGAAGTTCTTTACCCCTTTATACTGCCCGGCTAGAAAATCCAGCGCCGCCGACAACTTGAGCTGCAGTTTCCCCAATACCGACCCCGCCTGCACGACTTCCACTTGAACGGCATCCAAAAAAATATCCTGCCCTCGCTCCAACCGCAGCGCCGCATTCAACTCCAATCCCACCCCACGCACGCTTCGTCCACCTACGTCGAATGTCCCTTTGCTATATCCCACTCTCAGCGCACCCCCAACCTCACCGCCACTCGACTTAGCTTCTACTCTTAACGTCGAACTGAGCAAACCTCCAACCCCCACCGTCCCCATCAACGCCTGCCATCGTCCCAGATCCAACTCATCAACTCTCCATTCAAAACTGGACTCCTGAAACACAGGAGAAGGCCCACCAAAACCGAGCTTCATCGGCTTGGCTAATCCCGCTGTCACCACCTTCCGACCAGACTCCACTCCGCTCAAACTCAGCCGCTCAACCGCCAATGTCCGGCCTCCTAAATCAAGTCTCCCTTCCCAATCTAATCCCAGGTCCATCACCGGGCTGCGCTCGCCGCCTCGTGCCACGCCTAGCCGATCTCCTCTTAAGGACCCGCTGACCGTGATGACTTGTAGCTTGCTCGCCAGCTCCACCGTCGCCGTAGCTCCAATCGTCGACTCGAGAAAGTCCAATCCCCCTGCCCCTCCGAAAAGGTTCAGGACTCGCCGATCGATGCCTCTGAGCTCCAACGCAAGCTTCGAATCCAAAGTCTCAAGGTTCATCGGGCCACTCACCTTGAGTGTCGCCAAAGCAACTTGGTTACTCAAAATAGATACCGTTAGGTGCTGCAAATCCTTTTGCGTTGCATCCCCACCAACCACAAGCCTCGCTCCCTTCAAATTCCCGTAACTCCCTCCAGCCTCTTCCACCCCGCCTTCAATCCCAAGGTGAACCGAGGTCGGCACCAGGTCATTCCCAAGCACGGCTCCAATCTCCCCACTCACTCCCACGCGCATTCGACTCGGCGCCCCCCCCTCCGCTCCCACCACGGTCTCCGACAGCGTTACCACGCTACCAAAACGAACCTTGCTCGTCCGCCCGTTCCCCAATCCGTCCATGCCAAATCGAACTCCCTCCAATTCAATCACGGAACGTCCTCCGGGAATCGCGCGCGAAATCCGCACCTGTCCCGATTCAAGGGAAACAGTTCCCAAGAGAATTTGCGGCACCCCAGCAGAACTCTTAGTCTCAGAAGTTTTCGTCGATTTCATGCCCTCAACCGCTTTCAGTATGGGAGTAAGATTGCTGGTTCCGTCAGCCTCCTCCTCAATCCGAATTCTAGGGCCCCTCAACGTCACCTCACTGATCTCAGGCTTTCCCCGTATAATGCTCCAAAGCGAATACCTCGCACGAAGTTCATCAAACTCAGCCACCGGATCCTTCCCTCTCGTCTCTAGTTTGACCTGCCGTGCCACAAGCTCACTCCACGGGCTGAGCGTGATTTCTTGCGCCGTCAGCTTCGCGTTTAGCATCGCCCCGACCCGTGGCAAAACCATCCCCCTCAAAAACATCCCGCTGGTCAAAAGAAAATAGGAAATGATTCCAAGCCCAAAGATCGCCGCCCCACCCACGAGAATTCTTCTCGACGTCTTCAACCCGCCATTCGTTGTCTGTTTCGCTGTCATAGTTTATCGCATCCGGCCCAACCAAGGACGCTACAGTATCACGCCCAGATCCTCCGTCTAATTCTATCAACAAGGCCCATCTCCCAGGGCTGTTTCAAAGTCGTGAGACAAGGTTCAAAAGAATGCAAACCTGCACCCAAGGGTCTGACTAGTGGCAAAAATCGATTGGAGGCTAGAGGAGAACGGGTTTTCCAGCCCGCTGCTTGGGAAAGTCGGACAGGAATGTCCGCCCTCCTGCTCGGGGAGGACATCCGGGATGATGGATCCCTCAAAAGTTATGCAACCTCGCGTGGGAGAAGCTAAGCCCAATCCCAACCGCTCAGTTCCTCACACACCGAAATCCAGAGTGCGACAAACCTGTGTCCGGGGCTCCTTTCATTCGAGCACTTGGTCGATAGCCCGTGCAGTAAACTTCACTGCACAAAAAAGATCCCCCACGTTGCACGCGTTTCACAACCCCAGGCTCGTTCGGATCAAAACTGTCCGAAGGGCCCGTCGGGTTCTTCACAGCGCTCGAAGCGTAATAGTCAGGTCGATACCAGTCCGAACACCACTCCCATACGTTTCCAGACATATCCACTAATCCGAATCGGTTTCCAGGGAATGAACCGACGGGCGAGGTGCCAACAAATCCGTCCACTCCCGAATTATTCTTCGGAAATCCGCCCTGCCAAATATTCGCCTTCCACTTGCCCTCGGGCGCTAAATCCCGCCCCCAAATGTAAGGTTCCGATTCCACCCCACCCCGAGCCGCTCGCTCCCACTCCGCCTCAGTCGGCAGACGCTTCCCAATCCACTTCGCATACGCTACCGCGTCCTCCCATGCAATGTGAACTACAGGATGCCGCTCCAATCCTTCCAAACTCGAACCAGGCCCCGTTGGATGTTTCCAACTCGCTCCCGGGGTGTAACTCCACCACTTGTAGTAATCCGCGAGGTCAACCTCCCCTTCCGGTGCTCGAAAAACCACCGACCCAGGCACGAGTCGCTCAGGCGGCACCCCAGGAAAATCCTCTGCCCTCGGCTTACGTTCGGCTACGGTCACATACCCAGTGTGCTTTACAAAACGCTCAAATTCCTGATTCGTGACCTCCGTGCGGTCCATCCAAAATCCGTCCACCTCCACCCGATGCACCGGTGTCTCATCCGGAAATCCAGACTCCGATCCCATCAAAAAACTACCGGCCTCGATCCAGATCATCCCGTTGGTCGATCCGTAATCAGGACTCCTCGTCGGACGCGCCAAGCCAATGGGCAAAGGGCCAGCTACTCCAGCAGGTCTCATCTCCCGCTGCGATCGCCCAGGTCGATCCATCTTCAACACGATCGCGGTCCCTATCAACATCCCCACCAGGACCACGCCCAATGCCAACGCAAAATGCCTGCGACCTAACTCCACCCCAGGCTCATTCCCATACTCGTCAGGCATAGCCTAATACTTCGGCACTTTCGGATCGATCTGGTCCGACCAAGCCAAAATCCCTCCCTTGACGCTCTTCAAATACTTGAACCCCTGCTCACGCAGAAACTTCAGCGCTTTCATCGACCGAACACCACCCTTGCAGTGAAGGTATATGGTCTGATTCGGATCCAACTCCGTAAAACGCTCGTTCAAACTCCCCAGCGGAATCTGAGGGACTCCTTCAATATGCGAAATCTCATACTCGTCAGGGTCCCGAACGTCCAATACCTTGATCCCCAAGTCAGGATGATCCAATGCCCGCTTCATCTCCTGCACCGTCACTTCATCCGGATTCTCACTCGGCTCAGCTGGGGCTGTTGGAATGCCGCAGAACACCTCGTAGTCAATCAATTGCTTGATCGTCGGCTGAACGCCACAGATCGGACACTGCGGGTCCTTTCGCAGCTTGAGCTCCCGAAACTTCATGTCCAGTGCGTTGAACAATACCAGACGCCCCACAAGGCTGTGCCCTCGACCTAGCGCCAACTTCAGGATCTCCGTGGCCTGAATACATCCAATAATCCCAGGCAATACCCCCAAAACCCCTCCCTCCGCACAGCTGGGGACCATTCCCGGAGGTGGCGGCTCCGGATACAAACAGCGATAACATGGCCCTCCTAGGTGCGGCGCAAATACGCTCGCTTGCCCTTCAAATCGAAAAATCGAGCCGTACACGTTGGGCTTTCCCAACAACACACACGCGTCGTTCGTAAGATAACGCGTCGGAAAATTGTCCGTCCCATCGACCACAATGTCGTAACCACGGATGATCTCCATCGCGTTCTCACTCGTCAGGCGAGTGCTGTGAAGTACCACTTCCACGTTCGGATTCAAACTCTTGATCGTGTCACGCGCCGACTCCCCCTTAAGCCGCCCAACGTCCTCCGTTCCGTGCAGCAGCTGCCGCTGCAGATTGGAATAATCAACCGTATCAAAATCGACCAAACCAATACGCCCAATCCCCGCCGCAGCCAAATACATCGCTATCGGCGAACCCAAACCGCCAGCCCCAATGCACAAAACGCTGGTAGAACAGATCTTCTTCTGCCCAGCCATCCCAACCTCCGGAAGTATCAGATGTCTCGAATAGCGCCGTATCTCATCGTTGCTCAATTGCATGTCTCAGTCCCTTCGCGTTGCATCACTATCTGAATCCTACAGCCGATCTCCAACATTTCCAACTTCATCCCTTACGAAGCACCATCTGCCTAAATTCCTCAAACAGCGGTGTCGAATCATGCGGCCCAGGGGAAGCCTCAGGATGATATTGTACACAGAAAATCGGCTTAGTCCGATGTCTCAATCCTTCCACCGTTCGGTCGTTTAGATTGATTCGGTCCACCTCAACATCCGAAGGAAGACTTTCCCCATCCACGGCAAAGCCATGGTTCTGCGACGTGATCTCCACCCGCCCGCTACGCAAATCCTTCACAGGCTGGTTTCCTCCGCGGTGCCCAAATTTTAATTTGAACGTCTTCCCTCCTAAGGCCTGCCCAAGTATCTGATGCCCCAAGCAGATGCCAAAAATTGGCACCCCACTCTGGATCAACTCCCGAACCGTCTCAACCGCATAGCTCAACGCAGAAGGATCTCCTGGCCCGTTACTCAAAAACACTCCCGCAGGCTTCCGATCCAATGCCTCGCGCGCGCGCGCTGTCGCCGGCAATACGTGCGTCCGAAATCCGTGCTGTCGCAACCGCCTCAAAATGTTGTACTTCATCCCAAAATCAAAAGCCACAATGGGGATGTCCGCCTCAGGAAGAACCGATCGCTTCTGCCGCGCATCCGCGTTTGACTCATTCCCTTGGACCAGCGTAAACCGTCCACTAGCCCGGTCCTCTTCATCCCAGGTAAATGCCTCCTTGTGCGTCACCTCTCGAACATAATCGACACCAACTAGCCCAGGCCAAGCCTTGGCCCTCGAAATGGCCTCTTCATCCGTCAAACCTTCCGTCGAAAGCACCCCTTTCAATGCCCCACGCACCCTCAAACGCTTGGTCAAGGAACGGGTGTCAATCCCCTGTATCCCTGGAATCCCATTCGCTTCACAGTAGTCTCCAAGCGATCCATCCGACCTCCAATTACTCACAATCGGAGATAATTCATGGACTACAAACCCGGATACATGCGGCTTCCACGACTCCACATCGAGGCTGTTGACACCGTAGTTCCCGATCAACGGATAGGTCATCGTCACAATCTGGCCCTTATACGATGGATCCGTCAGAATCTCCTGGTAACCCGTCATCGAGGTGTTGAAGCACACCTCACCAGGCACAGTCGCCCTCGCCCCAAAGGCAACTCCCCGAAAAACTGTTCCGTCCTCTAATGCTAATACGGCACTCGTTGTCATCGCCCAAAAACCTGATTGCTCCACTTCCCCGGGTCAACTGTTTTCCTAAACCCTTCCCACCCTCCGAACCGATCACTTCGCAAAGGATCTCAACTTCTGAATAAAAGCACCGGAACCACCGCGCATATACCCAACTTGCCTCCCCAACTCATCACCGTTTGAATCCAATAATATAAAGGTAGGATAGCCCCGAACAAAATAACGCTCCTTCAACTCTGCATTCGCCTGCTTCAGGATTGCCGATTGCCGCTTCTCGTCCTTTGGGTAGTCCAGTTCCACAAGTATCAATGATCGCTTCGAAAATTCTATAAACTCTGGTTTTTCAAGTGCCTCCTTCTTGAACCGTTGACACCACTCACAAGTATCCGAAGCCGTAAAATTCAGCAGAATCATCCTGCCCTCAGCCTTAGCTCGAGTCTTTGCTTCAGTCAGATCATTTCCCCAAGCTCCACCACCCACTCCACACCCGACGCATAACCCACAGATCACTGCCAGCACCAACCCAAACGAAAATCGCGAGGTCTCGAAACCGCCCCGCTCGAAAAGGTACCTCAGAGGATGGCGTATGGTCTTCAGAACCAAATCAGTAGTTGAGCGTAGCGAGGGCAAAAAAGTCCAAAATGAGAAACGGAACAATTGAGAGCCAAGAATTTTCCATCAAGAGTCCACATCCGCAAAGCGGTTCCTTCTGCCAATCCCGACGCCCTCGCCTAGTTCCGTCCATCCATGATCGTTCCGAAATCGCCCAACCCACACTCTCACAACCGCCAAGCAATTCGCCCCCCAACCATCGTCAGAGTCGCCCTCCCCTTCAAAGGCCATCCGTAAAATGGATTGTTGAAGGATCGACTCCCAGTCTCTTCCTTACAAAATACCCACTCCAAATCCGGGTCAATCACTGTAATGTCTGCATCCGCCCCGACACTCAGCGTTCCTTTGCTCAACCCCAACAACCGCGCAGGCTCAACCGTATACTTGCGAACGATTTCCGAAAGCGTCAGCCGCTTGGTCCTGTGCAATGCCATCAACGACAATGACAGCCCATTCTCCAAACCCGTGATTCCAAAGGGGGCGTAATCGAACTCAACCTCTTTCTCATAGTCCCGATGCGGAGCATGGTCGCTCGCCAAAACCGTTAGCGTACCATCTGCTAAGCCCTCAAGCACAGCCTCACGATCCACTCTCGATCGCAACGGCGGGTTCATCTTAAAGTAGGTGTGATACGCTGGCCATTGCGGCCGGTCCGCAGAGCCCACGCGTGGATCCCAATCCTTGCCATCACCATTCCAGTAGACAGTCGACCCAGCTATCGCCGAGTCCGTAAGTACGAAGTGATGCGGACACGCCTCCCCTGAAATCGGCACCCCTCGACGCCGAGCCTCCCTCAAGAGTCGCACGCTTCCGGCTGAACTGATGTGCTGACAGTGCACATGGGTCCGAGTCAGGTCCGCCAAGAGAATATTACGGGCTACGATCATGTCCTCCCCAACCCCAGGCCATCCCTTCAACCCCAATACCGTACTCCAGTAACCCTCGTTCATCACTCCCTCCGTCACCAAACCGTAGTCCTGGCAGTGGTCCATGATCGGAAGCTCGAACATCTGCGCATACTCCATCGCGCGACGCATCAAGTCGTTGTTCTGAATGCAACGCCCATCATCCGTTAACGCCACAACCCCTGCCTTCTTGAGCGATCCTATCGGAGCAAGCTCCTCTCCAGCAATTCCTTTGGTGATTGCTCCCGTCACAAAGACGTTCACACAACCCTCCCTCATCGCCTTCTCTCGTATCAACGCCACCGTCGCGGGACTGTCGATGGCCGGCGTGGTGTTCGGCATACATACCACACTTGTAAATCCACCCCGGGCCGCCGCCCGTGTCCCGGTCGCAATCGTCTCCTTCGCCGACTGCCCCGGCTCACGGAGATGAACATGCAAATCAATCAAACCAGGAGTTACAACTCGCCCCTTCACATCAATGACAGGAACCGCATCCCCAACCTCCATCCCCAGCATGTCCCCAACAGCACGGACCTTGCCCCCACTCACCCAAACGTCAGCCAACCCATCGATCCCATTCGCAGGATCAATCACCCGCCCTCCTCGCAACAGCAAATCACTCATTTCCTCGAATCTTACACAGCCACGAATTGACAACGCAAGCGCCTCCAGCTACAACCTAACCACTGCACGCGGGTGTAGCTTAATGGTAAAGTTCCAGCCTTCCAAGCTGGCCACGTGGGTTCGATTCCCATCACCCGCTCCACCTTCCAGGTTGATTTCTTGCAGCCTCCTCCTCAACCTAACCCCTCGTTCCGTTCCGCCCCTCCCCATCATGGCTCATAGCATCCAGTCCTGGCGCAGCCTGCTCACCCTGAGCCGGGCCTCCAACCTCCCAACCGTTTGGTCAAATTGCCTCGCCGCCCAATGGGTATCAGGAACTCTCGACAGCATCGCTTCTCCAAAAATCCTCCTCGCCGCAAGCCTCCTCTACACCGCCGGCATGTTCCTCAACGATGCCTTCGACCAAAAGTTTGACAGAACCTATAGGCCAGAACGCCCGATACCCGCAGGCCTCATCCCTCCCGCTGTCGTATGGTTCATCGGCTGCGCCATGCTTTTCGCCGGAACGCTGCTCTTCACTCCCTTCGGCCCCACCACCTCCCTGCTCGCGTGCTCGCTCTCAGCTGCCATCCTCCTCTACAACCTCACTCACAAATGGATGCCCGGTGGCCCGATCATCATGGCTGCCTGCCGAACCCTCCTTTTCCTGACTGTCGCTTCCATCAACCCAGACGGAATTACCGGAACCGTGGTCTGGCTAAGCCTCGCTCTAGGTGCCTACATCGTCGGTCTCAGTTACATAGCCAAAAGCGAAAGCCAACCAGGCGTGGTCCGATTCTGGCCCTGCATCCTGCTCGGAACCCCCATCGGGCTCGCACTCATTCTCAACGATGGTTCATCACTTCTACCCTCCATCATCCTCATGCTCGGACTCGCAGCGTGGATCGCTTTCTCTATCCAGTTTATCTACTCCACTTCCCGCAAGAATATCGGGACTGCCGTCTCAGGACTGCTCGCAGGAATCGTCTGGGTCGACCTCCTCGCAACCGCAGGAACCTCTCCGACGCTCAACCTTGCCTTTCCCCTCTTGTTCCTCCTCGCTCGAGCCTTCCAAAAGATCATCCCAGCCACGTAAGTCCGAAATCTTCATATCCAGCAAAGGCCTTTTGCCTTGACCCTCTCAACCTCACGTCCCAATCCTATCGCACTATCCTTACTAATCTCCATGAGAACCCATCGACTCCCCGAGCTCATCCTTTCCCTAGCTCTAGCCTCCTGCATCTGCTCCACCGCTTCCGCAGGTCAGCAGCCGCCCTCAACTAAATCCAAACCCTCGCCATCCTCGTCGAAAACCCCGCACGTCTACCCAAACTTCGGGTCCGTAGAGCGGTTAGATCCAAAACTCGACGAACTCATTCCCCCATCCGCTAAACTCGAAAAACTCGCTGAGGGGTTTGCCTGGTCCGAAGGACCCGTTTGGGTCAAAGGAGGCAACTATCTCCTCTTCTCAGACGTCCCTCGCAACGTTGTCTTTCGATGGAAAGAAGGTCAAGGCACCACCGAATACCTCTTCCCGAGCGGCTACACCGGGTCCGCTCAACGTGCCGGTGAACCCGGCTCAAACGGCCTAGCACTCGATGAATCTGGCCACCTTGTCCTGTGCCAACATGGAGACCGCCGAGTCGCAAAACTAGATTCAAACCGCAAGTTCAAAACCCTCGTCGAATTTCACCAAGGCCGCCGGTTCAATAGCCCAAACGACCTCGTCTTCAAGGCCAATGGAGACATCTACTTCACAGATCCCCCCTACGGCCTTGAAGGCAACAATGCCGACCCCAAAAAGGAGCTTCTTTATAACGGCGTTTACCGCCTCGCAAAAAATGGCACTCTCACACTGCTTACGGATAAGCTCTCCTTCCCCAACGGGATCGCCCTCTCCCACGATGAATCCATCCTCTACGTCGCAATCTCTGACGCCAAAAACCCAGTCATCATGGCCTACGACCTAAAACCCGATGGCTCCATTACCAACGGACGTACATTCTTTAGCGTGGCTCACCTTCTCGAAGGGCGTAAGGGCATAACGGATGGCCTCAAAGTCGATTCCAAAGGCAATCTGTTCGCGACAGGACCTGGTGGTGTCCTCGTCATCTCACCCGAAGGCAAACATCTCGGGACCATAAATACCGGAGAGCCCACCGCTAACTGCGCCTGGGGTGACGATGGCTCCACTCTCTACATCACAGCCAACAAATACCTCTGCCGCATCAAAACCTCCACTCGAGGAAAAGGTTTCGCCCCCCCAGTCCTCACCGGGCTTCCCAATACGCCAGCCCCAAAGAAATCCAAAAAGAACTAACGGTCCCCCTCAGCCCCAACACGGTCCAAAGGCTAAGGACAATGAACACGAGAGATCGACCTCAACTGTCGTCTGGAGCGGTCTCCCTATCCGTTGCCCTAGTTCTTGGTGCCTGCACAGGTTCGGAACTGTGCGCCGATAATTGGTCCAAATTCCTCGGCGAACGAGGCGACTCAACCTCGTCCGAAACCAACCTCGTCGAGCGTTGGGATGCTTCCGGTCCAAAATTATCCTGGAGCGTTCCCATAGGAACCG
>Ga0172373_10003103_pt1 | contig 24675 bp, 38 predicted proteins | sample Lak10m_2_FD_114546 | JGI IMG/M metagenome (GOLD analysis project Ga0172373, IMG submission 114546) | Freshwater microbial communities from Kabuno Bay, South-Kivu, Congo - kab_092012_10m | ecosystem: Environmental > Aquatic > Freshwater > Lake | place: Democratic Republic of the Congo...
ATTTCCCAGATCACCCTGGTGCCTGCTACGATCCGTCCTGTGGATCTCCACCACCACTTCCATTTTCAATCCAAATTAACAACTCACCATATTAAGGATTGCACATGACCCAACGAGACTTACAGCGTCTACGTGAAGGACAAGAGCCTGAACCAATTGCAATCGACTTACCTCCAGTTCCACCCTGGGAAGACATCTCAGTCAACATCGAAAACGCAGTTCCGCACACCGATCAAATCGAAGAAGATCTAGATTCCATATATAAAGACCTTCAAGAACTTCAGAAGCAGGCTTTGTCGAAGATCGTTGAAGCCAAAAATATCATCTCTCGACATCTGCGAGAAATGAAGGCTGTGTCTCTAAAGCAAGCTCGAATCGCTAAATCACAAGTGGAATCGGCACAAAGTAGATACCGATCTCTTGAAACCAAACTTCACCAAATGGTGGACAGGGCAAATTCTGAGAGAAAGACTGTTGTCCGAGCCAGCCCGCCACGAAGACAATCGCCTGCCGCTAAGAAGCTAGAGCCTGCGCCATGCTGGGCTAGATCCATAGAACCAGCCGGGAAGCTGAATTGCGGATGCCAAGGGGCTCCAGTAGCCTACAAATGCGTCCATCCTGAGGTCGGAGGGTTTGTCACGCTACATGCTGCATCACTCAGGGACTCGCTCCTGCGCAAACCAGATGGCACTGAAGAGGATCTTGGGACAAGACATCTAAAGCCATGCTCCCTCTGTCAGCACAGGTCTGAAGTCCAGGGGGATGCGGCGCAGGTAACAAGCCTAACCCTCACAATGAGAACTACTATCTGTGACAACTGCCAATTAAAGCCGACATGCGGCATTCCAGGCACAAGTCTAATCAAAATGCCCGAAACAGCCTGCCCAGACGGACGATGGACAACTGAGCAGTAAATGAACACTAAACAAAACGTAACTCTCATCTGCATCGACTGCGACAATCCAGATGCCGCAGTTCAAGCCATGCAATACAGCATGCAACATATCTCATTTGCAGACGCTGTATTACTCTCGGATAGAAAAATAACTCTCCCAAATGTGATACGACACGAACAGATAAGCAAAATCGCCAGTCAAATCCAATACAATCTGTTCATGTTGAAGCATGTCCACAAATACATTAAAACGACTCACTTTCTAGTCATACAAAAGGACGGATTCGTTCTTAATCCATGGAACTGGAACGATGATTGGCTAAAACTTGACTATATAGGCGCACCATGGCAGCCAGGATCTCCATGCGGATCAAAAAGTCAAGTCGGCAACGGAGGGTTTTCACTAAGAAGTCAAAAGATCCACAAATTCATCGCTGAAATCGCCACTGCAGACAGGATTCTCGAACATATTGAAAGAGAAGGAGGCCTTTGGGAAGATCATTTTATCTGTCGAGATCTATTTGACGACCTGGATAGCAACGGTTTCATTTTTGCCGATCCGTTAACCGCATCATTCTTTTCGATAGAGTCTCCAATCCAAGGACTAAACACTTCATTCCATGACTCGTTCGGATTCCATGGAAGGATCTGCGAGCAAACACAACGCATTGACTCGCTAACAAGAAAAGGACTGATGCATCCAAAGATTTCCAGAATCTTACGAGGATCTTTCTGGCAGAAAAAGAATGCACCTCTTGAACCTTCTGCAAAAAGACCAATAGAGATCAGAAATCTGATCTATCATGTCTGTCCGTTAAAAAACACCGATGAATGGAAGGTTAACCTGCTTAAGTTAAAAGAGAATCTTTCGGCGTTTAATGGCAAAAGAGTTATTGCAGTAGCATGCGACGAAAATACACACGCCATCACTGATGTCCATGCAATCATTGGCGACAATGTAGATCTATTCCAGATCGAGAACGATCCAGTCCTTAGGGAAACAGCCTCGTTTAAGATGCTCCTGGAATCAGTAAAGAACACCGATGACAATGAGGCAACATTTTACGGACACTCAAAAGCTGTTTCGACTGCGCAAAATCCAGTTGGTGCAAAAGCATGGAGAAACATGATGTACTCCAAGCTTCTTAAGGAATGGCCAGAGTGCATGTCGTTTCTTAATTACACATTAGCTGTAGGAACAACTGTCATCGCATGGGACCCAGACAATATGTTTCCATGGCCGTCAGGCCTACAGTACGGCTTATGGATGTTTGCAGGAACTTTTTTCTGGTTCAGACATGATGCAGTATTCGCTTCAAAGGCATGGAGAAAAATACCCATGGACAGATATGGCACCGAGGCATGGCTCTCTGGAGTTCTGTCAGAACATGAAATTACAAGCGTCTATCAGCCGTGGGATTTTCACGAAAAAAGTGCAAATCCATATTTGCCCGATCATTACAAAGAGTTCATTGAGTAACCTGTGAACATTTTCATAACCGGCATTGCTGGACTAATTGGATCAAGACTAGCTAAGTGGATTGTTGATAATGTCAAGAATGCACGAATCTTTGGCATTGACGACCTAAGTGGAGGATATGTCGAAAACATACCATCTGATACTGATTTTTATCCGATTCATCTTGGGAATGGATCGGACAATGTGAAGTATCTATTCTCAACCCACCCTCCTGATTACGTGTTTCACATTGCAGCTTTTGCTGCAGAAGGCCTTTCTCCATTCGTCAGACAATACACGATACAAAACACATGGATGGCAACCGCAGAAATAATCAATAACTGCATTGAATGCGGAAACTTAAAAAGACTGGTGTTCACGTCATCTATGGCTACCTACGGAAGACAGCGGCCACCATTTAGCGAAGACATGCCCTTGCAACCAATTGACCCATACGGAGTCGGCAAAGCTGCCTGCGAGCAAGACATTAGAATTGCTGGGGAGCAGCACGGACTTCCATGGACTATTATCCGTCCGCACAACGTCTATGGACCTGGGCAAAACATCTGGGGAGACTACAGAAACGTCCTCGGAATATGGATGCGACAGTCCCTTGAAGAAAAGCCAATACGTGTCTATGGAGACGGATCGCAAACCAGAGCGTTCTCGCATATCAACGACTGTTTAGAATGCTTGTGGAACGCAGCAATCAGCCCAGAAACAGACAAAGAAGTAATCAACCTTGGAGGAACAAGACCAATAACAATTGCTGATGCGGCGCGAGAAGTGGCATCTATCACCGGAAATACACATATTGAACACACAAAACCTCGACATGAAGTCAAGGAAGCATGGGCAACTTGGAAAAAATCAGTAGATCTGCTCGGATACAAAGACAGAACTCCCCTGCATGACGGTCTAAAACAAATGTGGACTTGGGCTCAGAAATCATGGCAGCAGTATCCAAATCGGCGCAATCCACAACCGTTGGAATACGAAATCAAAACTGGTTTATATGACTGGTGGGCAAAATCAAAGTCCGGTAGCCGGACTTTAATCGAGAACTAAAAGATGTCTGTGTCCAAAACACCCCTCCACTTAGTGGAATGCTAAAATAGCATTTGGCTAAGAATGGGGGAATTTGATTCTCTTTTTCAATCGGGCTTGAATCAGATCTGGAGTGGGAGTATATTGTCGTTAGTAGCAAAGGACTAACGATGAAACATAAGCCACGACTGCCGCGAAAGAACTCAGGCCTTTCTGGCCGCAGGTCCTTGCTACACACAATCACGACGGGCGTGGCTTCTTCTACTGACTGGGTTCGAAGCAAGTACTGGGATGTTGTCCCGTATGACTGGAGACCATCCCAGGTACTTTATCGGGCCAAGTGTTTCTTCTGGTACAAGTACACGACTGTTAAGTGTCGGTACTTGCCTCATACTTGGACGGATAGGTGCCAGCTCTTACCGCATACCATGATGGAGATCCTGTCCCAGTTCATTGAAAAGGAATGCTCTCCTGGACATGTGGACTGGGAAGGCAGCGGTCATGCTGTGGTGGTAAATGGGGAAGCCAAGAACGTCCGACAAGAGATGCAAGACATCTACGACTGGTGGCATGTCGGACGACTTGGCTATTGTGGCGCAGAAGAGGTTCTCTGGAAAGAAATTGAAGCCCATCCAGCACAAAGAGAGTTCATTCCACTTGGAAAAGACTTCCAGGAATGCGATAAAGACGACGCATTCTGCTATGAATGGGCAGAAGAGTTCGAGAACGAAGAAGACAAACAGATAAACAAGAGATGCTTTCGCGCCTTAAACAAACTGGAGCGAATGCATGACGAAAAGCTTCAAGAAATGATGATTAGGCTGGTAAGAGTATCACCTTATATGTGGACTTGAGCCATCCGCCATTGTAGATCTGTAATCCCTGTCAGAGACATGAAAGAGGCGGGCCTATCAGATGCAGTGGTTACATAGCCTCCTGTTTGGCAAGCGGCACCTGACGCCGTACATGCAAGGGGATCGAGCCCCCGATATAGCAAGAAAGATCAGGGAGAAGTCGGAGCCTGCTGAAACTCCCGGTCAGGGTGTCTTCAGGACACCATACTGTTGGACAGTATGAATGTACGACTGTCTCGGGGAATGGAGCGTTCAGCGCGGCAAGTGGCTTTCAAGTCGCCTTACCTGGACGCGATGCTGCCCTTTTCAAAGTGCGGAGGTAGGTGGGGGTTACTGCGCAATGATGACGACGGTGGAGACAGTCCAGTGCTGATGCGGCGCGATGAAAGTGTTGATGGTTAGATAGCAGTTCCCACTGAATACAGGCCAACTCTCTCTTGCGCCGCCTCAGTGCTGACTTCTGTTGAATACTCTCTTTCGTAGTGGATAGGTTGAGAGTATAGTGCTGGTATACAACGTGTCCATTGAGAACTGGAGTTGACTATCTTTAATTTGACAAATGGAGGGGTCTGATGCAGAAGCTCGACGAGAAAGAATTCTTGCGCATTGTCCAAGATCATCAGATGAAGGTCATAAAGGACGATGGTCTTTATCGACATCTCTTCTTCAAGAAGCCAAACACTGGGTGCCATTCTTTTGGTATCGTGACATGGCCTGGATACCTTTGTTATTATGGCGACATGGGAGACTACCTCTTCCAAAGAATCGACGATATGTTTGAGTTCTTTCGAGGAAGAGAAGGGAAGCTTGAAATCAATCCAGGCTATTGGTCTGAAAAGGTCGAGGCGTACTGCAGCGACGGCATTGAACAGTATTCGCCTGAAAAGGCCAATCAGGTTCTTGAGGAGATCGTAGCCAAAGGAGACATGAGCCCTGAAGTAGAATTCGCATTCAGGGACGAAGTCTTTCCGTATGTTAATGAAAGCGAACACGAACTCCGAAGAGTTGTTGATGACTTCAGCCATGACGAATTTAGAGTCTCCGACTTCTGGGAGTACGACCTGGACGAATATACGTTCAGATTCCTGTTTTGTTGCTATGCGCTGGTGTGGGGGATTGGAATGTACAAGAAAGGGTGGAAAAATGCCGAAGTTTAGGGTGTATGGTATCGTCAGTGGCTCAAAGTACTTAGGTGAGCACGAAGCCAAAGACAAAGACGATGCAGAGTATAAGGCGATGAAGCAGAATGGCTACGTAAGCCTTTGTCACCAGTGCTGCAGAGAATGTGACGATCCAGAAATTGTCGAGTGTGTTGTGGAGGAAGTGGAATGAAGATTAAAAAGACGGGTAAGTGCCTAATGCAAGACGGAAATATTGCCAATGTACACTCAATTGCACACGGGTCCGCTATTGGGTATACCGCAGATGGTCGTCTTGGCGCATAAGGGATTAGCACTTCTCACCTCATTCCAGTCAAAGTCAAAGAACTTGGAAATCTTGGATTTGTCTTAGATCAACATTGTTTCTTCAAGAACGTATGCATTATCGAAAGGCAACTAGATGAGAGCTATTGAAGAACTAGCCCGTCTCAAAGAGAAGATTGATTCTGGAGACATGCCAGAAGATGAACCAGTGTTTTTACTCAGAGCCAGGGATCTTTTAGCAGCAGGAGCAGTAACGTCATGGGCTGTATGTGCAAAACAACTGAAGGCACCACAGGAGAGGGTCGATGCGGCAATGGACCTAGCAGAACAAATGAGAAAATGGCCGAAAAAGCAAGTCCCAGGGAGGCCGGATACTCTGCGATAGATGTTCAAGTGGGTGGCAAGCATTACAAGAATATGTCAATCCAGCCAGTGGAATTCATCTACAGGAACGAGATTCCGTTCATAGAAGGCTGCTGCATAAAATACCTTTGCCGTCATCGAAACAAGGGCGGCGCAGAAGACTTGAAAAAGGTCATACACTTCTGTCAGGTATTGATTGATCTGGAGTATGAAAGCGAGCCAAATGACACCACTTCCCGAACGCCTTGAAGAACTTCTTGAATGCATTAAAGGGCTCGAATGGGACCTTCCGATTACCGCTCAAGATGACCTCGCTCGCGCCATCTTTCGACTCAAAGAAGAAAGAATGGCCTGTGATCAATGCCATGTAAAATGCGAATATCGGGATGATCCGTACAACACCAGATGTGAACCTGGAATTGACTGTCTAGCTGCAAAGTGAGGAATATGAGCGTAGAAAAAATCGTCAATGAACTGTCGGTATGCATGCATGACCTAGCTATTTCGAAAGGGTGGTGGCCTAACGGCCCATCTGGACGCGATCCTGCTGAGATCGTTGCCTTGTTTCATTCGGAGATCAGCGAGGCATTCGAAGAGTACCGTCGTGGTCGGATGGAGACTTGGTACTATGCCTATGACGAAGCCATAGGGGAACAACATATCGTCATTGGAGAGCCAGACGACCCGAGAATCAAGCCCGAAGGATTTTGGGTCGAGATTGCAGATCTGTTGATCCGGCTCTTTGATACAATGGGCGCATACCAGTGGAAGTACGACAATGGAGCAGAAGCCTACATTGACACCGAGATCCCGAAGTTCATCGTAGAACAGCACCGAAGATGCTCTGGAATGTACGACCTGATGACAGACAAGGCAAACGCCGAACATGCCAACTTCTTTGCCACTTCGATCACCCAGGCATCACTGGGAATCGCGAAAGCAAACAGTGTCGATCTTTGGCATGTCATTGACCTGAAGCATCGGCATAATGAAACTCGGGCTTTTAGACATGGAAATAAGAAGGCATAAAGACAAATGTGCATATTTGTCTGCGGCTTTCCACATGAAATCGGTGGGGCCGGAAATGAGTGCTGGTGGTCAGCCCAGCTTTGGAAGCGGTATTCGCTAGAGGATATCCACTTCATTCCAACTTGGACTACCAGCGATTCCGAGTGGATAGTCCGAGTTGAGAATGCCGGGTTTGACATCATCGACTGCCCCAGCTCAAAGGAACTATATTCCGTTCCAAATCTGGCCGGGGAGACGGTCGTTTCCTTCTGCAATAATCTTGCCGTATCGGCCTTTCCAACACTTCGAGACCTTGGGTGCAGGATTGTCTATTGCCCGCTGATGTGCAACGTCAGGCAGTCGGAAAACGCCGGGTATACCCAAGCATTTCCTGACGTGATTGTATTCCAATCGGAATATCAGCGAAAAAGACTTGAACCACAACTGTCACGGTTTGGTTACACTCCTGACAAGGGAATCGTCATTCATGGAGGAGTGTCTTGGTGGGACATGAAGTTCAGGCCGAGGCCCCATTCTTCAGAAGAGCCGTTTGTTATCGGAAGACTAGCTCGATCAGTACCTTCCAAGTGGTATCTAAAATTGTGGAAGATGTATGAACAAATTCCCAATCGACGCGCCATAATCATGGGAGCTGGTCCAAACTTGACGCTTGGAAGGACTCCTGAGTGGGCCACAAGGCTGGACGCAGGAGCCTTGCCATCCGAAATGATATATCGACAATTTCATGCCTACGTCACAAAAAACGGAGAAGACGAAGAAAACTGGCCTGCTGTAGGAAGAGAAGCAATGTCCTACGGAGTGCCAGTGGTAGCCGAGGATGCCTTTGGATGGCGCGAGATGATAATCCACGGCGAAACGGGATATCTTGGCAAGACCCCAGATGATATCGCAAGCTACGCCTCCCTTCTATCCAAAGACGAAGCTCTTCGAATCCGCATTGCCACCAAGGCCAGAGAACGCCTAGAATGCGTCCTGTGCAATCCTGAAGTCCTTTGGTCTCAATGGCGGGAAGTGCTGTGAGCATCGATCTGGCGTGCATCTATCGCTCAAAAGAGCCTATTGGAAGACTGCCGTGCAAATGCAGCACCGCAAGAGACGCCTATCAATGCTCCCATCCATCTCTGAAAGACAAGATTGTCTCTCTGAACGCAGTAAAGCTCCGAGGGAACAGAATCAAGCCTTATAGGTCTGGTCCCGCTATTGAACTGGATTCACTTGAAATCCCAATCTGTATCACATGTGAGTACAAAATGCCAGAAACCCCTAGCGTGGACCTGTCCGTAATAGCTGGCAGGTCCGAGTCGCTTCAAAAAGCCATTTCTGCGATCTGTTCGAACTGCCCCAGACTGGACACAAAAGGAAACCCAGTCGTCTGCAATGGCGAGTATTCCGAGACCTGTCCGAAGAACCTTTTCCCCTTGCCCTCCAAAAAGAAGTCCAGGCCTAGTCGAAGAGGGAGTTGCTGCGGTTGATTTTATTTTAGGTGCGTGGTACACCTGGATGTATACAGGAGACTGACATGACACGATCATCGGTCTGGCGAATCAAAAACCAGCTCAAGGCAGGAAAATGATCAGAACCAACGTTCACCTCACTGAAGAACATCGAAACAAGCTGCACAAGATCTCGAAAGAGACAGATGTGCCTGTAGCTGCAATCATTCGTCGAGCAATCAGTATCTACCTGCGATCCATTGAAGATAGAGAGCCTTCTGATTACAGGATTGTGAAAGGAAGGATGAAATGAGGATATTTGTACTCGGAGGTCCCCATAAAGTGGGGGGTGCTGGCGGGGAGTGTTTGGGGGCTATTCAACTCTGGCGCAAGCACGGCCTTGATGTCCACGTAATCCCGACGTGGGAGATGCCGGAAAAACAGTACATCAAGCAGCTTGAAGACTTAGGATGTGTACTGCACTCTGCCAATCCGAGATCTCTTGGAAGCATTGAAGGTCTGGCAGGAGCAACTGTCGTCTGCTTCTGTAATGACGCAGCATTAAGGGCCAAGCATGCACTAGGGTTATTGAAATGCCAACTCGTCTTCGCGCCACTCATGTGTTTTCTCCAGATGGCTGTCAGGAATGCAGCTCAGCAGGGATGGATTAACGAATGGGTGTTTCAGTCTGATTATCAGATGTCAGTACTTTGTCCTCAACTCAAAGGGATGGAATATAAAGACGAGCACTTTCATAAAGTCAACGGCTATATTGACTGGTCAAAAATTCCCTTCAAACCGTTACCTCATGCAAAGGGAAGTCCTTTTGTCATGGGCAGAGCTGCGAGGCCAAGAGCTTCGAAATGGCATCGCGACTGGTGGAAGATGTATGGACAAGTCCCGAACCCACAAGCGATCATTTTGGGCGCAGATGAGGAAACCTTCCGTCAAATTGGCAAGTCTCCTAAGTGGGCTGAATGTCATAAGCCTGGAACATACCCTACCGAACAGTTCTACCCTCGTCTTCATGCAACTGTAACCTGCAACGAATCAGATCAGGAGAATGCTCCACGTATCACACTTGAGTCTTTTGCTTATGGCGTAGCAATGGTGTCTGAGAATAGGTTTGGATACCGAGACCAGATTCAACATGGCGTCACTGGAATGATGGGCGACGCCCCTGAAGGAATCGGCGAAAAGGCTAAGATGCTTGCCGAAGACGAGGATCTTCGCATAACCATTGTTAGAAATGCCAGAAAGTCACTCGAAGAAGACCTGTGCAATCCCGATAAAATCTGGGAGCAATGGAAGAAGGTATTGGGAGTGCCGGAAGACGTAGTGTACGGAGTTTCGCCCGTTCAGGAAGTGATCGAATCGTATCGTGTGATTGATTCGTTCTTTGACGCCTGTGTAAGCCAATGCGGCATTCCAGTTCGGCAATGGAATCAACAGCAAACACTGTTTGGTCAGGAGTAGAAAATGAGAGAGCTTAGGCCTGTAGACATAAGAAAACTCCTGATATCGTGCGGCGTAACGCGAGACCAGCTCATTCTTGAAATTGGTGCAAACGAGGGGGATGATACATGCAAATTTCTTGGCGCAATGCAGTCCTGTAAAATGCACTGCTTTGAATGCGACCCAAGAGCCATTAAGAAGTGGAAGAAAAACATAAAGGACCCAAGAGCTGTTCTCTACGAAGTGGCTCTTGCCGACACTGATGGGGTTACGAGCTTTCACCAGAGCGATGGGAAACCTCCTGGTCAAAACTGGAGTGGATATGGATCGCACTGGGATAAATCAGGAAGCTTGTTGCCAAATGACAAACATACAGTCCATTCAACATGGATGAACTTTCTGCCGCCAATTCAAGTCTACACAACAACATTAGACAATTGGTACAAGTCGCACCTTCCACCTGATCGTGTAATTGATTTTATTTGGATTGACGTTCAAGGCGCTGAAGTGATGGTGTTCAAATCAGGGCAAGTGGCATTAGCAAAAACAAGATTCGTTTACGCCGAGATAGACCCAAGGCCAAACTACAAAGGACAAGCATCAAAACAAGAGGTCATTGAGGCACTGTCTGGATTTGAGTGTCTTGGTGAGTATGCCGGATTCAACTTCCTATTCAAGAATAAGTCACTATGAGTCAGATCCACGTTCGATTCAACGGGCAGTTTGGAAACCAGTTGTTCTGTTACTGTTTTGGAAAGGTCGTAGCAGAGATTACTGGTATGGCATATATTCCAGTAGGACGCTTTGTTGACAAGAAAGGGAGGCCTATTCAGTGGTCTAATCAACCATTCTTCTCAATGCGACCAAGTCCTCAAAGAGCTTTGTCTCAATCGAAAAAAACTAAGACTTTCAGGTGTGAAAACAAGTTTGACTTCCAGCAGCTTCGTGGGTGCTCTGACGCATCATTCATATATGGGTATTACCAAAGATACGAATACTACAAACCGTACAAAGACAAGATCAGGAATGAGTGGCTAAAGCTCTTAGTCCCGTTTGTAAAGACAGACGACAACGCGATATACTTGCACCTACGGAGAACCGACTACGTTGGAGTAAAGAACACACGAGCCGCTTGCAAAGCAATGACGCTTGACGAGTACAGGCGTGGACTTGAATTCTTCCCTGAATGCAACAAGGTTGTTATTGCGACCGATTGTCCAGGAGATGGCTTTATTGGGCAAATCCGATCCGTCGGAATTCCTATTGAAGTATCGTATGGAAAGTGGGATGAGGACTTTCTAATGCTTGCGTCATGCAAAAACCTACTTATGTCGCAATCGACTTACTCATGGTGGGCTGGTTTTCTAGGCATTGCCGAAAAGATAGTGTGTCCATTGTTTCAAGACACTCTTTGGCGATATGGTCATGACGAAAGCAAAGACTACCCTAATTTAATCGTAGACGATGAACCAAGATGGCATTGGATTACGGAAGACGGAGTTCTGAAATGACAATCAGTGTGTTCGGGCTAGGAAAGCTTGGATCTCCTCTGGCTGCATGGTTTGCATCAGCAAGCCATACGGTATACTGCATCGATAAAAACCAATCCTTCCTTGAAAAAATAGGAATAGGAGTTGCTCCAGTCAAAGAAACTGGACTTCAAAAACTGATCAACGACAACTTAATCAGGATGATTCCAGTAGGTTTTGACGATAGCAGTAATGCAGTTGCAGACAGTGAGTTTGTCTTTGTGATTGTTCCGACTCCGTCGCTTGCTTCGAGCCACTTCTCGAATGAGTTTATTCTCGACTCATTCATTCCGATTTCGAAAGCTCTTTCGGACGGAGTACACCCTCACGTTGTTATCGTCTGCACAACTAGCCCAGGATCGTGTGAAGATATTTTAATCCCTGCCCTGCAAGATGCCAGTGGCCGATGTGCCGGTATTGACTTTGGATTCAGTTATAATCCTGAGTTTATTGCGCTGGGATCAGTGATTGAAAACATGAATCATCCAGATTTCATCCTAATAGGGTCTGTTCAGCCTCGCTGGGCAGTTCATCTTAAGGAATTTTACGAAGGCATTTATGCCAAGATAGGAAACGCAATGCCTCCGGTATGTTCTATGAGCCTGATTAACGCAGAAATTGCCAAGCTGTCATTGAACTGCTACTGCACAACCAAAATTTCGTTTGCTAACCAGATTGCTAGGCTGTGCGAAAAGATTCCAGGGGCTGATGCAAAAGTCGTATGCAACACAATTGGAAACGACAGAAGAGTAGGAAAAAGATACCTATCTCCAGGAGGAACTTATTCTGGCCCGTGTTTCCCAAGAGACTGTTTAGCAATGATTGCAACCGCAGAGAAATACGGCACAGATGTTCCTTTGGCAAGGGCGACTGAAAGCGTTAACGCTCAAGTTGTATATAGACTCATGTCAGAGATAAAAGAATGCCAAAACGTTGCGATACTTGGCGCATCATATAAAACAGACACATCAGTAACAGAAGAGTCTTTGGCAACAAAGATCTTAAGTCTAATCGGGCAACAGTCAGTCAAGCTACATGACCCAGAAGCTAGGCTTCAAATTGGAAACTCAATCCAGGCCAAAACAGTACAGGAAGTAGTTTCTGACGCTGATTGTGTCATTATTGCAACCGCATGGCCTGAGTATAAATTTCTTACGCAGAAATGGCTAAAGAGCAAATGTAAAGTCATCGACTGCTGGGGAGTTCTTGACGACAGTCAGTTCAAAAATTGTCGATACATCAGGATCGGAAAGCACTTGCCGTGAGAAAAATTTCTGATTGGATATGTGATCAGTCGCAGGCTGCAATATACGAAAGCGACGCAGAATCTTTATCTAGCGACGTCTCGTCTCTAAGACAGTCGTCGTCGATGAAACAGATCGTTGAAGGCGCACATGATGCCCATTCTTCTGCTCTGATTGAAATGGCATTCAGCCTTAACAAGGAAAAGGCCGCGATTGCCAAGTCAAAGATCCTTGAAATTGAAGAAATCGTTCCTCCAGACAGGACGGTAGACGTATGCTTTGGAAAGGTCTCTCCATCAGTGTGCCGATACCTAGTTCGCGCAATCGAGCTTGACTGTCTTTTTGGACTTGACGGCAAAGACATCATTGAAGTAGGAGCTGGATGGGGCGGACTCTGCGCCATTATTCACAAGCTGTTTTCAGTAAGGTCGTATTCAATCTTTGATTTGCCATCAGTATGCTCGGCACAAAAGATAGTTTTGTCAAAAATGGATATCTTCCCTAGTTTTCCAGAATCTGCGGAAGAAAGACAGGCAGATCTATTCATTAGCGACTTCGCTTTTAGTGAACTCACGCTGCAAGGACAGCTTGAATACAAGCCTGTAATGTCATCATGTAAGAGCGGTGCAATAATGGCACCATCGTTTCTTGGATCTGGAAGAACGCATACCCCGGCTCAGATGCAGCAAAGACTAACAGAACTAAGCGCCGCCAATGTCGTTTGGGGATGTGACCATAGTCACTACATCAATCTTGCCCGCTTATTTGGTGACATTAGAATTCTCGACTCGTATCTATGGAGTAGATAAATGGGGTTTCCAAACTCTAAAAGTGGCCAATTAGTGGTTCAAGATCTTGCAGATCGCATTGGCGACATTAGAACTATATTACAAGTTGGTGTAAGTCATTACTCTGACGATCTGGTGTCCTGCTTTGAAGCCGCCAAAGTTTATTGCTTTGACCCTGACAAGAGGCCAAAACTCGTTTCAAGCGACCGAGTGGTTAGAGTCTTTTGCGCCGCTGGCAGAAGCGATAGAAGTCAAGCAAAATGGTTTGCAAGCCATGGAACGGTTCCTGTTAGTGACCTTCATAAGTATCCAGGAGCTAATGCAAGTGACTTTTTCGGGTCGAGTAGCTTAATTGAAAATCAATCAATTGTGACATCAAGACCTTGGATTACGTTCACACAAGACATTGTCCAGTCGAGAAGTGTAGATAGCTGGGCGAAAGAAAACGGGCTTATTGATAGTGTCGATCTTGTATGGATCGATGCAAACGGATCAGAGCTAGACGTTCTTTATGGCGCAAGAGAGCTCTTGAAACATTGTAAATGCTTGGTCATTAAAGCATTTGACTCCCGATATTCACAGCGAGGAGAGCCAATTAAGCCAGAGTACCCGCGAACTCCAAATCTGACAACGCTCTCAGAGTCTGTTGGCAAGCTAAGGTTAGAACAGTTCACTAAAGACGACTTTGCTACCTTTATTGGCTCTTCATGCAGGTCCAAACAAATGCCAGAGCCTAAGCGACTGATAACAATGAAAGATCTTGGCCGAATGGGCCAATGGGGAAATCAGGTTATTCAGTACGCTTTTGTCAGATGTATGGCAGAGCAAAACAATGTAGAATATCAGGTCCCAGAATGGGGCGGACAGTACCTGTTTGGCTTTGAAGACAAGCCAATATCCAAAGAACTCAAGGACTACAAAGAGCAGTACTACAAAGACTGGAAGCGTAGAGACTGCGTTCCTATTCCTCCGCTACCAAGTGAGATGATTGGCAAAAATTTCGTTGGATATGCACAGTTTGACACCGGCTATTATTCGCAGTGGAAAGATAAGATACAGTCTCTTTTTTCATTCCCTGCAGAGCCACAAGCATCTAGGTGTTATCCAATAGTAGAAGAGTTAAAGCGTCGCGGAAAGACCATCATTGGCCTGCACCTGAGAAGAGGAGACAGCGGCAGACTTGTATTCCCATTCACACCGATCTCGTGGTGTCTGCAATGGCTTCATGACAACTGGGCAAGATTCCCAGATCCTGTGCTTTTTGTCGCTACTGAAGATAGCTCCTTACTGAACCACTTTGCGTCATATAAGCCAGTAACGATATCAGACTTTGGAGTCGAGCTTTCCTCAACTTCATACCCAGGATACCAATACCCATATTCTCCAAGTGCAAAACAAGTTGACTTCTTTCCAGACTGGTTCGTACTAAAGAACTGCGATATTATACTTGCTTCTGACAGCACGTTTTCCATAACGGCAGCGTGGACAAGCACTGACATTCAAGAACTATGGAGACCGAAACTATCGCTTGGAAAACTTGTGCAAGAAGACCCCTGGGACATGCATTTTATCAACCGAGAACACCTTGATGATTACCCAGGGATTCCCGGTACGCAAATCGACGAGAATCCAAAATACTGGATAAACTTCAAGCCAAAGCACAAGTCTGCAGTAGAAGACTTGTCAAGCCTAAGTGCAAAACCCTCTTTGGTTGCGATCAAAAATCCAGAACCGATGATTACGTGCATCTGCTCAAGTTACAATAGGCCTAGGCTTCTTGGACAGTCAATTGCCATGTTCCTGGCTCAGGACTATGTAAACAAACAGCTCGTCGTCCTGGAGGATTCTGGTGTCTTTGGAGACAAGGTCATAGAAGAAGGACAGTGGAAGATCGTGTCAACAACCAAAAGGTTTCCTAGTGTTGCACACAAACGAAACTGGCTGGTGCAGAATCACTGTGACGACTTTATTGCCGTCTGGGACGATGATGATTGGTATCTTCCGTGGCATCTGTCGGCAGCTTCCAAGGCACTTCATAGAGACGTTTACGTCCAGCCAAGACAGGCACTTGAATGGAACGTAAAGCCAAACCTGAGTCGTCATGAAGTATTTGGAAAACCCGTATTGCAGCGAATGAGAAATAACTGCCCCATAACATCCAGAGACGCAATAGATTGCTGTTATGGCGGGCAATGGTCTATGAGAAAATTCGCTTTCAGTGAGTCCGGGGGATATCCAGAACAACACGGGAATGGAGAAGACACGATCTGGTGTGGGCAAATGTTCAACTTGTTTGGTCCATCTGGAAATTCAATTACGCAAGAACTTCCTCCGTCTTATATCTACTCAAGAACTGCATCTGGATCATGGCACGCAAGTGATATGGGTCCAGGTCTAGCATATCAAGAAAAAACAGCTAAGATGGCCAAGCGATCAGTAGCTGAATTTGAGATCAAGCTTCCAGACGTGTATTTGCAAATAACAAAAGAATCCATTCCAGAAAACTCGTCGCCAAGGATGTGGTAATGACTGTAGCTATATCGCCAATGAGAATAACTCTCGCAGGAGGAGGAACTGACCTTCCTGTCTATTATAAGCAATTTGGAGGTCTTGTAATTAGCGCCAGCATTGACAAATATGTCATGGTTGATTCTGGGGCATCCTATAATCTTGACGATCAGATGGTGAAATATGCATTGGCAGCAGGACTGGACGACCTGTCGTCTATTAGCGTAACTTCGGACCTGAAAGGAGGTGCTGGACTTGGTGGAAGTGCATCATTGTTAACTGCCATGATTAAAGTTCAGAATCCAGACATGACGCCAAGAGAAGTTGCTCAAGCAGCGTATGTAATTGAAAGATGCACTCTTCGACATGCTACCGGACTACAAGATGCGTACATTGCGGCATACGGCGGTATAATTGCAATGCGTATCACAAAACAAGGAGAAGTGACTGTCTTTCGTGTTAATCTAAGTAATGAAGTCAAGAAATCTCTAGTGCTCTTTGATACCGGACAGTGTAGAAGAGCATCTGGCGTACTAACGAAAAGGATCAGTGCCATATCGTCGTGCAAGGAAAGCTTTGACGCAATGCGCAAAATACATGAAATCGCACATGAAGCCATTGCCGATATCAGAAAAACAGGCGGAGCCAAACTTGGCAGACTAATGCATGAGCACTGGGAAGCCAAAAAGGCAGTGCTAAAAGATCATTCGTCAGAAAAGGTGGATAAATGGTATGATATTGCCATGAAGTGCGGAGCGGATGGAGGAAAAATTTCAGGAGCCGGTGGAGGTGGTCACATGCTGTTTGTTTGTGAAAAAGCCAGACAAAAACAGCTTATTGAAGAGTTGACGTCAGCCGAAATGATACATGTGCCATTCCAGATCTCAGATACTGGGACGTCGGTGATAAATTGAATAAAGCCATATTCTTCGATAGAGACGGAGTCCTTGTCCAGTCCTTCTCAGAAGACGGGAAAGACGACAGGGGGCCAAGGTCAATAAAAGAGCTTGTTGTACACTCGTGGTGTCACGAGTCCCTGAGGGAAGCTAAAACTCGTGGATTTCTTTTGATATGCCTCACCAACCAGCCAGAGATTCAAAGAGGCCTAACTTCTTTTGACGATCAGTTTGAAATCAATGAAGAAGTCAGGTTCGAGCTGGAGTTGACTGGCGTTTACATGTGCATTCACGACAATCGTGACGAATGTTCTTGTCGAAAACCCAAGCCCGGAATGATCTATGCTGCGGCATACGACCATGAAATCAATCTTAGTCAATCATTTCTCATTGGCGACAGACGCAAAGATGTAGACGCCGCTACAAATGCTGGAGTCACTCCATTTCTAATCGAAAAGAATAGCAAGGTTCTTCTTCATGCAGTGAGGCAAATATGCGACATATAGGCCTGTTTGCGTCAGCATTTAGCCCATTTCCACATCCCGGCCATATCTGGGCTATGGAACAGGCAGTAGAGTCTGGAATGTGCAATTCAATTGCTGCAGCAGTGCATGTAGACCCATCAGTTGATAGAAAAGAAAAGACTGCTCCAGAGTTGTCAGTTTACGAACGAGTGTACTTGGTTCGCGCCATTAAGTACGTATCGGAAGTGTATGAATACCAGACAGAACAGCAGCTCAGAGAACTCATTATCGAAATCAGGCCATGCATTAGGATTCTTGGTGAAGACTATATTGGAAAACCATACACTGGAAGGGAATTTCTAATCCCTGTATTCTATGCCAAAAGACGGCACGAATGGAGTGGAACACTGTTTCGCAAAAGGTTTCAACAATGACCAAGATCGTAATCGGCCTGCTCTCTTGTGATAAATACGAAGCTAGAGCAGACCTCTGCAGAAAAACTTGGATCAAACATGCCAAAGATGTTGATATTCCAGTCTACTTTCTCAGAGGCGGCGCGAAAGAGTTTCGACAACAAGGTGACGTTCTCTATTTCCCAGTGCCAACCTCGTATGAGACACTTCCACAGAGGACGAGGGCGTTCGCAGAATGGTTCCTCAAAAACACGGATGCAGACGTAGCGTTCAAAGCGGACTGCGACTCCCTAGTCATACCAGAAAGACTGGCAGCATACGAACACTTGGACAAACCCTACTTTGGCAATGAGCCAGGTGGCCCGTATGTGGGATACTGCAGCGGAGGAAGTGGTTATGGACTTTCTCGATGCGCCGCAGAAATCATTGCCACCTACATGACAACACTTGTCGGCGCAGAAGATGTATGGACAAACCGCACTCTTCGTCAACACGGAATACAGCCATACTTCGAGCACCCCAGGCGTTTTATATCATGGGGCGCTGACAAGCCAGATCGCATTCCGACCAGGAGCAATAACATAATTAGCACGCACCAAATACCAACAGAACTCTGGTGGAGGGTCTATCGTGACATGTACGGCTGATCGCCCTTTCGTTAACCACACCCTACGGGTATAGTATGGCATAGGCACATGCTTGCCTTTGAGGCTGCTGGTAAGGCTCCTGGCCTTAGCTTCATGCATCGCCTAACGGGAGTGGCGTGTAACCACCGTGACATTGTACCCTTTCAGGAGAGAGCCACCTGCTTAACGGCGGGTGGCTCTTGACTAACATGAGACCTCCAGAGCAAATTATTGAAGATCACTTGCGACAGACTGCAAGAGTCATTGCTTCACAAGCAACGCCTTGCATCCTGTGTGGTGATATCAGTTGTGTTCCTGGAGTTTGGATAGTGCCTGATGACATTTGTGCAAAACTAAATCTTCCTTGTAATCGATACCGGACAATCGGGTATTCTTTGTGTCTGGAATGCTATCAGATTAGTGACGAAGATCTTCTTGCCAGAGTTGAAGACATATTGATCGAGGCCATGCTAAATGAAGACATGTATACGCCTCGGATGTTTCCTCCCGCTATCTTTTTGAACTAAAATGAATCAACAACGCTCAAGACTTGAATTATCCCCAGAAGAGATTGCCTTTGCTGCCAATCAACAGGCGGCGCAGATGAAGGCCTTTGTTACGGAAATGAATGCCAATACGGCAATCCACCTGTATTCGACGCTGTTGAACAAGTGGATGGAGCAGCACGAGCTTGTAACAGAAGATGGCAATGGCGAAGTGGCAATATCTGTCATAAAGCCTAGTGCCAATGATCTGAAATGGCTTGCGAAGATGTCCGTACACTACGCACCATTCCTGATCGAAGCCCTGGGAATGATCAAGATCCAAGACCCAAAACTCGAAGCCCTGGACGGCATCAGTGAAACTGACATGTTCGGCTTCGACCATCTTGAATCTGGTCAATAATTCGGCCATAATGGACTGGTGCGTTTCACGAGGGAACACAGGATTCAAGGTATGAACACCATTCTTGCCATCTGCCTGTTAGGTCAATGCGGCTCCTACAGGCCCGTCTGCGAGGCGATGCCGAATGTTTGGTATCAAAACCCCTGGGTCAACCGGGAGCGTTCTGTGGGCTACTGGTGGTTCATGTATGCCCCTGATACCTGGAACCAGTCCGTTAACGAGCTAAGGATGGCGCGAGCAAGTGCCACTCGGCCACAACTCTCCTCAGAAGATCAGGCCAACCTGCAAGAATTAGCCAGTGAAAAAGACAGGCTATGGCTTGAGCTGATCGAAGCCAAGAAGCAAGACAAGCCCCTCATCAGGGAAGAATATCTCAAAGTCAAAACTCGACTAGATATTGCCCGCCTTTCCGCCTCTCGGAAATTGAGAACCAAATTCCCCTAATCTTAGCCAAATGCTATTTTAGCATTCCACCCATTAGACGTAATAAGGATGACGTTATGCTTGTGCTGGCGAGGAAGGTTGGAGAAGACATCTATTTGGACGACGATATCAGAATCACAATAGTGAGCATTCACGGCTCGATCTGCAAGGTTGGGATTGAGGCTCCAAAGGAAGTGAGGGTGTTGCGTGCAGAAGTCCGAAAGCGAATCAGAAAAGAGTCTGGTGGGGATGGGGTGTTGGAGGTGCGGGTGGAAGGTTCGAGAGATTGACGGGGTTCTGGTGTTCTGTCCTTGTCTCGCAGGAAGGCTTCATCTGAGTCATGTTGACTGCGAGAGTATGGAAGACGCACCAGTTTTGACGGTATTTGGGGTTCCTTACAGGATTGCGACAAGGCATGAGTGGGACTCTTGTGTGCAGTGAATGCGGCGCGAAGATGATTCGCCCATTCAAATCGGCGTATGTAGTATGCCCGAACGGACACGGGAAGTTAATCAAGCTGGACAAATACCAGAAAAAAGAGTGGCGGAATCCCAGCGAGACAGCGGAAAGAAAGAAGGTGTGGGCAAGTGGTCTTCCAGTTGCTACGAAGATCGGCAGGATTCAGCTGCATCCTCAAGTCGCCATTTACACTATCGAAGGACGAGACAGCTTTTACACCTGTGATGCAGATAGCCGACCAACCGGCCAGACAGAGCTTCCAGAAGGCGATGTAGTGGCGAAGATTCCTTGTGGGATATCGTGTCTTGCAAGGGTCTTTCGTCGCGCCGTATTAAATGAGAAACAGACAGCTAAATTTAGAAAGAAGTCTGATGCAAGAGCGTAAAGAGTGTGTGATCTGTCCCAAATGCGGATTTATTCAGGAGAAAAGACCTGTTCGGTCGTACATCTGCAATGCATGCGGTGGGATCTTTGATCCTGAAGATGATGGACAATGGTGCGTAGACCCTACTGCCAAGATAAGGGGTATTGAAAGATCGCGAGAAAGGAGAGGGTAATGGAAGGACTGCATCCTTATAGACTGAAGCCCAATGCAGGCAATCCAAGAGAAGTTGTACTTGCAAAACTATGGAAAGAAGAATCGAAAGCAAATCTTCTTGAACACCTGTTTACAGTCCCGTGCAGTGAAGACGACAAAGACAAGTCTCGTCATTCGCATCAGTTTGGATGGTATAAGACTCCTCTTGGAGACGTGCAAGATCGCGACCGAATCGTTGCCGCAACCATCGTTCAATGGCTTGGCAGTCCAGTCGGGTTTAGTTTCCTGAATGAAGCGATTAAAAAATGTGGATATCGCATTGTTCCCATAGAGAACGGAAGGCACAAATGATCCATGAACAAACGACATTGGTCCCGCGTCAGCACCAGAAGCCGCTGTCCTATATGTGGAAACTCAACTTGGTGCTCAATTTCTGGAAACCTATGTCACTGCATGAGAATTCATAATGACTATCCATCTGAAACTGGAGGATGGATTCACCTAATTGAGAAGCCGATCGAATTCGTCAAGCCAGTAAGGCAAGCAAAGCCAAAGAAGGATGCTCAACAGATTGCTTGTACGTGCTATAAGCACCCAAAAGCAGGGCTAACAAGGAAGAGACTCTCCGAAAAACTAGGAGTAACTCTGCAAGCCCTAGAGGAACTGATCGTAGGATACGGAATCGATTATGACGGAACAGAATGGGCGTCCTTCCCTTCCAGGGGTGAAAGAGGAGAGATTACAGGCGTTGTTCGAAGATACGATGACGGACTCAAAAAGACAGTCTACGGAACGAGCAACGCTGGCGTGTTCTGTAAGCAATGGTGGTGGATCGGAAACGGAACAGTTTACATAGTTGAAGGGCCAAGTGATGTTGCAGCCATGCTTGATGCAGGACTCTGTGTCTTGGGAAGACCGTCGAACATCGGCGGGACTCAGGTCCTTACGCAATATCTCAAACGCCGCCAACCAAAACGAATTGTGGTAATTGGAGAAAATGATGAAAAGCCAGAGCGCAGAGGTGAAGTGGACTCTTGTCCGAAGAGTTGCAATGGTTGTAGCTATTGTTTCCCTGGGGCCTACGGGGCGATTGCCACAGCGAGCCGCCTTTCAAAAGTTCTTAGCCAAAAAGTCGAGACGATCATGCCGCCGAACGGCTACAAAGACGTAAGGGAATGGTGGAATGGAAGCCAACTGAAAGGACTGGAATGAAGTTAGCGGATATTACAGGACAAATCTCCGAGCTGTACGTCAAAACATGAAAGAGTCAGAACTAGTCAAGTTTGCTAGGCTGGTGGACCGCTACCGTCATGCACAAAAAGAAGTGGCAAGAACCAATGCAGCAGGACTTGCTGCGGAAGAGAAAAGACTTGCAGCAAAAGTTGACCTAGAACTACAGAAGATCTTCAACGAGAAACAACTTAATCTATTTGAATGAAAGGCATGGCATGGCTTCACTGAATCAGCTCACGCTCATGGGCAATCTAACCAAGGACGTTGAACTCCGCACGCTTCAGGGAGGAGCAACAGTCGCAGATCTCAGTCTGGCTGTGAACGAAATATGGAAGGATAGAAATGGCGACAAAAAAGAAGAAGTCATGTTCATTGAATGCGTGTGCTGGAACAAGACCGCCGAGATAGCCGCGCAGTACCTCAAGAAGGGCAATTCCGTCCTGCTGACTGGAAAGCTCAAGCAAGATCGATGGGAGAAGGACGGCGTTAAGCACAATCGCCACAAAATGTCGGTAGATAAGCTTGTCATGTTAACACAACGAGTCAAGGATGATTCATCCGAAGCACCGCATGAAACACCTCGAAGCGAACCGCCTCGGAGAGAGCCTGAAGCACCAAGTCAAGAAGTGAGCAAACAAGCAAAACAATATCAAGATTCTGATGAATTTCTACCGTTTTGACCTAGCGTCAGGTCTTTGTGTGAGTTAAAATGGTCGAGGCCGCAGGTGTTTGCTGCGGCCTCTAAACACAACGACTCATGCAAGGAGATCGCCATGTCTGATGGGAATTCTACGCCCAGTTCTTCTCTAGTTCAATCCCAGGATGAAAAAACATGCTTTAAGTGCGGAATTACAAAACCTTTAAGCAGTTTTTATCGTCATGCCGCAATGGCAGATGGGCATCTTGGAAAGTGCAAAGAGTGCACAAAAAAGGACACCAAGTCTAACTACCGACTGAAGATTGACCAATATCATGAATATGATAAAAAAAGAGGTCAAGATCCAGAGAGAAAAAAGAAAATGGTAGAGTACTCAAGGTCAAAAAGAAAACGATATCCGCTAAAGTACGCCGCGTGGAGAGAAGTTCAAGGTGCATTGATTAAAGGGGTACTTATCAGGATGCCGTGTGAGGTCTGTGGCCATAATGTCGTTGAGGCACACCATGACGACTACTCAAAACCACTAGAAGTTAAGTGGTTATGCAGAAGGCATCACAAGATTCTTCACGGAAAACTTGTTTCAGAAATCTAGCAAGGAATGCAATATGACACCACAAGAAGCCATCTCAATTGTTGACTCAAGGTCTGTGGGTCGAACCCGCTGGATGGGCCAAGAAGATTTCTTAGACGAAGTGCTTGTCCAGGAAGTCAGAAGACTTAGAAAGCTCCTGGATACGCCTCCTACTTGGCTGTGTCCTGAATGTTCAATTCAATGGGATATTAGAGGAATTGCTGATCGAGAGCTAAAGCCATGATCGACGAACATCCTGCAATCGCGATTGCTGTGTATCTCATTGGAGTAATCGTGTGGATGGTTGGGCTGACTGCGTTTTTCGGAAAAGAAGGTGATCAAGATGCTCCTGCCTATGTATTCTTTTCTGCATTCTGGCCTGTATCTACGCTGCTACTGATCGCCTGTATTCCGTTTGTGATTGGCAATACTATTGGAAAAAGGTTCATTCATCATGACTAACGAAGAATTCGACTTCCTAGCCATTCAGATTGAACGATATAAGAGAGTGCTTCAAAAGGTCACTGACAGATACTTGAAGTTGTTCCAGGACTTTACAGAAGAGGCTGACAAGAGGGCGCAGGAAGAGTCTGCCAAAAATCCACCTGTCAAAAAGAGAGGAAGGCCCAAGAAATACGAGCCTACAAAGTATGACCTCGACACGATTGAATAAAGAACTGAGAGAAGAGAACGAACGCCTGTGGCAGGAGATCGATTTTCTGAGGACAGAGTTACAATCTGATTCACTGTTAATTCGAGCAATCCTCTTTCAACACGATGGGAAGCTCGATATTCTCGACCGAAGCTTTCTTGCAATCGGCCCGACTGACGCCGTAGAGTCTTGGCACGACATCAACAATCGGTGCTGGAAATACCGCCTAGTGACGTGAGAAATTCAGGCACGCATGAATCCTGTTCCTGCTAGAATGAAGGAAAGCGGGAGCATCCAAGCCAAGGCCATACTTGCTTGCTACAGTTGACTTGCCTGATATTAACTCGATATCACTCGGATCGGCCACGCTTCGCTCTTGAATACGATTGAACGCTCCAGACAGAGAATCCACTTCATCCATGCGATTTGATTCGGGAAAGCCGATAATTATATCCAGATATTGACTTACATTCCATCGGGGATGAAGCGGAAGGAAGACATTCCCAGCTTCGACCTGGGCACTAACTGGTCTGGCGCGGATGATCTTCGCGGCACCAGGGACTTTTTGGCCTTCTTTAGTCTGAGTTGCTTTGGCGCGAGGAGGCAGATCTTTATAGATCGGAACTCCAGCGAGCATCCGAATCATCTGCTGGGCTTGATATTTACCAGCTCCAGCTCCTTCTTGCTCGACATACACAATGACTTCATTGTTATACATCTGCTTATCTTTTTCAGCAGTTGCCTTGATCATGGCGTCTCTCGTCATCGCGCCCCACTGACCAGAAACAACATCCTCGATGTAAAAGCA
>Ga0172373_10003105_pt1 | contig 24669 bp, 20 predicted proteins | sample Lak10m_2_FD_114546 | JGI IMG/M metagenome (GOLD analysis project Ga0172373, IMG submission 114546) | Freshwater microbial communities from Kabuno Bay, South-Kivu, Congo - kab_092012_10m | ecosystem: Environmental > Aquatic > Freshwater > Lake | place: Democratic Republic of the Congo...
CCGCTGGAGGGCGCGCAGGAGGCGGACGGCCTGGTCGGGCTGGAGGGCGCTGTCGTCGCGGTGCGGACGGCCGACTGCGTGCCGGTGCTGCTGTTCGACCCGGAGACGGGCGCGGCGGCGGCGGTGCACGCCGGCTGGCGCGGGACGGTGGCCGAGGTGGTGCGGCGGGCGGTCGAGCGGATGGTCGCGGAGGCAGGCACGGATCCGCAGGCGCTGCTGGCGGCGATCGGTCCATCGATCGGTCCGTGCTGTTTCGAGGTGGGGGCGGAGGTGGCGCAGCGGTTCGGGGAGCACCCGCTGCTCGCCGAAACGGTCCGGATCGGAGAGGGTCGCGTCACGGTCGATCTGCACCGGGCCAATGCGCGGTTGCTCGAGGCGGCCGGGATGTCGCCGGGACGCGTCGAGATCCTGGGGGATTGCACGATGTGTGATCCGCAGCGGTTCTTCAGCCATCGGCGCGACGCGGGCCGGACAGGGCGCCATCTGTCGCTCATCCGGTCGGGGCGCGTCGGGGCGATCTGATCCGATCGTGATCCGAGAGCAGGATGGAAGCGCGGCTGCGACGGCGACGGAAATCGCGACGCGAGGGTCGTCGCGTGGCGCTGCCGACGCTATGGTGCCGGCCATGCGCCTCTACTATGCCACCTCCACCTGCTCCCACGCCGTCCATATCGCCCTGCGCGAGGCGGGCGTGGTTTTCGACTTGGTGCGCTACGACATGAAGTCCGGCCTCCTGGCGGACGGACGTCCGATCGCCGAGGTCAACGACAAGGGCTATGTCCCGGTGCTGGAGCTGGACGACGGACGGCGGCTGACCGAAGTGGCGGCGCTGCTCCAGTATGTGGCCGACCTCGCGCCGGAGCGGGCGCTGGCGCCGCCGCCGACCTCGTTCGAGCGGTACCGCCTGCAGGAGTGGCTGCACTTCGTTGGCATGGAGATCCACAAGATCTTCTGGCCGCTGTTTCATGACGGCACGGCCGAGGAGCGGGCGCACGCCACCGCCAAGCTGGGGCGGTCGTTCGACCTGGTGGCGCGGTCGTTGGCCAAGGGGCCGTTCTTGATGGGTGAGGCGTTCACCGTCGCGGACGCGTATCTGGTGACGACGCTCAACTGGACGCGCGCGGCCGGCATCGATCTGGCGGCCTGGCCGGTGCTGGTCGACTACCGCAATCGCGTGCGCGAGCGGCCGGCCGTGCGGGCGGCGCTCGAGGCGGAGGGGCTGCTCAAGCCCGGTCGATGACCGATCAGCCGTCCGAGGGCGTGTCGGTCTCGCTCGCGGGCTGCAGCTCCAGCACCTGTGCAAACCGCCGCGAGGCCTCGCCCAGCGCCTGCGCCTCACCCGACAGCCCCTGGGCCCGCGCGCGCAGGCTCTCGACCGTCTTGCGGGCGCGGAGCATCTCGCCGTGGAGGTGCGAGGCGCGGCCCGCCATCCGCTGGCTGGCGCTGCGGACGGCGATGGTGCGGCGGTCCAGCTCCACCACCGCGTCGCGTTGCTCGCGGACGGCGTCGGCCACGCCTGTCGACGCCTGACCGATCTCCCCCAGCGCCTGCACCACGGCGTCCATGCCGCCGGCCGATTGCCGGGTCGCGATGTCGACGTTGTCGACGCTCTCGCTGATCTCCCCCATGGCGCGGGTGGTCTGGTGGGCCAGTGCCTTGACCTCGCTTGCCACCACCGCAAAGCCGCGTCCGGCCGCGCCGGCGTGGGCCGCCTCGATGGTGGCGTTGAGCGCCAGCATCCGGGTCTCCTCGGCGATCCCGTCGATGAAGCTCAGCGAGCGCTTCAGCTCGCCGAAGGTGCCCTCCAGTTCGCGTACCCGGGCGATGGCCTCGCCGCCATCCTGACGCGAGCGACCCACCAGCGAGGCGGCGTCGGCGGCGCGGGTGCCGATGGCCGAGGCGGTGGCGTGCAGCTGCGTGGTGGTGGTGGCGACGCTGCCCAGATGCTCATCCACCGACCGCACCTCGCTCGCCAGCTCCGTCATGGCGTCGGCCGATGCGCTGAAGTCGCCCTCCAGGCCGTCCATCGCGTCGGCCAGATGCACCGCCGCCTCGGAGACGCTGCCCAGCAGCTGCGCCACCTGCTGGTTGAAGGCGTGCGACGCCTCGGCCTGCCGTGCGCGCTGGGCGGCGATGCTCCCGGCTTGCTGCTCCAGCATGCCGATGGTGCGGTCAATCGATTGCAGCGTCCGCCGCGCGTCGCCCGGGACGCCGCGCAGGATGGGGCGCCGCGCGTAGTGGCCGGCGGCGGCGGCCGAGGCCGAGCCCTGAGCCTCCTTGAGCGTGGCGTCCACCAGATCGAGGATCCGGTTGAGTCCGTGCGCGATCCGCTCCTCGGTACCGTCTCCCGGCCCGATCGGCACCACTCGCGCGTCGAACGCCCCCGCGGCCACCGCGCTCACCGTCGCCTCGATACGATCCATCAGGCTGCTCACGGCGCCACCCCCCAGCTCCATCGGTCATAGGCCTCTTCGAGGTCGCCGAAGTGCGCCTCGAGCGCCGCGAGTCCGGCCCGCACCTCTGCCGCGCGGCCCGAGGCCCGCCGCTCGACCTCCTGGAGTTGCCTGTAGAGCGGCTCGACCGCCGCCACCACGGCCGGGTCGACGCGGCGCCGGAACGAGTGGTGCCCCTGGATGGTGCCGTCGGCGCTCATCGACGGCGTGACGTGCGCGTGGACCCAGTAGTGGTCGCCGTTGCGCGAGCGGTTGAGCACCACCGCGAAGATCTCCTGACCACGGCTGAGCCGCTGCCACAGCAGGGCGAAGACGGAGCGGGGCATGGCGGGGTGGCGGACGATGGAGTGGGGCGCGCCCAGCAGCTCCTCCTCCGTGTATCCGGCGATCCGGATGAACGTGTCGTTGGCGTAGGTGATGCGCCCGAACGGGTCGGTCTTGGAGACGATGACCTCCTCCGGGCCCAGCTCTCGTTCGACGCCGGTGAGCGGCGCGCGTGTCGCGGTGCTTTCCATGTGCGCGTTCCAAAGCAACTGGGCGGCCAATGGACCGCTCCGCTGTCGCAAGGCGGCGCATGCACGCAATGCGGCGCATCACGGGCGATCCGCCGCGCATGCAGATCGTGCGAAGTGCGGCGTATGAGCGAAAAAGCTGCGCATCGACAGCGCCTCAAAACCGGCCGGGCGGCCTACAGTGGCGCGACTCCGGGAGCCCGCCATGTCTGCGCCGTCGCGTCGTTTTCCGCTCACCGCCCGCATCGTCACCGGCCTCGCCGTGGGGCTGGCTCTGGGGCTCTGGCTGGGGCCGCGCGCCGGCCCGCTGGGAGAGGTGGGCAAGGTCGTCATCGGCTGGATCAAGCTGCTGGCGGGGCCGTTCATGGCGGTGACGATCCTCAAGGCGGTGGTCGAGACGCCGCTGCGCCGCTCGGAGGCGCGGCATCTGCTGTCGATCACCTCGATCAACGCGCTGCTGGCGCTGTCGATCGGGCTGGGGCTCGCCTCGCTCTTCCGGCCGGGCACCGCGGCGGCCGGTCTGGCGGCGACGGCACCCGCGGGGGCGCCGGCGTGGCAGGTGCCGTCGTTCGGCTGGGCGGAGTGGACGCGCTCGCTGGCGCCGCGCAGCCTGCTGGAGCCGCTGCTCGAGAACGCGATCCTGTCGCTCGCGGTCCTCTCCGTCCTGGTGGGGGCGGCGCTGCGGTCGGTGCTGCGCGCGCTCGTACCGGTCGATCGACAGCGGCTCGAGCCGGCGGTGATCGGCGTGCTGGAGTTGGCGCGGGCCACGCTGCTGCGGCTGCTGGAGTGGAGCGTCGAGCTCGCGCCCGTGGCGGTGGGGGCGATGGTGGCCAAGGCGGTGGGCGAGAAGGGGCTCTCGGGGCTGGTGGGGCTCTGGCCGTACCTTGTGGTGGGCGCCGCCGGGCTGATGCTGCAGACGTTCGTCGTCTACCTAGGCTGGGTGCGCTGGGCCGGGATCCCGGTGCGCACCTTCTGGCAGGCGGCCCGCAGACCGGTCGTCTACTCGCTCGGGGTCAACAGCAGCCTCGCGACGTTGCCGCTCACGCTGCAGGCGCTGGGGGAGCTCAAGATCCGCCCCAAGGCCTCGGCGCTGGGCGCCTGCATCGGCACCAACCTCAACAACGACGGGATCCTTCTGTACGAGGCGATGGCGGTGCTGTTCGTGGCGCAGGCGCACGGCATCGACCTGACCCTCGGGGCCAAGCTGGCGGTCGTCGGGCTCTGCTGGCTGGCGACCGTCGGGATCGGCGGCGTTCCGGAGGCCGGGTTTGTCTCGCTCAGCGTCATCCTGACGCAGGTGCATCTGCCGTTGGAGATCCTGCCGTTCCTGCTCAGCGTCGACTGGGTGCTGGCCCGGATGCGCTCGGCGACCAATGTCGTCTCGGACATGGCCACGTCGATCGTCATCGACCGCTGGATGGCGCGAGAGGGCACGGCCGACAGCACCGACGACGAGGAGCATCCCGACCCGTCGTGAGGTCGCGGATCGGAGGATGCCCGGGCGGCGGGCATCGACCAGGTGATCGCCACCGCCCCACGGGATTTTCGATCCCAGCCTTGATGAAACGGGAGGTTTCATCGATGAAACCATCAAATTTCGAGGGATGACGGGCGGTTGGGTCGCTCGCCTCGGTGGGGATCCGGCCCTTGGGAGGCCTTTCCGGGGGCTGACCTCGAGAAATTTCGATGTTTCATCGAAACAACACGAGAAATTCGAGGGTTGACGGGCGGTTGGGTCGCTCGGCGCGGCGGGGATCCGGCCCTTGGGAGGCCTTTTCGGAGGCTGACCTCGAGAAATTTCGATGTTTCATCGAAACAACACGAGAAATTCGAGGGTTGACGGGCGGTTGGGTCGCTCGGCGCGGCGGGGATCCGGCCCTCGGGACGCCTTTTCGGGGGGCCGACCTCAAGAAATTTCGATGTTTCATCGAAACAACACGAGAAATTCGAGGGTTGACGGGCGGTTGCGTCGCTCGGTGCGGCGGGGATCCGGCCATGAGCCTGCCTTTTCGGGGGCCAGCCTTGATGAAACGGGAGGTTTCATCGATGAAACCATCAAATTTCGAGGGTTGACGGCTGGTTGGCTGCATCGGTCGCGGCGCGACACCGGCCATTGGGCGACCGCTCTGAGGCCGTTTCGGGCACGGACCTCGCGAAATTCGTGTGTTGCATCGATGCAACAGTCGAAAATCGAGAGGTAGCGGTCGGTTAGGTCACTTGCCGGGGCGCGGATGGGGTCGGCAGGCGGCCGCCTTACTCGCAGCCATCCATGAGCAGGTTCTCAGGCCCCTGCGACATGTGCGCGGCGGCGAAGCAGTTGAACTCCTCCTGCGTCAGGACGTCCTGCTCGAGCGACCACCCCCACGCCAGCGCGGCGAACCGCGTGGTGAGTCGCGACGACGGCGCCACGAGATACCGGCGGAATCCCTCGTCATCCAGCGGCAGGGTCGGGTTGAGCGCGGGGTCGATCAGCGCCTGGGCGGCGGCGGCCTCCGTCGGGCAGGGGTGGGTGCCGCCGGTAAAGGCGTCGTCGGCGAACCCTTCCGGTGGGCGCGGGCAGCGGTAGAGCAGGACGATCGCCGCATGCTCGAGGTTGTGCACGAACCGCTCCGGCGGCACCTCCCGCGTGGCCACACCCCACTTCTCCCAGCAGCCCCAGTGGTAGCCGGAGGTGGGCGGGAAGCGTCCGTAGCTGACCCGCACCGGGCAGTTCTTCTCGCGCACGTGCACCTGACCCTCCAGCAGCTGCGCGGTGCCGACGCAGGCGGCGTGGCAGCCCTCGGCGTCCGGCTGGGCGGTGGCGGCGACCTTGGTCCAGTAGCCGTCGTCCAAGTCGCAGCGACGCGGGTCGGGCGTCAGCGGGATCCCGGCCGAGGGGGCGATCTCGTCGTAATCCATGCACTCGGTGGCCGTCTCAGTCGCCGTCTCCTCATCCGTCGCATCCGACTCGGTCCGCGTCGAGGTACCGGTCGCCGTCGTCGTGTCGGTGGCGAGGTCGCTGGTGGCGGTCGCGGTCGACTCTGCGGTGGCCGTATCGGTGGGCGTCGTGATCGGGTCGGCCGGGCGGACACGGCCACAAGCCGCCATCGCGAGCGCAGCGCAGGCGGCGAGGACGAGCAGGCGGGGGAGGGCGGCGAGCGGGTGTCGGGTCGTCATGAGGCGGGACGATAAAACGAGGGTTGGCGCTGCGGCATCAGATTCGCGCGATTGCGCTTGCTTGCCGGTGGCCCATTGTGTTCCGTTCTCCGCGTGGAACCGGAGCTGCCTTGCGGGTCATTGCGCAGGCGCCATCGAAGATCATGCACAGTTTGTGCGCTGCGGGGATGGATGCGCGGGCGATCTCGCCGGCCGTGATGGCCAGCGATCGACCGGGAGAGGCGCGAAGAAATGGCGCGATTCGTGAATTCGGGGGCCCGTGCGCGGGCGGAGCATGAGCCGTTCGTCCAGTGGGGCGGGGAGCTCGGCGAGGCGTTCTTGTCCGGCGTCGCCGATGGGCTGGGTGACGCCATGGACCAGCTGCCGTCGCTGACGACGCCGCTCTCCGAGGTGGTGGTGTCGCTCCTGCGCTCCGAGGGGCTCACGGCGATCCAGTCGCAGGCCGAGCAACTGGCCGCGGCCGAGGCGGTGCGCGAGGCGGCGGCCGAGGAGCGGCGGCGTGCGCGGGAAGACGTGCCGCGCTGCTCCGTGGGTGGCTGTGGTCTGGCGCGCAAGGAGGGCAACCTTTGTGGTCGTCACGCGGCCGCCGCCCGACGCGCCGCGCTCTCGCCCGAGCAGCGTCGTCGCCGTCGCAAGGGCGAGGGCGATGAGACCCGTCCGATCGCGCCCGTGGCGCCGATCGTGCGTCGTCGCGCCGCAGCGGCGGCCGAGGCCGCCTCCGCCGAGCCGGTCGTGGTGACGGCGCCCGCGTCCGCCCCGGCCGTCGACAGCGACCTGATGGAGGACGTGGCGCGCTTCTTCGGCCGCAAGGTGTAGTCCTGATCAACAGCCATCGAGGTGGCGCGTCGACCTCGCGGGTGCTCTCGCGATGTGCGTGGACGGCTGTTGCCGGCAGTCCGGAGCGGCGCCGCGTCCGCGTGTCCGTGCTGGGGCTTGCCCAGCCGCCGGGATGCCGCTAGTTATGCGCCGCCGCAGGGGCGCTTTCCGCCCGGCTCGAGCGGCCGATCGTCTGACGAAGGGAGGTCGCCCCGCGGCCCCCGGGAGCCGTGATGAGCAACCAGACCAACGCCAACGTCCCTGCCTCCGAGACCAAGCCCGAGGTGACGGCGCCCGACTCCTCCCGCCCGCTGCTGGTCTACACCCCCGATGCGCAGCCGGTGGGCACCAGCGTCGCCCAGCCGATCGAGGAGCGTGTGCAGAAGACCTACCGCTCGCCGGTGGAGCGCCACTTTCCCTACGCGTCGCGCAGCATCTGGAGCGGCATCCCCGATGCGCAGTGGAACGACTGGCGCTGGCAGCAGCGCAACCGCATCACCACGATGGAGTCGCTGGAGAAGGTGATCAACGTCAGCGCCAATGAGCGCGAGGCGTTCGACGCCACCACCGCCGAGTTCCACATGGGCATCACGCCGTACTACGCGGCGCTGATGGATCGGGACGACCCCTCCTGCCCCGTGCGCCAGCAGAGCGTGCCCGTCATGGGCGAGCTCAACATCATGGAGCAGGACCTGGAGGATCCGCTGGGCGAGGAGAAGGACATGCCCGTGCCGGGCGTGACCCACCGCTACCCGGACCGGGTGCTCTTCTACCTGACGCACAACTGCCCCGTGTACTGCCGCCACTGCACCCGCAAGCGCAAGGTGGCCGACCCCTCGAGCGCCGCCGCGAAGAAGCAGATCGAGGACGGTCTCGCCTACATCGAGCGAACGCCGTCGATCCGTGACGTGGTGCTCTCCGGCGGCGACCCGCTGACGCTCTCGGACGACCGGCTCGACTACGTGCTGGGCCGCCTGCGCGCCATCCCCCATGTCGAGGTGTTCCGGTTGGGCAGCCGCAACATGGTGACGCTGCCGCAGCGGGTGACGCGCGAGTTTTGCGACATGCTGCGCAAGCACCTGCCGATGTTCGTGCACACGCACTTCAACCACCCGCGCGAGTGCACCCGCGAGGCGTACGAGACCTGCCGTCGCCTCGCCGACGCCGGCGCCGTGCTGGGCAACCAGATGGTGCTGATGAAGGGGATCAACGACGACCCGATGGTCGTCAAGGACCTCAACCACAAGCTGCTGATGATGGGCGTCCGGCCGTACTACATCTACCAGTGCGATCTGGCCAAGGGCATCTCCCACTTCCGCACGCCCGTCAGCACCGGTGTCGAGATCATCGAGAAGCTGCGCGGCTGGACGAGCGGCATGGCGGTGCCGCACTTCGTCGTCGACGGCCCCAAGGGCGGCGGCAAGATCCCGGTCATCCCGCAGTACCTGCTCAAGCAGGAGGGCAACAAGGTGACCCTGCGCAACTACAAGGGGGACATCTTCGAGTACTTCGAGCCGGAGAACTGATCGGCTCGCGGTCGGCTCACAGCGGCTTGATGAGATGAACGATGAGACGGAGGCCGGCGTGTGTCGGCCTCCGTTTTTTTTTTCGTGGGCGCATGAGCGACCGCAGCGGGCGGTGATCAGGACCGCAGCCGCTCCAGGGCACCCGGGCGGGTGCGGCGCGCCTGCTGCCGCTGCAATCGCAGCACCGCCATCGCCAGCGCCACGACGAGCGGCCCGGCGAGCAGCCCCACGGGGCCGAACGCCATCAGCCCCGCGATGAGCGAGAAGAAGACGATCACGCCGGGCAGGTCCATCCCGTGGCGGATGAGCATCGGCTTGATCACGTTGTCGACCAGCCCCACGACCAGCAGCCCCCACAACAGCAGCAGCAGCGCCCGCCCGCCGTGGCCCGAGACCCAGAGCAGTCCGGAGGCGAGTACCGGCACCAGCGCCGCGCCCACCGCCGGCAACAGCGCACAGCCGAAGGTGAGCAGCGACAGCAGCAGCGGCTGCGGTGCGCCCGCCAGCCAGAAGCCGATCAGCGCCGCCACCGTCTGCGCGGCGGCTGTCAGCAGCGTCGATGAGACCACCGCCACCGCCACCCGCCGAAACTCCTCCAGCAGCGCCCGCGTCCGCTGCGGCCCCAGCGGGCTCGCCTGCGCCAGCCAGCCGACCAGCGCCGGGCCGTCGACCAGCAGAAACCAGGCGGCGACAAGTGACAGCAGCCCGCGGATGGTGAGCCTCAACGCCGAGCCGGTCGCCTGCCACAGCTGCGGCAGAGCCGTGAGGCCGGCCTCCACCCAGCCACCGGCCGGCTCCGCCAGCGCCGTACCCGCCCTCAGCGCCGCCTCGCCCATGGGACGCAGCGGCGACGGCAGCCGCTCGCCCACCCAGCGCGCGGCCTCGCCCGAGCCCAGCGTCGCCCGCAGCCACTGGATGAGCTGCGCCGCCTGCTGCAGCAGCGACACCGCCAGGCTGCCCGCCAGCAGCACCACCGCCAGCGCGACGGCGCCCACCAGCAGCAGCGCCACGAGCCGCCGGTGCCCTCGCCAGCGCCGCGTCAGACGGGCATGCGGCCCATGCAGGGTGCCCGCCAGCACCGCCGCCACCAGCAGCGGCGCCGCCAGGGGCCGGACAAGCCACAGCAGCAGCAGCAGCGCCACCAGCCCGAGCCTGCGCAGGGCCGGGTCGATCGCGGTGCTGTCGATGGTCGCGGACGGTGATGGTGACAGGGATGCGGACGGGGCGGACTCGGTCGGCGGGGCCATCGGGCGGAGTGTGTGCACCGCTGCCGTCCATCAGAAGGGGCGGCGCGATCGGCGCCGGCGCTGGCTCGATTCAACACGGGGTCATCGACGACCTGGACCTGTCGAGGATTCCGTCGTTGCGTTCTGTGACGCCTCTCGGGACGCCTCTCGGGAGGATCGGAGGGCGTCTGGGCCGAACACGACCTCCGGAGCCGTCTGACACCGCCCTCCGCAGCGGGGCTGGTCGGCTCGAAGTGGGACTCTTCGAGCGGGGAGGATCGACGGTGCATCGCGCTGCCTTCCGGTGCATCCTCTGCCGCTTGATCGAGCGAGGCGGTTTCGGGAGAGGCGGCGGCGGCATGGGTGGCAGGCGTGGAATCTGGCTGGCGGGGATAGTGGCGGCAGGGCTGCCCGTGGCCGCGCTGGCCTACGAGGGGGCCGGCATCCTGCGCGAGGAGGAGCAGCCGGCGCCCGTGAAGCCCGCACCGGTGCTCACGAGGCCTCCGGCGGTGCTCAAGCCGGTCGACGCTGTCTACCCGGCCGAGCTGTACGAGGCGGGCATCGGCGGCGACGTGACCCTGCTGATCGAGATCGGCGCCGACGGCACCGTGCGGTCGGCGGAGGTCAAGGCCGGCTCCGGCATCGACGAGCTCGACGCCAACGCCCGCGCGGCGCTGCTGCAGTTCTCCTTTTCGCCGGCGGAGCTGGACGGCGTGCCGGCGGCCGTGCAGCTGGAGTACGTCTACCACTTCGTGCCGGCGATGCCGGTCGAGCCGGCGGCCGACGCCACCGCCCCGGGCGCCTCCTCTCCTGACTCCGGCGAGGGCGGCGCCGCGGCGCGTGCCGAGCCCAAGCCGGCGCCGGTCAATCTGACAGGGCAGGTGCTGCAGCGAGGCAGTCGCGATCCGCTGGTCGGGGCGACGGTTTACCTGCGCGTGTACGACCTGGTGACGGAGACCGACGCCGAGGGGCGGTTCGAGCTGCGCGGCGTCCCGGCCGGCGCGGTGCAGGTCGAGGTGACAGCCGAGAAGCACCGGCCGTTCGAGTCGTCGGTCGAGGTGCGCGAGGGCGAGCAGACGCTGCTGACCGCCTACCTGTGGCTGCAGGTGGAGGAGGGGCAGGAGGCGACGGTCCGCGGTCAGCGAGACAAGAAGGAGGTGGCCCGCCGCACGCTCGAGAAGGACGAGCTGCGCAGCGTGCCCGGCACCTTCGGCGACCCGGTGCGCGTCATCCAGAACCTGCCGGGCATGGCGCGGGCGCCGTTCGTCTCGGGGGCGCTGCTGGTACGCGGCGCGCAGCCGCAGGACACCAGCGTCCTGATCGACGGTGTGCCGATCCCGCTGCTGTATCACTTTGCCGGCGGCCCCAGCGTCGTCAACCCGTCGTTCATCGACCGGATCGACTTCTTCCCGGGGGCGTACGGCGCCCGCTACGGCCGCGCCATCGCCGGTGTCGTCGACATCGGGACCAAGCCGCCCGAGCCCAAGGCGCTGCACGGCAACTTCGAGATCGACCTGCTCAAGTCGGGCTTTTACGTCGAGGGGCCGATCAAGCAGGGTGAGAACTGGGGCACCTGGGCGCTGGCCGCCCGCCGCAGCTACTTCGATACCTACCTGCCGTCGATTCTCGAGGCGTTCCGCCGCCCGGGCGACGCGGTGGTGGTGGCCGCGCCGGTCTACTGGGATTACCAGTCGCGCTACGACCTCGACCTGGGGCGCGACAAGCTGGAGTTCGTCGTCTTCGGCAGCGACGACACGCTGGCGGTGGCGCAGGCCGGCACCACCTCGGCGCAGGGGTTCTCGCTCAATCAGCGGCAGGGCTTCCACCGGGCGCGCATCAAATGGAGCCGCAAGCTGGCCGAGGGCTGGATCCTCTCCGTCGCGCCGACGATGGGCACCACGATCGTCGACCTGGACTTCGCCGACACCATCGCGCTGGGCATCGGCTCGTGGGACTTCAACACCCGCGCGGTGCTGCGGGGCGAGTTCAACCCGCGGCTCAAGCTGGAATCGGGGCTGGAGTTCAACACCAACCTGTTCAACCTGGACTTTCAACTCCCGCGCCTGCCGCAGTACGCCACCTTTCCGGGCGAGGCGCCGGATCTGGGCACGGAGCGGCGGCAGTTCGGACTCACCAGCGCGTCGCAGGCGATCTACGCAGATGCGGTCTGGAGCCCATGGGAGCCGCTCAAGCTGGTGCCCGGGGTGCGGATGGAGCTCTACCAGCTCAAGGGTGGGCCGACGCTGAGCGTCGAGCCGCGCATGGCGGCACGCTACGACCTCTCAACCGAGTCGACGATCAAGGCGGCGTGGGGTCTGTACCGGCAGGGGCCCAACCCGCAGCGGCTGGACGCCGACCTGGGCAACCCGTACCTCGGGCTCTCCGGCAGCAACCAGGTCAATGTCGGCTACGAGCAGCGGCTGCCGGCGCGGCTGAGCCTCGATCTGCAGGGCTTTTACAACTGGCGCTACGACCTCGAGGAGGCCTCCGACGCGGTGGTGGAGCGCGACGGCCAGCAGGTGCGTGAGAACTGGGCCAATACGGGCCTCGGGCGCGCCTACGGCGTGGAGCTGCTGCTCAAGCAGGATGTCACCCAGCGCGCCTACGGCTGGGTGGCCTACACCTTGATGCGCTCGGAGCAGTACAACCGCGCCCGCGAGACCTGGCTGCCGGTGAGCACCGACCAGACGCACATCCTCACCACGGTGGCCAGCTACAAGTGGGACGGCGGCTGGGAGACGGGGCTGCGGTTCCGGCTCACCACGGGCCGGCCGACGACCGAGCTGACGGGTGCCAACTACGACGCCGATACGGGCGGGTACCGCTGTCTGCGTACCGATCCGGGCAGCGTGCGCGGGGCCACGTTTCACCAGCTGGACCTGCGCGTGGAGAAGCTGTTCACCTTCGAGACGTGGCGGCTCTCGGCTTATCTGGACGTCCAGAACGTCTACAACGCCGAGAACCCGGAGCTGACGCTCACCGACTACCGCTGCCGGCAGACGGCGCCGCTGCGGGGGCTGCCGCTGGTACCCACGCTGGGCGTGACGGGGTCCTACTGATGCGCACGCAGATGACAGCCCCACGCAGGGCGACGGGTGTCGCGATCGCGGCGTCGCTGCTCGCCGCAGGTTGCGGGTTCAGCTTCGAGCGGCCGTCGGAGGTGCTCGATCGCCGCGTGCTGGCGATCCGGATCGAGCCGCCGGAGCTGGTCGCCGATGGCGGCCCGCTGCCGCAGACGGTGCAGCTGTCGGCGCTCGTGGTCGACCCGGGGCCGGGCGGCGCGGCGATCCCGTACGAGTGGCGCACCTGCCTGCCGGGCGGCCGCTCGGCGACGGCGGTGCTCGACGCGGCGTCGACGTCGACGGACAGCGCAACCGAGACGTCGACCGATTCGTCGACCTCGACCGAGACAGCGACGGACGAAGCTGATGAGGCAGAGCCGTTCGGCGGGCGCTGTCTCGAGCAGCCGGAGACGCTGCTGGCGGGCGGCGAGGCGTCATGGGAGCAGATCTCGCAGCTGTCGGTGCCGATGCCCGTGCCGACCGCGCTGGCCTTTGCGGCGCAGCAGGCGGCGGCGCAGGGCTTTGCGGTGCCGATCTACCTCAACGCGCAGCTGCGGCTCGCGACCGACCGGGCGGCCGGCACCGAGCCGCTCTACGCCTACAAGCGGCTCGTTCTCTCGCCGTCGCTGCCGGCCGGGCGCAAGGCCAACCGCAACCCTCAGCTGGCGGGCGTGCTGTTCGACGGGCGGCCGTGGTTTCCGGGCGAGGTCCTCAAGGTGTCACGCGCAGCCTGTCCCGAGGATCGTCGGACGGTGATCCCCGACCCGATGGACCCGGCGCTCACCTACACCACCTGCACCCACCGGGTGACGCCGGCGTTCGACCCCGCGCAGGCCGAGCCGTACGAGGTGGTGGCGTTCGACGGCGAGCTGCTGTCGCTGCAGGAGCGGCTGCGATTCTCGTGGTTTGCCGACCGCGGCAGCTTTGCGCGTCAGACGACCGAGCAGCCGGGGGCGGTGGCGCTGGAGCGTCGCGATCCGCTCAGCACCGACTGGCGTGAGCCGCGGACCGGAGAGGGGCTTGTCCGGTTGTGGGTGGTGGTGCGCGACGGTCGCGGCGGTACCGGGTGGGAGTCGCGGACGCTGGAGGTTGTGCCATAGCGGGCTGCGGTGGGGCCCTCGATCCGATTGCCATCACCTCGCCGCCGTGCTCCCATCACCCGCATGGAGCGGACGATCGTGGTGGGCGACGTGCACGGCTGCATCGACGAGCTGGAGCAGTTGCTGGCGGAGGCGGCACCGGGGCGCGGCGACCGGCTGGTCTTCGTGGGCGACCTGGTGGCCAAGGGGCCCGACTCGCCAGCGGTGGTGCAGCTGGCGCGCGAGCGTGGCGCTCTTGGCGTGCGCGGCAACCACGAGGCGCACCTGCTGCGTTTTCGGCAGCCCGATGACGGCGGCAAGCCACTCAAGCCGCTGCATCGCGCGGTGGCGCAGGCGCTCTCGGAGGCCGACTGGGCCTATCTGGAGTCGCTGCCGCTGACCTTGCCGCTGCCCGAGCATCAGGCGCTGGTGGTGCATGCGGGCTTGGTGCCGGGCGTCCCGTTGGAGCGTCAGGCGCCGGACTGGTTGATGAACCTGCGCAGCCTGGACGACGACGGTCGCCCATCGCGGCGGGTCGATGACGGGGAGCCTTGGGCGCGGCGGTGGCGGGGCCCGCCGCATCTCATTTTCGGTCACGATGCGGTGCGAGGGCTGCAGCAGGAGCGGTGGGCCACCGGGCTCGACACCGGCTGCGTCTACGGCCGACGGTTGACGGCGCTGCTGTTGCCGGAGTGGCGGCTGCTCTCGGTGGCGGCGCGGCGCGTCTGGTGCGAGCCCAAGGCGGTCGACTGATCGCTCCACCCGGCGAAGGCGGTCGTTCGTCCGATGCGGTCCGTATCGGTCGCGTCACCCTCGCGTCGCCGCGGCGGTTCGGGCATCCTCCCTGCGCCCATGTCCGATGCAGCCAACAGCGACATCTCCCTCTCGTGGCTCACGCGGCTGCGCTGGGGCGCCGTGGCGGGGCAGACGCTGGCGATCGGGGTGGCCGACCGGCTGCCCGGGCTGGAGCTGCCGACACGCTCGCTGCTGGCGGTGGTGGCGCTGACAGCGGTGAGCAACGGGCTGCTGGGCCGGTGGATCGCCGCAGGCCGCAGCTCCGGTCCGTCGCTGGTGGCGGGCGTGCTGGTGGTGGACACGCTGCTTCTGACGCTGCTGCTGCTGCTCTCGGGCGGCCCCACCAACCCGTTCGTGGTGCTGTACCTCGTCCACGTGGCGCTGGCGGCGGTCGTCCTCGGCGCGGCGTGGGGCTGGCGGATCATGGGGCTCTCCGTCCTGTGCGCGCTGACGCTCTTTGCGGCGCCCTCCACGGGGCTCGCAGCGCTCTCGGGCGCGCTGGCGGTGGAGGAGGCGCCCTCGGCGCGGCTGTGGCGGCTGCATCTGGTCGGCGTCTGGGTGGCGCTGCTGGTGGCGGCCAGCGTGACGGCCTACTTCGTGTCGCGGGTGCTGGAGGAGCTCTCACGGCGCAAGCAGCAGCTGGCCGAGGCGCAGGAGCGGGTGGCGCGTTCGGCGCAGCTGGCGTCGCTCTCCACGCTGGCCGCCGGCGCCGCGCACGAGCTGGGCACGCCGCTGGGCACCATCGCGGTCGTCTCGCGCGAGCTGGAGCGGGCGGTAGCGCAGGGGCGGCCGACCGATGAGATGGCCGAGGACCTGCGTCTCATCCGCCAGCAGGTGGAGCGCTGCCGGCTGATCCTCGTGCAGATGGGCGCCGGCGCCGGTGGCGGCGGTCAGGAGGTGCCGTCGGCTGTCTCGCCCGAGCAGTTGATCGACACGCTGCGGGCCACGCTCGACCCGCGCCGCGCGGAGCGGCTGCAGGTGCAGCTGCCGGAGACGACCTCCGCGCCGCCTCTGGTCCTGCCGCGTCAGGCGCTGGAGCAGGTGCTGGCGAGCCTCGTGCGCAATGCGTTCGACGCGAGCGACGAGGGCGCGCCGGTCGCCCTGCGGATCGACCGCACGGCGAGCGGGCTGTCGTTCGCGGTGGAGGATCGGGGGGAGGGTATGGCGCCGGCTGTGCTGCGCCGCGCCGGGGAGCCGTTTTTCACCACCAAGCCACCGGGCAAGGGCTCGGGGCTGGGGCTGTTTCTGGCGCGGACCTTCGCCGAGCGCAGCGGCGGCCGGCTCGAGCTCGACAGCGTCGCGGGGCGAGGCACCCGCGTGACGCTCCACTGTCCGTTCTCGCCGGAGGGGCGATGAGTCAGCCGTCTTGCACGACCCCGCGTCGCAGCGTCCTGGTGGTGGACGACGACGAGGTGTTCCGCAGTCGCCTGGTGCGCGCGTTCGCCAGCCGCGGCTTTGATGCGCGCGCTGCCGACGGCCTGCTGCAGGCGCAGTCGCTGGCGGCCGAGGACAGCCCGGAGTTCGCCGTTGTCGACCTGCGCATGCCCGATCACGACGGGCTCGCCGTGGTGCGCGCGCTCAAGGCGGCCGACCCTGCGACGGTGATCGTCGTGCTCACCGGCTACGGCAGCATCGCCACCGCGGTCGAGGCGGTGCGGCTGGGCGCGACGCAGTACCTCACCAAGCCGGCCGACGTGGACGACATCCTCCGCGCGCTGGGCCGCTCCGGCGGTGAGGCGCCTGCGGCCGCCCCCGACTACGAGCCGCCGACGCTGGCGCGCGCCGAGTGGGAGTACATCAACCGCGTGCTGGCCGATTGCGCCGGCAACATCTCGCAGGCGGCGCGGCTGCTGGGGCTCCACCGGCGCAGTCTGCAACGCAAGCTCGCCAAGTACCCCGTGGCGCGGTGACGTGATGGGACGTGATGGCGGCGGTGACGATATGGCGATGACGATGACGATGACGAAGCGGTCGATGGGCCACGCCGGGGCGGATCGCTCGGGTGCGTGGCGATGGAACGACCGGCTCGGCCCCACGCGGCTCGACGTCAGTGGGGGCGGCTGATGGAGACGGCGGCGGAGAGCGGCGCGGCCCAGGCGTTCTGTCAGGCGCTGCAGCAGCGGCTGGAGCAGGTGGTGCGGGGGCGTCGCGACCGGATCGAGCCGCTGGTCTGCGCGGTCGTCGCCGGCGGCCACGTGCTGCTGGAGGACCTGCCCGGCACCGGCAAGACCTCTCTGGCCCGGGCGCTGGCGGCGGCGCTGGGCGGCACGCTGCGACGGGTGCAGTTCACGCCCGATCTGCTGCCCTCCGACCTGACGGGCGGCGCGGTGCACCTGCCGGCCGAGGGGCGGTTCGAGTTCCGCCCGGGTCCGCTCTTTGCGCACGTCCTGCTGGCCGACGAGATCAACCGCGGCTCGCCGCGCACGCAGGCGGCGCTGCTGGAGGCGATGGGCGAGGGCTGCGTGACGGTGGACGGCGAGACGCGGGCGCTGCCGCAGCCGTTCTGGTGCATCGCCACGCAGAACCCGGTGGAGTTCCATGGCACGTGGCCGCTGCCCGAGGCGCAACTCGACCGGTTCGCCGTGCAGCTGACGCTGGGCTACCCGCCGGCCGAGGAGGAGCGGCTGGTGATCCGCGACGGCACGCCGGCGCTGGCATCTCCGGGAGCACCTCTCGCCAGCGTGGAGCAGTTGCTGATGCTGCAGCGCCGGGTCGATGCGATCCGCGTCGGTGACCCCGTGGCCGACTACGTTCACCGGCTGGCGGTGGCGACGCGCGAGCACCCGGAGGTGCGGCTCGGCGTCTCGACCCGCGGCGCTTTATGGCTGGCCCGGCTGGCGCGGGCACGAGCCCTGCGTGAGGGGCGTGCGTTCGTCGTGCCGGAGGACGTGCGACAGCTGGCGCCGGCGGCGCTGGTGCACCGGGTGGTGCTGCGCGGCGCGGGCGATACCGGCGCGCGGGCGGCGCTGGTGCAGGAGCTGCTGTCACGCGTCCCGGTGCCCCGCTGAGATGGCGCGCCGTCGCTGGTCGTTCTTCATGGGGCCGCTGGAGCACGGCGGCCTGCGCCGGCTGGACGACCTGGTGCGTGGCCGGTTGACGCCGGCGGGGCGGTGGCTCTCGGCGCTGCTGATGGGCACGGCCGCGCTGCTGCCGGGTGCGGCCTCTCCGGCGATGCTGTGGCTGTGCAGCGGCACGGCGGCGCTGCTGCTGGCGTCGACGGCCGCGGGGCTGCTCGCACGGCAGGGGACGCGGCTGCGCGCGGGAACGTCGTCCACGGGGCCGCTGCAGCTGACGCGTCATCTGCCCCTGCGCGTGGCTGCCGGCGCCACCTGCGACTACGCGGTGAGCGTCACCAACAGCGGCACGACGACGCTCACCGACCTGCGGCTGGAGGAGCGGGCGCTGCCGGCGGCGCTGCGTCCGGTGGGTGAGCCGCCTCGGATCGACCGGATCGGTCCGGGCGAGACGGTGCGCGTCACGCTGCAGCTGCGGCCGACGGCGCGCGGTGCACACCGGCTCGAGCGGCTGCAGCTCTCGAGCGATGCACCGTCCGGGTTGATCAAATGGGGCGCTGCCCAGCGCGCCCGCCAGGAGCTGCTGGTGGGGCCGCCGCGGGTGGCGCCGGCGCTGCTGGCGCCGGTGCTGGCCGTGCTGCGGAGGCCAGCGGTCGCGGGACGCGCGGGCGCGCTGTCGACGGGGACGCGGGCGATCGCGGCCGATCGCGACCAATGGACCGGACTGCGACCGTTTGTCTCGGGCGATCGGTTGACCGACCTGCACGCGCGGGCGAGCGCGCGCGCCGGGCAGCCGCTGGTGCGGGTGTGGGCGTCGCCGCCGATCGACGAGCGGTTCGTGGTGCTGGTGGCGCCGAGCCGGATCGATCTTCGGTCGCGCCGCTGGTGGGAGGCGGCCGCGGCGGTGGCGTCGGCGTTGCTGGACGCCCCCGAGGCGGTGCGACTGGTCGTGGCGCGGGCGGGCGGCGTCGCCGTGCTGCGCGGCGAGGAGGCGCAGCGGTTTCTGGCCGAGTCGGAGCCCGAGTCGGAGGTCGAGTCTGCCGTTGACTCACTGTCGCGCGATGAGGCGGCCTTGCGGCACTGGGCGGCCTCGCGTGATGCGGGCGACGCGGCGGTGCTGTGGCTGTCGCAGCAGCGGCCGAGCGATGCGCAACGGTCCGCACGTGCCGTCGTCTGGGTCAGCGTCGACGCGGCGCCGTTGACGCTGTGGCAGCGGGCCACCGGCGGCGAGTCGCAGGCGCAGGGGCCGTGCGCGGTACGGGTGGCGACGTGAGGATGCGTGCCGCGACGCCAGCTCCGCACGGCCTCGACCGCGATGCGCTGCTGGCGTCCGCGCTGCTCCTGGCGGCGCTGGGCGTTGACGGCCATCCGGTCGTCGGTGGTCTGCTCGCGCTGCTGGCGTGGCTGGGCTGGCGTCGCTCGCGCGGGGCATGGTCGCTGCTGGCCGTGCTGGTGACGATCGCGCTGGGCGCCGGCGCCGGAACGCTGCTCTCGGGGGATGCGTCGGCGGTCGTGACGGGGGTGTTGATCGCAACGACGCTGGCCGGCGCGGCAGGGCGCGTGCGGTGGCTGGCGTGGAGCGGCGCCACGTTGTTGCTGCTGTTCGCAGCCCGCGGCGCGACGGAGGCGACGCGAGCGGCCTGGCTGCTCCCGCTCGCCCTCGTGATGGGGGTGGATTTCCGGGTCGCGGCGCGGACGCGTTCGCGGCTGATGCGCGGCGCGATGATGCTCGTATCGCTGCTGATCGCCGCCGCCCTCGTGCCGCCGCTGCAGCAGGCCGAGCGGACGGTGACGCACGTCCTCGGCTTGGCGGTGGAGCGGTGGGTGCGGCCACCGCCGACAGCGCTGGAGCGGTCGCTGCGACTCTCGTCGTTCGACCGGCTCGAGCTGGATCCAACGCCGCTTTACCTCGTCGAGGGCTGGTCGGGCGGCTACCTGCGGGCCGTGGTGATGGAGCGATTTGACGGTCGTGAGTGGAGCTCGGTGCCGTCGATCGCAGCGCCGTCGATCGCAGCGCCGTCGAGCGCGCCCGAGGCGACCGTTTCGTCGCTGTCGATCAGGCCCATCGCGGCGGTCGACGCCCTGCTGCCCCTGCCGGCGGCGGCCCGTCGCCTGCCGGAGGGGATCGCGTGGCTGCCAGGGCAGGTGGCGCGCGTCGAACCGCAGCTCGAGGGCGTGGTGCGCGTCGCGCTCGCGGCGGAGGATCAGCTGCCGTCGACGCTGCCGCCGGAGGAGGACGCGACGCGTCTGCCGCCCGTGCTGGTCGAGCCGTTGGCGACGCGAGCCGCGCGGTATCTGCCGCGCGATGGGACGACGCGCGAGCGTGCGGCCGATCTGGAACGCTGGTTTCGCGCCTCGTTCGGTTACAGCACGGAGGTGCGGCTCGACGGACGGGGCTCGCCGCTGCTCACGCTCATCGACAACCGCGGCGCCGCCACGTGCGGCTACTTCGCGGCGGCGATGGCGGCGCTGCTGCGGGCGGGTGGCATCCCGTCGCGCGTCGTGGGCGGCTATGTCGTCGACGCCGGCGGGGGCGCTGGGCCGATCGTGGTGCGCGCGTGGGACGCCCATGCGTGGGTGGAGGCCTGGCTGCCCGAGGAGGGGCGTTGGGCGCGGTTTGACCCGACGCCGGCCGATGGACGCATGGCGGCGCTGATGGATCAGCAGCGGCTGTTTCTGGCGTCGCCGTGGGCGGAGCGGCTGGAGGTGCAGCTGCGGCTCGCGTGGCGGGAGCTGACTCAGCGCGGGCCGGCGACGCTGCGGGCGGTGCTGCTCGGGCTCGCGCTCCTCGTGCTGCCGTGGCTGCTGTGGCGCGCGCGCGCCGATCGCCGCGCTTCGGTCGCTCTGACGCCATCGGGCTTTCCGCCATCGGCTCGGCTGGATCGGGCGCGGCGCCGGCTGGATCGACTCGCCGCCCGGCTCGATGACGAGAGCGACCGGTCCGCGTGGCGCGCGGCGGAGTCGGTTTATCAGCAGCTGCGTTTTGATCCGGCCTCAACGGGCGACCTCTCGCGCCTGACCCAGACGATCGATACGCTGGAGCGTCGGCGGCAGCACCGAGGGAGCTGAACGGCCGATCGATGATCAGCCGGCGTCGTCCAGGTCCAGAAATCGGTGCCGTTCCTCCGGCCGGAGGCGGCGGCAGGCGGCCGGGCCGAACCATCGGTGACGACGACGGGCGACGGCGTCGTAGGCGAGGTCGCGCAGCGGCGCGGGGACGACGACCAGCAGCACCAGCGCGCGCCAGGGCCAGTGCAGGTAGCGTGCAAGCCGCCAGACCGCCGCCGAGCGCTGGTGGAGCTGCCCGCCCTCGTACAGCAGCACGCTGTCGCCGAGCGGCCGCCTCGTCTGCGCGATCAACCTGCGCGCTGTCGGCCCGGCCAGCGGGGCGAACCGCAGCACCGGCGCCGCCTCGCGCTCCAGCACGAACGACACCGATCGCGCGCACAGGCCGCAGTCGCCGTCGTACAGCAGGATCGGTTCGAGATCGGTCAGCATCGCCCCTCTCGGCAGCTCGCGTCGACGGCCTTGCAGACGATAGGGGCTTGCCGGCCGGTCGGGTCAACCGAAACCGGAACAGCATGGGACCGACACGGCCGCGCACATCCGGCCCGCGCTGGCCGTTTCGCTGCTACAACGCCGCCCATGATCGACGCCTCGACCCTGCCACGTCCGTTGACGGACGACCCCCGCTGTGCACGCCTGCTGGCCTTGCTGGCGCACGACCAGCGCGCACTCTGGGAGGGGGGGGCGACGCTGGTGAGCCACGTCGCGACCACGGCGGCGCTGCGGCAGGCGCTGCACGAGGCCCGCCGCGATGGCGTGCTGCAGCCGGGGCTGGAGGCGGCCCAGCGGCTTCTGGCCAACGAGCAGAACGGTCTGGAGCAGGCCGGCGGCGCGGCGGCGACCCGGGTGAGCCGGCTGCTGCTCGCGGGGCCGGGTGGCAGCAAGCGGTTCTATCGCGATGTCGAGGCGCTGCTGCGGCGTCATCAACCGCGCCTGATGGTCCTGCGGCTGGGGGACGACTTCGCGCCGCTCCTGCTCGACTTGATGGGAGACGCGTCGCGCGCCCGGTCGCTCCTCGTCGCGGGCAAGGTCGCCGCGGCGCGGGTGTTGCTCTCCCTGGTGGATGAGGCCGGGACGAGGCCGGAGGGGCGGAGCGATGACCGGCGGTGAGGCGCTGTTCGACCTGACCGCGCCGGAGCTGCAGGGCTGGTTTGCCTGGTGGTCGCTCGCGGTCGGGCTCTGCGTGGGCAGCTTTCTGAACGTGGTGATCGCACGACTGCCGGAGGGGCGCAGCATCGTCCGGCCCGGCTCGGCCTGCCCCCGGTGCGGGGCGCCGGTGCGCTGGTTCGACAACATCCCCGTCCTCAGCTACCTGTGGCTGCGGGGGCGCTGCCGCTCGTGCGGCGCCGGCATCTCGCTGCGCTACCCGGTGGTGGAGCTGCTGACAGGGCTGCTGACGATGGCGATCGCCCGTCAGTTCGGCCCGGGGCTGTGGTCGCTCGCCTGCCTGGCGCTGGTGGCGCTGCTGGTCGCCGCGACCTGGATCGATCTCGACCACTGGATCATCCCGTACGAGATCACCTGGCCGGGGCTGGCGCTGGGGCTGGCGGCGTCGTTCGTCGCCCCCGCGCATGGTCCGCTCGACAGCGTCATCGGCGGGGCGGCGGGGTTCGGCCTCTTTGCCGTCGTGGGACTGATCGGCCGGTTCCTGTTTCGCAAGGAGGCGCTGGGGCAGGGCGACTGGTGGCTGTTGTCGATGATCGGGGCGTTCCTGGGGTGGCGCGCGCTGCTGCCCGTGGTGATGCTCGCGTCGCTGCAGGGCTCCGTCGTCGGGGTGCTGTTGATCCTCATCGGCCGGGCGCAGCCGGGGCCTGAGAACGAGAGAGCCGCGGCGGAGTCACCCGAGCGGACCGCGTCTGCAGCGGATGATCCCGCTGGAGACGGGGCGGCCGATGAGCCGGACGAGGCCTGGGTGCCACCTCGTCACGCGGTGCCGTTCGGGCCGTTTCTGGCGCTGGGGGCGCTGCAGCAGCTCTTCCTCGGCGATCAGCTGATGGCCTGGTACGAAGGACTGCTCCTCCGGCTGCTGGGGTGAGTGGCTGAATGAGAGCTTCCCAAACCCGTCCAAGGGTGGCAGCATAATGAATGCTGTCTGACCCGCGCACACGGGGCAGGCGACGGTGGAGGCCCACCATGTCGATGGTGATCCGGACGAACTTCAACCATTTGCAGGCACAGCGCATCGCGACGGGCGCTCAGGACCTGCAGCAGGACTCGCTGCGGCGGCTCTCGTCGGGCATGCGCATCACCCGTGCCGCCGACGACGGGGCCGGCCTTGCCATCAGCGAGAAGATGCGGGCCGCCGTCACCGGCTCGAACATGGCGGTCCGCAACGCCAACGAGGGCATCTCGCTTCTCTCCGTCGTGGACGCTTCGCTGGCCAGCCTCGGCAACATCGTCAACCGCGTGCGCGAGCTCGCCGTGGGCGCCGCCAACGGGACGCTCGCCACCCAGGACCACTTCGCCATCGGACGCGAGATGGCCGAACTGATGGTGGGCGCCGACGACGTGGCCACCCGCGCCGAGTACAACACCGTGGGTGTATTGGCTACGGAGCGGACCGTCAGCCTGCATGTCGGGATCAACCCCTCGGAGACGCTCGACATCCTTCTGGAGAGCTTTCGCACCGGCTACATGAAGGATCCCAGCGACGCGCTCTATTACGACTTCGACGGCAACGCCGACAACGACAACATGTACGAGCTGGTCAACGCTGTCGACGATTACTGGAACACGCTGGTCAACGGGCTCAACACCGCGCCCAGTCCGCCGCCGGAGCTCTCGGAGTATCAGGGCAAGGCCGGCAGCGTCATCACCCACGCCGATACGATCCTCAATCGGATCAACTCCTACCGCGCCGTTTACGGGGCGTACGAAAACCGGCTGCAGCACACGATCGCGGCCCAGACAAACGCCTCCGCCAATCTCGCCGCCGCCGGCAGCCGGATCCGCGATGTCGACGTCGCCGCCGAGTCCTCGCGCATGACCCACGCCAACATCCTCAGCCAGGCGACGCTGAGCATCATGGCGCAGGCCAACCAGAGCAGCGAGATGGCGATCTCCCTCCTCAAGCACTGAGCCCGCTCGCGCAGGGCGCGGCGCGCGATCGTTCGTGCTATCCCCGGCTGCCCGCTCACCCGGGCGGCCGGACGCATTTCAAGGGGTGTGGTGTCACGATGCTGGGAACCCTCGGATTGGCGCTGCTGGGCGGCCTCGTTCTGAACGTCATGCCGTGCGTGCTGCCGGTGCTCGCCCTCAAGGCGTTCAAGGTGGTGGATCACGCTCGGCTCGACGCGCGGGAGCGGCACCGTCACGGCATCGCCTACGCGGCGGGGACGATCAGCCTCTTCGTGGCGCTGGCGCTGGTGGTGGTGGCTGTCCGGTCGTCGGGGCGCCTGCTCGGCTGGGGCATGCAGTTCCAGCATCCGCCGTTTGTCGCCACCATGACGGCCATCGTCTTCGTCTTCGCGCTCAACGCGGTCGGGGTGTTCGAGCTGACGTTCGGCATGTCGCGCGGCGGCGGTGACAGCGAGTCTCTGCTCGGCTCGTTCGTCAACGGGCTGTTCGCCGCGATCATGGCGACGCCCTGCTCGGCGCCGTTCCTGGGGACGGCGGCGGCGGTGGCGCTCGGCAAGGAGACGGGCGCCGCCGAGACGCTGCTGATCTTCCTGTTCATCGGGCTGGGGCTGGCGCTGCCGTATCTGGGGCTCACCTTCGTGCCGGGGCTCTCGCGGCTGCTGCCCCGGCCGGGCGCCTGGATGGAGACGGTCAAGCAGGTGATGGGCTTTCTGCTGCTGGGGACGGCGGTGTGGCTGTTGCGAGTCCTGCAGGCGCAGGTGTCGTGGCGCAGCGCCAGCAACTTTCTCGTCTTCCTGCTGGTGCTGGCGTTCGCGCTCTGGCTGGGGGGCAAGCTGGGTGGTCTGACAGCCTCGACGGCGCGACGCTGGACGGTGCGGGCGGGGCA
>Ga0172373_10003106_pt1 | contig 24669 bp, 19 predicted proteins | sample Lak10m_2_FD_114546 | JGI IMG/M metagenome (GOLD analysis project Ga0172373, IMG submission 114546) | Freshwater microbial communities from Kabuno Bay, South-Kivu, Congo - kab_092012_10m | ecosystem: Environmental > Aquatic > Freshwater > Lake | place: Democratic Republic of the Congo...
GGTATAAGCATAGCTATCAGTACAATTAAATAAGTTCCACGAGCTTGTTTGTGGCAATGCAGAAACTGTGGTTGGATCTAACACATTTGCATATTTACAAGCTTGATCTCGATTCAAATCATCACCCCAGTAAAATGCAGTCGAAGTTCCTGCACGAGCAGCATATTCCCATTCGACCTCTGTAGGTAAACGGTAGGTTTGCCCTGTTTTTTTAGATAACCACTCTGCAAATGCTCTCCCATCTTCTCGGCGTACACATACAACTGGATCTTGCGGCGTTTGGTTCATACCTGAGTTAGTTGGGTTTAAATCATCTCGATACCACATATTAAAAACCCCATCACGTGCTTCCCAATTACGACAGCCTTGTACCTGCCAGCCAGTCTCCTTTTGAAATGCTTGAAACTCTGCAAGGGTTGTTTCATATGTAGACATAGCAAATGGCTTTTCGATTCTCACCATGTGTTGAGGCAATTCATACGGTCGCGACTGAGCAGGAACATTTTGTTGTTGTTGCTCTTGCAGATTTTCACCCATCAAAAAACTACCAGATGGAATAACCGTCATTTCTGGACAAAAACTATCCGAACAATCTTTAAACTTTGATTTTTCTGGTGTTGCTTCATTAATATTTGTATGTGTTAAAGCTGCTAATTTAATTTTAGGATTCATATTAGGGGGATTATTTATTTGACGAATCAATAAATTTATAGTCCCTTGCCATTCGCTTAACATCTCTCTTAACATCGCTGGTCTTTCAATACTTACCCCTGTGCCGTCATAATCTGGAGCATAACATATAGCTCTTAAAGTAGTGGACTCTTCAGTAAGCTGGATAAGTTTTGGAATAATTTGCTGTTCCAATAACAAACTTAAGTTATTTGTACTATTAAGCTTTGTTCTTAATTCTAAAGCTGATTTCTCAGCAATCTCTGCATCATTTATCACCTTGAATAAACACTATCACATTGATTTTCTTGCCATACTAAATTTTGACTAAGTGTTTGTAGTGACGAAATTGTTCCATCGACTAGTTTTTGGTTAGAAGCATTGTTAGTAGTATTTTTATCATCGCTATTACATGCCGCAAGTAAAGAAACGAACAATACACTAAAGCCTTTAAGATAATTACTAGATATAGTGGTCATATTAATTCTCTGGAAAAGTATTATGAATTAAAGAAGGAGATTGAGTAATTCTTTGTTAAAAATCATTTTTAAATTAATAGAAAAGTAGCTCAAAATTCAAACACTATTATTTTTTTCCTTTGTTAATTTTTATTAAATAATGTCACTATAAAAATAAATATTTCTAATTAATATTAATAAAAAAGTGGATCAACAGATTTGTTATCCACTTTAGATATATAGAGCTAAAAAATATGTAATTAAGATTTCCAAACAAAATCAGAAAAACTATGTTCAGCTTTTAAACTATTTTCAACAGCTTGAGCTAATTGACGAATAATGCTTTGTGTCTCTATACGTTCAAACCATGCTTGTTCTTGCTGTGGATTGGCTGAAATTTGACACAAGATATGTCCTTCCACATCTTGCTGAGAACATAAAATAGAGAGTGGCAAATGATGGTTATCTATACGAACTTCAATCTTTTGATGTTCATGTCGAATGTGTTGAGCATCAAAACCATATTGTTCTAATTGCTTATACAATAACGCTGCTACATACTCTTGAGTAATGTAACATTCATTCGGTGGATGATCGATCAATCCATGTTTTGGGCAATCTGCTATGAATTGCAACGTTCTCATGGTATTCCCTCTATTTTTATGTTTTTTAACTCTGGATCGCAGAGTAAAGCCTACTGCAGCGGTATGAATTATTATATATACAATTGTCTTTAATTGATTAGCCGATTGTCTTACTTCTTGTTCAAATTTTAGGAATTTCGACCCGATTAGATATGTACAAAGCAAAACTTAATTATTTTTCAATCGAGATGAGAGATTTGAAACTTTATTGTTATAAATCAGCTTGAGATAGCAGCATTTATTGAATTAAATGCTGCTATCCTACACATTATTGGTTCACAACTTGTAAATCCAAACCAGCAGCATTTGCTAGTTCAGTAAAAGTTGGGAAACTAGTCGCAACCGTCTCTGTACCATGAATTGTAATCGCACCAGCGGTTCTTAAACCAGCAATACTGAAACTCATTGCTATGCGATGGTCATGGTGTGATTCAATCTCGCCACCATTAAAGATTGCAGACCAATCACCTGATTTGCCTTTACCTTCGATAATAATACCGTCTTCTGTTGGCGTACAATCGATGCCCATGATTTTCAAACCATCTGCCATCACTTGGATACGATCAGATTCTTTGACACGTAATTCAGCAGCACCAGTTAATACTGTTTGACCTTCCGCACATGCTGCAGCAATGAATAATGCTGGGAACTCATCAATTGCCAAAGGTACTTGATCTTCAGGCATGTGAATACCCTTGAGTGTACGAGAACCTTTGATATGAATATCTGCGATAGGTTCACCACCTGCAATACGCTCATTTTCTACCGTCAAATCAGCACCCATCTGTTTAAGAATTTCAATCACACCAGTACGTGTTGGATTGATTCCAACAGCTTCAAGAATTACATCAGCACCTTCTGTGATTGCGGCACCCACCATAAAGAATGCAGCCGATGAAATATCAGAAGGAACTTGAATATCAGTACCAACTAACTTACCACCACCCACAAGTGAGATTTTATTACCTTCAGTTTTCACATTATAACCAAAAGCACGCAACATACGTTCTGTGTGATCACGCGTTGGCTCTGGTTCTGTTACCGAAGTTTCACCTTCAGCCCATAGACCTGCTAGTAAAATACCTGATTTGACTTGAGCAGAAGCCATTGGTAAGTCGTAATCAATACCCTTTAAAACTTGGCTACCCGTAATGCTAACTGGTGGTGTACCTTTCTCACCTGTGGTTTGAATTTGCGCTCCCATCAAACGCAATGGTTTTGCAATACGCTCCATAGGACGCTTAGACAGCGACGCATCACCAGTCATGACAGAATCAAATTTTTGAGCAGAAAGCATTCCAGACAACAAGCGCATACTTGTGCCTGAGTTACCCATGTATAAAGCACCAGCAGGTGCTTTTAGACCTTGCATTCCAACGCCATGAATCGTCACTTCACCATTCTTTGGACCTTCGATGCTCACTCCCATATCACGAAAAGCTTGGAGAGTTGCTAAAGCATCTTCGCCTTCCAAGAAACCTGTTACATGAGTTGTGCCTTCTGCAATCGCACCAAACATGATAGAGCGATGTGACACAGACTTATCACCTGGTACGGTGAATTTACCTGTAAATGTTTTCTTTCCGGGCAAAATGGTAAATTGCTGTGTCACCTTGTTTTTCTCCATCAAAGGTTTTTTGGCTAACATATGATTAAAGTGTTGGCGTGCAGCTTGCGCATGGCCAAGCAAACCCATCAATGCTTGTGAATCTTCTTGTTCAATCAGTTTCTTCAAAACTGATAACTGCTGTTCAAAACCCTCTACAGCATTCAAGATTGCAGTTTTATTGGCAAAGAAAATGTCATGCCACATCTGAGGATCGCTTGCTGCGATACGTGAGAAATCACGAAAACCACCTGCAGCATAGCGAAAAATATCTAAATTATCTTCACGGTTTGCAAGCTGCTCAACTAAATTAAATGCCATCAAATGTGGTAAGTGGCTTGTATGTGCAAGCACTTCATCATGCTTCTTCACATCCATGCATATAACTTCTGCTTTTGCAGCAGACCATAGTTGAATCAACTTCTCAACAGCCCAATCTGCACTAGTCGGTAGTGGCGTCAAAATCACTTTATGATTGGCAAATAAATCAACTTTACCCGCATGCACACCTGTATGTTCTGCACCTGCAATTGGATGTCCTGGTACAAAACCTATAGGTAAATTTTCACCAAAGACCGCTTTAGCAGCTTCAACCACATTACCTTTAGTACTACCAACATCTGTGATAATGACATTTTCAGTTAGGTAAGGTTTGATCTGTTCAAGTACTTTTTGCGTCGCTCTGACAGGTAAGGCTAAAACAATTAAATCTGCATCTTGAACAGCTTCTTCAGGTGTTGCATAACCGTATTGAATAAGCCCTAGTGTTTTGGCATCTTCTAATGTTTTTTTTGAGCGTGTTGACGCAACAATTTGACCAGCAAGCTGTTCTGCCACAATCACACGAGCAAGACTCGACCCTATCAGCCCAAGCCCAATAAATGCAACTTTCTTAAATAATGGTTGAGACATAAAACATTTTTGCCTATCTGAAAATCTCTCTAACCTCTCTTTAAAAAAAGATCGGAAAGTATCTCCCTTTAAAAAGGGAGACTGGAACGGATTTAAAATAAATAAATTGAACTATAAAACAGCGATAGGATATGAACCCAATACTCGCAATTCTTTTACATTAGGTCGAATTTCATCTAATGCTGCAGCTACATTTTCTTGATCAATATGCCCTTCCAAATCAATGAAGAAAACATAAGCCCATTTCTCAGGAAGCGCTGGACGAGTTTCAATACTAGTCAAACTAATTTTATGTTTGGCAAATGGCGCAAGGATTTCCAATAAAGCACCCGCACGATCATGTGCAGAGATCAGTAAAGACGTTTTATCATTACCACTTTGTGGAATTTTCTCGCGACCAATCACAAGGAAACGAGTCGTATTTTCAGGGTTATCTTCAATGTTGCTATGTAATATCTCTAAGTTATACATACTTGCAGCAATATCTGAAGCAATAGCGGCAGAATGCCACTCATTACGAATACGGCGAGCAGCTTCCGCATTTGAATTAAGCGCTACACGCTCTACACCTGGATAATGCGCATCTAACCATTTGCGACATTGAGCAAGGGTTTGTTGATGTGCATAAATCTGTTTGATGCTGTCTTTACGAGTATTTTCAGATACGAGAAATTGATGATGAATGCGAAGTTCTACTTCACCAATCACATTTAAAGTAGATGATTTAAAGCAATCTAAAGTGTGGTTTACGATACCTTCTGATGAATTCTCAACTGGAACAACACCATAATGCGCACCACCAGCTTCAACTTCACGGAACACTTCATCAATCGTTGGCAATGGGCGCACAACTGCATCTTTACCAAAATGTTTTAGCACAGCTGAATGCGTATATGTACCTTCAGGACCTAAAAATGCAATGCTTTGAGGTGCTTCAAGTGCTAAACAAGCGGACATGATTTCACGAAATAAACGTGCCATCGTCGCATCAGACAATGGACCTTGATTACGTTCCATCACCTTGCGGAGAACTTGAGCCTCACGTTCAGGACGATAAAATAATGGGTTTTCTTCAGCTGCAAATTTCGCTTTTGCTACAGCTTCAGCCAGCGTAGCTCGACGGTTAAGTAATTCTTGGATTTGTTGATCAACACTATCTATATCATTACGAATTTGTTCTAAATTAAGTGACGTCGATGTGTTTTGTCCATCGTTTACCATTGAATGCAGCCTCAGCAAAATCATCTATATAAATGGGTTACAATTCATCTATGAACTGTTATGCGAAGCTAGTATAACAAGACTTTAACGCTTTAAACACGCGAAGATTTAACTCTTTTTGCTTAGGTCAAAGCCCTTGCGTATTTTTATAAATGGTTTTTCGCAAATCATTACAATCCCGACCTTTGTTTTTAAAATTATTCATCAAGCATCAGATTCCGCTTTATTCAATCACAACAGACAAAATTCAATCAAGTTTGATAAAATCTGTAATAAATAAAAATTGATGCTATCCATGACAATGAATATAAAAACACCTTTACTGATTAGCTTAATCGCCACAAGTCTAACAGGATGCATAGGCTGCTATAATCCAACAGGATGTAATAAAGATTCTTCACCCTATTATGTTACAACGACAACAACTCAAATCAGAGGAATAACTGTTCCTAACGCAACCAAACTCAAATACAAATCAAAAAATTCATTTCAAAAAGACCAACAGCAACATCCATTAAATGAAAAAGATTTAACAAGCATTGAACTTCCACCAAATACGGCGATCAATTGGGGAGGAATGCCCTCTTATTTATTTATCCAATTTTTTAATTCAGAAATGAAAGGCTATTCTATTTATCCTGTTAAAGAGCTGAAACCTCAAATAGAAAATTCATTCGTAAAGCTCTGGAAAAGTTGTGATAGTGCATTGGACGTTACTTTGAAAAATCCAAATGATTGGTCATTTAATCCAGAGAATATGGAAGTTACAGGATGTAGCGTGAATATTCAAAAAAGAAGTCAATATAATAATCATTGGCCAAACCAAGATGAAGCAGATAAATTTCTGCTTGATATCAATCGTGCTTTACAAAAGCTCACTAAACAGAAAACTTATCCAGTGATTCAATATTCAACAGAAGAACAATAAAAAAGCCTGCTAAAAGCAGGCTTAGGATATTAAAGTCGGCTTATGATTTACCAATCAATCCACGAGCTACGATTTCTTTCATAATCTCGTTGGTACCACCATAAATACGCTGAATACGAGCATCAACAAAGAAACGTGAGATTGGATATTCAGTCATATAACCATAACCACCAAATAACTGAAGTAAGTTATCAGATACCTTCATTTGCATATCTGTACTGAAACTCTTCAGTGCAGCAGCCGTTTCAACATCTAACTTACCTTCCATATAAAGCTCTACGTTCTGATTGTAGAAAGCTGCTGTTGCCAACTCATCAATCTTCGCTTGAGCCAATACAAAACGCGTATTTTGGAACTGCGAAATTGCCTGACCAAATGCTTGACGCTCTTTTACATAAGCAGTAGCTAAATCAATTGCACCACGAATTGCACCTAAAGCTGTAGATGCAATTGCTGTACGTTCACGAGGCAATTCTTGCATCAAATAAGCAAAACCAGAACCAGCATTACCAAGCAATTGATCTTTAGGTACTTTGACATTATCAAAGAACAATTCAGATGTATCTTGCGAGTGCAAGCCAATTTTATCGAGGTTAGTACCTTTCTTGAAACCTTCGAGATGAGTATCGACCAGTAGTAACGACACACCCTTAGCACGTGCTTGTGGATCAGTTTTTACTGCAAGAACAACAACATCCGCATGTTGACCATTTGAAATAAATGTTTTTGATCCATTTAGAATGTAGTGATCACCTTGTAGGATTGCATTAGTACGCATAGCCTGCAAATCAGAACCCGCACCTGGCTCGGTCATACCTATTGCACCAACTGCCTCACCTGATACCATTTTTGGTAACCAATATTGTTTTTGCTCTTCTGTACCAATATGTTGAATATAAGGAGCAGCAATTTCAGAGTGACATGAAATTGCTGTCGATAAAGCACAATATCCCGCACGAGCAGACTCTTCAACCAACATCAATGAATAATGTGTTGGCACACCATAGCCACCGTACTCTTCAGGTACATCTACACATAAAAAACCATTTTCACCCAGTAAATTCCAAACTGAGCGCGGCATAATGCCTTCACGTTCCCATTGATCGTAATGTGGAGCAACATGCTCACTCATAAAACGTTTGAAATTATCACGGAAGAGTTCCAAATCTGCATCGTAAGCTAACATCGCTATTTCCTTTCGCTTTCTTTGTTCTTAAAAGTTTGTTTCGCAGTCATGCTAATGATTTTTCAAGTTGATGTCATGGTCCGTTTGCATCAATTCGCTAGACTGATTCGGTCAATAATTTCGCTTGTAATGTTTAATATTTCGCCAAAACAAATTAAACCGAATTTATCTCAGCGTTTATTACTCAACACAGCCAACTTTATGTCATATTATTTTCTAGTTTTCGATCACATCAGAATTATCATGAATACCAAACGAAATATTTATAAAACCGCAGAACATCCGTTTGCTCAATATGTTCGTATTTTAGGTAAAGGTAAAACAGGATCGCGCTCTTTAAGCTATGAAGAAGCATATCAAGCATTTAGCATGATTTTGAAAGATGAAGTGCTAGATGTTCAACTAGGCGCATTTTTAATGCTTTTGCGTGTCAAAGAGGAATCTGTTGATGAACTTGCAGGTTTTGTTCAAGCAACACGAGATCAACTCAACTTTGAATCTTTAGATGTTGATCTAGATTGGTCTTCATATGCTGGAAAACGTAAGCATTATCCATGGTTCATTCTTGCAGCTTTAACATTAGCTCATCATGGTTATAAAATTGTAATGCATGGAGCATCAGGTCACACAATTAACCGTGTTTATACTGAACAGGTATTAGAATATTTAGGCTACCCAATTTGCCATAATCAACAAGAGGTAAAACAGCAACTTGAACAACATCATTTTGCTTACTTACCACTTGAAGCAATATCACCTATTTTAAGTGATCTAATATCACTCAGAAATGTAATGGGTCTTCGCTCACCAATTCATACACTGGCACGTTTAATTAATCCATTTAATGCAAAGGCAACTTTACAGGCAATTTTCCATCCTGCTTACAGATCATCACATCAACAAACAGCTTTTCGATTAGGTTATAAAAATAGTGCTGTGATAAAAGGTGAAGGTGGTGAATTTGAGCGTAATCCTGATGCCAAGACTTTAATTTGTGGGATTAAAAACGGTGAATTGTACGAGCATGAACTACCTAAACTGACACCAGATCGTAGTCCTATTGAAGAAGAACTTGATTTAGCAGTGTTTAAAGCAGTTTGGTTGGGTGAGCAAACACATGAATATGGTGAAATGGCTGTGATTGAAACAATGGGAATTGCTTTATATACGATGGGTACTGTAAATAGTTATGTTGAAGCTATGGCTAAAGCGAAAGAACTTTGGGAATCTCGGTTGAGTTAAATGAGACTTATTATAAAATAAAATAGAAGAACCATCATATGTTTAGATGGTTCTTCTGAAATAATTTAAGTCTTTTCAAAACTCTATTACTAATATTTCTCCTGCTTTTTACTATAATATACAATTCAAATTTTAATAAATCATACATCCCGTTCTTTTTGCTCTATATATCTTTCAGGATATGGATCACTTTCAATAATTTTTCTATATTCATATATAGATTCTAGTAACAAATGATCTTTTTCACTTAAATAACGACTTGGCAATAAAAAAACCTCTTGCGGGTCTTTAAATCCATACAAACCAAAAATCTGTTCTGACTTTTCTGAAAAATGTTTTAATGAATTTGAAGCATTTTTAATAATAAAAAATAAAACAAAATAAAATAAAATAGAAGTTACAGACCAAATCAATATATTTTCTAAAGAAAAATCAAACCCCCAAAAAACTAAAAAAAATGAACATATAATAGAGGTTAAAAATAAAAACCTTCCACCTTTCATTGCTGACGTATTATACGTTTTAATAGACGCCCCCATGCCAACCTGCATATGTAGTAGACCTGTTTTAGGGCTTAATACTGAATAAAGTTCATATAAGTTGTTTTCTAACCGCCTTACAATGCAAATAACATACTCATTCTGTTCAAATAACGCACGATGAAATTGACCTACACAAACTTTACCATCGATTTCCATAACAACTGATTTGACATGTAAACGACTATGCGAAGCGAGAAATACCCTCTGTGCGGACAATGAAACACTTTCTGCTACACCGCTTAGAATTGCTGAAGCTGCAATTTGAGTATCACCAGACTTTCCAAATGCACTTAAAGCGTCATCATAAATCTCTAATCTTTGAATGTAGCCTTCGATTTTTAATAAATCATACATTGCGTTCTTTTCGCTCTATATAACTTTCTGGATATGGGTCTTCTTCTATAACTTTTCGATATTCATAAACAGATTCCAGCATTAAATGATCTTTCTCACTCAGATAACGACTTGGCAACAAAAAGACTTCTTTAGGTTCTTTAAACCCATATAATCCAAAAATCTGTTCAGATTTTTCTGAAAAATGTTTTAATGAGTTGGATGCATTTTTAATAATAAAAAATAAAATAAAATAAAATAAAATAAAATAGCCACTCCTAAAAAAATTAATATATCAACCTGATTAAAACCTCTTGCCCAAAAATAAATTAAAGATCCTAAAAAAATTGTTATTGCGTACCAAACATTTCTACCTTTAGCTATAGAAGTTTGATGAGCTTTAACAGAAGCTCCCATCCCAACCTGCATATGAAGTAAGCCTGTTTTAGGGCTCAATACTGAATAAAGTTCATACAAATTTTTTTCAAGACGTCTTACGACACAAATGACATATTCATTATGTTCAAATAACGCACGATGGAATTGACCTTCGCAAACTTTACCATCGATTTCCATAACAACTGATTTGACATGTAAACGACTACGTGAAGCGAGAAATACAGTTTGTGCAGACAATGAAACACTTTCTGTAACACCACTCAAAATTGCTGAAGATGCAATCTGAGTATTACTAGACTTTCCAAATGTACTTAAAGAGTCATCATAAATTTCTAGTCTTTGAATGCGGCCTTCAAATTTAATTAAATCATACATTCCGTTCTATTTGCTCTATATAGCTTTCTGGATATGGGTCTTCTTCTATAACTTTTCGATATTCATAAACAGATTCTAGTAACAAATGATCTTTTTCACTCAGGTAGCGACTTGGCAATAAAAAAACATCTTGAGGGTCTTTAAATCCATACAAACCAAAAATCTGTTCTGACTTTTCTGATAAATGTTTTAATGAATTTGAAGATTTTTTAATGATGAAGAATAAAATAAAATAAAATAAAATAAACACAAAGGCTAAAATTAATAATGTATTTAAATTTATTCCACGCGCTAATAAAACAATAAAACTTGTTATGATTATTGTTATAGAATACCAAACTAGCCCACCTTTCATAACTGATAAATTATGAGGTTTAGGTGAGGCTCCCATCCCAACTTGCATATGAAGCAAACCTGTTTTAGGACTCAATACCGAATAAAGCTCATATAAGTTGTTTTCTAGCCGTCTTACAATGCAAATAACATACTCATTCTGTTCTAATAAACCACGATGAAATTGACTTACACAAACTTTACCACCTATTTCCAAAACAACTGACTTGACATGTAAACGACTATGCGAAGCGAGAAATACAGTCTGTGCGGACAATGAAACGCTTTCTGCTAAACCACTTAGAATTGCTGAAGCCGCAATTTGAGTATCGCCTGACTTTCCAAATGCACTTAAAGAGTCATCATAAATCTCTAATCTTTGAATGCGACCTTCAAATTTCAACATCTCATACATTTTAAACACTCACTATCGCTTTCATAAACTCTTCATACTCTTCATCTGCATTTTTAAATTTCTCTTCACTCCTTGATGCAGCTTTCAATATAGATTCTTTTTTAGGATCAGATGCTAGTTTGAAGGCTGTTTTTTGGCACCAATCCTGCATTGCATCATCTAACACCCACGCCCTAAGTGCACTCTCTAAAGCCATTAATCCTAATGTTAATGCATTTAAACCTAAAATAACTCGAACACCCATTAAATATGCAACAATAGCATTTGTTGAAAATTTTCTTAACGCTTCTTTAATGAAAGCATTTTTTGTGTAGTTAATGACAGCACTCGCTAATACACCAGCTTGACCAATTGTAAAAGCAACATTAACAGCTAATCTAAATATTAATACTGTAGCCAAAATATCAGAAGATGTATCTTTAAGATTTTTATAATCAACATACAAACCAGCCACTCCACCCAATGTTCCAAGACTTCCAGCAGTTAATCTAAATGCTGCTGCTGAAGCTGCTGCACCTGCTACAGTTTTACGGCTCCAATTTTCGCCTAGCATATCAAATGCAACAGCTGATACAGTGAAAAGAGAACCCACTAATTGTACGGATAACTCTGGTTTATCTTTAATATCGGACTTCCACGCTTCATATTGGAAATAAAAATTCAGTAATTCAAAAATACCTACGATGGCAAGTATTCGGTTTTTCGTAATATCAGGTTGACCTTTAACTGCTAATGATACAGAGTTTTTAATTTCCACTGCTCTGGTATTTCGGTAAGTATACCTCGTACCTGCTTGCGGTAAAGAAGCAATTGCAGCAGCTCTGAATTCCAGGTTATACATCAGCCGTGCCAATGGTACTTGCTGAGCTAGACTCCCAGATCTTAAATAAAGCAATTGAGCCGTATGCCGTTGTGCACCTTGAGTCGCCATAACCGTAATTTGACTAATATGTAAGGTTTTTAAGCGGATATCACCAAACTCTTTTAGAGCTGTATTCAGCATCAAAGATATCCAGTAGAGCAGTTTTTCTGGCGTCTTAAAATTTTGTGCCGTAATAAACTTTTTCCCCTCAATACTGCCTAGCCAACTATCAAATGCAGTATCGGCTTCTTTAAATATAGTGAAACCTTGTTTACTATAATCGAGTAAGCTTTTTGCTGACATTGTACTTTCAAAAATCTTGGTGTATTCATCCATCAAGATTTTATTGTTAAAACAATATGCTCTCAGGAATAAATTTTTATTTGAAACCTTTTTTTCACATATCCATTTATTCAGTAAGTCTTTACCCTTCTGTAATAAATTCATGCCATACATTAAGTCCATAATGACTGCATGGAAAATAAAACCATTACTTTCTTTCAGTGTTTTCCCCTGTTTCAACTCCTCACTTTGGTCAAAATAGAATAGACCTTTTAAAAGATTAGAAGAAACCAACCAGTTATAATGATCATCTACATACCGAGCTGCAGCAGCATAACTCTCTTCTGATTTTTTATCGACGTCCTTGCGGAACTTATCCAAGCCATTCATATCTAACTCTGCTTGGTATTTTTTCCATGCATTATTACCATCTACAGTTGCTTTTTTAACAGCCTCCACTCTCTCCTTTTCAAGTTCAGCTGCAGCTTTTGCAGGCGCATTTTTTTCAAAATCCTTTAGATTCTCAAGTCCTTTTTTATCACCCATACGTTCAGCTGTTTGAATCGCCGCTTGCAGATAAGGATCTGTAATTTTCTTCCTTTGTTCTTCATTTGAATCAATAATTTTGAACTTTGCTTGAATGGAATTTGCAACTAAGTTTTGCTTCATATTATCAATCAAAGTCATAGTTTGAAGCTTATGTTCGTTGCTGAAGCCGTCTTTATTTTCTTTTAAGAAACTATCAATTCCTTTAAAGCTTAATATATTACGCTCTTCATTTAATTTAGAAGTAATTCCAATCGGATCATAGAGTGCAACACCAATATGCTCTTTCGGTTTCTCACTAAATTTTTTGTTTATTGCTCCCCAACGAGCAGAACCATATGATTCCAAAGGTAATGCAACAGCACTTAACTGGGCACTAGAAAGACAATGTTGCTGGACAGCTCCTTTTGTTACATCAATTTTTTGCCAGTAGCCTGAAGTCGCATACTGATCAGCATTTTTTTCAAATTGTTCTCTCATTTTTTTTGTGAGTGGAGCGTGAGCATGAAGTAAATAGACCGTCTGGGCATCATCATTATTTACAGAAGGGATGGTAATTAAAGAAGCGTTAGCACTATGCCCAGCTTTATTACATGCAAAATCTTGAGCAACAATTGGAGCTTTGCTCCCTATAGCAAACTCCTGATGAAATCCCTTTTTATTGGTAATATACGCAACCCACTCTTTTTTCCCTGATTTTCTTTTTATGAGTAAGTAAATATATCCTGAATCAATCATTCGAACCGTATATTTATATTCCTTAAGTGGAACATTAGTAACATTGGCCCCTAATTGTGCCGGTAAGGATTTTACTCCTAAACGAGCTACAGAATATTTAAGAGGTAATATATTTATACCTGTAGGGCGACAAAAGTTAGTACATTCCTTTTTAGACACCTGAGTGACTGGTATTTTATTATTCTGAGTCGTCGATGCAGCAGCCTGCTGACTAATTTTGCTTGGGTTTGGACTAACACCTAACTTTTGAACTACTTTCTGCTCTTGTTGTGCTGGCGTCCCAAATTTTTTCATTTGTTTCGCAAAAGTCGGTTTATCATTAGCCATGGTAGCTCTCTTTACATTCTCTTATAATTTGTGAATATTGATTTTCTTCTAAATAGTCCATTGCTTTGATAAATGAGTTGGCCTCACTTCTATCAACCCAATAATGATCAAGTATGTCTGAAATCAAACGACTTTTTATAAAGTTTCTATGCAAAATAACGGAATACATTCCATAAGCAATGAGATCCGTTACATGTAAAATTCCATAATGTGTAATTGCTTGATGAAGTGAATCTAATATCTCATCCTGACGAATCAACAACTTCTCGTCATATATAAGTGATTGTTTAATTACCGTATTCGATAACTCAATTAAATCTAGTTTTGCTGACTCAGCATTTGTAAAATTAAGAGAAAAAAGCGACCTTTTTTCCCGAATTTTCACCTCATACAAACCGTTAAAGAAAACAAAATGCCAATTCTCTAAAAATGATTCAATTCGCTCGCTTTTCTTATCAATTATTGCGGGCAAGTAAACCAACACTCGTGGGTCATACCAACGAAAAATAAATTTATTCTTTGTATCTTTTGCAATAATAAGATTTTTAAAAGTTTGAACTGCAATTTTTAGATCTTCAATTTTGCTAAATCCATGAATAAAGTAGCCATCCTCATTTTGATCCAAATTCATTAATAATGTATGAGTAATAAACTCTAATGAATTTACTAGATCTTCTTTCACTTTTATTTTTATAAAGAAAAGAGCTGGACGGCTATTTTTTTTAGCACCAGCTGCAATCTCTATTGGTTCCAATTCATAATCTTTTAACTTTTCTATAAACTCATCAAAGAATCCACTCAATAAAGTCTCATCACATAAAAAACTAATATGGCCATTTTGTTCAAATAAGTTTGATATTAAATCATTTAACTTTTTAGAATTTAATTCATCTTTAGAAAATAATAGCTTCATCTTAGTCTAATATCACTTTTGCTGATCCATTTTTTGCTGCATCAGCCTGCTTCGCAGAACAATCTGGTAAATTAATTGCAGGTATATCTACTGTTGCCCCCCCCATAAACAAATGTTGCCCTGCCTTAACTTCAAACTTGCCTCCAGTAACAGGAAAAATACCGGAGCTGTTAATTTTAATTTGTGAACCGCCCGCCGTAATCACAATCTCGCTGGGGCTAGTGATCTCAATTCGATCTTCAGTAGAGATAATCTTGATACCTTGCTTAGCAAGTAAATCCATACCATCGCCTTGAGCATGCATGTCAAACTTACCTTTAGCAGCTACTTGTTTGATTCCATTCTGAGCCGCGAATAAACTAACCTTGCCACTCACATGTGCAACCAAATTTCTCTGCGTACTCAAATTGATACTATCACCCGCAAACTGATTAATCTGTCCATCAGCAGATAAATGAATATCATCACTGCTACTCAAACCAATTCCTGCAGGCGAGCTCAGTAGCAATAAAGCTTTATTAAATTTGGCAATTTTTTCTTCAATCTGACTAGCAAACGCTTTCAATTGTTCAACTGATTCTATTTCATCGGTTTGTTGATTCTTTGCGACTTCACTTAAAGCTTTTGCATTACTTTGATTAACTTCAAATTGTTGTTTAGCTGATTGAGCATCAAGGTGTTCACCTTCTGCTTGGTCTTGAGAATGAGTTGTGATGAGCAGACCCTCGCCAGCTCTAAGCGCACCCCATTGATCAGTACGTAATTCAAAACCTTCACCACGCTCTTCACTTTCTGCCTGATTTTTCGGATGACTCAACTTACCTAGGTTAAGTTGACTTATGCCGTGACTACTTTGTAACTGAGCACTGATCTGTCCTGTAGTATCATCAAAACGTAGTTGGTTAAAACCTTCACCTTGATATTCTTTGGATTTAATCCCTGATAATTTCTTGGTATCAGGTAACTGACCTGCATTATCAAATTTTGTTGGATAGCGTTGTGCTTCGTGGATTCTTCCCACTACAAAAGGGCGATCAATATTGCCATCAAAAAAATCAATAACTACGATTTCATCAATACGTGGTAAGAACCGAGCTCCATAACCTTCACCAGCCCAAGGGGTTAGTACATCTACCCATGCTGAATCGGTGTCATTATGATTGGCACCAGCACCACCATCATGATTATGGTCTTCTTGTCTAGTAAATAGAAAACGAACTTTTATACGTCCCCATTCATCAACATGGATTTCATCTCCACTCGGCCCTACTACTTGAGCACGTTGTGGTGATACTGCTGGGCGATGTTGTAGTGGATGATATTCGGGCACAGTTTTAATACTTCGTCGTTGTAAAGACAGTGTATTTCCTTGCCGCTCTTCTGTATTTATCTTAGTAATAGAGCTTTTCCAACGACTTTGTTCAAGTAATTGCTCGATTTGTTGATTTAGTTCTTTGGGTAAATTGTTTTGGTTATAAAAGTTTTTACCTGTAATTAGAAATTCTTTGTCTGAACTGATATGTTGGTCGATTTCAGGGTGATCAACTAATGCAAACCAGTATCCAATTTGTGTATCGCGTACAGTCGTCTTTGCCGTAAAGTATTTAGATTTTAGGTTATGGTACTGTCCTAAGTTTTGGTTGAATTTCTCTATTTGTGAATTACCTGAGGTTGTAGCTCCATCTTCACCATTCAAATCTTGAATCCATGCAGGACTGAAATGCCATGCATCTTCTAATTGTAGGCTGGCATTATTATATTGATTACTGTGTTGATGTGTACTTTGAACACTACCTGCACCTTGTTCTTGTTCAAGAGCATCGGCTTGCCAGCGTTGAATATGTACCGCTGTCGGTTGTAGAGAACGTTCAGCGATAAGGCTGGTCATGCTATCGTATTGTTCTGTTGCACTACTACGATGGTAACGAATTGACCCTCTATCTAAGGCTTGGTAATGACTATTATCATCAATTAATCGTAACTTTTGGGCTTGGATTGGGCTCAAGTTATTTGTAACAATAAGTTCTACTTCATCAACAAGCCAATTGATACCTTCACTACGTAACAACCGAGTTAGAAAGTCATAATCCGTTTCATTGTGTTGCATAACAAACGGACGGACATCATATTCTTGATTTAACCCATTGAGATCAAGCACTAGTGTTGATGCAAACAAAGGACTTTTTTGTTGCCATTCTTTAAATAAGATTTCCACTACATCAATCGCAGTTTTATTCATAAATACACGGCTATTGCGGCGTTTTTTCCACAATGCAGTTGGGTCTTCTAGGGTGAGTTTATAGAGTGTGAGACTTCCATCAGATTGCCCTTGAAGTGCTTGGGTAATTATCCCTGTAGTACGAAATAATTTTCCTGCATCAGTCACCTGATCAATCGCAACAAGACAACCAATAAATTGTTTTAATGGAATCATTACATTAGTTGACAAGCATAGTAGCTCAGCGATTAGCCCATCATTGATTCGATGTTCACCATCAATGCGTTGTAAAAAGACTTGGGAATTTAAATATTGATTAGAAAATTGAATATGTAAGGCACGTTTTTGTGAAGTTATACCTAGGCTTTCTAAGACATGAAATATATGATCTAACATCTCTTGTTATTAAAAATCACTCAAATTTCGGCGATCATAAACAAAACAGAACGGTTTGTCTAATTTGTATAGCTATCGTTATTCTTTGTTGAAATATAGTTTCTAATAAGTCTTTTGGTATCTATAACCACAATTTAGCAGACTAAATTCTGATAATTGAATTTTAAACTAGTAATAACAATAAAAAAGCCCTAGCAATCTAGGGCATTTTTAATTCAATTTTTCTTAAACGAAACGAATCGGTTTAAATTCAGGCTCATTCTTAGGATGATCATCATCACATTCCTCACCTTCTTCTTTTGTACCACGATCGATATAACCGCTACGCTGTTCTTCAGGTAAATTTTCCATTTCCCAAGCGTATACAGCTTGCATACAAATCTCGCGCTGCTCTTTAGTCAATGCAATACCATTTGGCCATTTACCAATTTCAACAGCTGTTTTAAGACGCTCAACGATTTCAGGATTTAAAATAGCGAGCATTTGTTCAATATTCATGATTCATCCTGTTGAAAAGATTCAAAATCTTGATTCCAACCCAGTTTAGTACGGCAAGCCATATAAAAATCATAACCAGGTGGATGTAATAAGCTTAGTTTAAACGGATGTTTACGAATATGCACTGTGTCGCCAACATTTAATGCCACACTGTGTTGTCCATCTGCACTCACCATTGGTAATACGCGATTTTCTCGTATCGTAATTTTAACTTCACTGTGCCCACCAACGACGATTGGTCTTGATGAAAGCGTATGTGGGTGCATCGGAACTAAAGCGATCGCATCCATGCTTGGATGTAAAATAGGTCCACCACCAGATAAAGCATATGCTGTTGATCCTGTTGGCGTTGAAACAATTAAACCATCACTATGCTGACGATAAACATACTGGCCATCGATGCTCAGCTCAAAATCAATCATATGAACTGATTTTCCTGAGTGTAAAACTACATCATTTAATGCAATTGCATCATAAATCGTTTCATTGTTAGTTCTCACTTCCATTTCTAATAAGAAACGGCGATCTAACTGAAAATGTCCTTGCAAAACTTGATCAAGTTTAAAAATTGCTTCAGCAGGTTTGATATCGGTTAAAAATCCTAATCGACCTCGGTTAATCCCAATCACTGGTGTGTTGTAACGAACTAAAGCACGTGCTGCATGGAGTAAAGAACCATCCCCTCCTACAACAATCACAAGATCTACAACTTCACCAAGTAAATTTCGGCTAACTGTTTGTCCATGACTATACGGAACGAGTTGTGCAGTTTCTTGGTCGAATACAGGGTTTAAACCTAAAGTGATCAAATGATCATGGATTAAACATAACGTTTCTACAACAGAATACTTGTCTGGTCGCCCAATTAGACCAATATTTCGAAAGGATTTATGTGAAATTTGCACGAATAATTCAGCTCCGTCGCGATTCCTGCCTATCATATCATTAACAGTGCAAATTTCGTTGATGATTGATTAAAAAGTATAAAAATGTATATTCGTTGTTTTTTTATACGAATAATGTCAACACTTTCTTAAAGTTTTTATTTCATGTTGCTATTTATTGACAGTTTTATGATTGCAAATTGCTTATAAGCTATCGCATCATTACCCTCATTGTTTTGGTTTTATCGCAAATCTATGAAGTGTGAACGTGGTATCGGTTTTCTAGCACTAATTTTTTCAATTTTAGTGATCGGTGTATTTATTGCTTTTAGTATCTATTTGATCCGTTTAGATAATATTATCCGCAATAAGTTTGAGGGGCAGCGTTGGGATATTCCTGCCAAAGTATTTGCTCGTCCTTTAGAAATCTATGCGAACGCGCCGATTACTCAAGAGAATTTTACTCAAGAGTTAAAACTCTTGGGCTATAAAAACACTTCTAATTACGATAAATCTGGAAGCTATGTTATTCAAGGTAATCAAATGTATGTCCACACTCGTGGTTTTGATTACGGTGATACAACTGAACCAGAGCAAGTGCTTGAAGTTGCATTTATCGACGGTCAAGTGAGTGAAATTAGATCAACTAAACCATCAAATACGGGTGTTGCTCGTTTAGAGCCTTTATTGATTGGTGGTATTTACCCTCAACATAATGAAGATCGCGTACTCATAAAATTAAATAAAGTACCAAAACCGTTGATTGAAGCACTCATTTCAACAGAGGATCGAAATTTTTATCAACATCATGGTGTCTCGATTCGTGGTACAGCTCGTGCTTTAGTGAGTAACGCAACTGGCGGAAAACGACAAGGTGGTTCAACACTAACACAACAATTGGTCAAGAACTTCTACCTTTCTCCTGAAAAAACGCTCAAAAGAAAAGTAAATGAAGCGTTAATGGCTTTATTGATTGAACTTCATTACAGCAAAGATGAAATTCTTGAAGCTTATTTAAATGAAGTGAATCTTGGACAAAATGGTAACTACTCAATTAATGGTTACGGTTTAGCTTCACAATTTTATTTTGGTTTACCATTACGTGAACTTAATATTTCTCAGCAAGCATTCCTAGTAGGCTTGGTTCAAGGTCCATCATTATACAATCCTTGGCGCAATCCAGAATCAGCTAAAAAACGTCGTGACATCGTATTGAATAACATGTTGGTCATGGGCTATTTAACAGAAGCTGAATATCAAGATGAAATTGCACGTCCTTTAAACGTTGTCAGTAAACCAACTTTAGGACCTGCTAAATTCCCAGATTTTCTTGATATTGTTCGTCGCCAACTACGCACAGAATATCAAGAAAGTGATATTACCAATCAAGGCTTAAAAATCTTTACGACACTTGATCCAATAGCTCAAACTCAAGTTCAAAGTGCTTTTAAAAGCTCTGTAGAACGCTTAGCAGGTAGCAACCCTTCTCGTTTAAAGAACCTTCAAGGTGCTGTTCTTGTTGCCCATCCTGAAAATGGTGAGTTAATCGCAGCTGTTGGTTCTACTCAAGATTTTACTGGATTTAACCGCGCACTTGATGCTAAACGTCAGGTTGGTTCATTACTCAAACCAATTATCTATTTGAATGCAATAGAATCTGGTCGCTACACATGGGCTACCCCTATTGAAGATACTGCGGTCAATATCCCTATTGATGGAGATAAAAGTTGGACGCCTAAAAACTATAGTGGTGGCGAACATGGCGTAGTACCAATGCAACAGGCATTAGCAAATTCATACAACTTATCTACAGTACGTCTTGCCAATGAGTTTGGCTTATCAACCTTTAGTAATAAATTAAAGCAATTTGGAGTAACTTCAGATATTCCAGCTTATCCTTCAATCTATCTAGGTGCAGTCAATATGTCACCGATGGAGGTTTTAAGTATTTATGGAAACTTCGCTACTGGTGGTTTCAAATATCCACCTCGCTCAATACGCACTGTTGTTGATGCTAAAGGTCGTTTATTAGAACGATATGGTCTAAACGTACAACAAACGATTGACCCCGCTGCGGCATATATTTTGAATTATGGTTTACAACAAGTAATGCGTTCAGGTACAGGTCGTTCAGCATATAGCAGTTTACCTGAGTCTCTAAATTTAGCTGGCAAGTCAGGCACAACAAATGATACGCGTGACTCTTGGTTCGCAGGATATTCTGGTAATCATGTTGCGGTAGTTTGGTTAGGTTTAGACGACAACAAAATAACAGGTTTAACAGGTTCATCAGGCGCTTTACCTGTTTGGACGAATGTCATGAAGCAACTTCGCCAAGAACCCGTGAATTTACGTCAAACAGATAATGTTCAATGGCAATGGATTGATAGTGCTAGCGGTGATTTATCTGCTCAAGGTTGTGATGGTGCAATGTATATTCCTTTGCTTCGCCAAACAGTTCCCCGTCGAGCTACTACTTGTGGTTTATCGCACTATGAAGTTGAACCGACTTACAACCCATCGACTGAAGACAATCAAGGCAATGAAAGCGATGGTATTAGTAACTACATTCGAGAAAGTGAAACAGAAATGGACAATGATTTATCAAATCACTCCTCTACAAGAATTATTTCTAGCGGTAGCTACAACGGCGAGAATTAAACTCAAAGGAATGATTTGAAATGATGAAAAAAGTAACAGTTCTTACTGCTATGTTAGTTATGGGTGGCTGTACCCTAACACCTGAAAAGAGCACTTCAAAACCGATGAATCAGCCATCAACCACCACAACTCAAAAGAAGAAGGTTACACCACCTTCTTCGGGTGTAAAAATTACACCTTATGAGCAAAAAGAAATAAAACGTAAAAATGTGGAGGTTGTTGTACCACAACAAAAAGTACAACAGAAATTTAATGACGGGAGTCAGTTACCTGCATTTAGAACATTAATGCAGAAGACTCAAGCGGCATATAAACAGAAGCAACTCGCTGAAGCTGAACGATATGCTTTGCAGGCTCAGCGTATTGCACCTCAAGCGTCTGAAACTTACCTTTATCTAGCCTTAATTGCAGATCAACGCAAACAGTATGCAAATGCTGAAGCTTTAGCACGTCGTGGGTTAAGTTATGCACAAAGCAACTCAATGAAAAAACAACTCTGGATGATCGTACTTAAAGCCAGCGAAGCACGAAATCATCCTGTCAAAGCTCAAGAAGCACGTCGAGCAATTCAAGCTCTTTAATTGGTTAAATTGAACTGAATTGTCGTATTCCAGCAAGCCCATAAGCATTGTGTTTTTGGGCTTGTTCTAAATCTGCTGGCGCAACGCCTCCTAGAGCAAAAACTGGAATATCACTATTTTGAGCTAATGCTGCAAATCCATCCCAACCAAGTACTTTGCTATTTGGATGAGTTGCTGTTGGATTTACAGGGCTTAAAAAAATCGCATCACACCCAATCTGATGCGCATGTTGTAATGAAACAGCATCATGGCAAGCAGCGATATAACGTTTAGCTACAACCAAATCACCCTTTTTCAGTTGCATTAACTGAGATTGTTTGAGGTGGACTGTTTTAATTTTTTCTTGCAACACTGTATTAAATTGTTGCCAAACATCCACATTAACAATCAATTTCAATAATTGCTGTTCAGACAATTTAATTAATTGCTGTTGAAGTTTTTCAATGTCTTTACTTTCTATACGTAAATACATTTGTGAATTAGTTTCTGGTAATTCATCAACTTGATCACTAATTTTGATCAAGTGAGACCAGATCAATCGCTCTATAATCGTTGAATTTGCTTTTGGAAAGTTTAAGTTCGCGAGTTGATCTCTACTAAACCAAGACCATGGTTGATGGATTAAATTTAAAAGTTCGCTAGGAACATTCGCATGGAATAGATGTAAAGTAACAATAATATCTTCATATTCATGTCGAATAACATCGAACTGATACCACTCCTTTAATCCGATTCCTACCTCCTCATAGACCTCTCTGCGGCAAGCTTGCTCAGGTGTTTCACCTTCCTCAATTTTCCCACCAGGAAATTCATGCTTATTACCTTGATGTTGGTTTGCTTGTCGCCATCCAACTAGCACTTTAGATTTATGTAATAGAATTGCGATTGCAACATCAACAGTAGCTTTTGCCATAACCATCTAAAATCCTTGATATTTTAAAATTCATTCTAATGAGTTTGTAACCCAATTCACATGTCAAAGAATAAATAATTTGATCATTTTGTAAAATAATGAAATTTGCATTGACAGGCCTATTCGATAATGATTATCATTTAAAACATTAAAAAACACACCACGGAGCATAACAAATGAACGCACCTTTTAATCTTTTTACCCGCAGTACAGATTCAGCTCAATCGTTGCCAATATTACATTCAAACAACTTGTTTGCCTTAGGACGTGAAATTCGTATCATGCATGCAGGTGAAGAGTATCGCCTACGCCTTACTCGTAACAATCGATTAATTTTAACTAAATAAGATTAATAGAAGAATAAACGTATAAGAACAATAAACGTGGGAATAGCAGTATGTCAGCGCGTACTGCTCTTTTTGTTCGTTAAATAGTTTTAGGCAATTGTATTTGTACCTTTAATCCACCAATTGATGATTGTGCAAAAGTGATCCTACCACGATGAAGTTCTATTATTTTTTTACAAATTGATAACCCTAAACCTGAACCTTGTGTTTTCGTTCCCAACACCCTGAAGAATCGCTCACCTAAACGTTCTAACACTTCTGTATCGAGTCCAGCACCTTGATTTTCGATTGTTAAATTAATGTAATCTGAATCATCATCAAGTTTTATATGAATTGAATAATGTGCTTCTGAATATCGAATTGCATTATCTAAAATATTTCGCAGGCAGGTATAAATTAATTGTTCATTAGCAAAAATATCTAACTTCTTATCAATTAAGATATTTTGATAAACAATTTCCAAATTTTTTGTTTCGATCGCAGTTGAAAAGTCAGATAAAAGAAGTTTGACCATTTCATTTAAATCAAAATATGTCTTTGGCAAATGTTCTGGATGTTCAGGATCTAAACGCGCGAGTAAAAGTAAATTTTCCAGTGTTTGAATTCCACGAGAGACATCTAATTGTATGCTATCTAGCTCTTTTGCACGTTCTGGATATTTTCGTTGTAATAATTGTAGGCGCAACTGAATCGCAGAGAGCGGTGATCTTAGCTCATGGGAAGCATCAGCAGTAAAGCGTTGTTCTGCTTTTAATGAATTATCTAAACGTTTAAGCAAATAATTCAATTGAGCTAGGATTGGTTGTAATTCCTTCACCTCAAATTCAGTAAACTTAATGGGACTTAAGTCTTCTGCATTTTTTGCTGAAATTTGTTTAGAAAGTTGATGTACTGCTTTGAACTGTCGCTTAATTAAAAAATACAAGATCATCCATTGTAATGACCAAACCATAAGCAAAATCAAAATGTAAGCTGAGAAACTGTGCAATAATTCCTCAAATCTTTCCTCTAACGGTTGTATCACCAATACATCCATATTTGCTTGATGATCTTTCGCAACATAACTACGCCACAATTGATGATTCTGCCAAAAGAATCCGTACTGATGATAATCATTAGGAAAAATGCGAGGTTCTTGAACTAATGGAAAATCTTCTGATTGTGTTAAAACAAGTTGTGAATTTTTCAATCTGTATTGAATATCAAATTGTTCACTTAACTCATCAATTTGCTTCCCTGA
>Ga0172373_10003107_pt1 | contig 24667 bp, 23 predicted proteins | sample Lak10m_2_FD_114546 | JGI IMG/M metagenome (GOLD analysis project Ga0172373, IMG submission 114546) | Freshwater microbial communities from Kabuno Bay, South-Kivu, Congo - kab_092012_10m | ecosystem: Environmental > Aquatic > Freshwater > Lake | place: Democratic Republic of the Congo...
GCGCAGATCGGGGGCATATTTCAGCGTCATTTCCTGCGCGACGCGGTGGCGCAGCTCGGCCTTGTTGCGCGCCAGCGCGGCGATGGCGTTTTCCACCGGCACCGAACCCATCAGCGGCATGACATAGACCGTGGCAACCTTCAGGTCGGGCGAACAAGACACCTCGCCCACCGTGATGGACATGGCGTTCAGTTCAGGGTCGTGAATTTCCGCCCGGTTCAGCACATCGGAAAGCGTGCGGCGAATAAGTTCACCGACGCGAAGCTGGCGTTGCGAGGGGCCATTGGCCGAATGAAAGCGCTTGCTGGACATGTTCGACCCCATAAGCCCTTTTGGGCCCGCCCGCAACGCCGGGCTTTTCGCATCCGCCGAAGGGCGCTAAAGGGGGCTGGCAGCAAAAGGGGCAAGAGATGGAACATTTGCCAGGTATCGTCATTACGGGCGCATCGGGCCGCATGGGGCAGATGCTGGTAAAGGCCGTGGCTTCCAGCGGCAAGGCGCGGCTGGTTGGCTGCGTTGAACGGTCCGGGCACCCTTGGCTTGGCCGCGACATCGGTGAGGCTATGGGCGGCGGCGCTTTGGGCGTTCCGGTCACCGATGACGCACTTTCGGTTTTTGCCCGCGCGCAGGCCGTGATTGATTTTACCGCCCCCGCCGCCACCGTGGAATTTGCAGCCTTGGCCGCGCAGGCACGCGCGGTGCATGTTATTGGCACGACGGGGCTGGAACCGGCCCATCAGGCCCGGCTTGATGCCGCCGCCCGCCACGCCGTTGTGGTTCAGGCCGGCAATATGAGCCTTGGCGTCAACCTGCTGACCCGCCTGACCCAAAAGGTCGCCGCCGCGCTGGATGCCGATTGGGACATCGAAGTGATCGAGGCCCACCACCGCATGAAGGTAGATGCACCTTCGGGCACCGCGCTGATGCTTGGTCAGGCCGCGGCAGATGGCCGTGGCGTCTCGCTCGATGCCGCGCGGGTTTCGGGGCGTGATGGCATCACCGGCGCGCGCGAACGCGGCAGCATCGGTTTTTCTGCGATTCGCGGTGGCGACATCGTGGGTGAACATGATGTGCTTTTCGCGGGCGAAGGTGAACGGATCATCCTGCGCCATGTCGCGACGGATCGCAGCATCTTTGCACGCGGTGCGCTGCGGGCCGCGCTTTGGGGGCAGGGCCAAAAGCCCGGCCGCTATGACATGATGGATGTTTTGGGGCTGTAAGCAGCGGCCTTAGAAATCGACGGCCAGCCCCTTCTTTTCCCAATCGCCATAGCGCACGGGCTCTGGCCCGTCGCGCCCGCCCAATTCCGTTGGCAATTCGGCCGCCTTGGCCGCCTTGCGGCGTGCCTCAGCCTCGGCCAGCGCGCGTTGGGCGGCGGGGGGCAGGTCGGGCTTGGGCTTGGCGTCTGACATGGTCTATCCCTTCGGGGCTTTTGAATGATATAGGCCCGTCCAAAGGGTCACGACAAGGACAGCCAATGACAAATGCCAAAAGCGGAACGGCGCGCGGCGGGGCGATCACGCTTCTGAACGCGGTGCTGGGCGAGGGGCTTTTGCTGTCGCAGGCGCAAGAGGCTGCGGGTTTCACCGCGCTTTCGCCCGCAGACCGTGCCCGCGCCTTGCGGCTGGCGCTGGCGGTGTTGCGCGCGGTTGAACCGGCAGACCGGCTGTTGAAACCGCATCTGCGCAAATTGCCGCCCTTGGCGGTGCTGAATGTGCTGCGTCTTGCCGTGGTAGAGCTGTCACAAGGCGCTGCCGCTCATGGTGTGGTGAACGAAGCGGTCAGCCTTGTGCGGGCCAATCGCAAAACCGGCCATCTTGCCGGGCTGGTCAATGCGGTTTTGCGCCAGATCCCCACGGGGGCAGAAATGGGCGCGGTGCAGAAACTGCCGCGCTGGCTGCGTCAACCGCTCGTGCATGTCTATGGTCGCGAAACTGTCGCTGCGATCGAGGCCGTTCAGGCCGCGCCCGCCCCGCAGGATCTGACCATCCGGCCCGGTGCCGAGGTGCCCGAAGGCACGGTTTTGCCCACGGGTTCGCTGCGTCTGGCCGATCGGGGGCAAATCTCGGCCTTGCCGGGTTATGAGGCCGGTGGCTGGTGGGTGCAGGATGCCGCCGCGGCGCTGGCCGTTCCGATGCTGGGCGATGTTGCGGGCCAAAGCGTGCTTGATCTTTGCGCAGCACCGGGCGGAAAAACCCTGCAACTGGCCGCGGCGGGGGCGCGCGTCACGGCGCTGGATATTTCAGCCCATCGCATGGCGCGGCTTGCCGAAAACCTGAAGCGCACCGGTTTGCAGGCCGAATGTGTTACCGCCGATGCCTTGGTCTGGCAGCCTGAACACGCCTTCGACGCGATCTTGCTGGATGCGCCCTGTTCGGCCACAGGCACCATTCGCCGTCACCCTGATCTGCCCTTTGTAAAGGATGGTTCAGAAATTGCTGGCCTTGCCGAATTGCAGGCCCAGATGCTTGACCGTGCCTTGGGCTGGTTGCGTCCGGGCGGGCGGCTGGTTTTTGTGACCTGCTCGCTTTTGCCGGCCGAAGGCGAAGACCAGATCACCGCCGCCTTGGCGCGCCATCCGGGCCTGGTCCTGCGGCAAGATCTGCCACCCGGCGTTCCCGCCGAATGGCGCGCCCAGCCCGGCGGATTGCGTTTGCGCCCCGATCATTGGGCAGACCGGGGCGGCATGGATGGGTTTTTTATGGCTTGTCTGCAAAAGCCTTAGATTGCCTCTGCCATGGCGTCGCCGCCCGAAATTTCGCAGGCGCTGCTTTCCTGGCCCTGGTTCAACACCTTGACCACCCCATCCACCGCATAAAGCGCATAGCGCTTTGATCGGTCGAAAAAGGCCAGATGCGGCACCGAAAATTCCTGCCCGATGGATTTGGTGTAAGAGGCATCGCCATCGGCCAGAAAAGTGATACCTGCCGCCGCGCCGCCGGTTGAATCGGCCCATGCCTTCATCACGAAGGGGTCGTTCACCGAAAGGCAAATCACCTCATCCACGCCCTTGGCGCGCAGCTTGTCCATGGCGCGCATGAAGCCCGGCACATGCGATGTGGTGCAGGTGCCGGTAAAGGCGCCCGGCAAACCAAAAACCACCACGTTACGGCCCTTCAGCTTGGCCCCCATATCTACCGTTTCGGCACCGGCAGCACCCATTTGCAAAAGCATGCCGCCCGGAAGGGCATCGCCCACAGAAATTGTCATTTATCAGTCCTCGCGCGTTGCGTTTCCTCGCTCTGCGGATATAGGCTCCGCTTCGGAATTCGACCAGAGGGGGCAGGCAATGACGCATGTGGTTGTGGTAGGCGCGGGGCAGGCGGGCTCGGCTGTGGTGGCAAAGCTGCGGGCCTTGGGCTTTGACGGCCAGATCACCCTTGTTGGCGAAGAACCCAGCCCCCCCTATCAGCGCCCGCCGCTGTCAAAAGCCTATCTTCTGGGCGAGATGGAGGAAGAACGGCTCTGGCTGCGTTCAAATGCCTTTTACAGCGAAAACAACATCACCTTGCGTCTTGGCCACCGGGTTGATGCCATTGACCGCGCGGCGAAAACCATTTCCGTTGGCGGCGAAAACCTTGCCTATGATCATCTGGTGCTGACCACCGGTTCAACCCCCCGGCGCCTGCCCGCCGCGATTGGCGGCGATCTGGCCGGGGTCTTTACCGTGCGCACCTTGGCCGATGTCGATGCGATGCGGGGCGAATTTGTCGCCGGGCGGCGCGTGGTGATTGTGGGTGGCGGCTATATCGGGCTTGAGGCCGCCGCGGTTGCCCGCAAACTGGGGCTTGAGGTTACGGTGCTGGAAATGGCACCGCGCATCCTGCAACGTGTCGCGGCCCCCGAAACCAGCGATTATTTCCGCAAGCTGCATTCCGATCATGGCGCGGTAATCATGGAATCCACCGGGCTTGACCGGCTTTTGGGCAACGGGCGGGTGACGGGGGTCCGGCTTCAGGATGGGCGCGAATTGCCCGCTGATTTCGTGATTGCCGGGGTGGGTATCCTTCCCGGCCAGGCCCTTGCCGAAGCGGCCGGGCTGGAACTGGAAAACGGCATCAAAACCGATGCGCAGGGCCGCAGCTCTGATCCGGCGATCTGGTCGGCGGGGGATTGCGCGTCCTTCCCCTATAAGGGCGGGCGCATCCGGCTGGAATCGGTGGGCAATGCCATTGATCAGGCAGAGGTGGTTGCCGAAAACATCATGGGCGCGGGCAAGGACTATGTCGCAAAGCCGTGGTTCTGGTCAGATCAATATGATTGCAAGCTGCAAATCGCCGGCCTGAACAGCGGCTATGACAATATCGTCACCCGCGGCCCCGACGGCGGCGCTGTCAGTTTCTGGTATTATCAGGGCGATACTTTGCTGGCGGTAGATGCCATGAATGATCCGCGCGGCTATATGGTTGGCAAGCGATTGATCGAAATGGGGAAATCCCCTGAAAAATCCGCCATTGCCGATCTGTCGGTGCAATTGAAAGATCTTTTGAAAGCATGAGAATCGTCGGCGGGCGCGCGCGCGGGCTGAAACTGGCCGATGTCGGCGCGGGCGATCCCGGCGCGCATCTGCGCCCCACGTCTGACCGGGTGCGCGAGGCGATTTTCAATCTGCTTATCAATGGTGGCTACGGCAACCCGCTGCATGGCGCGCGGGTGCTTGATATATTTGCCGGCACCGGTGCCTTGGGGTTGGAAGCCCTGTCGCGTGGTGCGGCACATGCCAGTTTTGTCGAAAGCGGCAAGGTGGCGCTGGCACTTTTGGCCCGCAACATTGCCCTGATGCGGGCCGAGGGGCAGACCTCCGTCTTGCGCCGCGATGCCATGGTGCCCGGCCCCAATCCGGGCGCGGGTTTTGACGTGGTGTTTCTTGATCCGCCCTATGGCAAATCCATGGGTGAGGCGGCGCTGGCTCAGGCGCTTGCAGGCGGCTGGCTTGCCCCCGGCGCGCTGATCATCTGGGAGGAAGGCGCGCCGCCGCAATTGCCCGAAACCGTCACCTTGGAAGATCAGCGCAAATATGGCGACACGATTGTCACCATTGCCCGCGCGCCGTGAAAGCAACCGATGTTTGAAATCGCCACCCATCTTGCCCTGCTTCTGATTCTTGCCGCCTTTTTTGCGGGCTTTGTCGATTCTATCGCCGGCGGCGGTGGGCTGATTGCCATGCCCATGCTGTTGATCGCCGGGGCCTCGCCGCTTGAGGCGCTGGCCACGAACAAGCTGCAAGGGGCTTTTGGCGCGGGGACGGCCAGTTTTGCCTATGCGCGCGCCGGCCATGTGCGCTTGCGCGATCAGTTGGGCATGGCGGCGGTTTCGGCACTGGCGGCCGCTGTTGGTGCCATGGTGGCCAAATCCACCCCGGCCGATGTGCTGCGGGTGATCATGCCGGTTATCCTCGTTGTCGTTGCCGCCTTCTTTGCGCTGAAACCGGGGCTTTCCGATCTTGATCGCGTGGAACGCCTGCGCCCGGCGGCCTTCAGTTTTACCGCGGTGCCGCTGATCGCGGGCTATGACGGGTTTTTCGGCCCCGGCACGGGCAGCTTTTTCATGCTGGCCTTTGTCATGCTGGCGGGTTTTGGCCTGTTGAAGGCCACCGCCCATACCAAGCTTTTGAACTTTGCCTCCAACCTCGGCTCTCTGGCCGTGTTTATCCCTTCGGGGGCGATGTGGTGGGGGGTTGGCATTGCCATGGGTCTGGCGCAGATCGCCGGGGCAAGTTTGGGCGCGCGGGTGGCCATGAAGATCGGTGCGCGGCTTATCAAACCGCTGATCGTCACCGTTTCGGTTGCCATGGCGCTCAGGCTTTTGTGGCAGGCGCTGGGCTGACAGCCTGCCCAAATGAAAAGGCCCCCGCTTGGGGGGCCTGATCTCTTATTCCGCCGGAACTTTCACCGCTTCATCTGACAGGGGATGCGCCAGATGCGGCAGCATTTCCTTCGGGCAGATCTGAAGGAAATTCGCCCGCTCGGCCTCCCAATTGCCCAGGATGCGCTGGGCAAGCTTGCTGCCCGTCTCTGCCGCATGGGCTTCAATCAAGGTCTTCAACTGGGCTTCCCAATGCGCATGGCCAAGGCCGCAGGTGATCAGGCTTTCCATGTTGATGAAATCTTCGGCCGTGCCGGCAGGGTCATAGACATAGGCCATCCCGCCCGTCATGCCCGCACCAAAGTTGGCGCCGATTCCGCCCAGGATCACGGCCACGCCGCCGGTCATATATTCACAACCGTTCGATCCGCAGCCTTCAACCACCACCGACGCGCCCGAGTTGCGCACGCCAAAGCGTTCGCCCGCGCGGCCCGCCGCATAAAGATAGCCCGCCGTCGCGCCATAAAGCACCGTGTTGCCGATGATGGTGTTGTCCTTCGCCGTCAGGGGCGAGGCCATCTGTGGCCGCACGGTGATCGTGCCACCCGACAGGCCCTTTCCGACATAGTCATTGGCATCGCCCTGCACTTCGATCTTCAGCCCCTGCACCGCAAAAGCCCCCAGCGATTGCCCGCAAGAGCCTGACAGTTTCACCGTCAGATGGTCGGGCTGAAGGCTGTTCTTCATGCCGAACTTCTTGACGATATGGCTGGATGCCCGCGTGCCAATGGTGCGCAGGGTGTTGCGCACCGCATAGGAAAGCTGCATCTTTTCACCGTCTTCAAAGAAGCGGTGGCCGTCCTTGATGATTTCCGCATCCAGCGTGTCCGGCACCGCATTGCGCGGCTTTGACCGGTCATAGGTGATGCGGCTTGCCCCATCCACCGTGATGAGAAGCGGGTTCAGGTCAAGATCGTCAAGATGGGCCGAACCCCGCGAAACCTGCGTCAGCAGATCCGCCCGACCGATGATTTCATCCATCGACCGCGCCCCGATCTGCGCCAGAATCTCGCGCACTTCCTGCGCATAGAAGGTGATAAGGTTCACCACCTTGTCGGCGCTGCCGGTGAATTTGTCACGCAGGCGCTGGTCTTGGGTGCAAACGCCCACCGGGCAGGTGTTTGATTGGCACTGACGCACCATGATGCAGCCCATCGCAATCAGCGCGGCCGTGCCGATGCCATATTCTTCCGCGCCCATCATCGCTGCCATGACAATGTCACGGCCCGTGCGCAGGCCCCCGTCGGTGCGCAGCGTCACGCGTTCGCGCAGGTTGTTCATCGCCAGAACCTGATGCGCTTCGGTCAGGCCCATTTCCCACGGCAGGCCGGCATATTTGATAGAGGTCGCCGGGCTGGCCCCGGTGCCGCCATTGTGGCCCGACACCAGAATGACATCGGCCTTGGCCTTGGCAACGCCTGCCGCAATGGTGCCCACGCCGGATGCTGCCACCAGCTTCACCGTCACCTTGCAGTGCGGGTTGATCTGTTTCAGGTCATAGATAAGCTGCGCAAGGTCTTCGATCGAATAGATGTCATGGTGCGGCGGCGGCGAGATCAGCGTCACACCCTTGGTCGAGTGGCGCAGCCGCGCGATCAGTTCCGTCACCTTCATGCCCGGAAGCTGGCCACCCTCGCCGGGTTTCGCGCCTTGGGCCACCTTGATTTCCAGCTCTTCGCAGGCGTTCAGATATTCCGCCGTCACACCAAAGCGGCCAGATGCCACCTGCTTGATCTTGGCGCAGGGGTTGTCGCCATTCGGGAACGGGTGCTGATGCACCGGGTCTTCACCGCCCTCGCCGCTGTCAGACTTTGCGCCGATGCGGTTCATCGCGATGTTCAGCGTCATATGCGCTTCGGGCGACAGCGCGCCAAGGCTCATGCCCGGCGTCACGAAACGCTTGCGGATCGAGGTGATGCTTTCCACTTCCTCAATCGGCACCGGCTTGCCCAGAACCTTGATGTCCAGAAGGTCGCGCAGGTGAATCGGCGGGTTCGCCCGCATCGCGGCCGAATATTGCTTCCACAGGTCATAAGATGCCCGGTCGCAGGCCGATTGCAACAGATGCATGGTCTGCGCTTCCCAGGCGTGCTTTTCGCCCGAACGGCGCGCCTTGTAGATGCCGCCAATCGGCAGCACATCGGCGCCGCCCTTCCAGCCCTTGGCGTGAACCTCCTCAACCTTCATCTGCAAACCGGCAAGACCGATGCCCGAAATCCGGCTTTGCATCCCGGGGAAATATTCGGCCACCATGGCGCGCGAAAGGCCCACGGCCTCAAAATTCAGGCCGCCGCGATAGGATGAGATCACCGAGATACCCATCTTCGACATGATCTTCAAAAGACCGGCGTCGATGGCATCACGATAGTTGCGCATGGCATCCAGAAGGCTGCCTTCCAGCAAACCGCGTGCGATGCGGTCGGCAATGCTGTCTTCGGCCAGATAGGGGTTCACCGTGGTCGCCCCGCAGCCGATCAGCACCGCGAAATAATGCGGGTCGATACATTCGGCCGAACGCACGTTGATGGAACAGAAGGTGCGCAGGCCCTTGCGGGTCAGCCAGGAATGCACGGCACTGGTGGCCAGAATCATCGGCATGGCCACGCGGCCGGGGCCTTGATGTTCATCGGTCAGCACCAGTTGGCCCGCCCCCGAACGCACGGCATCTTCGGCCTCGGCGCGAATGCGCTCCAACCCCTGACGCAGCGCATCTGCGCCGCCATCTGCCGGGAATGTGCAATCAATAAAGGCGACCTGAGCGCCAAAACGCTCCACCAGCACGCCAAATTCGCTATTGCCGATGAACGGGCTTTCCAGAACCAGAATTTCGGTCTGGCTGTTGTTTTCATCCAGCACGTTGCGCAGGTTGCCAAAGCGGGTTTTCAGGCTCATCACCCGGCCTTCGCGCAGGCTGTCGATCGGCGGGTTGGTTACCTGGCTGAAGTTTTGCCGGAAGAAATGGCTCAGCGGCCGGTAAACCGACGACAGCACCGCAGCAGGCGTATCATCGCCCATCGAGGCGATCATTTCCTTGGCGTCTTCGGCCATGGGCGTCAGCACATGTTCCAGTTCTTCCATCGAATAGCCGGCGGCAATCTGACGCTTGCGCAACTCGGCCCCGCTGAACAGCGCCGTCTCGGGCACGTCTTTCAACAGCGCGTTCAGATCGACAATCTTGCCAACCCAATCGCCATAGGGCTGGGCGGCGGCCAGTTTATCCTTGATCGCCGTGTCGTGGTAAAGCTTGCCGGAAACCATATCGACGGCAATCATCTGCCCCGGCCCCAGCGCGCCCTTTTCGCGCACGGTGGTTTCATCCACTGGCACCATGCCCGCCTCAGACCCGGCAATCAGCATGTCATCACCGGTGATGACATAGCGCATGGGCCGCAACCCGTTACGGTCAAGCCCGCCGCAAACCCAACGGCCATCGGTCATGGCCAGCGCCGCCGGGCCATCCCACGGCTCAATCACCGAATTGCAGTAGGAATACATGTCTGCCCAGGCCTTGGGCATATTGGTTGTGGCTTTGCTCCAGGCTTCGGGCACCAGCATGGTCTTTGCCATCGGCGCATTCCGGCCAGAACGCACCAGCACCTCAAACACCGAATCCAACGCCCCCGAATCCGACGTGCCGCCGGGGATGATCGGCTTGATGTCATCAGCCATGTCGCCAAACGCAGATGAGGCCATGCGAATCTCGTGGCTCTTCATCCAGTTGACGTTGCCCTTCAGCGTGTTGATCTCGCCGTTATGGGCCAACATGCGGAAGGGCTGGGCCAGCCACCATTGCGGGAAGGTGTTGGTGGAATAGCGCTGGTGATAAATCGCAAAGGCGCTTTCAAACCGCTCATCTTCCAGATCGGGGTAAAAGGTAGCGACCTGTTCGGCCAGCATCATGCCCTTGTAAATGATCGACCGGCACGAGAGCGAACACAGATACATGCCCTGAATGCCCGCCGCATTCGCCGCTTTTTCGATACGACGACGAATGATGTAGAGCTCGCGCTCGAACTGTTCCTGATCAATCTCTTTGTCGCAACGGATCAGGATCTGTTCAATTTCCGGCCGCGTCGCATTGGCCTTGTCGCCCAAAACCGTGGTGTCCACCGGCACATGGCGCCAGCCATAGATGTAATGGCCCATGCGCAACACTTCGGTTTCAACGATGGTCCGGCAGCGTTCTTGCGCGCCAAAGTCGGTGCGCGGCAGAAACACCTGACCAACGGCGATCAGCTTGTGCAGGTCGGGCTCATGGCCGGTGCGGCGAACCTGATCGTAGAAAAACTTGACCGGGATCTGCACATGGATACCCGCGCCATCGCCGGTTTTGCCATCGGCATCAACCGCGCCGCGGTGCCAGACCGCCTTGAGCGCGTTGATACCGTTTTCCACCACCTTGCGTGAGGGTTTGCCAGAGATCGACACCACCAGCCCCACGCCGCAAGAGGAATGTTCATCCTCATCGCGGTAAAGCGAATGCTCCGCCATATAGGCGCGCTTGGCTTCCTCGGCCTTTACCCAGGCGTCATCAAAGTTGGTCATGGGTCAGGCCCTCCTTGGAGTTCTGCGACAGCACCGCGTCACAGTCGAAAATCGGTTGGGTGGATTCAAAGCCCTTGTCGCCGGGGCGAAAGAACTTCATCGGGCGGCTGTCCAGCGGCAGCCAGTTGCCTTGGCCATCATCCCATTCGGAAGGGCCGGAAAAGAACATCCGCCATTCACGGCTGATAAATTCATTCCCCCGCGCCCGCCGCAGAACGTTACCGGCATCATCGGTTTCGGTGTATTCGAATTCGGTTTCTTCCAAAGCCACACCATCAATGGTGACGGAGTTGCCGCTAAGCTGGTCATAGCCGCGCACTTTGGAATGTTCGCCGTTGTCGTTGGACAGCTCAAAGATGAAGTCATCGCGGCCGGTGTCCAGCAAAGCCGAAAAACTGGCCGGATCATCGGGGCCGCTATCCAGCGTTTGTGTTACCGCCGGGCCCAGATCAATGCTTTTGATCCACTGGGTTTCATCGTCGATCTGGCTCAGGAAGAACGGGCCTTCCTGATCAAAATCTGCCCGCCATTTGTGCCCGGCAGGGTCCGCTTCGCAGGTGTAGTAATTGGCCACATAGCAGCCACGCGATTGCACGGTCAGATAGGTCGTGCAGCCTTCGGGCGCAACAAAGCTGCCCGCAACCGCGGGAGAGGTGAGAAGCAGAAGCGGAAGGGCAACCAAGGCTTTCATTCTGTCACTCCGGTTTTGGTCAGCGGTGCTGACCCATGAAATCTTTGGCGCGGGCAAAGTGTCGGACGGCTGTCAGGCGGGTTGCCCCACGGCCAGCCCCACCGGGTGCCCCACGCTTATTCCGCCGCCACCTGGGCCGGTTGCGCCAGATAGGCCAGGATCGCATCGGCCGCCTCGCGCCCATCGCGGATTGCCCAAACGACCAAGGACGCGCCGCGCACGATGTCGCCCGCCGCATAAACGCCGGGCAGATTGGTGGCATGGCTGCGGAAATCGGCCTTGACGGTGCCCCAGCGGGTTACGGCCAGATCGCCGGCATTCCATTGCGCCGGCAGGTTTTCCGGCTCAAACCCAAGCGCCTGCACCACCAGATCGGCAGGCTCGTCATAATCAGCCCCTTCGATCACCTCAGGCGATTGGCGGCCCGATGCGTCCGGCGCGCCAAGGCGCATCTTTTGCACCAGAACGCTTTCGACAGACCCGGTGCCGCCGAAAGCTTTTGGTGCAGAAAGCCAAACGAAATCAACGCCTTCTTCTTCCGCATTTTGCACTTCGCGCATCGAACCCGGCATGTTGGCCTTGTCGCGGCGGTAAAGGCATTTGACCGAAAGCGCGCCTTGACGAATGGCGGTGCGCACGCAGTCCATCGCGGTATCGCCCCCGCCGACCACGACCACCCGCTTGCCTTTGGCATCAAGCGCGCCGTTGTCAAACTCTGCCACCTCATCGCCAAAGCTCTTGCGGTTCGAAGCGGTCAGATAGTCCAGCGCCTTGACGATGCCGGAAAGCCCGGCACCCGGTGCCTCAATCGCCCGAACCTTATAGACGCCGGTTGCAATCAAAACCGCATCATGCTGGCCACGGATCGCATCAAAGGAAAGATCAACGCCCACGTTGCAATTCATCACGAACCGCACGCCCGCCTGTTCCAACTGGGCGATGCGCTGCATGACCACGGGCTTTTCCAGTTTGAAGCCGGGGATGCCATAGGTCAGCAAACCGCCGGCGCGGTCATAACGGTCATAGACCGTAACCTGCACACCGGCGCGGCGCAGCGCATCGGCCGCCGCAAGCCCGGCAGGGCCGGCACCAATGATGCCAACGGTTTCGGTGCGGTCATTATGCGGGACGATGGGTTTCACCCAGCCTTCGGCCCAGGCGGTATCGGTCAGGTATTTTTCAACCGAACCGATGGTCACGGTGCCGTGGCCGGATTGTTCAATCACGCAGTTGCCTTCGCACAGCCGGTCTTGCGGGCAGATGCGGCCGCAGATTTCAGGGAAGGTATTGGTGGCCTGACTGATCTCATAGGCTTCTTGCAGGCGGCCTTCGGCGGTCAGGCGCAGCCAGTCGGGAATGTTGTTGTGCAGCGGGCAATGCGCCTGGCAATAGGGCACGCCGCATTGGCTGCACCGGCTGGCCTGTTCGGTGGCCTTGTCGGCGGCGAACTCGCGGTAAATCTCCTGGAAATCCGTTGCGCGCAGATTTGCTTCGCGTTTGGCGGGCATCTCTTTGCCGACCGTCACGAATTTCAGCATCTTTTGCGTGGCCATGGCTGCGCACCCCCGAAGTGGTTTCCTGTCTGCGCAGGCATACTTTGGGTCAGGGGTGAATAAAAGTCAGTATGGTTTACCTATATGCCGGAATTTTACGCTTGATCGGCCTGAAATCGTGTTTTTGGCCAAAAATTAGGTCAGCAGAAAATACCTATTTTTGGTTTTACCGCAACAAACAAGGCGAATCGCAAGGTTCATCCAAGGGTGCCCATCGCCCCAAGGCCCAGCAAAAGCCCGCCGAACAACAGGCGATAGACGGCAAAAGCGGTGTAGCGGTGGGTCTGAATATAGATCAGCAGCCATTTCACCGCGACAAAGGCCGTCGCGGTTGAAACGACAAAGGCAATGCCCAAGGCGCCCCAATCCTCGCCGCCTTCGCCCAGACTTTTCATCAGCTCATAGCCCGAAGCCGCATACATGGTGGGAATGCCGACAAGAAAGGCGAATTCGGTCGCGGCTGCGCGATTTGATGTGCCAACCAGCATGGCAATGAAAATCGTGGTGCCCGAACGGGACAGGCCCGGAAACACCCCGGCCACCACCTGCGCAATGCCCACCGCAATGGCCACCCGCAGGGTGACGGCGGCGCTGTCGGGCAATTTGGCGGCGAAATATTCGGCCAACATCATCCACAGCCCACCAATCGCCAAGGCCCAGGCAATCGGCTGCACGGTGGAAGGCAGCTCAAACCCCAGCTTCTTGACCACCAGGCCCAAGACAGCCGTTATCACAAAGGCGATGGCCAGTTTCAGCAGATAGTCGCGGTTTTCAGCCGCGCGCCAATTGGCAAAAAGCCCGGCAATACGCCGCCAGTAAATCAGCGTCACAGCCAAAATCGCACCGGCCTGAATGACGATATTATAGGTATCCGACCGCGCACCAAGCCAATGTTCGGCCAGCAGAAGATGCCCCGTCGAGGAGATTGGCAGAAATTCGGTAATCCCCTCAATCACGCCAAGGAGTATGTCATTGAGATAGCTCATGCGCATACCCCTTCAGGTGGCGACAGGTCAGGCTTTCCGCAGGTTCTTGGCCGATTCCTTGATGGCGGTATATTGGCCCGACGGACGGTAGCACCACAGATATTCCGGCAGGACCGAATCCATGTCGGTCGGTTGAATGCCCAGATCCGCAAAGGTCTTTGCACCGGGGCTGACAACGTTGTCAGATTTCAGGCTGTCCACCTGATCGCGGGTCAAAATCTTGTTGGGGAAAAGCCCCAGCGTGGCGGCCGATGCGAAATCAATCGCGGTCGCCAGAATTTTCGCGGCAAAGAAGGGCATATTCAGCACCAGACGCCGACGGCGGGTAATGCCCAGCATCTTGCCGATCAGATCGCGCAGGCTGGCCACATCCGGCCCACCCAGTTCGTAAACGCCATGGGCCTTGCCCAGCACACCCATGACCGCAGCCTGCGCCACATCATCCACATGAACCGGCTGGAAAAGCGTGTGGCCGCCCGCAATCGGCAGCACCGGCCCCATCCGCGACATGGTGGCAAAGCGGTTGAAGAAGCCATCTTCCGAACCAAAAATAACCGAGGGCCGCAGAATCATCGCGCCGGGGAAGGCGGCGAGAACGGCCGCTTCGCCCTTGCCTTTCGATTGCGAATAAAGGCTGCCGCCGTTTTCATCGGCCCCAATGGCCGAGATATGCACCAGCGTCTGAATGCCGCTTTCGGCCGCCAGCCGCGCGATACGGCCGGGGGCTTCGGCCTGCACGGCCGAGAAATTGTTCTTGCCACCCCGATCAAAGGTGCCCACGCAGTTCACCACCGCATCAGCCCCCGCCATTGCCGCGCGCACCGAGGCGTCGTTGCGCACGTTGCACAAAACCGGCTCCACCTGCCCGACGACACCATAGGGTTTGACATGCAGCGCCTCATTCGGGCGGCGAACGGCGACGCGCACGCGCCAACCCGCCTGCGCCATGCGCCGGGCAATGTAGCGCCCGACAAAACCGGAACCGCCGTAGATGGTGACAAGCTTGCTCATGGCCAAACCCCTTAGCTGGCACGCGAAGTGCAGCCCCTGAATAGCTTTGACGCCCGCCACGGGCAAGGCCAAAGGCCGAAAACGAACTGCGACGAAAAAAGCGTGAAATCCCCGTTGACTCCCCCAATCGGCGCGGCTACACCCCGCCCCACTGAAAGCGTGCCCAGATGGCGGAATTGGTAGACGCACTGGTTTCAGGTACCAGCGCTGCAAGGCGTGGAGGTTCGAGTCCTCTTCTGGGCACCAACATACAAAAGGCCGTGCAGGTTTTCTGCGCGGCCTTTGTGTTTTCCGCCGAACCCTACGCAAAAGGTTGAGCCTTGGGCACAAAGCGCCTATCTGGGCATGAACCTGTTGCGCATAAGGCCCCAAAATGGCGATCCACCTGCATAAGAACGACCTTCCTGATGGGCTGACCCTTGGCCCCATCGTCGCTATCGACACTGAAACCATGGGGCTTGATCCGCGCCGCGACCGGCTTTGCGTGGTGCAGCTTTCTGATGGCAAGGGCGATGCGCATCTGGTGCAGATCGAAAAAGGTCAGACCCGCGCCCCCAATCTTGAGCGGCTCTTGACCGATCCGGCCACGCTGAAGCTGTTTCATTTTGGCCGTTTTGACGTGGCCGCGCTGCAAAAGGCGTTTGGCGTGCGCACCGCGCCGGTCTGGTGCACCAAAATCGCGTCAAAGCTGATCCGCACCTATACGGATCGTCACGGGTTGAAATATCTGCTGGCCGAATATGTCGGCGTTGATGTGTCAAAGGCGCAGCAAACCAGCGATTGGGGTTCGGCCAAACTGACCGACGCGCAAAAGGACTATGCGGCGTCGGATGTGCTTTACCTGCACAAGCTGAAAGACGCGCTTGAGGCAATCTTGCACCGCGAAGGCCGCATGGATCTGGCGCAGCGTTGCTTTGATTTTCTGCCCACCCGGGCAGAGTTGGACCTGTTGGGCTGGGATGAACCCAATGACCTCTTCCACCACTGACTTTCTGGCCACTGGCCGCCGCGTTATCGCCCGCGAAGCCGAGGCGCTGGGCCTTTTGGCCGATACTTTGGGCGAAAGTTTCGGTCAGGCGGTTGAGCTGATTTTGGCCGCCAAGGGGCGGGTTATCGTTTCGGGCATGGGCAAATCGGGCCATATCGCCCGCAAGATTGCGGCCACCTTCGCATCGACGGGCACGCCCGCGCATTTTGTCCACCCTGCCGAAGCCAGCCATGGCGATTTGGGGATGGTGACGGCGGGCGATGTGGCGCTTGTGTTGTCCAATTCGGGCGAAACATCGGAACTGGCTGACATTATCGCCCATACCCGGCGCTTTTCCATTCCACTGATTGGCATTGCCGGCCGCGAAGGTTCAACGCTCTTGCGGCAGGCGGATGTGGCCATTTTGCTGCCCGCCGCGCCCGAAGCCTGCGAAACCGGCATTGTTCCGACCACCTCTACCACCATGACGCTGGCCTTGGGCGATGCCTTGGCCATTGCGCTGATGGAACACCGCGCCTTTACGCCCGAACATTTCCGCATGTTCCACCCCGGCGGCAAGCTGGGGGCCAAGCTTTTGAAGGTGCGCGAGTTGATGCATGATGAGGTGCCGCTGATCGCATGGGACCGCCCCATGGGCGAGGCGCTTTTGGAAATCAGCCGCAAGGGCTTTGGCGTTGTGGGTGTTGCCGATGATGCGGGTCTGCTTGCCGGTATCATCACCGATGGGGATTTGCGCCGCCACATGGATGGGTTGTTGTCGCTGACCGCCGGTCAGGTCATGACCAAGGCCCCCCGCACCATCGCGCCAGATGCCCTTGCCGAACAGGCCGTCGCGCTGATGAATGACCGCAAAATCACCTGTCTTTTCGTGGTTGATCCTGCCCGGCCCGGCCATGCCCAAGGGATCGTTCATATTCACGATTGCCTGCGGGCGGGTGTGGTTTAAGTGACCCGTCTTGCCAGCTTTGATAACCGGCACTCGCGCCTTGTGGTGATTTTGAAAGTCACCCTGCCGCTGGTTGCGCTGGCGATCCTGTCTTCTCTGTTTCTGTTTTCCCGGCCGATCGACCCGGAAGATGCCATTCCCTATGCCGATGAGGAAATCGCGGATCGCTTGGCCGAACCGCGCATGACAGGGGCCGGTTTTGCAACCGTTACCTCAGATGGCGCCACACTGACGCTGCGGGCCGATCAGGCCGCGCCCAAGGCGGATGGGGCCGCGATGCAGGGGTTGCGCGGTGCCTTGCAAGCCCCCGATGGGGCGGAAACGCGGCTGGAAGCAGGCACCGCCACGCTTGACCGGGGCGCAAGCCAGATGGTGCTTGGCCAAGGGGTGCAGGTGGAAACGCCGGATGGCTACATTGTTACCGCCGATGAAATGGCGCTGGGCACGGATCGCAGCTTTATACAAAGCGCGGGGCCGGTGCAGGTGCAGGCCCCGATGGGGATGCTGACGGCAGGGCGGTTCACTATGACGCGGGCAACAGACGAATCCAGCTATGTTCTGGTTTTCAAAAACGGTGTTCGCCTGATATATCAGCCAAATCACTGACGGATCCTCCAATGTCGTTTCGTTCGCCTCTCGTTTTTCTTGCCGGAGTTCTGACGCTGGTCGCTGGCATCGCGGCGGCGCAGGGCACCGATGTCAGCTTTGGCGGGCTTAAGGCCGATACGCGCCTGCCGGTTGAGGTTACGGCGGAAAGCCTTGCGGTCGATCAAACGGATGGATCGGCGGTATTTACCGGCAATGTCCTTGTCACGCAGGGTGAAATGCGGCTTCAGGCGGGCGAAGTGCGGGTTGAATATGGCGCTTCGGCTAATGAGATCAGCCGCCTTCATGCGACTGGGGGCGTCTTGTTGGTGAATGCCACCGACGCGGCCGAATCCGCTTCGGCGGTTTATACCATTGCTTCGGGCGAAGTGGTGATGTCGGGCGATGTGTTGATGACGCAGGCCAAGGCCACGATCAAGGGGCAGACCCTTGTTATCAACCTGAAAACAGGCACCGGACGGATGGAGGGCGGCGTTACCACCACCTTCATGCCGGGAAAGAACTGATGACCAGCACTTCCCAATCCAAAACCTTGGCCGAAGCCGAAGACAGCGCCGGTTTGTCCATTATAAACCTGCGCAAAAGCTATAAACGCCGCCCGGTGATCCGTGATGTTTCGATGCATCTGCGCCAGGGCGAGGTGGTTGCGCTTCTTGGCCCGAATGGCAGCGGCAAGACCACCACGTTTTATGCCATCGCCGGGTTGGTCACGCCCGAAGGTGGGCAGGTTTTGATCGACGGGCGCGATGTTACCGCTTTGCCGATGTATCGCCGGGCCAGAATGGGTATCGGCTATTTGCCACAGGAAGTTTCCATCTTTCGGGGCCTTTCGGTTGAAGACAACATTCTGGCGGTGCTGGAAATTCGGGTTGAAAATGCCCATAAGCGGCGCGAACGCTTGGAGGAGTTGCTGGGCGAGTTTTCCATCACCCACCTGCGCCGCGCGCCGGCGCTGGCGCTTTCGGGCGGGGAACGCCGGCGGGTGGAAATTGCCCGTTGTCTGGCCGCCGACCCGAAATATCTGCTCTTGGACGAACCCTTCGCCGGGGTTGACCCGATCGCCGTGGGTGAAATCCGCCATCTGGTGCAAGATCTGAAATCGCGGGGAATCGGGGTGCTTATCACCGATCACAACGTGCGCGAGACGCTGGAGATCGTGGATCGTGCCTATATTTTGCACGACGGCACCGTTTTGATGCAGGGCACCACCGACGAAATCGTGCGCGATGAAATGGTGCGGCGCGTCTACTTGGGCGAAAACTTCCGTATCCTTTGATTGAAACCGCACGGCGCAGTTGACAACTGGCTTTTCGCATCCCCAAATGAAGGGGATGCAACCGTCACTCGCCCTTCATGGTCCTGACGCTGCGGCCGGTCTCCGGCCCCGCCATGAACGGCGATTGCCGGTCGTAACCCACCAGAAAAGCAAAAAAATTCCTCAGACCCTGGGAATAGTCCAGGGCTGAAAATCTGCGCGAAGGAGGCATCATGCGCTATCAGATCAGCGGCAAACACATCGACATCGGTGAGGCGCTTCAGACTCATGTGAAGGCCGAACTTGGTGAGGTCGTCGACAAATACGCCCAGCGCCCGACCGAGGCCGCGGTGGTGTTTTCGAAGTCGGCGCATGAATATGTTTGCGAGGCGACGATCCACCTTTCAACCGGGCTTTCGGCGCAAGCCAAGGGCCATGCTGCTGAAATCTATGCCGCTTTTGAATCCTGCCGCGAAAAGATGGACAAGCAGTTGCGCCGTTACAAACGCCGCATCCGCAACCATCACCAGAACCGCCCTGAACCGGTTGAATATGGTGGCGCATCCTCGTATATCCTCGCCCCAACTGAGGAACCCGAAGACGGTGACTCTGGCGAGTTGCAGCCGGTCGTGATTGCCGAGATGGAGACGAAGATTCCTTCGATCACCGTTGGCGAAGCGGTCATGCAGCTAGAGCTGGGGGGGCAGCGTATGTTGGTGTTCCGCAATGAAGGACATGGCGGCGTCAACGTCGTATATCGCCGGGATGACGGCAATATCGGCTGGATCGATCCGCGCAACAGCAAATGAGCTGCCTTGACGCAGGTGGCGGATACGGGAACGGCCGATGGACCTGTCTAAACTTCTGACCCCCGCCGCGGTGCGTGTGGTGGGGCAGATGACCTCGAAAAAGCGTCTCTTCCAGGAACTGGGAGAGATCGCTGCACAGGCCTATGGCTTGACCGCTGCCACCGCAATTGACGGGCTGCAAGAACGCGAAAGCCTTGGTCCGACGGGCGTGGGCAATGGGATTGCCCTTCCCCATGCCCGCCTGATCGGGATGGAAAAGATCACCGGCATTTTCCTGCGGCTGGAAAAGCCGCTGGATTACGAAAGCGTTGATCGTCAGCCGGTGGATCTGGTGTTCTGCCTGCTGGCCCCCAAAGATTCCGGTGTGGATCATCTCAAGGCGCTGGCGCTGGTCAGTCGGACCATGCGCGACGCCAGCATTTGCGCCAAACTTCGGGCCAATTCCGATGTGGCAAAGCTGCACGCCATTTTGACCGAGGCGAAGGCGCCACAAGCGGCCTGATTACTTAACCAGATAGGGCCTGCCGCGGCGCGTCGGGCTGGTTGGCAGCGCACCCGTTGCCGGGAAATCGCCCATAAGCACAGGCTGCATCCCCTGATTACGCAGGTTTTGCAGAAACTGGCCAAAACCCGCCAGATCCGCCAAACGCGGGGCCTCTGTCAGCCGCCGCAAGGACCGCGGGCTGATTTCATCGACGATGGTTTGCAAAGGCTCCATCGGGTTTTCAACGAATTCGGCCAAGGTCCAGATCCGCACCCGCGCCTTGACCCAAGAGGCCCGCAAGACTGACAGAAATTCGGCCTCAATCTTTTGCATTTGTGCAGCTTCGCGGCGAATGTCCCCAAAGTTGCGGTTCGAATGGAACAGCGGAATGGCCCAAGCGCCTGAGATGACCGAAATCTGCGCGTTGGAATCCCCCGCCATGAACCAGTTCAGCGCCTGATTGTCGGCAGGGCCAAACTGAAAACACTGCCTTTCGCCGCGCGTGTTCCAGACCAGATTGGTCAGGAAGCTCTTTTCATTATAGTCGCGCATCGCGGCACTGTCAGACATCGCGCCGTTGTAAACATTGTCACCCCCGGCGAAATGAACGCGGTCGGGCGCGAAAAGATGGCCATGCACCCGTGTGCCGGTGGCCTTTCCAAGCCAGGTCTCAAAGTTTTCGAACAAATCTGAAAACCCTTCGAAAACCGAATAGGGCGCGGCGGTGCGGCCGTTTTCCCAGTTTTCGTTAGGGTGGCGCGATTGCATGTAAAGCCCGGCACGCCCTTTGGTGCGCCGCTCGACGGCGCGGGCGAACAGGCGGTCGATCTTGCCGGGGTTTGGTTCTGCCGTGGCTTGGTTGCTGGGGTCATCCGAAAGAAAGCTGGCATAAAGCCGGGTTGCATGAGGCCAGATTTTACGGGCAACAAAACAATCAGACCGCCGCAAGATTTGCAGATGGTCGTCATAAAAGATATGGGGCTTGCCCTGAAAGTCGAATTTCGACAGCGTCAGCGACCGGCTTTCGACATGGGCAGAAACCTGCCTGACAAGCGTTTGGAAATAGCTTTCATCCGGTATCCAGACGCGCCGGAAATAGCGGTCAATCTCCTCTCTTTCCGGGCTGTCCAGAATGGCAGAGAGCGTCTGGCGTGTCAGGCACCACCACTGACTGCCCAGATGTGGCACAATTCCCGGCGGGATACGGCGGCGGAATCCAAGGCGGCGTTGCAGGCGGACATAGCTATCAAAAAGCCGGCGCTGTTTACGCCAGGAAAAGGGAAAGCGCAGGGTAAAGCGTTCCACATCCAACCCGCCGATTGTCCAGCCCACATCTTCGGTGGTGACGCTTTCGATGAAATCGGTGCGCGGGCGTTCATCCAGATAATGAACCAACTCATCAACCGGGCGCAGCGGCAGGCAAGACCCTGAGGCAAGATAGACATGGCGCACCTGTGGAAACTGCCGCAACATGATGGTGCTGGCCTCTTGCGTGGCGGCAACAATGCCCCAAGTGCCCCATTCGCAGGCATGGCGGCCCGAAAAACGCACGTTGGGCAGATCAGCCAGCGCCTTTACCAGCTTGTCATAGCCTTTGCGCTTTACCCTTTTGTCAACGTGAATGACCACGGGGCAATCATGCGCTGCCCAGTGCCGCGCCACCTGTGCTGCCCGGTCAAGTGCGGTGTGGCACAGCATGACAAAACCCACGCTCATGCCCAGTTTCCTTTGGACATGAGGCCCAGAATTTCAAGCTGGCGCCAGTTGATGTATTTTTCAGACCACTTGCACCAAAGATCCGGCTCTTTGGCCATTGCCAGCCGGTAGGCCCGATATTCATGGCTGTTGGCGTAGTGCTGCTTGCGCTCCATCTCCTCCTCGGCCTTGCGCGCGAAAGTGTCGAGAAACTTGGCATGAAGCAGCACGCCCGAGGCCTTTTCGCCGCCCCATTCATCATAAACCTGATTCAGCCCGCGCGGCAGCAGCATATGCGTGGAGGAAGCATAGGCATAAGACCTGTCCCAGCGCACGAGTGGTGTTTTGTTCAGCGCCGGCGCACGTTCAGGCAGATCGGCAAAGAACATCCGTGCCCGCGGCCCGCCCTGTATCCACAGATTGCCGTATTTGCGGTTGCGTTCGATGGTGTAATTGCCGCTGTCAAACCATTGCGCAATTTCGAATGGGTCTTGCCCCTCGTGGTAGGGCTGCGCGTCGAAGGGGCCTTTGGGATACATATCCAGCAGCATGGCCGAGAAAGATTTGATCGACGAGGCATCAAGCCAGTCAGTCAGCGCGCGCAGGGGCCGCGTATCGCAGAAAGGGTAGACAAAAAATTCGTCAGGATCGACGACAAGGCACCAATGCCCGTGCCCATATTTCCACTGCAACCAGTTCAGCCAATCCACCCCAAAGCGCGACCGCTTATAGCTGTGCTTCGTGGTCCACAGCGATACATCCGGCTGTTCAGCCAGAAATTCGCGGCTGCCATCATCGCTGTCATTGTCCACCATCAGGAAATGGTTGACGCCCAGATCGCGGTAATAGCGCAGGAAAAATGGCAGGCGCACCCGTTCATTGCGCAGCGTAGAGAAGGCCAGAATGCTGTCAGGGCGAATATCGCGGCTATGATCGCGAACGGGCTGCAATTCGCGCCGTTTGCGAAAGGCGCGGATCAGCCAGCGTTTGCGCGCCAACCGCAGCATGTATCGTGAGAGAACACTCAAACCGTGAACTTCCTGCCAGCAAGCCCCATCCTTTCATCACAGCTACCATCCAAGCCTTAAGACCGTGTTGAAATGCGCCTCCCATGTCGGGGCGATCCAATGGGTCAAAGGGCCGGGGCGCGAGGCAGAGGGGTTTGCCAGCCTTACAATTGTTTCCACCCAAGAATATATGTCTGAGGGGTTCAGGTAAACTGCGGAATTACCGAGAATTTCGCGTGTTACGGCAAGATCGGCCGCAACAATGGCCGTTCCAAGGCTTGCCGCTTCGGCCGGAGGCAGGCCGAAACCTTCGGCAAAGCTTGGGGCCAACAGGGCCGTGGCTTGCGCCAACAGCGCGGCGACAGCCCCATCTGAAAGCCCCGAAATCACTTGGATCGGCCCGGTTTCGGGCAGATTATCCAACCGGGCCAGCAGGTCCGGGCTTGCCCAGCCCCGATTCCCCAGAATGAACAGATGCGGTTTCGGCTCTGGCAGTTCTTGCCAGACATCCAGCAAAAGACGCTGATTCTTGCGCGGTTCAATCGTGCCCAAGGCTACGAAATATGGGGCGGCCTGCGTGATGGCGGGGGGGAGCTCTGACGGTGCCGCTTGCGGATGACGGATGCCCAAAGGGGCCACGATACCTTGGGGCACAGCGCCAAAGGCGGCAAGCTGGGTTTCGGTGGTGGTTCGGGTCGCTTGCGCGAGGTGAATGATTCGGTCGGCATGGGCCGAGGTGGCCGCAAGCTTGCGGCGAAATGGTTCTACGCTATCGGGTCGGGCAAAATGCGGGTGATCCAGCGGAATGGTGTCATGGATCATCACAGTGATCCGCAGCCCGGCGGATCGTATCGTAGCAAGGCCCTTCATCGTCAGATTGGCATGGCCGAGGTTGTAATAGACGCATTGTGCAGGCAGGCGGCGCAAAAGCCGCCCCAACCCGTGGCGGGCAGCCCGCGCCACGGCAAGCCGTCGGGTCGCGGTTTCGGCCCGACCGCGCATTTTGTCATGGCGATAGGCAAGACGCGAAAGAAAGTCGGCCTTGGGCAGCGGTGCAGCATCGCCGGTCAGCCGCGCCAGTTCCTGACAACCGGCGCGGTCCAAGAGCAACCAGCCAACCGCGCTGCGCACCAGGCCGAACAGCGCCCCTTCGCGATGCAGAAACGCGCGCAGATATTCCAGTTCAACCCTGTCGATCCCGGTCATTGGCCCATGGCCAAGCCGCGACACCAGCCGCGACAAGTCTATCAGCCGGGCAGGTTCCACCGTTTATTGCGCCGCTTTCTGCTGCGCCATCATGTCATGCAGATAGGCGGAAAACTCATCACGCAGATCAGGGCGCGCCAGACCGAAGGCAACAGTTGCCTGCAAAAACCCGGCTTTTGAGCCACAGTCATAACGCTGGCCCCGGAAACGATAGCCATAGACCCGGCCTGATTTCGCTTCCTCAGCGATGGCGTCGGTCAGTTGAATCTCGCCGCCAGCGCCTTGTTTCAGTTTGTTGAGGTTGGTCAGCACTTTGGGTTGCAGGATATAGCGGCCAATCACGGCAAGGTTCGAAGGCGCTTCTTCCGCTTTCGGCTTTTCCACCATGCCCTTGGTGCGCACAATATCGCCCATGTCTTCGGCAATATCCAAAACGCCATAAGCCGAGGCTTTTGCCGGCGCCACTTCCATCGCCGCAACCACATTGCCGCCGGTTTGTTCGTAAGCCTCGATCATCTGTTGCAAGCAGGGTTTTTGGGCCGCGATCACATCATCAGGCAGCAAAACGGCAAAGGGTTCGTCCCCAATCAGGCGACGGGCGCACCAGACGGCGTGGCCCAGCCCCATTGGCCGGTTCTGGCGCAAATAGGCGATGGCGCCGGAATCCATGTTGGTTTCTTTCAGGATTTCCAGAAGGTCATCTTTGCCAGCCTTGCGCAGGGCGCTTTCCAACTCGGTGGAATGGTCAAAGTAATCTTCCAGCGCGGATTTCCCGCGCGAGGTCACAAAGATGAATTCCTTGATGCCCGCCGCCCGCGCTTCGTCGATGGCGTATTGAATAAGCGGGCGGTCGACTAAAGTCATGATTTCTTTTGGAATCGACTTGGTGGCAGGCAGAAAGCGAGTTCCCATCCCGGCAACCGGAAACACGGCTTTTGAAACTTTTTTTGACTTCATCTTTTGTACCTTTAGTCCACCCGCACTTGTATCTTTCGATAATACACCAGCAAGAAACAGTTA
>Ga0172373_10003108_pt1 | contig 24666 bp, 24 predicted proteins | sample Lak10m_2_FD_114546 | JGI IMG/M metagenome (GOLD analysis project Ga0172373, IMG submission 114546) | Freshwater microbial communities from Kabuno Bay, South-Kivu, Congo - kab_092012_10m | ecosystem: Environmental > Aquatic > Freshwater > Lake | place: Democratic Republic of the Congo...
TAAGAGACTTCTGAAAAATTCAAATAAATTGTCACATTGAGCTTGTCGAAATGTGATTGCAAGTTAAATTGTTAGTCTTCGACAGGCTCAGACTGACATCGTAATAATAATTCAGAAGTCTGTATAAAATATTTTTACTCTTGATTTTATTATGCGGATTCACACTGCCGCAAAATCAAACGCAAACAATTTCTGAGCAAAAACAAGACAAACAAATACAGGAAACCAAAATGAAAAAAGTAATTGGAATTGGCGGTATCTTTTTCAAAAGCAAAGACCCCGAAAAAATTAAACAATGGTATAATTCCAACTTAGGATTGGTAACTAATGAGTATGGTTCCCTTTTTGAGTTTAGAAACTCCGATCCTCCATCCGAAAAAGTATATGCACAGTGGAGCCCGTTCAAGGAGGATACAAAATATTTCCTTCCTTCCGAAAAAGATTTTATGATCAATTTCAGAGTTGAAAATTTAGAACGACTTGTTGAAGAATTGAAATCAAACGGCGTTACAGTCCTTGATTCTATTGAAGTATATGAATATGGAAAGTTTGTTCATATTCTTGACCCGGAAAATAATAAAATAGAATTGTGGGAACCGGTAGATAGCGAATTTACAAAATCGTATGAAGGGAAAACTACCAAATGAAAAAAGATTTTGCTCGCATTGGTGCTTTGGGTGCAATTACAGATATTTATCAAAAAGCAGTTGACGAATATGTTGACGTACTCAAGCATACATCTCTTAAAGAATTTATAACTATTGTGGATAAAGATACTGATGATGAAGATTGCAGATCAATTCAAACAATCACGCGGCATATCATTCGAAGCGGCTATGGCTATGCCGGTTATGTGTTGAATGCTTTAAATATCTCACACGAAATCCCTAATGCGAACGATATGAGCTTAGAAACTACTGAAGAAGCGACTCGTGAAATTTATAATATGCTTTATTTCAACATTACTAATCTCTACGACCTCAACCGTGAGTTGATAGAAAACAATCTTGGCAAAATTAAATTTATGACGCGCTGGAACGAGGAATATAATTTTGAACAAATACTTGAACATGCCGTAATGCATATCCTTCGCCACAAAAGACAAATAAATAAATTTTTGGTCAAGCAAATTAGTTGAGATTTTTTTTAGGAATGAGCAAAATGAAAGATGTGCTTAAATAAAAAAGCTGAAGATAATTCATGTTCGAAAGGAATGAACATATTATCCTCAGCTTTTTAAATTAAAATGGGATCACTTATTCAGTAATCTTTCCATTCTTCAATTCGTTACTAAGCCGGGTAGCATTGTAAATAATTTTTATCGCTTCCATCATACCGGAAGAATGAACAGATACAGTTCTATTTTTTTCAGTACGGAAAATAAAATCACCTGGCAGGCTTTCGATATTGCCATCAAAAGCTAAACCAACGATTTCACCATTCATATTAATTACCGGGCTGCCTGAATTACCGCCAATAATATCATTTGTCGAAACAAAATTAAAGGGGGTGCTTAACTCAAAATCTGCGGGAGGATTTTTCCATCGGTCCGGCAAACTCCAGGGGTATTCTTTATTAAAAGCATAATAACGATCATACATCCCGTAGAATGTTGTGTAAGCTGGAGCTGTTGTTCCATTGTATGGAAATCCCTGAACAACTCCATCGGCAATCCTTAAAGTAAATGTTGCATCCGGTGGAATTGAAGTGCCATAAACTTCGAACACAGCTTTACCTAATTTCTGATTGTAAATTTCTTCTTCACTAAGAAGTTCGTCTGATTTTGCTTTCAACTCAGCAGCTTTTTCTTCAGAGTTTTGGAGAAAATAAATAAATGGGTCGTCAGAATTTAATATTGCATCACCACCCTCTTCAATAAGTGATTTTAATTTATCAATATTAGTCAGATAAGAATTTTCTAGTATATACTCAACAGCTTCTTTTCCCTTTAGTCCGCCGGTAATTTTATTAAGCAAAGGATAATCAATCCCGATAAGTTTTTGCATTCTAGTAACTTGATTTTCCAAAAGCATTTTATTCATTTCAAAGTCAAAATCTTCAGGAATAAGGGAATTAACTGTATTTTGAAGTTCTTCGCCTTTATACACTTCATCTCGTTCATCTTCGGGGAGTTTAAGTTCGTTAGCAAGTTCAATAACATCCTGCGCAATAAAAAAGTATTGTGTGCTTGTAAATCTATTTTGATTGAGGATAAAAAGTTCATTAGTAATTTTTCTCAGTTCATTTCTTATAGCTTCAATTTTATCCCAGGAATCACCGTATTTTTCCTTTAAATCAGAGTCAGACATAACCGCATTTCTAAAATTCATTTCAAAATCTTTTTTTCTCTGCATCATAACCGGGTCATTCAGTCCATCCATTCTGCCGTAATAGGATTTAAGGCCGTTAGAAAAATTAAAAGCCATGTCCTGAAGTTCCATTTTATTTTCAGGATGAAGTTCTATCATTTTAGTATAAGTGTTGTATAGGTCTTTTAGTATATCGATCGTTCTTGGATATTGAATGTCTCTGAAATATTCAAGCTGTGATACCGTTTTTAATCTTGTTGTATTTCCCGGGTTTCCTACGACGAAAATCGGTTCGCCTACTGCTGCGCCGTTTGAACTCCATTTAAAATAGTTATCTGTCTTAAGAGGATTTCCGTTTTCATCATAAACACGAAAGAAGGTACAATCAAGATTAAAACGAGGATATGTAAAGTTATCCGGGTCACCACCAAAAAATCCGATTTGATCTTCAGGAGCAAAAACTAAACGAACGTCATTATACCTTTTATATCCGTATAAAGAATACTTGCCACCATAATAAAGCTCGGTGATAGAAACCTCAAGTCCTGTTGCTTCAGTTTCACGATTTTCAATAGAGGCGATAACACTGTCTTTCAATTCTAATTGACGCTCATAAGTTTCACCATCATCAATAGCATCTTGAATTTCATCGGTAACATCCTGAACTAAAACTAATTGATCTACAAAAAGCCCCGGCACTGGTCTTTCATCAGCCAATGTTTGCGCCCAAAAACCAGTTTCGTGAAGGTTTTCCCCCTCCTGAGAAACTTCAGTAACGCTCTGCCTTCCGCAATGATGATTTGTCATCACTAATCCATCAGCAGAGACAAAAGAAGCCGAACAATATGAAGCGAACCGAAGCGCTGACATTCGTACATTATCTAACCATTGCTGATCGGGAGAGAAATTATATGCTTCCTTGAAATAATCCAAGGGCGGAAACTCAAATGTCCACATTTTGCCGGTGTCAAATTTACCGGCTTTAACCGTATCAAAGTCAACGCCTTGATAAGTTTTTTGAGCAGGAACTACCTGGATAAAAAGCAAACTGAAAAATGAAATCAGAAAGAAAATTTTAAATGATTTAGAAATAAAAAATTTCATAAAAATTCCTTGGGTTTAATGAAAATTGATTAGATGTAATTTGAAAGAAGAAAACACAATCAGATATTGTAAATCGATTAAGATATAACAATTCATTCTTTATTTAAGTGTAATAAAAGTTAAAAATAAAACGATGTACAGCTCAGATATAAGACTCGGGTTGATACAATGGTTCAACTTCCCATTCGTCTTCAATCGTGCCAATACAATGAGAACATTTGGGCACAGTAAAAACAACTTTTTCTTCACTTGGATTTGCTCGAACAAAATTTAACACTGTTCTGCAGCTTGAACATTGCACAACATGCGAAGTGGTAGTTTTCCTGCTGCAATCCGGACAAATAAATCCAAGATCACCCGGGGTTTCCTCAGGGTTCACCAAGAAAATTGAATTGCATCTGGAATTATTACACTTTGCGAAATGCCATTTAATTGTATCAGAATTTGCGATAAGATTCTCCTTAAAAATTTTTATTGTAAATTTAATCAGAGTATTTGTAAATGTCTATTGAAAAAAAAATCACTACTCACTTTTTCTTTGATTGCCCCGAACTCATTTTTTTATAAATTGTTCACCGATTTTATAAAAATAAAGATATTTCCTTCTTGTTAAATTTTAATGGAGAAATAATGGAAAAACTAAATTCATTCAAAGCATACGATATACGCGGTAAAATACCTTCCGATCTTAATGCCGAGCTGGCGTATAAAATCGGGCGAGCTTTTTGCAATTATCTCAATGCAAAAAAAATAGTAGTTGGACACGATGTGAGAATTTCGTCTCCCCAATTAAGTGATGCATTAATTTTTGGACTAACCGATGCTGGTGCCGATGTTATTGACATAGGTTTATGCGGTACAGAAATGATTTATTTCTCTACTCCACACTTTGATGCTGATGGCGGAATAATGATTACCGCCAGCCATAATCCACCGGAGTATAATGGAATGAAATTCGTGAGTAAAGGCTCGGTACCGTTTGGTTATGATTCCGGCTTAAGTGAAATTGAAAAAATTATTCTGAACAATAATTTGGGAGAGAAAGCAAACCAAAGAGGAACCGTTACTCAATTGGATGTTATGAGCGAATTTATAAATAACCTTTCCAAATTTTACGATGCAAAGAAAATCAGTCCGTTCAAGGTTGTTGTCAATGCTGGTAATGGCTGCGTAGGACCAGCACTTGATGCAATTGAAAATAAACTCCCGATCGAAATGATAAAAGTTTTTCATAATCCTGATTCGAGATTTCCCAATGGAGTTCCAAATCCATTACTCGAAGAAAACAGGAAACCAACCATTGATGCATTATTGAAGTACGAAGCTGATCTTGCAGTTGCGTGGGACGGCGATTACGACCGCTGTTTTTTCTTTGATGAAACCGGAAATTTTATTGAGGGCTATTACATCGTTGGGCTGTTAGCTAAATCAATTCTTAAAAACAATCCTGGTGGAAAGATTGTTCACGATCCTCGATTGATTTGGAATACAGTTGAATTAGTTAATAACAACGGCGGCATTCCAGTTATTTCTAAAAGCGGGCATGCTTTTATTAAACAAAAAATGAGAGAAGTAAACGCTGTTTACGGGGGTGAAATGTCAGCTCATCATTACTTTAGAGATAATGCCTATTCCGATAGTGGAATGATTCCATTCCTTCTTGTGCTGCAGCTTATGAGTGAAGAACATAAAACTTTATCTCAATTAGTTAGCGAAATGATTGCCGCTTTCCCATGCTCGGGTGAAATAAATTCGACAGTTCAAAATCCACTGGAAAAAATTGCGGAGATTGAAGATAAATTTCCCGGAGGAAAGCGTGATAATCTTGACGGATTAAGTGTTGAATATGATGACTGGCGTTTCAATGTACGAATGTCTAACACTGAACCGATTTTGAGATTAAATGTAGAAAGCAGAAATAATATTGAACTAATGCAATTTAAAACCAGTGAGTTGTTAAATATTATTAGATCATAATTAATCTCAATTTAATTAAGGCTTATATAATGGCTGCTAAAAAAATTTATTTTTTAGAACCTTCAACTACAAATATTACTTTAATTTTTTCCCAGACCAATGAAATTAAAGCAGTGTTTTCCGAAGTCTTATAAAATGAATAGGTCAACCATTCCTGGAAATCAATGGACTGAGTTTTAACCTTTAAACGAAGAGCATCCTGTGATTCATTGTATTCGAATGCGCCCCATTGATCAGCAACTTTATTAAAGATTATCGTCCATTCATTTTTATTTGGAATAACAAAAAAACTATAGCTTCCGGCAGAAAGTTTTTTACCTTCGATCAATACATCAGTACTGAAAGTTATTTTGGTTGCTTCGTCCGCACCAGCTCGCCAGACTTTACCATAAGGCACCAAATCACCCCAAACGCTCCTGCCTTTTACTCCGGGACGACTATAAGATATAGAAATATCGGTAAGTCCGACTGTCTGCGAAACACCCGCCTTTGGGCTAACTCTTATCTTCTTATCCTGGGCATAATTTCCTTCAACAAAAATTAGAGTTATTAAAAGTAACAGTATGCTAAACGATACTATCGAAAAGATTCTGATCATAAAACTCCCGAAATATTTTCTTGATAAAATATAATTCAATATAAAAATAATACTTAAAATTTTTACGGAATAATTTTCTGCCAAATTTAACAGTACTTTATAAATTCAGAAATCAAATAATCTATTTCAGCTTTAGTATTATAAAAATGAGGAGATATTCTAATAAAGCCTTCACGCGAGGATATAAATATTTTTTTCCTGGCTAAATCATGATAAATTTCATCAGATTTCGGATGAGCGAAACTAACTATTGCTCCAATATTCTTTTCATTTAGCCCGGTTAAGGGGGAAGTAAAACCTAATTCATTCAGTTTTTGAATTACATATTTTGAATTACTGACTACTCCGGATTCAATGTTATCAAGACCATAATCGAAAAAAAGTTTTAGAGAAGAATTGAGTGCATAAAGACCAAAATTGTTTATTGTTCCTCCTTGAAAAGCAAGTGCAGAAACCTTCAGCTTCAAATCAAAATTAAGTAGGTTCCATGCATCTTCAACAGATAGCCAGCCAATATTTTTAGGCTGCATAGTTTCCTGTAAATGTTTTGCCACATAAATAAAAGCAAAGCCTTGTATTCCCAGCAGCCATTTTTGCGAGCCGCAGGCAAGAAAATCAATATTACATTTTTTCACGTCAATCTGAACAGCACCCAACCCTTGTATCGCATCAATAGAAAAAATAATATTTTTCTCTTTACAAACTTTCCCGATCAGTTCCATGTCAACCCGATAGCCTGATAGAAATTGGACAGCACTAATGGATATTAATTTTGTTGATGGTTTAATAGCTTCAATTATTTTTTCTGCTGAAATTACTCCTTTATCGGATTTTACAAAGTCCACTTCCACACCCTCATTTTTAAGATTTAGGAAAGGGTAAACATTCGCAGGAAATTCAATATCGTTCAATAATATCCTATCCCCCCGTTTCCAATTAATTCCATTGGCAAGCACATTTATCGCATTGGTAGTGTTATCTAAAAAAGCGATTCGATCAGAATCAGAATTAATCATTTTACTCAACAGTTCACGTGTCTCGGCCATGATATCAAGAAAAGAGGGGTAATCGTCAATCCGCTCACTTGATTGCTCAGTGATGGCATTGTTTATAGAATCGATTACCGGTGTGCAAAGTGGTCCCCGAGAAGCATGATTTAAGTAAATGATATTTCTATTAATATGAGGAAAAAGTTCTCTGACATTTTGAAGGTTCATTCTAATTCCTAGATGATTTTAAATTAAACTAAAACACTCACATTAAAATAGTCAGGTTAATGAAACTTTCTTTGAATATATATTTTTTAATCATTAGTTTTGAGAAAAGATTAAGAGAAAAATGCAAAAAAAAATTATTAGGGGTAATATGAAACCACCAAAAGCACCTAAACACAAAGAATTAAATACGAAAGATTTAAGATGGCGCTGCGATCCAAATATATTTGACTTCGATTCCACCATTGATGTAAAACCGCTTGAAGGAATACTTGGTCAGGAGAGAGCTTTAAAAGCTATAAAACTCGGAGTGGATTTAAAAAGTCCAGGTTATAATATTTTTATTACCGGACTTTCCGGCTCCGGTAAAGCAACTACAGTTAAAAAAATGCTTGAGACAATTAGCGACGATTGCTCTAATTTATATGATTACGCCTATGTAAATAATTTTAGAAACCCTGATCAGCCAACGCTATTACTGTTCGAAAAAGGAAAAGCAAAAATTTTCAAGCAAGAATTGAATTCTGCAATTGCAATCCTAAAAGAAAAAATTCCGCAGTCGCTTGAAAGTGAACACTACAAAAACAGAAAGAAAAAGTTCATTGAAGATTATACTTCAGAAGAACAGAAACTTCTCACCTCATTTGATGAGTCAATAAGAAAGCAAAATTTTTCGCTTGGGCAAATAAAAGTTGGCGAAAGTGCCCGCCCCGATATCCTGCCAATTATAGATGGAACTCCTGTGCCTATTTATCAGGTGGAGGAATTACTTAAACAAGGCAAACTAACCAAAGAGAAAGCACAAGATATTTTTAAAAATTACACCAGCCATCAGGATAAGCTCCAGGAATTATTTAAGGATGGATTAAAACTAAGTCAAAATTTTCAACAAAAAATAGCTGAACTTGAAAGACAAGTAACATTGGTAGTCGTCAATGCAGTTATTGGCAATCTGAAAGAGAATTATAAAGATTCTAAAATTTTAGCTTACCTTAATTCTGTCGAGGAAAATATTTTAGAAAATATTCAGGCATTTAAGGGATTAAAGCCTGAAGGAGAAGCCACTGAAGAAGGATTTATCATTGACTACTTTAAAGAATATGAAGTGAATATTATTTTAGATAACTCTGATACAACTGCATGCCCGATCATAATAGAAACATCCCCTACTTATTTAAATCTCTTTGGAACAATTGAACGAGTTAATGACGGTAAAGGTGGGTGGTACAGTGATTTTACCAAGATAAAAGCGGGCTCGCTGCTACGGGCAAATGGCGGTTACCTTGTACTAAATGTGCTCCATCTTTTCGAAGAACCAGGAGTTTGGAAAATTTTAAAACGTGTCCTTACTTATCGACAACTTGAGATACAGGATGTCCCAGGGCTTTTTCAAATATCGACTTTGATACTTAAACCAGAGCCAATTAACATTGAAACCAAAGTTATTCTACTGGGTTCTCAAGCAATTTATTCTTTGCTTTCCGAAAGAGAATATGATTTCAAAAAAATGTTCAAAATTAAAGCAGATTTTGACTATGAAATACTCCGTTCAGATAAAGTAATAAACGAGTATGTCAAAGTAATTAAGAAATTAATCAAGGAAGAATGCCTGCTTGAGTTTGATAAATCAGCTATCGCCTATTTAATTGAAACGGCGGCAATATTTGCAGGTCAAAAAAATAAGCTCACAACTCGTTTTTCGAAAATTGCCGATATCGCCCGTGAAGCAAGTTTTTGGGCAAAGGATGATGGTTTCAATATTGTAAGTTTTGCACATGTAAAAAAAGCTTATGAGTTTAGCCGCGAGCGGCACGGTCTTCTCGAAGAAAAAATAACAGAAATGTTTGAGGACAAAACTTTCTTAATGGATACTAGCGGCGAAAGGGTGGGTCAGGTGAACGGTCTTGCAATATACAATGCTGATTTTTATTCTTTCGGACGACCTACTCGAATTACTGCAACTGTTTCACTTGGAAATGGTAATATTATAAATGTTGAACGTGAAGCCGGAATGAGCGGAAGACATTATAATAAAGGTGTGCTGATAATTTCAGGTTATTTCAAAGAAACTTTTGGACAGGATTTGCCGCTCAGCTTTAATGCCAATCTTGTTTTCGAACAATCCTATGGTACCGTTGATGGCGACAGTGCTTCATGTGCAGAAATTTTTGCATTATTGTCAACACTTTCAGGATTACCGCTGAAGCAGTCAATTGCTGTTACTGGATCCCTAAATCAAAAGGGGGATGTGCAACCAATAGGGGGAGTGAACGAAAAGGTTGAAGGATTTTATGATGTTTGCAAATCATTCGGATTAACAGGAACGCAAGGCGTGATTATTCCTGCACTAAATATTAAAGAATTAATGCTGAAGGATGAAGTGATTGATGCGGTAAAAAATAAACAATTTCATATTTACCCGATAACACGAGTCGAAGATGGTATTGAGATACTGACCTCGGCAAAGGCTGGAGAACGAGGTGCAAAAGGATATGAAAAAAATTCTGTCTTTTATCTTGTTGAGAAAAAAATTAAAGATATGTACCTGAAAGCAAGAGCAATGAAATATAAATCACGAATTACTCCTGTTTCATCTGCCACCAAAAGAGGATATAATAATTGAATGAATATTAATAGAACTAATAAAACAAAAATTCTTTGCACTTTAGGTCCCGCAACCTCTTCCGTTGAGACAATTATATCTCTTATCCAAAAAGGAATGAGCGGGATTCGATTGAATTTTTCTCACGGTAATTATGAATCTTACAAGGAAATTTACACGAATATCCATACAGCATGTATCGAAGAAAATACTCCATTAGCTATCCTAGTTGATTTGCAAGGACCAAAAATCAGAATTGGTGAGCTCGAACAATCTGAAATTAATCTTTTTGCAAATGATCAAATTGAAATAACTACTGACGAAATAAAAGGTAATTGCAAAATAATTTCAACCTCTTACAAAAAACTAATCGAAGATGCAATGGTTGGTGAAAGAATTCTAATTGATGATGGACTTATTAAACTAAAAATCATCGATAAGAAAATCACTTCCCTTGTTTGCAAAATAGAGGAGGGGGGATTATTAAAACCTAAAAAAGGTATGAACCTTCCCGGGATGAAACTTTCTACTCCCTCCATTACGGATAAGGATTTTAGAGACCTTGAGTTTGCATTGAACGAAAGAGTTGATTATATAGCCTTGTCCTTCGTACGAAAAGCCGAAGATATCATTCAATTAAGGAACTGGCTAATAGAATAAGGAATTACTAAATCAATCATTGCAAAGATCGAAAAGAAAGAAGCCCTGAATGAATTTGAAAAAATTCTCGATGCTTCTGATGGAATTATGATTGCTCGTGGCGATCTCGGTGTTGAACTTCCACCTCAAGAAGTTCCGGTGATTCAAAAAAATATTATCAAGCGATGCAATGAAGTTGGAAAACTTGTAATTACCGCTACACAGATGCTTGAATCAATGATTCACAACCCTGTGCCCACGCGAGCTGAGGCTTCCGATGTTGCAAATGCTGTATGGGATGGAACTGATGTTGTGATGCTAAGCGGTGAAACTTCTGTGGGTAAATATCCGAGTACGTCTGTACAAATTATGTCTGATATAATTTCAAATTCCGAAAAGCATCTTCCAATAAGACCCTCAATCCAATTTGAGCTTCCGAAAGAATTAGATGAAAATCTTTTTGACTCTGTCGGCAAAGCAATTTCATTAATGAGTGATCAAATAAATGCGGCGGCAATAGTTGTCTTTACATTTCACGGGAGAACCGCTCGAATATTATCGAAGTACAAGCCTGATTCAAAAATTATTGCAATCTCGAACAACTTCGATACAATGAATACTTTATGTCTGCAGAGAGGGGTTATCTCTCTTTATATGGATGAAATAGATAAAGAACATCTTGCAATTGACAAAGCGAAAAAAATCATTCTTGATTCAGGACATGTTAAGAAGAGCGATATTGTAATATTCGCAGCAGCAGCCCCATACTCCGAGAAAAGCAGAACTAACTGGATTAAATTTGAGACCTTGTAATCAGTTCCTAAATATTTATTCTCAATGATGAAGGAAATAGAATTAAAACTTGCTTCTTGGTGTGAAGCGTTACCAAACGGGAGAATAAAATGTAGTCTGTGTCCGCGCTATTGTGAAATCGGAAATGGTCAAGTTGGATTTTGTTTCATCCGACAAAACATTGAAGGGAAATTGTATTCTACCGGCTACGGCAGACCAACAGGTTTTGCAATTGATCCAATTGAAAAAAAACCATTGAATCACTTTTTACCAGGCAGCAGCGTATTAAGTTTTGGAACAGCCGGATGTAATCTTGGTTGTAAGTTTTGTCAAAATTGGTCAATCAGCAAAGCTCGCCTCGATGAAACCAACTCCTTAGCTGCAACACCTGAAGATGTAGTTTCACTTGCAATAAAACATTCCACCCCCTCTATCGCTTACACTTATAACGATCCCACCATATTTGGTGAATATGTTATTGATATTTCACGAATAGCTCGTGAAGTAAACATTAAAAATGTAATGGTAACTGCTGGTTACATTGATAAACAAGCAAGGAAAGATGTTTACCAGTTTATTGATGCTGCCAATGTTGATCTTAAAGCATTCAGTGAAAGATTTTATCACAAAATAACTTTCTCTCATCTCGATGATATTTTGGATACGCTGCTCTGGCTAAAATATGAAACTGCTGTTTGGTTTGAAATCACTACGCTGCTAATTCCGAACGAAAATGATTCCGATGATGAGATTCAGCGGATGTGCGATTGGATATTGAAAAACCTTGGGGATGAAATTCCACTACATTTCACGGCATTTCATCCTGATTTTAAAATGAGAGATAAAATTACTACGCCTGCAAGCACTTTGATTCAAGCAAGAAACTTAGCTCTTAAGACTGGTCTAAAATTTTGTTATATCGGCAACATTCATAATAGAGAAGGGCAGACAACCTATTGCCCAGTATGTCATTTTTCATTAATTGAAAGAGATTGGCATTCGGTATTATTCAATAAACTGCTGGATGGTAAGTGCCCGAAATGTTTAAATAAACTTAATGGAGTATTTAATAATTTTTAATAATGAAGGACTCGCTAAATGAATAATCTTATTGGGAAAAAAGTTTTTATCACCGGTGCATCTTCCGGAATTGGTAAATCTTGTGCAATTGCATTTGCAAAGGAAGGGGCTGATTTAATTCTTTGTGCTCGAAGAGTTGAAAGATTGATTCAGCTAAAGAATGATCTGACAAATAAATATCAAATCTCAATTCTGCCACTGCAAATAAATGTAAAAAATTATAATGAAGTAAAAGCTTCAATAAATAACATCCCGATTGAATGGAGAGCAATTGATATTTTGATAAACAATGCCGGACTTGCAAAAGGGTTCGATAAAATATATACTGCAAATGTTGATCACTGGGAAGAAATGATAGATACTAACATAAAAGGTGTATTGTATGTTTCAAGGGAGATAATTCCTTTGATGATTGACCGTGGATCAGGTCATATAATTAATATTGGATCTACTGCCGGCCATGAAGTTTACCCATCCGGCAATGTTTATGCTGCTACAAAATTCGCTGTTAAGGCGCTTACTCAATCTATCAGGCTTGATGTACTCGATAAAAACATTAGAGTTAGTTCAGTGGATCCGGGGATGGTAGAGACAGAATTTTCCGAGGTTAGATTCTCAGGTGATAAAACCCGAGCTAAAAAAGTGTATGAAGGACTAAATCCTTTAACCCCCGACGATGTAGCCGAAGCAGTTTTGTTTTGTGCTTCCAGACCTAAGAATGTTAACATTAATGAAATCATTTTGACTCCTCTTGCGCAGGCATCCTCTACTCAAGTAATCAGAACTCAGTAAAAATAAATCTTGACTTATTGGAACAAACTTACATCACCGGCACCTTCCCGAATGATTTCGGGTGATTCGCCGCTTAAATCAATTATACTGGATGGGCTTCCTACAAGCTTACCACTTGCAAGCATCAGATCAACTTGGGAATTAAAAATATTTTTTATTTCAAATGGATCAGAAAGCACTACCCCCTTTCTGTTGGTAACACTTGTGCTGATTATAGGATTGCCAAGTTCCTTTGTTAATTTTAAAGCAATTGGATTGTCAGGCACTCGGATACCAATAGTTTTTCTTTTGCTCCATAATTTCTTGGGGACTTGTTTTGCCGCCGGAAGGATGAAAGTATATGGTCCGGGAAGCAATCGCTTCATTGCCCGATAGGCATAATCAGAAACGAAAGCATATTTAGAAATATCTTTTAAATCTGCACATACGAAACTAAAAAGCTTCGTCCCGGTTTCGCTTTTAATGCTGAAGATTCTTTCAAGTGCAGATTTCTCATAAATATTACACCCAAGCCCATAAATCGTATCTGTGGGATATATGATAACCCCCCCGGATTTTAATCTTTCTACGGCTTTATTAATAAATCTAAGCTGCGGTGTTTCAGGATGCAGTTCATAATATTCCATATTTACCTACTAACACAAATTTCCTAGCCTTTCGTTAGGGTCTTATTTTCAAGTATTATAGTATTATAAGAAGTTCATAATACAAAATTAACCACTTAAAAAGAAATTTGTGATTTTTATTAATTGAAAAATGCCTTGATTTAGAGAAGATTTTATTATATTTACACTCTAATTTTGAAACGAGAAAAAGGAGTTTAACATGGCAAGACGCTGCCAAATAAGTGGGATAGGTCCTATTTCGGGCAATCACGTTTCCCATGCACATAATAGAAGAAAAAGAAGATTTCTTCCGAATCTTCAAAAGAAAAGAATCTGGGTTCAGGAATTAAACAGGTTTGTTACTTTGAAAGTATCAGCTAAAGCTTTAAAAGGCATTACCAAAAATGGCACTTCAGAAGTTGCTAAGCTTGTCAGAAGTAATATGGTCTAAATTTCTATCACCCGATTTATGCGGAGCGGATTTAAAATTAAAAAGGAAAGCAATGCTTTCCTTTTTAGTTTTAAAATATCGAATACTTATTCTCTAACTACCCAAACTTTGATTTTAGTACTAACACTTTGATGAAGTTTTATATTTACAGTATAAATGCCTAAAGCTTTAATCTGTTCTTCAATTTCAATGCGTCGTTTATCAATATCAAAGCCCTTTTCTTTAAGAGAATCAGCTATCATTTGGCTGGTAACGGTGCCGAAAATTTTATCTTCTTCACCTACCTGAACAGGAATTGTTACAGAAACTTTTTCAAGTTCGGTCCCAATTTTTTCAGCGGCTTCAATTTCTTTACTGATTTTTTTCCTGACTGTTTTTTTCTCTTCTTCAAGAGCAAATAAGTTTCCCTTTAAAGCTGTGTAAGCGATATTTCTTGGCAGTAAAAAATTTCTGGCGTACCCATTTTTTACTTCAAGAACATCACCAATTTGTCCGAGTCCCTCTATAGTTTGTCTTAAAATTACTTTCATGTTGTTCTCCTATATTATCTTACTGTGTCTGAAACAAAAGGTAGTAATGCCAAGTGTCGTGCTCTTTTAATGGCAATTGCTAGTTCTCTCTGATAAATTGAGCTAGTGCCGGTGATGCGTTTCGGAATAATACGACCTTGCTCGGAAACGTACCGCTGCAATAATTTGATATCCTTATAATCAATATACTTTACTTTATTCTGTGTGAATCTGCACACTTTTTTTTGTTTAATTTCTTTTTTCATTTTTTTTTCCAAATTATTTTAATAAATCAGATTCTTCATTTGATAAAAATTTATCGAATGAATCCTCGGTATAATCTATAGAACTTCCTTCAATATGAGAGTCATCTTCAACGATATATTCTTCTTCAACAAAAGAACCATTTCCATTATCGCCATTAGAGCCTTTCAAACGTCTGTTAAGGAATTGAATTCTTCTTGCTTTAATCTCAACTATCGTTCTACTATGACCTTCCTCGGGTTTCCATGTTCTGCTTTGAAGTTCGCCATCGACTAAAATAGCCGATCCTTTTTTTAAGCCTTCGCGGCAACTTTCAGCAAGCTTATTCCAGGCAACGACTCCCACATAACAAACATCCTCCTGCCACTGATTGTTGCTGTCTTTATATCTTCGATTTGAAGCGACAGAAAAATTAACAACAGGGGTATGATTATTTGTTTCCCTAAAGACAGGGTCTTTGGTCAAATTGCCAGCAATTATAACATAATTCATTTCAGGCATTTTTAGATCAGCCATAAGCAACTCCCTTTTATATTATAATTTAAATCATTTTTATTCTTCATCAGCCTCACCTTCAAGAACTTCAGGGACAACTTCCGGAACAATGACTTCTTCGGTTTCAGCAAGAACCTTCGCTTTATTAATTTCAATTTGCTCAAGTGCTTCTTTAGTCAAACTGATCGTTAAAAATCTTAAAATGTTTTCATCAAGAGTGTACAGTCTCTCAAGTTTGGCAATAATGCCCGGTTGAGCAATAAAACGAAATATTGCATAGTAACCAATTTTGTTTTTCTTCACTGTATAAGCTAAACGCTTTCTTCCCCAGTTATCAATCTCCAAAACTTCACCACCATTATTTGTGATGTTGTCCTTTATTTTGGAAAGGATTTGATCAATTTGTTCATCATCAAGCGCCGCGTTGATTAGAACAGCACTCTCATAAGTTTGTCTTTTCATAGATACTACTCCCTTTGGTCTTTAGGCCCTCAGTTTTCTGAGAGCAGGGTTTATGGATTATATTGTTTATTTATTTAATAAGCGGTGCAATAACAAGTGCAACCACTGACATCAATTTTAATAAAATATTTAATGATGGTCCGGAAGTATCTTTAAAAGGATCGCCTACTGTATCGCCAACAACTGCGGCTTTGTGTGCATCCGACCCTTTAAAATATTTCTGTCCATTAACTTCAATTCCTTCTTCAAACATTTTTTTTGCATTGTCCCAGGCACCGCCGGCATTAGCCTGAAAAATTGCCATCAGTACACCGGAAACAGTCACTCCAGCAATTAATCCTCCAAGCATTTCTTTACCGCCAATTAGTCCTGTTATAACAGGAACTACTACTGCGAGCAAACCAGGTAGAACCATTTCTCTAATTGCTGCCTTAGTTGATATTTCTACACATTTTTTATACTCAGCTTTACCATCAGCTAACTCAAAAACAGTTACATCTTCTTTAGACCACTCAGACTTCTCTTTCCCTGTATTTTTTCGCATAATATTTAAAGCATTTTTCAATTCGGGAATCATAGAGAATTGTCTTCTTACTTCCTCTATCATTGACATCGCAGCCTTTCCAACCGCCATCATTGCAAGAGCTGAAAATAAAAATGGAATCATTGCCCCAATAAGTAACCCAGCCATAACCTGAGCTTTCGAAATATCAATTGACTGGATATTAGCAGAAGTCATATAAGCGCCAAAAAGCGCCAAGGCAGTCAATGCCGCTGAACCAATCGCAAATCCTTTTCCAATTGCAGCCGTAGTATTTCCAACTGCATCAAGCTTATCTGTTCTTCCTCTAACTTCTTTTGGGAGTTCAGACATTTCAGCAATACCGCCGGCATTATCAGAAATTGGGCCGTATGCATCAACTGCAAGTTGAATGCCTAATATCGATAACATTCCAACTGCTGAAATTGCTATCCCATAAAGACCACCAAAATTAAATGCTATAATAATTGCAAAAGCAAGAATGATTACAGGTAAAGTTGTTGAGAGCATACCGATGCTAAGTCCGGCAATGATGTTTGTTGCAGCGCCGGTGACTGATTGTCGTGCTATGCTTTTTACCGGGCCCTTGCCGCTACCTGTGTAATACTCGGTAATAATTCCAATTAAGGAACCCGATACTATTCCAGCAACCGTGGCAATAAATATACCTGTAGAGCTGTAATAGTTTCCTTTGATAGGATCAGCCCATTCAAAAAGCGGATCCTGAAAGTACCATGATTCAGGCAACGCCCACTTAATTATGAACCAGGAAGAAAAGATCATTAATAAACCGGCAACTATATTGCCTAAATTTAAAGCTTTTTGAGGATCACCACCCTCCTTCACACGAACAAAGAAAGTTCCAATGATCGACATAACAATTCCAACACCAGAAATTACTAAAGGCAGAAGCACAGCGCCTAATCCATTATGATAACCTTTGAATTCTTCGATAAGAAAAAATGATGCGCCTAAAACCATTGTTCCAACAATGGAACCAACATAAGATTCAAAAAGATCAGCACCCATTCCGGCAACATCACCGACATTATCGCCAACATTATCAGCTATTGTTGCAGGATTTAAAGGATGATCTTCGGGAATGCCGGCTTCAACTTTGCCGACCAAGTCCGCACCAACATCCGCTGCTTTGGTGTAAATTCCACCACCAACCCTGGCGAATAAGGCAATAGAGGAAGCACCGAATGAAAATCCGGTAATGATCGTAATTACTCTTATTAAATTTTGCTGATTAAAATTTGCGCCGGAAGCAAACATATCAGAATACAAAACGAACAAACCGCCTAATCCTAAAACACCAAGTCCTACAACACCCATACCCATTACTGAACCACCTGCAAATGCTATTTCCAATGCTTTACCAAGACTGGTTCGTGCAGCATTCGTTGTACGCACATTTGCTTTAGTTGCTACTTTCATTCCAATGAAACCAGCCAGTGCCGAGCAAAATGCACCGACAACAAAAGAGACTCCGACTAATGGAGAAGACACATCAGAATCGGCGGTAAAGCCAAGGAGGAGGGCAACAATAATAACAAAGAAAATCAACACTCTATATTCAGCTTTCAAAAATGCCATTGCACCCTCAGAGATGTGGCTTGCTATTTTTTGCATCTTTTCGTTACCAGTATCTTTTTTTGAAATCCAGGACGATTTCCAAACTGTATAAATTAAGGCAAGCACACCAAACAATGGGACAATATGAAATGATATATCCATAATTAATTCCTTTTAGAAAATTAAATTATTAATTAGGTAAAGTATTTGAATTACTATTTTTATCAAATGCTGCTTTGATTCCAGCAGCTATAAATATTTCAACAATGGAAGCAGCAGAATCAAAAGTTTCGTTCATTTGAATTTGTTGTTCTACTAAAAAATCACTTAGCACATAATCGGGCAAACTTAGGTTCAAATCAACAGGTCCAATTCCAAATCGAACACGAATAAACTGATCGCTGTTCAAATGATAGATTAGAGATTTCAAACCATTGTGTCCGCCATCCCCACCAGCAACTCTAATTCTAAATTTAGAGAATCCGATATTGACATCATCAACCGCTACTAACAAAGCGTCTAAATTCAAATTATATTTTTCAACCAATTGTATTGCTGCCAGACCACTATTATTAACAAATGTAGTGGGCTTGACAAGTAAAAATTCTTCATCCCCAATTTTGCCAGAAGCAAAATGATAATCAAAATTGGAAGGTCGAAATAAAACTGAATTTCGAGCAGCCAGGTAATCTAAAAACATAAAACCGACATTGTGTCTCGTCCGAGAATATTTGCTGCCGGGGTTGCCAATTCCAAAAATTACTCTCACAGAAATAGTGAATATTACTTCTCTTTTTCTTCTTCTTCAGAAGGTTTACCCTTACCAATAACCTCTGGTTCTGTAATTTCTGCTGTTTCGCCTGCAACCGGTTCTTTTTCAACTTTAGGATGGGTAACGCTAACAATTACGCTATCAGGGAGATTAGTAAACTTGATCGCTTCCAATTGTAAATCTTTTATGTGTACAGAAGCACCTATTTTCAAATTTGTAACTTCAACTTCAATATGATCCGGGATGTCCTTAGGCAAACACTCAACCTGAACTTTGTGTAGAACTTGCTGAAGAATTCCACCATCCTTGATACCGATTGCACTTCCGATTATTTTAACGGGCACTTCAACCTCTATTGTTTCACCTTTGGTCAAACCGATTAAATCAAAATGAATTACTCTATCGGTAACAGGATCGAACTGGACATCTTTCAAAATACATTCCGATTCTTCCTTGCCTTCCAACTCTAATCCAATCAGATGTGTTTTAGCAGTAAAAACTAATGGGTTTAATATATTTTCTGCAACTTCAATTGACATTGGCTCATGATGCACCGAGTAAAAAACTCCTGGAATTTTTCCTGATTTTCTCGCTTGATTAATGAGTGATTTATTACCGGTCATTCTTTTACTTGCACTTAATACTATTTTTTTCATTTTTTCTCCAACAGATTATCCTTTATCAACATCAAAAAGCGAACTTATTGATTCATTTTTAAATGTGCGTCTGATAGCCTCTGCAAAAATTCCAGCTACTGACACGATGTTTATTTTATTTTTAACAATTTCATAATTATGAATAGGAATAGTATCTGAAACAAAAAGACTTGTGATACCACAATTTAATATACGCTCGGTTGCGGGTCCAGAAAGCAATGGATGGGTTACTGCACCAAACACATCTTTTGCTCCATTTGCTTTGAGAGCTTCGATTGCACCCACAAAAGTTCCCGCAGTATCAATCAAATCATCAACTAATAAAACATTCTTCCCATCAACTTCGCCAATAATATTTACCACTTCAGCAAGATTTTGGCTTGGTCTTCTCTTATCAATTACCACAAGAGGAGAGTCTAACCGTTTTGCATAAGATCTTGCTATTTTTATTCCGCCAACATCTGGTGAGACTACCGCAAGGTTCTCTTTAATTTTTTCAAACTCACCGATGAATACAGATGACCCGTATAAATGGTCAAACGGAATATCAAAAAATCCTTGAATTGAGCAGCGTGCAAATCCATAGTCATCACTCGATCAGCGCCTGCAACAGTGATTAGGTTTGCAACTAACTTTGCTGTGATAGAAACTCTTGGCTGATCCTTTCTATCTTGACGCGAATATCCAAAGTAAGGAATTACCGCCGTTATTTTTCGGGCGGAAGCTCTTTTAGCAGCATCAATCATTATTAAAAGTTCTAAAAGATTTTCAGCCGGAGGATTAGTGGACTGAACAATAAAAACATCAGACCCGCGAATATTTTCGCGATACTTAGCCCAAATTTCTCCATCACTGAACCGCTTTAGTTCTATCAACCCCAGGGATTTATCTAACTGTCCTGCTATTTTTTCAGCAAGTGGATAGTTGGAACTGCCTGCAAATATCTTAAAATCGAAAAAGGACATTGTTCAATAGCTAAGTGGTAATTAAAATAGACGACAAATATAAAGAATAGACCCTGTTATGTCAACAAAAGATTGAGTTTAATTTAATTGAAATTAAATTTTTTAATCCTTTTTTTTCTTGAAAAGAAAGAAAATAACCACTAGCAGCACTATTCCTGAAAGAGTATATATCCAAACCGGCGTTTCCTTGATTTTATAAGGTCTAAAGGTTACCGAAATAGTTTTGCCGCTTCCGAGTTCGTCAAGCGAATATTGCCAGGTTAAAGACTGCTTATCTTGAGATTGTGCATTATGAGTTATTATTTCACCTGAAAAAGTATATATATAACTAACACGAAATTTTGAACCGTCAATTCCAAATCCGGTTGCTATAGGCGAGATGAACTGAGAAAAAATTTTTTGACCTGACGCTCCATCCTTTAAATTAAAGAGTGCATCGCGAAATACGCGGGTTTGATTAAGAGAATCAATGGACTGGAATGAAATTTTAATTACTGCGTGCGTTGTACTATCAGTGGTATCCGCATACACATTAATATTTTCAATTTGAATAAAGCTTGAAGTGAATTCGTGCTTAATAGAATCGGCATTAAAAATTCCAATCCTATTAATTACTTGCGAAAATTCCTGTTCGGAAGTTTTCATCCAGTAAGTTATTGTCATTTTGCCGGAACCATCCGGATAGATGCTTGTATTCTGAATATAATTTAAACACCCAGAAATTAAGAATGATACAAAAACGAAGACAAAAGTAAAGCTTAAAGATAATTTTTGATACGAAATATTTTTTTTCATAAATCAAATGAATCAATTTTGAATTTTGGTGCATCAAATTTATAAAAAATTCGAGATAATTATTTATGTTTGAATAAATATTTAGGAAATTATTATGCCGACATACGAGTATAAATGTCTGAATTGTGGAAATTTATTTGAAGTTTTTCAATCTATCAAAGCTGCACCTGTTGAAAAATGTCCTCATTGTGACGGGAAGGTAAAAAGATTAATTAGTTCCGGTGGTATTCCTATTTTTAAGGGCAGCGGGTTTTATCAAACAGATTATAAAAATAAAACTTCGTCCAGCAGTTCCGTCCAATCAAAATCGTCTAAAGTTACAAAACCCAGTGTACCAAAACCAAAAGAGAATTTAGGTTGAATTAAGCTTTTCTTGTTTTCTTCATTTGACATTTCCTAAAATCAGCTTGAACAGGATAAATCAAAAATCTGCACCGATTGAAATATAAAACTTTGGGCTGGAGAATCTATCTACATTATAAGCCCAGGCAACATCAAATCGAACCAGGAAGTAGAGTAAATATAATCTTGCACCCACCCCTGTTCCCATCAGTAAATCTTTTGAAACAATATTGTTATTTATATCTTTCTCGAAAAATTTAAGATCTTGATTTCGATTCCATGCAGTACCGATATCGGCAAACGCCACCCCGACAACATTAGAGAAAAGAAATGGTAACGCACCTGTAAGCAAGTATCTTATCAATGGGAATCTTAATTCAAGATTCATCAGCGAATATTTAGTACCGATTTGCTCAGCATAATCAAATCCGCGTAATGGTAAGGCAGGGGTTAGAAATGCGAAGTCTGATGCTGACTCAAGTGGGATAGTCGTAGAGGCAAAATTTCTATTTATCCAATTCTCAATTCCACCAATAAAAAATCTTTGGGGATTTGCACCCCCCGAGTATCCACCTGATAATCTGAAGGCAAACGAATAATCATTCCAGAACCTCCAGTATGTTCGATAATCGCCAAGGATGGAGTAAAAGCTAAGATTTGTTTTGCCAATTCCTGGATTGCCTAAAACATCAAATCTATATCTAGTACCATCAACGGGCGAAGTGTAGCCCCATAATACATTGTCGTGTACGAAGCTTGCGCTCGGAATTACGTAAGATACTTTATCAGTCGGCTCTGCTGGATCGTCCAGATTTTCGCTTGATAGATTAAGCCAGCTAAGACCTGCGTCGATTCTATAAAAACGATTTATTGGATAACTTGCTGAACCTGAAATACCAAGATTTCTGAAACGAAAAAGATTGTCATTGAATCCCCGACTCAGGTAAACAAATCTTGCGGTATGAAACATTTCAATTCCAAGATTTATCCTCTTCGGCAAATAATAGTATGCGAGCCCGTAGTCACTGTTCTTTAAATCAATTTGAAGACTTGTTAAACCAATTAACTTATGATTACCGAGAACATCACTAAAAGATAGTACTGTTGTGCCGAGTAAACCATAAAGCGTACTGTACCCGGCATTGGCATAAATTAAGTCAGGTGAAAATGTGATTTTATATTTATTCACATAATAATTTCCATTTTCGTCTAAGTTATTCACCGGTTTTATTTTCTCACCTGATAATTCTTTGAGCGAATCAGAAACCAAAATAGAATCTTTTCCGAATACATAATTTCCAAAATCTATTTGAATCTTATTTCCATAAACCTTGGTAGTATCGACATAATTGCCAGTGAAGAATTCCATTGTTTCTATTTTAGATGAATCGTTCCTATCGGTTGATCCTTCGATCTCTAATATTTTTTCATTATCACTACTAAGCAGTTTTGTAATATAATTTGTTTTCGGAAGTTCATTGAGCTCCAAGTCTTCATCGAATGGATTTGTAAGCAGGAAAATATTAAACGACGATTTATACAAACTAGAAAACGTAAGCTTTTTCCCATCAGTAGAAGTTGAAAGCTGATAAATTCCGCTGATTGAATTTGTTATGGGGATGGGATCATTTTTCTGATCGAGGTTCAATTTATAAATATTGTTTATTCCATTTAAATCAGAGATGAATAATAATTCACTTCCATCAGCACTGCATATAGGTGATGATTCTTTACTAATTGGTGTATCAGTAAGTCTAATGATTTTTTTTGTTAATAATTCAATTGAATAAATGTCAGTCTGGCTATAATTGTGATTTTTAATTTTTATAGAGTCAGCAGTTAAATCTGCACTTAGATAATTATCTCTGTCGGAGGAGAAAAATATTTTCTTAGCATCATTTGACCAGCAAAGGCTTAGATCACTAAATATATCATTTGTAATATTTGTTAAGTGCTTCGATTCAATATTATAAACATAAACGTCTGTTTGTGTTGCGGTTTGACCAATAAAAGCAATGTCTTTACCGTCAGGCGACCACGCCACAGTTTGGATTCCTTCAAAATTAAACGGAAGAATTTCCTTGTCTTCACTTTCAACATCAATAAGGTAGATCACGTCCCAACCACTGCTTTTTGCAGAAAGTGCTATTTTTGATCCATCGGGAGACCAGCTAATACCAGGTGTTAAAATGTTTAGTTCTTCAAAATCGGGGTTTCTGTTTCCTTCGACTAATTTTTTTATAACTTTTCCATCAATTGCATCCATTAGATAAACGTCGAAGTAATAATCGCGGTTAGAGATAAAAACAATTTTATCACCTTGCGGAGAAATTGCCGGACTTGTGTTGTAAAAGCCTCCATCCTCCTCCGGATCGGTTAATCTCTTTGCAAATTCATCGGGGTCTTTCCTGATTGCAACATCAGGCCAGAAAGTTTTTTTAATATCCTTTTTCCAGCGCTCGTTTAATTCTTTAAGAGTTATCCCGATACTCTCTTTCAACCCATCCTCAAAATTACCTGTGCTTTTTATCTTATTTATCAATTCGCTTATTTTTTGCTCACCATACTTTTGCGAGATGTAATAAAATACAGATTGCCCGCCTCTATAAGCAAAATATCCATTCAGGTTTTGAATATCGGGTAGATATTCATTTGTAGCTGCATCACGGATAAACATATCCGTGTCAACATCCCAGCCAAGCGCCTGATATTCCGCCATCCCCTCATTGAACCAAATTGGTAAATCGAGCGTTATATTATTCGAAATAATATTTTGAAGCGAACCACCATAAAACATATCGTTAATTACAGCGTGCACTAATTCATGATGGATTAAGTGCTCAAATTGTTGATACGAACCATGAAACTGAATTACAACTCGATTCTTAAACAATTCAGTAAATCCTTCGATACCTTCCGGGAGGTAGGAATCAATTACATTTGTCTCTTGAAAATCATTTGTCGAATTAAAAATGATAATAGTAATTCTATTATTTACTGAATAGTCAAAACTTTTCTGGATTGACTCAATAGACTCTTCTGCAATCTTAGAAGTAAATTCAGTTAGTGTTTTACCTTCTTGCGAAAAATAAATATCAAAATGATTTGTCTGAATGTAATACCA
>Ga0172373_10003111_pt1 | contig 24650 bp, 17 predicted proteins | sample Lak10m_2_FD_114546 | JGI IMG/M metagenome (GOLD analysis project Ga0172373, IMG submission 114546) | Freshwater microbial communities from Kabuno Bay, South-Kivu, Congo - kab_092012_10m | ecosystem: Environmental > Aquatic > Freshwater > Lake | place: Democratic Republic of the Congo...
GCATACAGCGATATCTTTGTGAGCCTGCTTGTGTTTTTCCCGCTTTATTTTGTCGGGTATTTGATTGGCAATGTGGACATCTTTTCATTTCTATATTTTAGCCCATTCTTTTAGTCACTCCCCTCATTCTCAAAGCGGATGTAATCCGTGTCTTCACGAATATCATTAATGATTTGTGTTTTACGCTGACGAATAGCCCGCCCAATTGCCCCTTCCGAAATATTTTGTCTATATCCAACTGGTACCAGGCTGGTCTGCTGTCCTGCTGCGGCGAGCAGCATGAGCTCCTTTTTTTCCGACTCATAAAGATAAATGCAGACTAGCGAGCAATCCAACGCGCGCTCCAGCGTGTTGACAGCCAGCTGCGCGGATACCGGCTGGTCCAGCTGGTTTTCGAGCTGCTGGCTCAATTCGAGAAGTAGGGTTAATTGGGCGTTTCGCTTCTTTTCTTTTTCTAATTTATGAGTGAGTGTCTCGATCTGGTCGGTTTGTGCGTTGATACGAATGCGCACCAATTCCTGTGTGAGAATGAAAGGCTTGATATATACAGATACACTTTTTCCCCAGCTTCCAAAATCAAGTGAGCGGGGCGCAGTCCCTTCCTCTTCTGTTTTTCTCAACTCATGGATGAGACCATTGATCGTCATCAGGATTGAAAAGACCTCGTAATGAACAACCAATGTTGTCAACGAGAAAAATATAAATGCTGCGATTCGAATGTTCTCTAGTGATTGTATTTTTTCGCCGAAGGTATTTCCCAACAGTAGAAGTAGAACCCAAAGAAATAGCAACAAGATCATTTCCAGAGATGCGGCGATCATCATTGATCTTCGCCCGAGAGTGTCTCCCTTGGCTAGGTTTAAATAACTCCACGGCACAATGCCGTACGAGAGGATTGCCAGGATCACCAGAAATGGGATCAATACTGTCGCCAGCGGGGCGACTTGTATAAAAATAAAACACCATCCCAGCCAGGGGATGATGTGGAGACGTGAGAGAAGATTGCTATATCGAAAAGATGGGAGCACGGTAGCAATGCCCCCGGCCATCGCCGTCACGAGAAAACCGATCACTAGAAAAGTTTTGTAATTTACAAGATCGTACTGCACATATAACGTGCTGGTAACTGCAAGAAATATCCCGCCCGAAAAGCCGATCAACACCAAGGTCAGGTTAAGGATGTTGGTTTGCTGTAAATATTTATTAAGCGGGCTGATCAGCGTCAATACCACAAACCCGGCACTGAAAAGAACGATCCCTTCCAGATAATAGCAAGCGCGCCAGTAGATGGCAGCGATAATAAAAAGCATCGCAGCGGCAGACGCCTTGATCGCTATCGAGCGCATGTTTTGGGAATTCAATATGGAGATGATCTGTAATGACAGTGCCAGGCCAAAAGCTAATAAACCCAAAACCCCGATCAACGGGTTATGTTCCATGCCGGTTACGATCTTCAGCTCAGAGGGAATTAATACTAGAGCCGCCCCAATAAATCCCAAAATCCACGAGGAGAAAGCGTTTAAGTCATGGTTGTCTGCCTGTTTCATGATGCGGTAGGATAGCATAAGAATAGGAATTTATCTACCTCTCTTTGGTGCCAAAAGGGTGCGGAAGGGGCAAGTATGATTTCTGATATAATCCCGGGCGCAAATCGGCTTTTCGTTGGGGGCGCGCCTTTTTGTAATAAAAGCAGATACAGGTAAACCACACATGCAAAAATTTATTTCCCTCGCTCAAATTGATGAAACCGCACAGAAGATAAAGAAACAGATTTCGATTCAACCGATCGTTGGAATCATTCTCGGCTCGGGACTTAACGGTCTGGCTGATTCCGTCCAAAAGGCTGTTAATATCGCTTATAGCGACCTGCCCAACTTCCCTGTTTCTACTGTGCATGGGCACGTTGGCCGTTTCGTCATAGGCGACCTGGAAGGCAAGCCTGTTCTCGTCATGCAGGGACGCGTCCATTATTATGAAGGCTACAGCATGGGAGAGGTGACCTTGCCTGTCCGCGTGATGCAGCGACTTGGCATTCCTTCCATGATCGTCACCAATGCTGCGGGCGGCGTCCATCCGGACTTTGCTCCGGGCGATGTCATGCTTATTACAGACCAGCTTAACCTGATGGGTATGTCTGGCTTGAATCCCTTGATGGGACCCAACCTAGATGAGATCGGGCCACGCTTCCCGGATATGAGTCAGCCGTATGATCGTGCCTATGGAGACCTTGCCCGCAGTGTTGCAAAAGAAAATGGAATTACCCTGCGTGAAGGGGTGTACGCTGGCTTAAGTGGCCCATCCTTTGAATCCCCTGCGGATTTGCGCTTCCTGCGCAACGCTGGAGCGGATGCGGTGGGAATGTCCACGGTGCCGGAAGTGATCATTGCCCGCCATGGAAACATGCGTGTGCTAGGTTTGTCCGGTATCAGCAACAAAGCCAATCTGGACGGCTCCACCGTTACCACACATGAAGAGGTGATCGAAGCAGGGAAAGTGATCACGCCCAAAGTGGAAAAGATCGTTCGCGGTGTTCTGCGTGGGTTGTAGATAAGTTTCGCGAATGGCAGAATTCTATAAGTTCCTCGCCTCGTATGAGGTGCTGATCTATATCGTGCTGGCGATCGTGGGCCTGTTCGTATTTCGCTGGCTCTGGCGTTCCTGGCGCGAATGGCAGATCGCTGTCTACAGCCTTGAACGTGAATTCTCCTCCCGCCGTTTTGCTCGTTCTGCTGTACTCTCGGTGTTTATCGTTATCCTGTTCTGTGTTGAATTTTTTATGGCAACGTTCATCATCCCCGGTCTTCCCGCTGAAGTATTTGTCTCTACTCCAACATTGGATTTGATCTCAACCCCAACGGGTACACTCTCTGCTGAAATGATGACCCAATTCTCCGGGCAGGTTCTGCAAGCGGTTGCCAGCTCAAGCGGGTGTATCGCAGGACAGGTCATGATCACCTTCCCTCAGCCCGGGGATGAGGTGAAAGGTCCGATCGAAATAAGCGGAACAGTGAACATCCCAAATTTTGGATTCTATAAATATGAAGTAGCTCCGGCAGGCAGTGATACCTGGGCAACCATTTCTGCTGGACGGGCCATTGTGACAGATGCTTCATTAGGTCGCTGGGATGCGACTGCCCTAACCCCCGGCGATTATCAATTGCGCCTTGTGGTGACTGATAACCAGGGTCAGATCCTGCCGGCTTGTATAGTGCCTGTACGGGTTGTCCCTTTGCAGTAAAAAAACAATTAACAGGGTTCGGAAGTGCGGCTTCCGCAACTTTTCAAATTTAACAGAAGTCAAAAATACATGTATTGGAATTAGATATGCTTGAAATCGAATTGCGTCCAACTGTTGCCACCGATCTTCCCCGTTTGATCGGGTTGGACCACACTGTTAAAAGTGATTCTGTCTGGCAATTGGAATTACGAAAAGAGGGCGGGCAGGTGGCGAGCATTTTTCGAGAAGTGCGCCTGCCTCGCACCATTAATGTTGCCTACCCCCATGATCCATACAATCTTCCAGATGACTGGGTCAGGAAGTCCATGATGTTTACGGCCATGCTCGGAAAGGACCCTGCTGGGTATATCTGTCTTTTGGAGCAAGGGACAGCCTCTGTGGTGACGATCACAGATCTGGTGGTGGATTCGGCAAGTCGTCGTAAAGGCGTAGGAGCAGCCCTCCTGGCGGCCGGGCAGGAATGGGCGGCGTCCAGATCGCATCGTCGCCTGATCCTGGAAATGCAGGCTAAAAATCTGCCTGCCATTCGTCTCGCGCAAAAATTCGGATATGAATTCTGCGGGTATAATGACCATTACTATGTCAATCAGGATGTTGCCATCTTCTTTGCAAAAATTTTAAAGTAAGTCCAGCGGCCATTTACGTGTTGCTGTGAATCATTTATTGGAAGGTTTTGTATGATTAACGGTTGGTCGGCACCACTTCTGGCGGGGATCCAGACGCTCAACCAGATATTGACGGCGGGGATCGCCATTACAGCCTTTTCGCTGTTCCTATATGCGCTTTCATTTAATTTGCGCGATAGGGTGGCGCGTTCGTTTGCGATTATTTTGCTCTGCGTGGTGGTTGTTTTTACTTCCGAAGCGCTGCAGGATAAATCGCTCACATTGGACGCGATCGAACTATTCCTGCGTTTGCAGTGGTTCGGTATTGTTTTTCTCCCGGCGGCGTATCTTCATCTTTCTGACGCTTTGCTTGTGACAGCAGGGCGTCCATCTCGCGGACGCAGGCGAATCGCCGTTCGCGGGATGTATGCTGTTTCCACCTTCTTCCTTGTTTTACTTGCATTCGGATATTTGCTCGGCCCGATGGTGCCAGATGGGAAACCGGCTCCTCATCTTTTGCGTACCGTTTGGACGGAAGTATTCACCCTTTTTTATATTGCATCAATGCTTTGGGCAGCCGCGAATTTTGCGCGCGCTTACAGCCTGATGTTGACACGCTCCGGCCGCCGCCGCATGTTGTACCTGATGGCTGGTGCTACGGCCCCTGCGCTTGGTTCCTACCCGTATCTTTTATTTGGATATAGTCTTGCCGCCCAGCATCAATTTTTGTTTTGGAGTTTGGCGACGATCATTAATCTTTTGGTGGGTGCGCTGGTGATCTTGATGGCGTACGCAGTAGCTTTCTTTGGCGTCTCCTGGCCTGACCGTGTGATCAAAAGCCGCCTGTTCAAATGGATCATGCGGGGACCGGTAACCGCATCCGCGGCTCTCGCGTTGATGACCATCGTTCGCCGCGGGGGAGAGATGCTCGGTTCGCCTTATAACGCATTCGTTCCCTTCACCGTGGTCGTGACGGTATTACTGCTAGAACATTCCATTACCTTTGCCGCTCCGCTTTGGGAGCGTTGGCTATTCTTTGGGCGGGATCGCAATGAACTGGCTTTGCTCCAGAATATTGAGGAGCGCCTGCTTACACAGAGCGATCTGCAGCAATTCCTTGAAGCGATTCTCGCCGCTGTGCGTGACCATTTACGCTCTCCAGCCGCATTCGTTGCTGCATTGGATGACGAAACCTTGTCTCCGATTGTGGTGGCAGGCAACCGCACCTTGCTTGATCAGGAAAGTTTGACCGAAGCAATGGAACAGGTCAACGGCGAGACGCGTCGCGAATTTCAATGGGGTGATTTTTGGGTGCTGCCTCTGCATCGCCGCAGACACTCAGACATGGATCAGGATGAGTTGCCTCCCTTGCTTGGTCTCCTGGGAGTGGCGAAGCAGGAACACTATAAAATGGAAAGTGAACAGCGTGATGCCTTGTGGCTCCTCGCAGACCGTGCTGCGCTTGCCCTGGAAGACCGCCAGATGCAGCAGCGTGTTTTCCGATCTCTCGCTGACCTACAGCCTCAAGTGGAAATGATCCAACGCATGCGCGCAGCAGGGCGCTACGATACACGCGCCAGCCTGATGAGCGAACCGTCTTTGCAGGAAGCCGACCTTGCCAATTGGGTCAAAGATGCATTGACCCATTATTGGGGCGGCCCCAAGCTGACCAACAATCCATTGATCAAACTTCAGGTCGTGCGTGACCTTGCCGAAAAAGATGATGGGAATACAGCCAACGCTTTACGTAGTCTGCTGCGCAGTGCAGTGGATCAGGTCAAACCGCACGGTGACAGAAAGTTCACTACAGAGTGGATACTGTACAATATCCTTGAAATGAAATTTATTGAGGGACGGAAAGTGCGCGATGTGGCTGCCCGCCTTGCCATGTCTGAGGCAGACTTGTATCGAAAACAGCGTGTGGCTGTAGAAGCGGTTGCCAGAGCCATTCTCGAAATGGAAACCAACCTTCAGGAACAATGAACAAGCGTATCATTTATTACGCATATTTTATCTAGCAAGACAAGGAGGCCATCATGACTGGCCAAAAAAGAAAATATGAAAATCCTATACCTGAAGTAGATGAAGGTTGGTGGGCTTCTGTTCTGGCGGAGGAGAGCCGTGCGTCGGGGCCGGCTCCCATTCGCGCGGCGGGGAACCAGCCTGAGGGCAGCAGTGATGAGGCGAAGCAATCGTCGCCTGAGAAAAAGGTCACTGCAAATTGGACCCAAGTCAAAGACCTGTATATGAGGGATCAGATCATTGATTTAACGGTAACAGGTCATAACCGTGGTGGCCTGCTTGTGGAGGGCGATGGTCTGTATGGATTTGTCCCGTTCTCGCATCTGGTGGACCTGGCCGGCAAGATCGAGATATCTGAACGTGACCACGATCTTGAAACCTACGTGGGGCGGTCCTTGAAATTGAAGGTTATCGAATGCGTGCCGGAGGATGGGCGTGTGGTCTTCTCCGAACGCGCCGCACAATCCGAGCCTGGCAAACGCGCGGAATTGTTCCATGCCTTGCAGGCTGGTCAAAGAGTTCAGGGCATTGTCACCAACATCACAGACTTTGGCGTATTCATTGATTTGGGCGGCGTGGAGGGTCTGATCCATATTTCCGAATTATCCTGGGGCCGGGTGACGCATCCTTCCCAGATCGTAAAGATGGGTAGCACCATTGACGTGCAGGTTCTTGATCTTGCCCCCGAGCGCTGCCGTGTTGCTCTAAGCTTGAAACGATTATTGCCAAATCCCTGGCTTACCGCAACAACTGAATTCCCGGAAGGGAGCTCTCAAAACGGCACGATCACAAGCGTACTTTCCTTCGGTGCTTTTGCCCGCCTTGATGCTGGCGTGGAAGGTCTTATCCATGTTTCTGAAATTCCGCAGGCAGAAGGCAAGCCTTTGCGCGAAACCCTTTCCGAGGGTCAGCAGGTAAAGGTTCGCATTCTACATTTGGATGCATCTCATCAGCGGCTTGGCTTGAGCATGAAATTCGAATAGCCCGAATGTCTGAAAAACCAAATCCTCGCAATAGACAATATGCACAGGTTGAGCCTCCTCCTGTTGAGAATGATTGGCTCGACAGGCTGGCGCGTTTCAATATGCTCTTCGGGCGTTATTTGCGCGACCTTGCCGGCGTTGCCTTGGTCGCTTTCGCGCTCATGTCTTTGCTTGCTATTTTGGAATATGTCTACAAACAGATTTTCGACCTGTCCGTACAAAACAACGGGGACGCCTTTCTAAGCGGAGCCATTCTCGTTTTTCTGGTTACCTGGCTTACACGCTGGTTCGGTTTGGGTAGTCTGCTTATCGTTTTTGGAATCGGATATTTTGGATACTCACTTATTCGACGCGATGGAAGTGAAGCCCACTGGGGGCGCATCATTGCGATCGAACTCGCCGCTCTCTTAACCTTGGGGTTGTTCGCTGCTTCAAGCGGCAATGACCTATTCCTGGCAGAGTCCGGCCTCGCCGGAGGACGCCTCGGCTGGGGCATGGTCACCCTCGCGTGGCGGTATATGGGCGCGGTACTCGGCACCCTCGCGATTTTTATCTTATGGGCGCTTGCAGTAGCAACAGGTTTTGGCTTATGGACAAAGCTGGAAGCATGGCTCTTGCAGCTTGCAGGAGAAGCCCCGCGAGAGGTTGTTTCCGTTGCGCCTGCCCCAGTTGCCCAGGAAGAGAAAGTAGCCGAAGAGCCATCCACCACAACCACTGCGCCCAAAAAGAAGGCACAACCCTTACCGCCTGAATTCCGCACTTCATTAAAGTCATCGAATAAAAAAGACGAGAAATCTCTCAAGCCGCCGCCACGCGGTGAGGATTTGCCGCCGCTTACCATTTTGCTGGCAGAGACCGCTTCGCGCCCCGATGAGCGAACCATCAACCAGACCGCCGGGCTCATCATGAAAACCCTTTCGGAGTTTGGCATCCCTGCCACTGTGATCGGGTATCGCGTCGGTCCTGCCGTCACTCAATTCGCGGTGCAGCCTGGTTTCATCAAAAAACCTGGCTCGGACGAAGAGGACGCCCAACAAATGAAGGTCCGTGTGGCACAGATCGCTTCGCTGGAAAAAGATATTGCCCTGGCATTATCCGCTCAGAGATTGCGCATCGAAGCGCCTGTACCGGGTAAACCATATGTCGGTATTGAAGTTCCGAACACGCACAGTTCCGTTGTCCGCATGAAAACCTTGCTTGAGTCCGATACGTTTTATAAAGTGGGCGCACCGCTCACCGTGGCATTAGGACGTGATGTCTCCGGTCAGCCATTGATCGCCGACCTTGCGCGTATGCCGCATGTGCTCATCGCAGGCTCCACGGGTTCGGGTAAATCGGTGTGTATCACCTCCATTGCTGCCTGTCTCGCCATGAACAACGCCCCTGAAGATTTGCGCATGGTGATGATCGACTCAAAAATGGTGGAGTTGATTCGTTTCAATGGACTTCCGCACTTGTATGGCAAAGTGGAAACCAACCTTGAACGTATTTTGGGTGTTCTGCGTTGGGTGGTCGTTGAGATGGAACATCGCTACCGACTGCTTGAATCTGCGCATGCCCGTGACTTGGATTCCTACAACCGCAAGATAACCCGCAAAGTGGACGGCAAGGCCCTGCCGCGTATCGTAGTCTTGATCGACGAACTCGCCGACCTGATGATGTCCGCACCGGACCAGACCGAGCACAACCTTGTCCGTCTCGCTCAAATGGCTCGCGCCACAGGTATTCATCTTGTCGTTGCCACCCAGCGTCCTTCCACCGATGTGGTGACGGGTCTTATTAAAGCGAACTTTCCCGCGCGCCTTGCATTCGCAGTGGCATCGGGTATTGATAGCCGTGTTATTTTGGATTACACCGGTGCGGAAAGTTTGCTTGGCCGTGGTGATATGCTTTTCCTCAACCCGGAAGTCGGAAACCCCGTCCGTGCGCAAGGCGTGATGATCACCGATATGGAGATCGAGCGCATCATTTCCCATTGGCAGAAGACCGTAGATTCGGTGGATGACGTCCCGCCGTGGGAAAAACTTTTGCAGGAACCTGGTGAAAATGAAGATGATGGTTTGGTAGAACAGGCCATCTCCATTGTGCGCAGCAGCCAGCGAGCTTCTGCTTCCCTGCTCCAACGCCGTCTGCGAATTGGATACCCGCGTGCCGCGCGGCTGCTTGATCAGCTTGAGGAGATGGGAGTTGTAGGTCCCTCTCAAGGCGGCGGCAAAGAGCGCGATGTCCTTGTCAGCGAAGACGATCTGGCAGACGAGGAAAAGTCCGACTTGTAGGAGCAGTCCCGCAAATCTTGCAAAGAAAATTTCCGTGACTTTATCAAAAGGACTCCGAGAGTTAATCAATGAATCCGAAAATCACCTTCACTGATAGATTGCGAATTGTTTTTAAAAATATCCTTGATCCCATAGGCGCGTTCTTAAATCGGATCGGGTTGACCCCGAACGCCATCACATTGCTTGGGCTTGTGGGGACGTCCATCGGCGCATACTTTATTTCGCAGGGCAAAATGACCACGGGCGCATTTATCCTGCTGGTCTCCGTGCTTGTGGATGTGTTCGATGGAACCATGGCTCGTCTGCGCGGCGACCCCAGTGATTTTGGCGGCTTCGTCGATTCTGTGAGTGACCGCTACGCCGAACTCATCACCTTTGGCGGGCTGTTGTATTTTTTTCTTTCGCAGGAAGATAAGCTTGGAGTGATGGTCACTTTTGCGGCGGCGGCGGGGTCGGTGCTTGTCTCGTACGTCAAAGCCCGTGCCGAGGGATTGAGCTTTACCGCAAAGGTTGGCATCCTCACTCGCGTGGAGCGATATTTTGTATTAATTCCTTTGCTCGTTTTTAACCAGCCCTTTATTGCCGTGCTTGTGATCGCAGTGTTGGGGAACATTACCGCCTTGCAGCGCATTTTGCATGTCCGCGTGCAGGGACATGAACGCATGAAAAAAGCCAGAGAGAAAAAAGAGTACATTCATTGATGAGCGAAGGCTTTCAGATTGGCCCTTGGTTGATGCGTTGGAACGGCTTCCTGCTTGTGCTTGGCATTGCTTCGGGGACTTTACTCACCGCGTACCGGGCAAAAAGCCGCGGACATGACCCTGAGATCATCTATTATCTTTTTCTGCCTTTGGTGATATGGGGGACGATAGGCGCACGTCTTTGGCATATTTTTACTCCGCCTCTTTCCTCGGTTCAGCTTGGTCTGACCACCAAATATTACCTCACCCATGCATTGGATACCCTCTCCCTGTGGACTGGCGGATTTGGAATCCCTGGTGCGCTCATTGCTGGGGTGGTCGTATTGGTTATTTTTTCCCGCAGCAACAAAATCCCTTTCTGGGAATTGGCCGACCTGCTCGCCCCCGGACTTGCTCTGGCACAGGCGATCGGCCGCATTGGGAATTATTTCAATCAGGAGCTGTACGGCATCCCCACCGAAATGCCCTGGGGAATCTTCGTTGATCCTGCCAACCGTTTGAGCGGATATGAAAATGTGCATTTTTACCATCCGCTGTTTGCATATGAATCTGCGCTGAGTTTTGTGAACCTCTTCCTGCTCTTGTGGCTTGCCCGCAAATTCGTGGACCATCTCGGGTCGGGCGACCTTTTCCTTGCCTATCTTGCAACTTACTCGGTGATTCGTTTTTCGCTTGAATTCCTGCGCCTTGATGTGGCATTGGTTGGCGGTTGGAATGTAAATCAGTTGTTTTTTGCCTTGTTGTTTTTTGCCGCTCTTGGGGGATGTTTCTGGCGGCGCAGGTTTGCACAGGTATTGTAAGGTCATTGTGAAGAGGGGGAAGGCAAGGCGGGTAATAAAATAGAGTCAGCTTGTTTCTTTATTTCAAGAGCTTTTTCGGAGTCTAACATCTCTTGATGTTAGCTTGTGTTCTCCAAAGTCTGGAGACTTTGGACTCCAAATTTAAAGGAAACCCTATGATCGAAACTCAAGACCTAAGCAAACAGTTCCATGACTTTATGGCTGTGGATGGAGTGAATTTATCCGTGCAGTCGGGGCAGATATTGGCGTTGTTGGGACAGAATGGCGCAGGCAAGACAACCACCGTCCGCATGTTGACAGCGCTTTTGCAGCCGACGCGTGGGTGGGCGCGTGTGGCAGGCTATGACGTGGTCAAGAACGGACATGATGTCCGTGCCTCTGTGGGGGTGTTGACGGAGCAGCATGGCTTGTACATGCGCATGACTGCCATCGAATATCTGGATTATTTCGGACAGGTGTACAGCCTTTCTCCCTCGGCGCGGAAAACGCGCAGTGATAATTTGTTGGAATATTTCGGACTGGCCGAAGCTGCCCGCCGCCGTATCGGTGAATATTCCAAAGGGATGCGTCAGAAATTGGCCCTAGCACGCGCCATGATCCATGACCCTGGCGTGCTGCTGTTGGATGAACCCACCTCGGCCATGGACCCAGAGTCCGCGAGGCTGGTAAGGGATGAGATAGCGCGCTTGAAATCCGCAAGCCGTACCATTGTCATTTGCTCGCACAATCTCACGGAAGTGGAGGCGCTGGCAGATAAGATCGCCATCATTTACCGTGGACGTATTTTGCTGCAAGGCACCTTGGACGAATTGAAGAGCCAGGTGCTGGGGGCGCCGGAATATGAAGTCAAGTTTAGTGAAGCATGGAATGGGGATGGTTCGCAAATGCCTGAGGGTGTGGAAATGCTCTCGCAAACGTCGACCAGTTTAAAGGTCCGTGTGAAGCGTCCGGAGGAATTGAATCCGCAAATTTTGAAGGTGCTGTCCGCCAAATCCGCATCGGTGATGGCGTTTCAAGAAGAGGCGCGGACTCTGGAGCAGGTCTATCTAAAAGTGATGACAGAAGCGAGAGGGTTGGAACATGTTCAATAAGTTGAAGCTTGTTGGGCTGGTGGCGGGTCGTGAGTTACGCGATCAGTTCCGTGATTGGCGTGTGCTGATGCCGATGTTGATCCTGACATTGTGCTTTCCATTTTTGATGAACGAGTTTGCGAAACAGACCGTGGAATTCCTGAATCAATACAACGCGAACCTGATCCTCGACAGGCTCGTGCCGTTCTCGATCATGATCATTGGTTTTTTCCCGATCACGGTTTCTCTGATCGTGGCGCTGGAATCGTTTGTAGGTGAGAAAGAGCGCGGGACGATTGAGCCGATGTTGAGTGCGCCGCTGGATGATTGGCAGTTGTATTTCGGGAAATTGCTGGTGGGGGTGGCGACTCCGTTGATCGCGAGTTATGTTTCCATTGGTTTGTATCTTGTTCTGGTATCGCAGCAGGATTTAAATTTCCCATCTGCGCCTGTGATGATTCAATTGTTTTTTCTGACGACGGCTCATGCATTTTTGATGGTGAGCGCGGCAATCGTGATCTCGGTGCAGTCTACCTCGGTGAAGGCTGCCAATTTGCTGGCGTCGTTCATTGTGATCCCCGTTGCCATTTTGATGCAGGGCGAGGCGGTGATGCTGTTCTGGGGGAACGAGCAGGTATTGTGGCTGGCGGTTGCAGGGGTAACGATCATTGCACTGCTGTTGATCCGTGTGGGACTCGCACACTTTGAACGCGAGTATCTGCTAGGACGTGAGATCGACGTCATCAATTTACGCTGGATGTGGAAAACGTTTTGGTTGAATTTCCGCGGCGGCGCCACATCGCTTGGAAGCTGGTATCGGAATGTATTGGGCCTGGCATTTCGGCGTATTTTGCCTGCCATGGCTTTTATGATCGCGATCGCGGGCATCAGCATTTGGCTGAGCTATGACTGGATCAACACCAACGTAGCTGATATCCTTGTCAAGGCTTCGCCGGAACAACTGGCGAAACTGAAGGACCAAGTGGGAGACCTCCCCGACCTTTCCGCGATCAAGAATAGCATCAGCGCACCTTTCTTGTTCCTGAATAACACCCGCGCTGTTGCGCTTATTTTTGTGGCTGGGCTGGTTTCTTTCAGTGTGCTGGGTGTTTTGCTTTACATGGTGAATATCGGTTTGATCGGCGGAATATTTGCGTTGCTGCAACTGTTGGGTATTCAGCCCTGGCCTGTTTTTATGGCAGGCGTTGTGCCGCATGGCATCTTTGAGATTCCCGCCTTGATGATCGGCAGCGCAGTGGTGTTGTATATCGGCGCATCTATAGTCACTCCACAGACAGGGAAGTCGATGGGCGAAGTCATCCTTGAGTTAATGGCCGATTGGGCGAAGATATTTATTGGCGTGGTTGTGCCAATGCTTGCGATCGCTGCGTTGATCGAGGCGTATATTACGCCTGGATTGCTATTGAAAGTGTTGGCGATTTGAAATTAGGATCCTGCGGAATAAAATCCGTAGGATTTTTTTATCATTCAACCGAGATTTTCAAGGACCAGAAATTGAGTTAAGATAGCGTTATGCCCAAGTTGATTATCCTCGGTTCATCCAATGCCATTCCAACCTTGGAGAGCGAGAACACACACATGGTCATTGTGGGGAATGACCGCATGTTACTGATCGATTCCGTCAGTAACCCGATTTTGCGTTTGGAACAGGCGGGATTGGATTTCAACGACCTCACGGATATCATCGTCACACATTTCCATCCTGACCACGCCTCGGGTGTCCCACTGTTGTTGATGGATATGTGGCTGATGGGCAGGCAGAAGCCGCTTAATATTTACGGCTTGCATTACACGCTTGACCGTGTGGAAGGCTTGATGGGTTTCTACAATTGGTCCGAATGGCCCAACTTTTTCCCCGTCATTTTTCACCGCATCCCTTCAAGGGAAATGGCTTTGGTGTTGGATTGCTCCGATTTTAGAATCCACGCCTCGCCAGTCCGCCATATGATTCCTAATATCGGCTTGCGCATTGAGTTCATTCAAAGCCGGAAGGTGATGGCCTATTCCTGTGATACAGCGCCTTGTGAAGAGGTTGTCCGCCTCAGCGAAGGTGCGGATGTGCTTATCCATGAAGCAACGGGTGAGTCAGCAGGGCATTCGTCCGCAACGCAGGCGGGGGAGATCGCCAGACAGGCGGAAGTGGGCAAGCTGTACCTCATTCATTATCCAACGGGGAAATTCGCAAAAGGTGACCTGGTCGCCGAAGCGCAGACCACCTTTCACGGCGAGATCGCACTTGCCAAAGATTTTATGACCCTTGATTTTGACAAATAAAATTCCTTCGCCTTATTAGGCAGGAGAGGGAATTATTTTTTCTTTGCAATGATGGATTGTTTACCAGCCAGAAATATACGGCTCCCACTCACCATTTTCAGAAATGTGTTTTCCAAAAATATAGGCTGCGCTGGCAGGCGGTTCCACGGGGATGTGCATGAGGTGCATGTGCGCCTCGTCTACTTTGCGGCCGCCTTTACGATGATTGCAGGAGGGGCAGGCCGCCACGAGGTTCGTCCAGGTGTGTTGTCCGCCCATGTGACGCGGAATGACATGGTCAATGGTCAACGTCCCTTCGCGTCTGCCGCAGTACTGGCAGGTATAATTGTCTCGGCGGAATATTTCACGGCGCGTTAACTTCACGCGCGGCCGCGGACGATGAACCTGGCTTTCCAGCCGAATGACAGATGGACGTGGGATTAGCTGCGAAATTGTTCGGATATGCCCGCGGCCATTTGCGATCATTCCAGCCTTGCCAGCAAGGATCAGTCCAACAGCCCGCCGTGTTGAGCATACGTGAATCGGCTCAAAATTTGCATTGAGTACCAATACAGGTTCCTGCATTTTTGCTCGGCAATTCTGCGTGATTATACATCCACTTAATTGGATTCGTAAAAACGCCAATCGATGGAACATTACAGGAGCATTTGAAATGATATTGCTCACGCCGCCGTCCTCGGCGGCATGGTCTGCGCCGAGGACGGCGCATAAAGCGAGAAATAGGAGCATTTGAAATGAAAGTCATGATCGCAGGCGGTTCGGGTTTCCTCGGACGCGCACTCACAACGTCCCTGCTTGCGGACGGGCATCAAGTCTACATCCTAACGCGCGGTACGGGCGTCATCAGCGGCGCGCAAGCTGTTCAATGGGATGCCAAGACAACGGACGGTTGGGGACATCTCGTCAACGAAATGGATGCGATGATTCATCTCGCAGGGAAGTCTCTCTCCTCCTGGCCGTGGACTTCCGCAGCCAAACAAGCCTTCCACGACTCACGCATCATTCCTGGACTTTTGCTTGCTCAGTCTATTAAAGAGGCGACTCATCGCCCGAGCGTTTTCATCCAAGCCTCGGGCATTAATCATTATGGCCTGAGCGGTGACGTCGCTGACGAATCCACACCACCTGGTGATGATTTCCTTGCCCAGCTCACTGTCAAATGGGAGGATGCGACAAAGCCCGTGGAAGAGTTGGGCATACGCCGCGTGGTCATTCGTACAGCGGTGGTGCTAGGCAAGGGTGATGGTTTGCTTGGTCTCATGGCATTGCCCATCCGCTTATTTGCTGGCGGGCCGCTTGGCTCGGGTAAACAAGCCATGCCGTGGATCCACGTCAGCGACTGGGTTGGGGGAGTACGACATTTGATCGCGAGTGAAATTGCACAAGGTGCGTATAACCTTATTGCGCCGACCCCCACCTCCAATGCGGAATTCAACCGCATTTTGGCAAATGTCCTTCACCGCCCGTATTGGTTTCCAACCCCAGCCTTTTTACTGCGGACCCTTTTAGGGGAAATGAGCGTCTTGATAGTGGAGGGTAGGTTTGCCCTGCCCAAACGGTTGACCGAGTCTGGGTATCAGTACCAGTTCCCGGGTCTGCGTGAGGCGTTGGTTGATTTGGTAGGATAATTCAAAAGTGCAGAGTATTTTTCCAAGGAGAAAAAAATCAAATGAAGAAATTCATCTTGTTATTGGGGCTTTTTATGTCAGCTTGCGCGCCTGCGCAGCAGCAACCAGTTGTGCTTCCGCAATTCCTTGCGACGGCCACGCCGTATATTGATGCGGCTTCCTATCCAACGGCGCAGGCGCAGGTGGCTGCGCCGAACCAATCTGCAAGCGGGTTTGATGTGCGCATGGAGCATGCTTCGGTAGAGGGAAAGAATGTGAACGCGGATGTTTGCTTCACGCTGCCTGATACATCCGATTGGGGCATTTCATCCGCAAGTTTGAACTACGGTGGAATTGTGTTGCAGGAGTACGGCACCACGCTGGTGAGTTTACAGGAGTCTGCGAATGGACAATCGGGGATGCGCTGTGACACGTTGACCTTTGTTGTTCCGCCCGATGCCGACCTGACCAACGCATCAATTGTGATCGACGCAATTGCGACAACCCCGCGCGAAGGTGAATATTGTTCGGTGTATATGCCCAAGATTCAGCAGTCCATGCTGGAACGCGGTATCGGCATCTCGCTGGATTGCGTGGATGTGAACGGCGTGCTGACCATGCAGATCCTGAGCATTCCGCCTGATATGACGCAGGAACAGGCTGAGCAGATCGTATACAGCGATGAGTACTACACCGTCAAAGGTCCATGGAGTTTTTCGTTCAATTTGTCGCAATAAAAAACCTGTTGTATAATGGCGGCATGTCCAGCAAGTTTTTCGCCCGCTATTATTATTACACTGCCCCTTAATTTTCCGCGGTAGTGTGCTCTCAACGCGCCCTAACTATCGCGGGCGCGTTTTTGTTTGTCAATTTGCAATGCAGACCCTAAAGGTCTTTAAGACCCGTAGGGTCTAAATAAGGAGAATGTCATGAACATCGAAGAACAAGTTGAATTATTGATGCAGGGAACGGAATATGGCGATGAAGAATTGAAGAAAGCCATGACCGCCGAACTTCGCGGGCGTTTGATGCTTGCTGAAAAAGAGGGACGCCCTTTACGCGTCTATTGCGGATATGACCCCACCTCCACGGATTTGCATTTGGGGCACACCATTTCCATGCGCAAGCTGCGCCAGTTTCAGGATCTGGGACATGATGTAACCTTTCTTATTGGCAGTTACACCGCGCTGGTGGGTGACCCTTCGGATAAGAACAAGGCGCGTCCTGTCCTGACCGAGGAAAAGGTAGCCGAAAATGCAGTGACCTACGCTGAACAAGCCTTCCGCGTGCTTGACCGGAAGAAGACGAAGATCCGCTATAACGGTGAGTGGCTTTCCAAACTCACGCTGGTGGATTTGATCCGCCTTGGTCAGAACTTTACGGTGCAGCAATTTTTGGCTCGTGAGAATTTTGCCAAGCGATTGGAAAAAGGCGAACCCATTTACCTGCATGAGACATTTTACGCTTTGATGCAAGGCTATGACGCCGTTGCCATGGAGACCGATGTGCAGGTCGGCGGCTCGGACCAGCTATTCAATATCATTGTGGCGGGCCGTAAATTACAGGAATCGCAGGGGCAAAAGCCGCTGGCAGGCATTGTCACCGGTATTTTGCCTGGCACGGATGGTACGCAGAGAATGTCCAAGTCCACAGGCAATATTGTGCCGATCAACAGCGGCGCAAATGATATGTTTGGCAAGCTGATGTCTGTGCCTGATTTTGCGATGGGCACGTACATGCGGCTAGTCACGCGCTGGAGTCCGCACGAGATCGAGAAGATCGAGAAAGATGTGGCTTCGGGTGCATTTCATCCACGGGATGCAAAAATGAAGATGGCGATTGAGATCGTCAGCATTTTCTACAGCGACTCAGAGGCCATTGCTGCGCAGGAGAATTTCATTAAGACCTTCCAGCAAAAGGAAATCCCTGATGAGATGCCGGAGTTTGACTTGCAAGCTGGGCAAACGGTGGTGGATGTGATCCTGGCGGCGAAACTTGCCGAGAGCAAGAGTAAGGCCCGTGCGTTGATCGACCAGAAGGGTGTACGCTTGGATGGAGAAGTGCTGGAACGCGGCGATGCTGTTTTTCCGCACCCAGGTGTGCTGCAGGTTGGCAAGCGGCGGTTTTTGCGGGTTAAGTAAATTGAGTAAATTTTTATTCGCAAGATAAATCTTGCGGTACTTACAAAAAAGAAGCAGTGACCAGCGTCACTGCTTCTTTTTTGTTCGAGATGCTGCTTTTGGCTTTGCGGGTTTCTTTTTGCCCACTGTCTGCTTTACGTTGGAAAAGTGAGTGCTCTTTGATTTGACCTCGATCAATTTCATAAAAGCATGAACCACTTGAGGGTCGAATTGTTTGCCTGAAAGTTCGTTAATATATTTTATAACTTCGGCTTTTTTCCATGCCTTTCGGTAGGGGCGGTCTGAGAGTAAGGCGTCCCATACATCGACAATTGCGAAGATGCGTGCGGGAAGAGGTATCTCATCACCTTTTAGTTTACGAGGGTAGCCGCTCCCGTCCCACCATTCGTGGTGACAGTAGGCAATGTCTAATGTGGGGCGCAGGTAGGCAATTGGATAAAGCAGATCATATGCATATTGAGGATGTTTTCTCATTTCTTTTGTTTCTTCTTTAGTCAAAGGTCCCGGCTTTCGGAGGATGTTATCCGGTACGCCCATTTTGCCGATGTCGTGCAGCAGGGTTCCGCGGCGGATGTGAATAATTTCAGATTCGGGAATTCCCATTTGCCGGGCCAGTTCCAGGGTCATGTTGGCGACGCGATTTGTGTGTCCCCTTGTTTCCTTGTCGCGGAGTTCCAGTGCTTTTCCCCAGCCTTCGAGGGTTGTGTCGTATGCGAGTGAAAGCTCCTGATTGCTTTGCTGCAGGTTTTCAAATAGCTGTGCATTATCAATTGCGATAGTCGCCTGACCTGCGAGGGTCCTAAGGAAGTCTCTCCAATCTGCTGTTGGGTTGAAGTTATACCTAAAAAAGGTTTCAATGATGCCGCGGGCTGCGCCTTTGCTGTAAAGAGGAACGGCGTAATAACTATGGAATCCTTCCCGTATAAAATGATCTGGGAATGAAAATTCATTTTCTTCGAGATTGCCAACTAGCAGATCTTTGCGGCTGAGAAGTGTTTGACTGGCTAATTCACTTCCTATGCCAATGGATTGCTTTGAGAAGGCCGGGTTATTGAATCCGTTGGATGTGTAATTATCCAACATCTGACTGTTCGGGTTGTATACAAGGATACGGGCGGCGCTTACGTTCATTTTTGTGGTGAGATATTCAGTTAAGATGGCCAGTGTAATATGCAGGTCGAGACTCGAAGTGATGGCTGTATCCATTTCACGCAGTGCTGTGAGACGGCGGATCTGCTCCTCGCTTTTTTGGAATAGATTGGAACGATAGATCGCATTCCCTGCGATGTCTGCGATGGTAGTAATCAGTCGGGTTTGGTGGTTTTCAATCTTTCTCGGACTTTTGCAGGCGATCATGATGACGCCGATCGTATCCAGCGAGGTGCGGATGGGGATGGCAAAGCCGCTCCATTCGCTTCCGAGGAAGAGTTTGTTTTCTGGAGCAGAGATCGGGTCTTTGTTAAGTTCGCTGCTTAAGTGAGGCAACCCGCTTGAAAATACACGTCCAATGATGCCTTCGTTTGGCTTGAATTTGGATTTTGGCAGATTACCCAACCAGCCACTGATCGCCTGCGGGATTAATTCATCCGTTTCAGGGTCGTAAACCCAGATGGCGGCAGTGTCTGTGTCGACGCTGGATTTTATTTCGCCGAGCAGAATGGGAAGCATTTCCCAAGCATCTTTTGCGGTGCGGAGCGCAAAGGAAACGCGGTTTACCATTTCCAGCTCTTCAAGGCGTTTCCGTGTTTCGGTGTAGAGTCTGGTATTTTCGAGCGAAGTTGCAGCCTGATGCGCAAAAGTTTGCGCAGCAATGGCATCGTCCTGTGAAAATGCAGCAGGGGTGCGGCTGTCAATCGTCAGATAGCCGATCACTTGTCCGCGGGAGATGAGCGGGACTCCCATCCAGCCGCGTATGTATTTCATATCTCCCCAGTCCTCAAACCGCGGATCTGTCAGGCAATCCTCAATGATTAACGCCTGCCCGGTTTTGTTGATAGCTATGCAAAGGGTGTTATCGGATGAAAAACTTTGATTTATTACTCTTTCTGGATTTGGCAACCCTTTTGCAGCAGTAATCCAGATCTTGTCTTCCTGGATCTCTAATATGCTGGCACTGTCATATGGTGCAATTTTGTAAAGCCACTCAAGGATGGCATTTTGCAGAGAGGGTAGGTCGAGTAAATTGGTGAGCTCTGTTGCGGCATTCATCAGCGTTTCTGCGCTTTGGCGCTGTTTTTTCTCCAGGTCAAACAACCTCGCTTTTTCAATGGCAGTTGCCGCCTGATTGGCATATGTTTGAACGAAGCCTGCGTTTTCTTCTGTGAATGCTCCGGGAGTTCGGCTGTCGAGATTAATAAACCCAATTAAGGTGTCCTGCATGAACATTGCAACAGACAACCAGCCGCGGATGTAGTCAGTGCTTTCCCATTTTTCAAAGGTTTCGCTTCTGTTTACGTCTTCATCAATGATCGGTTTTTGATTAGGTGTGATATCTTTCCATCTTCCGGATATTGTGAAAGTGTCTCCAATTTTGTAGATGTCAGGCAGGTCTCGTTGAGCGACCAATTCCAAAATATCGCCTTTTTTCAGCATGATGGATGCGCTGTCGTAGGGGGCAAGAACCCTCAGCCAGTCAAGAATATTTCCAAGCAGGTTTTCAATTTCCAGCGTGTTTGCGAGCGAAGATGTGGCAAGTTGGAGGTTTTCTGCTTCATTCCGACGGCGTTGTTCCAATTTAAAGAGGCGTGTGTTTTCAAGAGCGATCGCGGCCTGATTCGCAAACGTTTGCGCAATCGCAGCGTGGTCTTCGGTAAAAAATCCAGGCGTGCGGCTATCCAGATTTAGAAAACCAATGGTCTTGTCCTTCGCAAGCAGGGGAATTCCCATGTATCCATGGATGTAGCTCGTCGGTTCAAATTTGACAAATCTTTCGTCGCTTTGTACGTCGAAAACGATTTTTGCCCGTCGAAGGTTCTCCAGTCCGCCCCATTTGTTCAAGTCGGTTTTATATTTTTGTCCGATCAACTCCTGCGGAATGAACTTTCCAGCAACGATTTCCAATTGTCCGTGGTCGAATAACTCAATGGATGCGCTGTCGTACTGTATCAATTTGGCTATTGAAACAAAAATACTCTCAAAAAGTTTATCCAATTCGAAATTTGATGTTAATTCCAGTGTCGCTTCACGGAGTATTTCAGAATCCATGCGGCGCTTCTTCTCGGCCTCGAAGAGTTTGATTCTTTCAAGAGCATTTGCCAACCCCCCGGCAATCGTATTTAGGAGTCTCTCGTCTCTTTCTGTGAAGGTGTCCAGCTTGTGACTTTCAGTATTCAAAACCCCAAATAGGGTGGTGCCGCTGAGGATGGGCACGCAAAGCTCGGAGCGGGTATTGATGTCAATCTCGTAGTATTCTGGGTCTAGATGCACATCTCTTATCCGTACCGAACGTTTTGTATTAGCCACCCTGCCGCTAATCCCTTTATCAAGTGACAGGCTGTTGCTCATTTTTCCAATATCGATACCCCGATAGGAAAAATGAGGTATTAAAGTGTCCTTTGCCTCATTAAGCAAGAGAATACCGCAATTATCCGAGTAGAGTGTGTCTGCGATGATATCTGTGATCTGCTGTATTAATATGTCCGAATCCTTTGCCGTGGATTCAGCAAGCGCGACCATATGAAGAATGCTCAATTCCCTGAATTGTTTTTGTCGGAATTCTTCATCCTTTTTTCGGGCCGAAATATCCTGAGAAACGGCAATGATTACTTCCTGTCCAAAATAGGTGCCTTTGAATAAGCGAACATCTTTTGGAAAGATATCTCCATTGCTTCGTTTTCCCCAAAATTCAAATTGTTGTGGCTTGCCTTCAAAAGCTAGTTGAATAGCCTGTGTAATGTCCGTAAAGTTGTTTTTATCAGGCGCGCTTAGAAATTCAGGGGTGTTGCCAATAAAATTTTCCTTTGGGTAGCCGTACATCTGTACAGATCCGTCGTTCACGTCAATGAATTTGCCGTTTCTGTCTTGAATGTATATTGCGTCTTGCACGGCGTTGAATAGGCCGCGATAACTTGCTTCACTGTTGAGCAGCAATTCTTCAGAGTTTTTCCTCTCTATGGATGTACCAAGTGTGTTTGCTGCGGCGCGCAGTGCTTCGATTTCTATATCGCTCCATTCCCGTTCAAACTGACAATCATCAAATCCAATGAAACCCCACCAATCTGTCCCAACTTGTATGGGGATGCAAATAATCGATTGAATGTTCTGGCTTTCCAACCCCTCACGCTCTTTTGGAGGGAATTCTTTTACTTTCCCGAAAACAGGCTTTCCTTGGTCGAAAAAATCCAACCAGCGCTCATACCCGTCTTTTTTGAGGTCAATGTTTTGTAAATTCTGGTTGTGGATCTGGGGCGTTGTTTCAGCAGAAGCCCATTCATACACTTGGGAAACATAAATATTAAGATTTTCGTCTGTTTCTCTTTTGAATATGTAAACACGATTGATGCCAGTTGCCTGCCCAAGCTGCGCGAGCACGTTGCTTATGCTTTTTTCCCAATCGGATGTTTTTAGAAATTGCTCTGCGGAATACCCGACCGTTTTGAGGATCGCATCTCGATGCTGCAAAGCTTCTTCCGTCCGCTTTTGCCCGGTTATATCCAATAAGATCCCCTGCCAAAATAGGGGATTGCCGTCCTGATCTCTTATTATTGAAGAATCTTCTTTTATCCAAACATAATGGCCGTCATGATGCCGCATCCGATATTCAATGCGAAAGGGTTCTTGGGTTTCGTTGGTACGTATATCCTCTAATGCTACGCGCTCCCTATCTTCGGGGTGAATTGAATCTTCCCAAAGATTTTCGACCTTCCTCCATTCATCTGATGTGTATCCAAGCAATTCTTTAATGCGTGGACTCATATATTGGGATGTTTGGGTGCCGCTGAAGTTGTCCATAAAGATGACGGCGGGCAAATTCTCCACAAGCAGGCGATATCTTTTTTCTGCTTCAAAAAGGGCGTTTTCGAAATTCTTTTGTTCAGTTACATCCCTAAAATTGGAAATGATCGCTTCAATCCCTTGCTCGTTCAGGCGATTGGTTTCTTTGAATTCGACCCATTTTAGACTTCCGTCTTTGCAGACACACTGAACTGAAAAAGAAGCCACTTCATTGGGGTTGGCGATTATTTGCTGAAAGGAATCATGTGCTTTTTGCCTGTCTTCGCTGTATACAAGATCGAAGGAACTTTTGCCGATTAGCTCATTGGTTGAGTAACCCAGAATACGAGATGCGGACGGGCTTAGAAAAAGGATTTTTCCCTCTATTGAATATAAAGCAATGGCATCCATGCTGTTCTCGATCAGAGCTCTGAATTTTTTTTCGCTCCTGGCGATCGTTTCTTCAAACAGTTTCCTGTTGGAGATATTCCTCGCGATACCGATAACCATTTTGTTCGGAAGGCTCTTTAAGCTCAATTCTATGAGGATTGATGTTCCATCTTTTCGCTTTAGCAATACTTCAGTAACGGTGACGCGCCCGCGGATAATCTCATTTGTGTTCCAAATTTGTACCCTGCTGTTTGTAATTAGATCATCCAGAGTAAGAGTTAGCAACTCTGTTCTTGTGAAACCAAGGAGGTTGCAAATCTGTTGATTAGCTTCCAGTAAATTCCCCGATGGATCTGTAACGAGAATTCCGTCAGAAGCGTTTTCGATAACCATGCGATATTGTGCTTCGCCTGTTTTTATCTGCTCTTCTGCAATTTTTTGCTTGGTAACGTCTATGAGAATCCCCTGCCAGTGTGCCGGGGTGTTGTTATCATCCATGATATGAGACGCCATGTCATGAACCCAAACCACTCTGCCATCCTTGGTTATCAGGCGGTATTCCACGTTAAACTCATCCCCGTTCTGTATTGTCCTTTCCTGCTCTTCCTCTAACTTATGTTTGTCTTCTGGGTGGATGATCTTTACCCACAAGTTTGGGTCATTTTTCCATTCTTCCGCCGTGTAGCCGCTTATTAAGTGAATTTGTTGGCTGGAAAAGAAATTGACAATACCTCCATCCATGTCAGTGTAGACAGCTGCTGGCACTTGTTCAATTAGGGTACGATATTTTTTTTCTGCATCACGAAGCGCGATCTCGGCATTTTTTTGCGCGGTAATATCTGTGATAAAGCCTTCGTAGTAAAGCACATTTCCTTTTTTGTCCTTCACAGCACGGGCATTTGTGGATGTCCAGAATACTACTCCGTCTTTTTTTAAATTTTTTGCCTCAAACTTTTCAACAACCCCGTTGCTGTTCAATATTTCAGTGAATCGATTGCGGTTTTCGACCGAAATATGTATCTGTTTGCTAATATCATTAATAGCGCTAAGCATTTCAGCAGGGGATGAGTATCCATATAGTAAAGCCATCATCCAGTTAACTTTAATAAACCGCCCATCCGGGGAGGATTGAAAAATTCCCACCGTTGCAAAATTGTAAATGTCAGTTAGGTTTTTTTCGTCTTTTTTTTGTCTGCCCCAGGTGCTTCTTATTAAAACGTAAAGCATAAGGATGTTTAAGGTAATAAGAAGCCAAGTTACGCCAGTTTGTTCCATTGGTTGTCTCAGTGACTTGATTGGTATTAAGAGTGTGATCTTTTAATAAATAGCTATAACTTCCTGGTGCAAGATGGGTGTTCAAGCTAGTCACGCAAAAGACTGTAATTGTTCGTGCGCGAGTCTGCTCAAGAATGAGTACTAAATTTATTATAGGCATTTTTTGAAAAAAAGACCATGCCAAATAGGTTGTAATAACCTATGGTGCTAGTTTTAGAGCGAAAACTCGGCGATGCTCATCTTGTAAGGGTCGGCATCGGGATGAATCGAATGAAACAAATTTTGAAGTACATTGAACATAGCGGAAACATAAGA
>Ga0172373_10003112_pt1 | contig 24628 bp, 25 predicted proteins | sample Lak10m_2_FD_114546 | JGI IMG/M metagenome (GOLD analysis project Ga0172373, IMG submission 114546) | Freshwater microbial communities from Kabuno Bay, South-Kivu, Congo - kab_092012_10m | ecosystem: Environmental > Aquatic > Freshwater > Lake | place: Democratic Republic of the Congo...
CTAATACATCCTTGCCACACAAATCTTCTATTCCTGCCCCTAATCACCCCTGGCGTCGTTCTCCGATTGGTAAAGCAAAATTCCTCCCTACTACTCAGTTTTCAAAAAACTGACGCCCACCCGATTTTTCAGGTGCAGCCCGCCAAAAGACGAACACTTCACCTTTGTCTTCTAGATAGGTACGAATGGTTGTTTGCATGTGTGACGTATAACCAGCCGAAATGATCTCAAAAGCAGGGACAGATTTACTCGCATTCAGATCAACCAGGTAACGCGACTTGACTTCCGCATCCTGAATATCTCCCATTTTTGACTGGTAATCGTGCATTCTTTTAAAATTTTCTGACGGAAAGTGACCAAGCAAGGGATGCACGATCTCAATGCTATAACGAAATTTTTTGAAGGCGATACGCAGTTTATGGATGCTGGGTATATTTTCTGCATCCATCTGCTCGTAAGCATGAACAACGCCATGAAAAGCATCGTCCACTGCGCCCAATATCAATCCATTCAGGTTCGTTTCAGGATGGGTCAGCAAATCAGAACGAACTGTCTTCACCCTTTGAGATAGCCCTTTAATATCATACGTTCTCACAAACTTGCGTGAGGCACGCATCAGGCTCTTTTCTTTTTTCAGCAAATGACTTTGAAAATAACGCAAATCCGGTTGTTCATGAATGGCTTCGGAAACATCCACAAGCATGACTTGAACATCACGTAAGTCATCGAGGTTATCCAGTTGCACTTTAAGGATTCGTCGTATTTTATTGATGCGCTTATGCGGCATAACCGCACGCAACAGGTTAAATAGCGCCAGTAACCTTCGGGTGGCAACCCGTAAATCATGCACGGACTCTTCTGAAAACTCTTTTTTACAGGTTTTCAATTCCAGGCGGAATTTTCTCCAGCGTTCCTCCAGGGCTTCCAGCAAGATCGTTTTTGTTTGCATCATATGTTTCCAATTTCAAGTTTTACGTTAAAAACATCCTGAAATAAGGCGCGTCTTTTTTCCAACGCCCAGGTTTCAAGGCTGGGCATATCACTACCCTTCAACTCAAACGTCCACTTATTTTTCTTTTGGCAGATAACAACATCTTGAACACGGCGCGTATGGCTCACATCCATCGCATCTGCAAGGCGCAGTAAAACAGAAAGTTTCAAGACAATATCGCGGTCCTTATTCGAAAGAAGACGAAACTCATCATCCTGTGTTGTGGGCATATTTTTCCGGTGGTACCGTGCAATGCTTGCAACAATGGTTTGCTCGCGATTTGTCAGCCCGATCAATGGATTGTTTTGCAGGATATAGCAGGCATGTTTTTCATGGTCAGCCGAGTTAATAAAATGCCCGATATCATGCAGGAGTGCGGCAACTTCCAAAAGCAGCCTTTCGTCCGATTCCAAGTTGTGAAGCGGGCAGGTTTGATCGAATATTCTCACGGCAAGCGCGGCTACGAGATTGGCATGTTCCCGGTTGAGTTGATATTTTTCGCCCAAACGCAGTGCAGACGCCCACACCTGTTGCTGGCGGGCAGGCAATACAACCATGTTCATACTTTGAGCAAGATCAAGCAAAAGCCCATCTTTTAAACCCACATTCGGGATTTTGACCTCGTCTGTTTTTGTTTCTTTGAGGATCATTTTCAGGACAACAGCAGCCGGTAAAATGACATCTGCCCGATCCGGCTTGAGTTTCAGTTTACGCATTCGCTCTTTAACGGTCATCTGGCTCAATAATTTTGTGAGCTTATCCAACTCCTCAAATGTGATCGCCGTATCACTTTCACGCTTGAACAATCTCTTGCGCAGCACCCCCATCTCTTCAATATTGCCGCCAGTACCTATGCACAACTCCACCTTTTTCTGTTTGACCTCACGCTTGATCCGATAGCGAACCGCCTCTGCATATTCACGGACAAGTTCTTCAAACGGCAGTTTGGCTGGTTTATGGTTGAGTTTTTCCAGCAGGCGCACAGTGCCCATGTTATAGCTTTCAGTGGAAAGGATGTTCCCGCTCCGGGTAAACGTCACCTCCACACTTCCCCCGCCAATATCGATCAACATCACAAGCTTATTCTTCAAGTTTATGGCATTGGCTGCCGCCAAATGAATTAACCTGGCTTCCTCTTCCCCACTGATCACTTCGATCTTGATGCCTGTTTTACGGGCAATACGGTTAACCACAGCCGCGCCATTTTGAGCATCACGCATGGCGCTGGTTGCCACCGCGCGAATGTTCCCCACCTCATAATCATCCGCCACCTTCCGAAATCGGGTAAAGGCATCAACCGCCAATTGGATCGTTTCTTCCCCGATCAGTTTTTTGGAAAAAACATCATGCCCCAAACGAACCGGCAGACGCAGGTTTTCAACGATCTTCAATCCGTTTTCAGGGTCTAAACGCCCCACGATCAGGCGCATGGCGTTGGAACCAACATCAATGGCAGCAAGGGTTTGCATGGCTCTTCCTTAATAAACGATTATACAGGGTGTCATGATCGCATTCCTTCACAGGCTGTTAACAACAAGTAAAGAAACTTTAAATTAAGTTTATCTTAACACTCTCTTTTCAAACCCTTAATTGGAGCTTGCTACACTTGCGAAATCAGCGAGGCTAAGAATATGAAAAAAGTATTATTTATCTGCGGGTCTCTCAACCAAACAACTCAAATGCACCAGATCGCACAACATATGATGGAGCGATACGACTGTTACTTCACCCCATATTACGCAGATGGAATAGAGAATTTGATCGCAAGCCTCGGCTGGTTAAATTTTACGGTCTTGGGCGGCAGGCATTGGAACGAAACCCATGCCTACCTCACAAAGAAAAAGCTCAAGATCGATATGCGGGGCGAAGGAAATAAATACGATCTCGTTTTTACTTGCAGCGACTTGATCGTTCAAAAGAATATCCGCAATAAAAAGGTTGTCCTTGTTCAGGAGGGGATCACCGAGCCGGAAGGGTTTGTTTACAAATTGGTGCGGTGGCTTAGGCTTCCGCGTTACCTGGCAAACACCGCCACGAACGGACTTTCCAACGCCTACGACCTCTTCTGTGTTGCATCGGAAGGATACGCGGAACACTTCATTCGCAAAGGGGTCAAGCCCGAAAAGATCGCCGTCACCGGAATCCCCAATTTTGACAACATGGCTCAATTCAACGACAACGATTTCCCCATCCGCAACCATGTGGTGGTTGCCACCTCACCCTTGCGCGAAACATTCCGCTCCTTGCATGAACTTCCACCCGCCTGACAGCGACAGGCGGGTGGAAGCGTTAACAAAACCTCCACATAAATTTCAACCTCCATTAACACCCCCCAGATACACTGCAAATATGAATGCGGCGGCAGTTACGAACACTACTGGCATCTGGGCAAACCCACCCCAGCGTGATTGCCGCCCATCCTTCTATTTGATAAATAACTGATGTTACGCGGTTTCCTCGTAGCGCGACATTTATGTCGCCCGAAAATACGAGATAAATCTCGTGCTACTGCGTAAGGTGAGTAAATACTTCAACAGCAACGCTGTTATAAAAACTGGAGAAAAAATGGGACTAGCAGACCTGCACTTACACACAATTTACAGCTACGACGGCACCGCCACCATACCCGCTGTGTTACGCCGAGCAAAATCCATCGGATTGAACGTCATCGCCATTACCGACCACGACGAGATCGCCGGAGCTTTGGAAGCGGAAAAACTCGCCTCACACTACGGCGTGGAAGTGATTCCCGGAAGTGAGATCACCACCGCTGAAGGCGACCTGCTGGCGCTCTTCATCCGCGAAAAGATCAAACCGGGGCTTTCCCTCATTGAAACCCTGCTTCGAATTAAAGATCAGGGCGGCGTGGCAATTGCCGCACACCCCATGGCAGGCGGAATGGGCATGAAGAGCCTGACGCCCGCATCCATTTTGAAAGCCCTGAAACACCCCATTGCAAGAAAAGTGCTCGTCGGCACCGAAACCTACAACGGCACCGCCATTGACCGTATCAGCAATCATGCCTCCACCCTCTTTGCAAATGGACTAAAGATCGCCCACACCGGCAACAGTGATGCACATGTCATAGATACCATCGGCTTTGGCGCAACCGAATTCCCCGGCGCCACCGCCGCAGACCTGCTCAAAGCCCTGCATGAGCGCACAACCCGCGTCCACAAACTGAATGAATGGAGCGCCTTCCGCGTGATCAGCAGTTGGGGTTTCAGGTATATCGAAAGTTCCTTTGCCCGCCTAACCATGGCGCGCGCATAATCCATTCTTTCTTCTTTTATCTTTCATCAGTACAATAGGGGAAACGAAACAAAAGAGACCATAAAATGACCAAACGAATCCTAGTTACCAACGACGATGGCGTGCTTGCCCCCGGCTTGCTCGCCCTCGCCAAAGAAATGCGAAACCTCGGCGATGTGACCATCCTCGCCCCCGACCGGAACTGGTCTGGCGGCGGTCACGTCAAAACCTTAGACCGTGCCCTGCGTGTGCGCGAGTTCCGTCTTGAAGACGGCTCGCAAGCCTTCGCCAGCGACGGCGCCCCCAGCGACTGCGTCTCACTTGCCTTGCTGGGCTACTTCAAAGAAAAGTTCGACCTCGTCGTTTCGGGCATCAATGCGGGCGCCAACCTCGGTCATGACGTGACCTACTCCGGCACCGTCACCGCCGCCATGGAAGCCGTCATCACGGGCATTCCTGGTGTGGCAGTCTCGCTTGAACTTTCCGAAGGGCATATCGGTCCAATTGATTATTCGGCTTCAACCTACGCCGCCCGTGTAGCGGTTGAAAACGTCTTCGCGCATGGCTTGCCCGAAGATACGCTGCTCAATGTCAACATTCCGTTTTTGAAAAAAGAGGAACTCAAAGGCTTCCGCGTCACCCGTCAGGGATTGCGCGTCTACCACAGCCGCCTCGACGAACGCCTCGACCCGCGCAACCGCCCCTATTATTGGATCGGCGGCGACGCCCCCACCGGCGTACCCGAATCTGGAACCGATGTCGGCGCATTGGCAGAGGGCTACATCTCCATCAGCCCGCTGCAACTTGACCTGACGGCGTATCGCGCCCTCTCAGATGTCAGCACGTGGGAATGGAAATAAAATACTCACCACAAAGGGTCACGAAGTGTCACAAAGGTTTTAAGTTCTTCCTTTGTGTATCTTTGTGACCCTTCGTGGTTTTAATTCTTAAACACTGGCTTTTAGAACTCGACTTTTTTGCAACGGCTGAACTTCATAAGCGCCACAACAAGCGGGGATTAACAACGTCTCAAATTTATTGAGGACAAACGCCTCACCCTCCGCCGATACTTGAATCTGCCCTTCGATCACGGTCAACCCGTGAAAGGATTCGCCCCTCGTCTCCAAGCGGACAGTTTTCTTTTCCACTCGAATTTCATCCAACTGAAAATACTGACATTGCGTGAGCGTGGTGACTTCGCCATCTTCCATCTGCGGCGGCTTAATGGGCAGCGATGCCAGGCTGGGATTTGAAACCGCCACCGATTTCTCAATATGCAATTTGCGCGTTTCAGTTTCGGGGCGTCCCCAATCATAGACTCGATAGGTGATATCGGAAGTCTGCTGAATTTCGTAGATGAGCATTCCCGGTCCCAATGCATGGACGGTGCCCGGGTGCATGAACAAGGTATCACCTGGAACGACTTTTACCTTCTCCACCAAACCCAAGGTCTTTTCACTTTTGCTTTGAATGGCGGCTGTCAACTGCTCGGCAGAGACGTTCGGCTTGATGCCCGCGATCAACTCGGCATTGGGTTCGGCTTCGAGTACATGCCATGCTTCAGTCTTGCCGAAGAAACCTTCGCCTTCTAATTGTTGTGCCTGTTCATCGTTTGGGTGGACTTGTAACGAAAGCCACTGCGCACAATCCAATATCTTCACCAACACGGGAAAGCGATCACCCGTCTGCGCGACGGCTTTTGAACCGAGCAGGTCAATGCCAAATTCAGAGGCAAGCTCTGAGAGGCTGCGCCCGGCATACGGTCCAGAAGTGATGCGGTTGCCTGCGAAGATGATCCACGCCTCAGCGGTGGGAACGACATCCGGGCGGAGTCTCGCTCCACCCCACACATAATCACGGTATTCAGGAGTTAGAGAGAAGGGGGATTTGTTCATGGGGATATTTTACCCGTCATTGCGAGGGCGCTCTTGCTCTTGCCCGAAGCAATCTCATGAGATTGCTTCGCCGCCAAAGGACAAATGCGGCGGCTCGCAATGACGGAACAGCTCTTAACAAGATGTTAACCCATCCTTCCATTGACCTTAAGAGGCGGTTGATACCATTCGGCTCGTAACTAATCAAAAGGAGAAATTAGAGAAATGTCCAAAACTTTTCGTACGTTTATTTTCGTCTTGGTTGCGCTGAGCCTCATGCTCGCCGCCTGTGGCGCTCCGGCAACTGAAGCCCCCGCCACCAAAGCCCCCGCCACCGAAGCCGCTACCGAGGCTGCCACTGAAGCTGTTGTGGAAGACCCGATGGCAATGTATGCCCCGGATGCCGTTGAAGGTGATGTGATCACAGCCGGTTCCTCCACCGTCTTCCCGCTCTCTGAGCGCATGGCAGAAGAATTCCAGAACGAAGGCTTTACTGGCAACGTGACTGTTGACAGCATCGGTTCCGGCGCTGGTTTTGAACGCTTCTGCGTTGCTGGCGAATCTGACATCGCCAATGCCTCCCGCGCCATCAAGGACAGCGAAGTGGAAGCTTGTGCCGCCATCGGTCGCACCCCCGTTGAATTCCGCGTGGGTACCGATGCCCTCGCTGTGGTTATGAGCACCGAGAATGATTTTGTCACCGACCTCACCAAGGAACAACTCGGCAATATCTTCACTGGCGAGTTCAAGACCTGGGATCAGGTTGATGCCTCCTTCCCCGCTGAAGCCATCCTCGTCTACTCCCCCGGCGCGGACTCCGGCACCTTCGACTACATGGTCGAAGCCGTGGTCGCTCCCCAGACCCCCAATGCCGACGGCAAGGCTGACACCAAACTCGGTGAAGAAGCCCTCCTCGGTCTCGAAGGCGCTCAGTTCTCTGAAGATGACAACGTCCTCGTTCAGGGTGTCGAAGGCAGCCCCTACGCCATTGGTTACTTCGGCTATGCTTACTTCGTCGAGAACCAGGGCGCTTTGAAAGCCCTCAACATCGATAGTGTTGAACCCAATCAAGATAATGTAGACAACGGCACTTACCCGCTTGCCCGCCCGCTCTTCATCTACTCTGATGCAACCATCATGCAGGAAAAGCCCCAGGTTGCTGCGTTCATCTACTTCTACCTCAGCAACGTCAATGACAATGTCATCGATGTAGGCTACTTCCCCGCTCCTGCCGCTGACCTCCAGGCTGCCATGGATGCGTTCACTGCCGCTGCCGGTCAATAATTTATCAGTAATGAACGATGGGCTGGTCTCTGAAATATTGGGATCAGCCCATTTCGTCTATACGTAATCCAGCAATCAATGAATTTTTTTATTGAACCTCTTGCAAAAGTCAATCGTAGGTCAGGCTTTTAGCCTGACGCTCTCTAGAATTTTAATGAATGGCGGGTTGAAAACCCGCCCTACACAAACTTATGCAAGATATCTATTATTTTTATACATAGTTTGAACTGGAGCCCTTGCTTCCAGTAAGCGTTTCTAAAACAAGTAATAAAAAGAGAGCGTACTATATGAAAGAAGAAGTCCTCAATATAAAACCCATGGAAACACAAAATTTCCGACAATTCGACTTGAAGAAAAAATTCAGGTTCAGCGAATCCATTATTCAAGGGATACTTTTCTTAACCGGAATCCTATCGGTCTTTGTAACGGTTATGATCGTATATGAATTGGGCAAAGAAGCCCTGCTTTTTTTCAACAATCCTGATGTGACTTTGTCCAAGTTCCTGGGCACTACGAAATGGCAGCCGGGCATTGGTCAATATGGCATCTGGGCGCTGGTTTCTGCAACCCTAACGACAAGCACAATCGCCATGTTGATCTCACTTCCGCTGGGGTTGGCTTCAGCCGTCTACCTGAGTGAATATGCTTCTGATAGAGCGCGTTCCATCCTGAAACCAGTTTTGGAAATCCTTGCGGGCATCCCCACAGTAGTCTATGGTTACTTTGCGCTCTTGTTCGTAACGCCCATCCTAAAAAGCATATTTGGAGATAGCCTCCAGGTCTACAATATGCTTTCTGCCGGTTTGGTCATGGGAATCATGATCCTGCCTGTGATCGCTTCCATGAGCGAAGATGCATTGCACGCCGTCCCGCGCACTCTGCGCGAAGGCGCGTTTGCCATGGGCGCGACCAAATTGGAAACCAGCCTGCAAGTGGTGCTTCCGGCAGCCTTATCCGGCATTGGCGCGGCAGTCATCATTGGCATCTCACGCGCTGTCGGTGAGACCATGATCGTGGCAGTCGCAGCGGGAGCTGGACCCAACTTCTCCTTTAACCCTCTTGAAGCCGCAGAGACCATGACCGGTCATATCGCCCGCATCAGCGGCGGCGATCTATCTTATAACTCCATCGATTACACCAGCCTCTTTGCGATCGCATTGATGCTGTTCCTTGTAACCCTCGTTCTAAACTTGATCAGTCAATGGGTGGTCAATAAATTCCGGGAGCAATACGAATGAGCAATCAACAAACCAACTACCCAGAAGGCGCCGCCTTTTATTCCGCGCTGCGCACACGCTATCGGATCGCATCCGTCTGGCAGTCGCTTTTCCTGTCTGCACTGCTGATCGCCATCGTCACATTGACCGCCCTTCTTTATAACGTGATCGACGGAGCCTTTGGATACATTGCCTATGAGTACAAGGATGCACCTGCTGAATTTACCTCAACCCCCATTAATGAATTAACCCAGCAAGAGTTGCTGGTCATTCTGAAAGAAAATCTTTCCACCGGCGCATATAACAAACTAAATAATGAAAAGCCGATGGAAGAACGCTCACAGGCAGACCTCTTAAACCTTTTTCTCGAACGCCTCGTGCGCATTGATACCAAAGCGACATGGAGCATGACCGACTCACTTTTACGCGGTGATGAGATCCGCGCAGAAGTTGCCGAAAAATATCCAGACGCCATTCTGGAATTCCGTTCCTGGCTGACCCCTCAGTTTTTAGTTGCGCCCATGTCTTCACGAGCAGAGTTTGCCGGAGTTCGTACCGCCGTTCTTGGGTCACTCTGGTTGGTGGGGATTGCCATTCTTTTCGCCCTCCCCGTTGGCACAGGAGCCGCAGTCTATTTACAGGAATATGCGCCAAAGAACTGGCTTACCAATATCATCCAGACCAACATCAACAATCTGGCAGGTGTGCCCAGCATTGTATATGGAATGTTAGGGCTGGCGCTCTTCGTGCGCGTGTTGGAGCCGCTCACCAGCGGAGCCATATTCGGCGTGACCGACTCGAACGGACGCACCATTCTCGCCGCCGGTTTAACCATGGGCATTCTCGTCCTGCCTGTGATGATCATTAACGCACAAGAAGCCATCAAGGCAGTGCCTGATTCACTGCGGCAAGCCGCTTTTGGCGTCGGTGCGACACGCTGGCAGACCATCTGGCATCATGTATTGCCGAACGCCCTGCCCGGTATCCTCACCGGCAGTATCCTCGCCCTTTCCCGTGCCCTCGGCGAGACGGCGCCCCTCATCGTCGTGGGAGCCTCCACCTTCATTAGTCTTGACCCGGAAGGTCCCTTCTCCAAATTTACCGCCCTGCCCATTCAGATCTATCAATGGACAACCCGCGCTCAATCTGAATTTCATGCCATCGCCGCAGGCGCGATCATTGTCTTACTCGTGCTTTTGTTGACGTTGAATGCCACTGCGATCTTTTTGCGCAATCGGTTTCAACGCAGATGGTAAACCATATCTTTTTGGAAGTGAAACATGGAAAATAACAACTACGCAATTGAAACGAATGACCTCTCCATTCATTATGGAAAATTTACGGCGGTAAAAGGCGTCAATGTGAAAGTGGAGCGCCAGAAGATCACTGCCATCATCGGACCCTCCGGCTGCGGTAAATCCACCTTATTGCGCGCCTTCAACCGCATGAATGATTTTGTAACTGGTTGTCATGTCACTGGTGAATTACTCTTACAAGGTCAAAATTTATACGGCGGCAATGTAGACCCCGTTGAAGTGCGCCGCAAGATCGGCATGGTTTTCCAAAAGCCGAACCCATTCCCCAAATCCATTTACGAGAACATTGCCTGGGGCGCTCGCATCAACGGCTTCAAAGGCAAAATGGATGAACTCGTGGAACAGTCTCTGCAAAGCGCCGCCCTTTGGGATGAAGTAAAAGATAAACTTCAAGAAAGCGCCTACGCCCTCTCCGGCGGTCAGCAGCAGCGTTTGTGCATTGCCCGCACCATCGCCATTCAACCCAAAATCATTTTGAAGGACGAACCCGCTTCGGCGCTTGACCCGATCTCCACCCTGCGCATCGAAGAATTGATGCAAGAGTTAAAGAAGAACTACACCATCATCATCGTCACCCACAACATGCAGCAAGCCGCACGCGCCAGCGACTACACCGCCATGATGATGATCGACGATCAACGCGCAGGCGGCGTGATCGAATTCGATGAAACCAAAGCCATCTTCACCCGCCCCAAAGACAAGCGCACCGAAGATTACGTCACCGGAAGATTCGGATAACGAACTACGCCTCTCTCTGACCACAAGCCTGTCTGCACAAATTGAAGTTTTTTCTACACTGCAAATTGGTTTCCGAAACAGCCTATCGTCAGATGGAATTGTCAGTAGTAAAATGAACATCACCAACCCTAAGAGGACTTATGATTCGAAAAACTTTTGAGAGCGATATTCAACAGGTAAAAGACGAAGTGCTTTTGCTTGGCAGCATGGTCGAACATGCCATCATCGGCTCGGTGGAAGCGTTGAAGAAGCGCGACATCAAAGCCGCCGAAAATATCATTGCCGAAGACAAAGAGATCAACAAGAAACGTTTTTCCATCGAAAACCAGTTGATGATCCTGATCGCCACCCAGCAGCCCATGGCACATGACTTGCGCCTGCTTGCCTCGACCATGGAGATCATCTCTGAACTGGAACGCATGGGCGACTATGCCAAAGGCATCGCCAATATTAATATTCGTATGGGCGAAGAAACCCTGCTCAAACCGCTGATCGATGTGCCGCGCATGGCACAAAAAGGCGCAGATATGCTCCACCGCGCCCTGACCGCCTTCGTGCAGGAAGATGTGGCAACCGCCCAAGCCCTGCCCATTGAAGATGACGAAGTGGATGCGCTTTACAATCAGATCTATCGTGAGTTGATGGTCTTCGTCATTGAAGACCCCAAGAACATCGAACGCGCCAACTGGCTGCTTTGGGTGGCTCACAACCTCGAACGCTTCGCAGACCGCGTTACTAATATTTGCGAACGCACCATCTTCATCGCCACCGGCGAATTCGGCGAGATCAAATCCAGCGATGATGAATTCTGGAAGAGCCAGAAGAAGTAATACGGTACGAAAAATAAAAAGCGAGTGGATGAGGTTTCTCATCCACTCGCTTTGTTTAACAAGGGGCTTAGCCCCCGCCAGAGCGAGATACTTACCCCATTCTTCCTGTAATATATGCCTCGGTCAATTCCTGCTTTGGAACCGTGAACATATCCGTCGTGGGGGCGAACTCCACCAACTCACCCAGCCAGAAGAAACCGGTGCAATCAGAAACTCGCGCAGCTTGCTGCATGTTATGCGTCACAATGACGATGGTGTATTCTTTTTTCAGGTCGGCGATCAACTCTTCCACACGCAGGGTGGCAATCGGGTCAAGCGCAGAGGTGGACTCATCCATCAGGATCACTTCAGGCTGCACAGCAATCACGCGGGCAATGCAAAGCCTTTGCTGCTGCCCAAGTGACAAACCCATCGCGTCCGATTTCAAATTACCCTTCACTTCGTCCCACAATGCCGCATCACGCAGGCTTTTCTCCACCACCTCATGCAGGTCCACTTCCATGCCCATCACCCGCGGACCAAACGCCACATTGTCAAAAATAGACTGCGGGAACGGGTTCGGCTTTTGAAAGACCATGCCCACCCGCTGACGGAGATTGACCACATCCATATTCGGGTCGTAGATGTCCTGCCCATTGAGCAGTATCTTTCCTTCCACTTTCGTGCCGGGGATGGTGTCGTTCATGCGGTTAAGGCAACGCAAGAATGTGGACTTGCCGCACCCCGAAGGACCAATGAGCGCGGTCACTTTTTGCGGCTGAATTTCAAGATTAATATTGGAAAGCGTCTTCTTGGGGGCGCTGTAGTAAAAGTCCATGTTTTGAACGGAGAAGGCAGGTTGTGCTGAGGTCATGTTCGTGATTGTATCAAAACAGACAAAAGAAAACGATTAAAAAAAGTCACAAAGTGGCAAAAAACTTCAGTCGCAGAATCAAGCTTGGGCAAGTTTGAGGCGGTATAATCCCAGCCGATGAAACGAGTAATCAGCATCATCTTCCTTTCCCTGCTTTTAATTTCATGCGGTTCTTCATCTGCAAACACTGCATCTGATTCTCCTGCACAATACATTGAAAATAAAGGCTCTGATACCATCGTCAATTTGGCGCTGGCATGGGCAGAAAAATACCAGGCAGATAACCCGGAAGTGCGCATCTCGGTGACAGGCGGCGGGTCGGGAACCGGTATTGCAGCCCTTATCAACGGCACCGTGGATATTGCGAATGCTTCGCGCAAGATCAAAGATGAAGAGGTTGCCGAAGCGCAATCAAAAGGAATTACCCCGGTTGAACATATCATCGCGCGCGATGCGATTGCCGTGATCGTCAACCCCGAAAACCCCGTGCGCAAGTTGACCCTGAAACAGATCTCCGATATTTACAGCGGGGCGATCACCAATTGGAGTGAGATTGGCGGTGAAGACAGACCGATCGTAAAACTCTCGCGCGAGACCAACTCTGGCACACATGTATATTTTCTCGAAACCGTTTTGAGGTTGGGCAGCAAAGAAGATAAGACTCTCTTCTCCACCGATACGCTTTTACTGCCATCGTCTGAAGGAATCATCTCTGAAGTACGCAGCAACCCAAACGCCATCGGCTACGATGGGCTTGGTTATGTTCCCGACGACCTGGTGATGATCGCCATTGCAGAAGAAGCAGGCGGCGACTATGTGCTGCCGTCCATTGCAACGGTGAACGATAAGAGCTATCCCATTGCGCGTGATCTTTATATGTATACTGACGGCGAGCCCACGGGTATTGTGAAAGAATATCTCGATTGGATCCTCAATACCGAAGCGCAAGAGATCGTTGCAGAGTTGGGTTTTGTGCCTGTGAAGTAATCATTTCGTCATTGCGAGGCGCGCTCTTGGTTTTGCGCCGAAGCAATCTCAAGTCTTATAACGAGATTGCTTCGGGCGAAAAGCATCGCCCTCGCAATGACAGTGGAGTACTTATGGAAAAATCTTTAAACTGGCGTGAATTCATCATTACTAGAGCCATCAAAGCGAGTGGGTATTCTGCCATTGTCTTTGTACTGCTCATCTTTTTCTTTCTCATGCGCGAGGGCTTGCCCGCCCTCGGCGAAGTGGACGCGGGCAATCTCTTTAGTTTACGCTGGTATCCCATTGAAGAGATGTTCGGTATTTTGCCGCTCATCTCCGGCTCGATCATCGTCACCATCGGTGCGGCGCTCATTGCCGTTCCATTTGGGATCGGCACCGCCGTTTACATCTCCGAGATCGCTCCGCGTTGGATGCGTGAAATTCTCAAGCCGCTCGTGGAATTGCTGGGCGGACTTCCCTCGGTGGTGTTGGGATTTCTCGGCATCCTCGTCGTCTCCCCAAACCTTCGCATCTTGCTGGACCTGCCAACGGGTCTGACAGCCTTTACCGGATCGCTGCTCTTGGGCGGGATCGCCGTCCCCACCGTCGTTTCGGTGGCAGAAGATGCGCTTGATGCCGTGCCGCGTGCGTATCGTGAAGGAGCCTGGGCATTGGGCGCCACCAAATGGCAGACCATTTGGCGCGTAACCCTGCCTGCGGCAAAGTCTGGCGTACTTACCGCCATCATGTTGGGAGTGGGTCGCGCCATCGGTGAAACCATGACTGTGATGATGGTCACCGGCAATGCGCCTGTGTTGGCAACCAGCTTGGGCAGCCTCTTCTCCCCCGTCCGCACCATGACCGCCACCATCGCCGCCGAAATGGGCGAGGTTGCAAATGGGAGCGTACATTACCACACCCTCTTCCTTATTGGCATCATCCTCTTCCTTATATCTCTTACTGTGAATGTGCTCGCTTCGTCAGTTGTATTCCGCACGAAAAAGCGGGCAGAGAGGATCCTCTCATGATGAGACTCCTCGCTCGCAATCGTCACTCCGTTCAACGGATCGGGTACAGTCTCATTACTTTAATGGCATTGTTTACGGTTCTTCCCATCGTCGGAACAGTCATCTTCATTTTATTTAAAGGAGGCTCTGCCATCTCGTGGGAGTTCCTCTCTGGCTTTCCGCACGACGGGATGCGGGCAGGCGGCATTTTGCCCGCCATTACAGGCACGCTCTACCTGACAGTTGGTACAGCGATCTTCTCCGTTCCATTAGGGATCGCCGCCGCGATCTACCTCTCTGAATACGCACAAGACACCGCCCTCACCCGCCTTATCCGCCTTGCGATCATCAATTTGGCGGGTATCCCTTCTGTAGTATATGGATTGTTCGGCTTGGGCTTATTCGTCTTGTTCCTGCAATTCGGCACCTCCATCCTCGCCGCCTCGTTGACTCTCTCGATCATGACCCTGCCCGTCATCATCAGCACCGCGGAAGAAGCGCTGCGCTCTGTACCGCAGCAGTTCCGCACGGTGAGTATTTCGCTTGGCGCCACCCGCTGGCAAACCATTCAGCGAATTGTATTGAAAGAAGCTCTGCCCGGCATCCTCACGGGAGTCATCCTCGGCTTGGAGCGCGCCGCCGGTGAAACCGCGCCGATCCTCTTTACAGGAGCCGCATTCTTCCTGCCACGCCTGCCACAGACGCCATTTGATGCAACCATGGCGCTGCCGTATCATCTCTTCGTGATCTCTACACAGGTCCCTGAAATGCCGATCCAAATCCAATACGGAACGGCGTTGGTCTTGCTGGCTTTCGTTCTCACCATGAACGTGATCGCAACCATCATCCGCTCGCGGGCAAGAGCAAAAAGGCAGTGGTGATCTCGACCATGGACGATAGACGATTGACGATGGACAAAGCCCATGCCTTATAAATTTGAGCAACTAGACGTCTGGAAGTTATCTCTGGAATATGTTGATACGATTTATCTTTTGGCAGAGAAATTGCCGAAAAGCGAAGAATATAATTTAAAATCGCAGATCGTCCGTGCAGCAACATCTATTTCACTAAACATTGCTGAAGGTTCAACAGGGCAATCGGATGCCGAGCAAGCAAGATTTTTAGGTTTTGCCATACGATCTCTAATAGAAACTGTAGCATGTCATCACATTATCCAACGCAGAGGCTACGTTGAAGACCAAACCCTGCTCACCAAAATTTATGAAGACTCCCAAGTCCTCGCCAGAAAATTACAATCCTTTCGAAAAACTGTCACTCCCCATCAAGTTAGAGAAGAACAATCCCCCTACGGAGAAGACGATTTGCCGTAACGAATCCATCGTTCACGGTCCATCGTCCATCGTCTAATGAACAAAATCGAAATCGAAAACCTCCCCCTCCAATACGCCGATGGCGCGGAATCGCTGCGTGGCATCAGCATGGGAATCCGTCAGAATGCAGTGACCGTCCTCTTCGGTCCGGCAGGCGGCGGAAAATCCACATTGCTGCGCTGTCTCAATCGCCTCAACGACCTGACCGACATCCGCACCAGTTCCGGGCGCATCCTGATCGACGGCGAAAACATCCTCGACCCTAAAACGGATGTGATCGCCTTGCGCCGCAAAGTAGGCATGGTCTTTGCAAGACCCGTGCCGCTGCCCATGAGCATCCGCGAGAACATCACCTACGGTTTGGAACTCGCCGGTGAAAAACGCCGCACCAAGCTCAATGAAGCCGTGGAACGCAGCCTCAAACTCGCCGCCATTTGGGACGAAGTAAAAGACCGCCTCAACGACCCTGCGGTTGCCCTCTCTGGCGGACAACAACAACGTGTCTGCCTTGCGCGTGTATTGGCATTACAACCCGAGATCATTTTGCTTGATGAACCCACCTCGGGGCTGGACCCCATTTCTACGGGCAAGGTTGAAGCGGCATTACAAGAACTGAAAAAAGATTACACCGTTATCCTCGTACCCCACTCGGTGCAACAAGCCGCCCGCACAGCCGATCACGCCGCCTTCTTTTTACAAGGCGAACTGATCGAATACGATAACGGCAAAAAAATGTTCACCGCCCCCAAAGAAAAGAAAACCGAAGATTACATCATGGGCAGGTTTGGGTAATTCCCGTCATTGCGAGGGCGATTTTGTTCTATGCCCGAAGCAATCTCAGACTTAATCATGCGATTGTTTCATCGGGCTATCGCCCTCCTCGCAATGACGGAAGCCAATCACCAAACCCGTTCCAAATTTTCATTCTCACCCACGGCACGCCCCACCTTCGCCATATCCACCCACTCACCGTGAATTTTCACGCGCACTACATCGGCTGTGAAATCTGTACTGGTGCCATTGCCATTGCTAAATAAATAAGAACCTACCGCATAAATATCTGCAGGGACGCTTAACTTCTCAAACTTGCGAATCTTTTCTGGATTAAAACCACCGGAGACGACAATCTTCACATTCTGACAATAGTCCCTTGCCGCTTCTTTCCAAGCCGGGGGCAGATCCCAAAATTTCCAGGCATTATCCAACGCCGAACGGACGTTAAACACCAGCCGCGGGTTTACGCCCAAATCCAACGCCGGGTCACCAAGCGGCTGAATGGAAACATCACGCAATGAACCGCTTGTATCCAAACGCACCCCATAGAGTTTGTATTTTTCGGCTTCTTCCTTATTCCCCACATCCATCAATTCTCGATACTTTGCAAACATGGCATCCAATGTGCGTAACGTATCACGGACAGAGTCATTATTAAAATCCACCAACGCAATACGCGGAATACGTGCAGGCAAAATATGTGAGAACTGCATCATCGCCTCTGCTGTATCGCCGAGGAAAGAAGCAATCGCAGCATGAGCCACCGTCCCGCCGCCCGCGCCGCCCCACCAATCTCCTTGTGCATCTGTTGAGACGAACGCTCCCAACTCACGGGCATGGTCTTTGTTGAAACGTTGTAATGCAATATTGTAAGCATACCCATCGGCAGCCTGCACCTCATGCACATCAAACCGAGCCGGAAAGAACAGTACGGGCTTGCCTTTCGCCGCCACCAAGGTTTCATATACATTTGTCGCCACCCGGCTGGAGCGGGTGAGGATGCCCAATGTGGGGGTTTCAAGCAGGGCAAAGTCACGATATTTTCCGCGCACTTTGATAACAGGTTGAATTTTCGTCGGGTCGCCGTCATACTTAACTGTCGTCCCATCGTGAACCGCCCACACTTCCATTTTATCTGAGGTGTCCATAAACCCATCCCCTTCAAAATGACCAGAACAGTGCCTCAGCATTGCCAGCGACTTATCCACACCCACCACTGTAGTTTTGCCCATACGGCGCGTAAACCATTGCATCTCCACTTCAATGTCGCCTACGGCGATCTGCTCCGGCGAGATACCATCCGGCAGGTTGTGATGATTCCCTGAATAGAAATACCCCTCTTTGGAGAGCGCCGTCAACATACGGTTGATATTCTCGAAATACTTATCAGAATACCAGCCGCGTCGCATCCGGTCGATATCTAATTTAAAGGTTTCATTGGTTAATCGCTTACCATCAAAAATGGACATGGTCTTTTTTATTCCTTTGGGAAATCAATAAATTGGGGTGGAATATTCTGAGCCAGATAATGCTCCGGCTCAGGGGAATAAAACTCAATACCTGCCTGATGCGCCTCCCCTGCGCGAACGACGAGCAGACGCACATCATCCGTCCGCCGCCCGCCAACATTTAAAGCGCGTTCTGTATTGGCAGAGAGATGCACATATTGACGTTTCATTGAATGCAAACCTTCCCTGCGAATGGCTCTCTCGGCTTGCGGGGTCGTGCCATGATACAGCACATCCGGCGGGCTGACCGGTTCATATACCACACGTTCCACTTTGCTATGCCCATACAACGCGCGAATACGCCCATCTTTTATTTCAAAACGCTTCTTACCATCCAACTCGCCGTTCAAGACCTTGCGCCAATCTTCATCGCTATAAACATCTGTCGATTTTTCATCGACCAGGCGCTTTAGGTCAGAAAACTCCACAAAGCCTTGCGAATCCAGGTGCAGATCAAAATCATTCGCGCGATGACGCAAAACAAGCGAGATGAATTTTGAAAGCCTTGTAGGATTCGCCATCTCTACCCAATCTCATCCGTCGATCTGACCAGATGCATTCCCGCCTCAGCAAAGCGGATATATGCCTCATTTGCAGCATCGGTGTGATCTACAACCCCGGGCACAACCACAGCGGAAGAACAATCTTCGAGCAGGTAAACCTTCTTCGTCAGGTCTGGGTCAATAGATCGAATGTCATCCAGCAAGTCTTGCACCGTCCACGCCACACAGTGACTCTTCGCCTGCCCGGCGATATAGAGCTTATCCACCTCTTGTAAGTGCTGCACAAATTTTAGGCTTCGCACCCCAAGCACCTCCCCCATCGGACCCGTTAATACTTCGGGACCGACCACGGAATAATTCTCGGTAAATGGCTTGTTCCCTTTGATTTCGAAATCGGGCTGGGCAATGCGGGCTTGGGCGTGGAAGAAGATCGCTTCTTCCACAGCAGGCACAAGGGCGTGACCGATTCCGCCCAACATGGCGTGATACGGCCAGATGGTGAGGGCGTATTTGCCTTTCTTTTCCAGCGCTTCGGCATAATGGATCATCATCTGTTGACCGTAATCTGGCGCGATGCCAAATTGCGGGGCGAGGGCGGGGTTGAAAGTCCATTTACCTGATTGCAATTCATCTGTGTGAATATCGGTATACGGGGCAGGATGATTGCCTTCTGCATCTACAAAGAAGATGGGGTGAAAAATTTGCTGCGACAGGTGTGTATCCATCGTGGCGGTGATGTGGGTGATTCTGCCGAGGTTGCGATAGATGAATTCGCACAAGCGGACGTTATCTTCCACGGCATCATTTCCGTTGCGCCCGCCTACGAAGAGTTCAAAGCCGGGCAGGCAGAACGTATTTTGCACGTCGATCAGCAAAAGGGAGATTCGCTCACTGGAAGTTGAGGCAGGCTTGAGGTTGTGTTGAAGCGCGAAGGTTTTGGCATCGGCGGCGCGGGCGGCGTAATCTACTTTCCAAATTTCGCCCACGCGGGATGAGTCAAAAAAATCGGGGATGGGTAGTTGCGTCATAAAAAGCTCCTAAAGGAAAACGATCTCTTTTGTTTTGAATTGATACAACATGGCGGGACGATGCGCCCCGGCGATATCTTTTTTGCCGGTCTCTTTAAGCAGACCGGTTGCAAGCATACGTTTGCGAAAGTTGCGCTTATCCAGTTTATCGTTGATGATGCATTCGTACATGTTCTGCAATTCAGAGAGACGAAACTGCCTTGGCATGAGCCCATAAACGATATTGCTATAACTGACTTTTGCGCGCAGGCGGGTGACGGCGTAATTGATGATCTCTTTATGATCGAAGGCAAGTTCTGGAAGCTGGTCAACAGGGAACCAGGCGAGGTCGGTAACTTTATCTGATTCAGGCTGCGGCAAACTTTGCCATGGGATGAGCGCAATATATGCCACTGTGATGACGCGGGAACGCGGGTCGCGTTTGGGTTCGCCGAAGGTGTAAAGCTGTTCCATATAAACATCGCTTACACCGGTCTTTTCGATAAGGACGCGTTGCGCGGCGGCGTCCAGCGACTCGCCTAATTTTATAAAACCGCCCGGCAAAGACCAATCATTGCGGAACGGTTCTTCGGCACGTTTGACCAGCATTCCCTTGAGGTGGTTTTCATTGACCGTGAACAAGACCAGGTCAACGGTAATACCGGGGGATTCAAAACCTTCATACTTAGTGTTCATTATACACTTAGTATATTTATTTTTCAGGCTTTGTCAAGAGAAAAAAACAGGCTCCACGCAGGAGCCTGTTAATATTTTTACTTCTTTTTCGTGCGATTGCTTTTTGCGATCTTACGATACGGCGGCATATTGATCGCCACCACTTTACATTTTTCCGGGTCGAGCAGTTTATTCCATAAGTTCGGATAACTAAGCGCGAATGCCTCCGGCTGCAAAGTGGACGTGATGACCGTGGGCAGGTGCGCGTTGTAACGATAGTTGAGTATCGACATAAAACGCTCCAATGCCCAATTGGTCAATGCACCATCTTCTTTTAGATCATCCAAAATCAGCATTGGAATATTACGAATTTCATTTAGCCTTCTATTAAAAGTAACATCCATTCGTCCACCAATTGGTTCTCGAATGTAATCCGGCAAACTTGTAACATCAATCATATTCGCCTGCCCGCCTAAAGCAATAATATAATTTCCAATGGCAGCAGCTAAGTGAGACTTTCCGCTAAATGACTGTCCCAAGAACACCAACCAGCCTTCGGGGTGCTCGGCAAACTCCACGGCTACATTATGCGCATCGTGCAGAGTTTTCACATCATCTTTGGTGACCTTGATGCGCGAGATCTCTTTGCTCTTTACTTTGTTTCCAAAACGGTCTGCTTTTTCGACCGTGGTCGTCGTCACCGCTTCGGTACCCACTTCGTCATCACGCGGCTGGAAGGTTTTGAAGGTCATCACCTTCATCTCTGGCAATGCCAGCATGGAGATGCCCGGGTTGCTGGTCTCTTCGGGGCGGCGATAATCGGGCGCACTGATCTTGAGATGCTTTACATAACTCTCATCTTGCAGCCTCGAGCGGATGCGCGGCTCAATCTCATCCAACATCAAGTTGGTCGTAATGACCGTTGGCAATTTGTTGATGTAACGATAGTTGATGATCTGGAATAATTTTTCCTGCGCCCACGGTGTGGCATTCTGCGTCCCAAAATCATCGAGAATTAATAAGCCTGAATTACGAATATCGTCGAAACGTTGTTCAAAAGTAATCTCGGGGTCGTCGTAGGAAAAGCGTAAAGAATCCAACAAATCGGGCACGGTGATGAATAGAGTCGGCAACCCGTTATTGACGGCAAAATTAGCAATTGCCGCCGCAAGATGCGTCTTGCCGCAGCCGTAGCCGCCTTCAAGCAGCAGCCAGCCTTGCGGGTTACGCACAAAATCTTCGCTTGCATCAAGGCAGTCCGCAAGTTATCACGTTCCTGCCCGGAAATAAATTTTGCCTTGGGGTTGCCGCTTTGGCTGAAATTCTCAAACGTCAAATGGCTTAGGCGGTTCAGGTTGCTCATCGCAAACAGACGCGCACGCGCCGCATCGGCAACATCCACCGCACGGCACACGCACGATTCCACCTTGCCAAATTTTTCATGATCCACCGGCACATCATAGCGAACATAACCCGCCCCCCCACAATGCGGACAGTTCGGGTCGCCCAACGGTTTCGCCACGCTCTTAATCGCGCTTGAAGAACTCGGAGAACTCGCCGTCGGTGTATCGTTTTGCATCTTGGATAGAGTCTTGCGAATCTCTTCTTTCATCTTTTCCGTTTTCCTTCCAGCGCCGTAAAATCGCCTCGATATATTTCCAATTGCGCACGTTGCGGCTCACCGCAATTTCAAACGCCTCTTCAAACCACATGCCCGGGTACTCGCGCTCGGCTTCCCTCAACATATCTGCCAGCAGCGGCGTCAACGCGCCGATATTCTCTTCATACAACTTAAACACATTCGACTTATTCGGCACATACGAAGCAGACGCTTTCATCTGTCCCTTTGCAAATGCCTCAGCGGATAATCGTCCGCGCGGCGAGTTGAGGAAGAAAAAGACTCCCGCCTCATTCTCCGCTCTGAGCAGGGTCTGCCTCTCAAGGGCTTTTCCCAGCCCGCGCCGAATCTCCTCTACCTTCAAACCCAGCGCCGCTTCGTCAAAATCACCCTCCCCCATCGCGCGGAAGTTCCCTTCCATATGTTCGATATGCCAAATGGCAAAAAGCATCACCTTCAACTCGGCAACATCCTGAATCTCATTCATCATCTTAATGAACGAATCAGGCACCTGTGTAAATGTTTCAGAGGAAGTGAAGCCGGGGAAGGAAGACATGTTTTTTACGCATCACGGATCACGCATTACGTAATTCGTAATGCGTGATCCGTAAAAAACTACTCGTTCGGTCGAAATACTTTCGTCGCCGCATTATCAAAGCGCGTCAGGTCACCGCGGAAGATCAGGTCAATTTCACCGGTGGGACCGTTACGATGTTTCGCCACTGAAATTTTGGTGATGTTGCTCTTATCGCCATCCTTCTCATAATCATCAGGACGATAGATGAACATGACGATGTCGGCATCCTGCTCCAATGATCCCGATTCTCTCAAATCCGAGAGGATGGGACGTTTATCCGTGCGCTGTTCCACGGCACGGCTCAACTGTGCGGCGGTCAACACCGGCACATTCAACTCACGCGCCAGCACTTTGAGATTGCGCGAGATGTGCGAAACTTCCTGCACACGATTATCATTGCGGCTGTCGCCGGTCATCAACTGAAGGTAGTCAATGATGATCAAATCCAGTTTATATTCCATGTGCAGACGTCGGCACTTGGTGCGAAGCTGCAGCGGGGTAAGCGCAGGCGTATCATCCAAAAAGATGTGGGTACTGCCAAACACTTCAATCGCATGGTTGAACAATTGCCATTGGTCGTCCGCCAGTTTGCCCGTGGACAGGTTTTGAGATGAGATGCCCGTCTCCTGTGCAATGAGACGCTGCACCACCTGTTCATTGGACATTTCCAAGGAGAAGATGGCGACGTGCTTTTTGTACGTCAGCCCGGCATTCTTTGCAATGGAAAGCAAAAAGCCTGTCTTACCCTGACCAGGACGCCCTGCAATAATGATCAGGTCTGAGGGGTGCAAGCCGCGCAACAGTTTATCGAGGTCTATGAAGCCGGTTGGCACGCCGTGAAAATCTGCGCCGAGTTTGGCGAGTTCAGCAACCTGATCATAATATTCAGAAAGGACGGTGCGGATCGGCTGCACATCATTGCGGGTACGGCGTTCGCTTACGCCAAAGACGGCTTTCTCCGCCTCGCCCATCACGTTATCGATCGCATCGCCCTTGTACGCCAGCGATGCGATCTGGTTCGCCGCCTGGATCATCCTGCGGCGCAGCGAGTTTTCTTCAACGATGTGCCCGTAGGCTTCGGCATTGAGCGAGGTTGGAACCTGATTAATGAGCGAGGTCAGATACGCCGAGCCACCGATCTCTGCCAATTGACCCGTGCGCTCCAAATCTTCAGACAAGGTGAGCAGGTCTATTGGGGTGCGGGTTTCATGCAGGCGAATGTACGCCTCCCAGATCCAGCGGTTGCGGTGGATGTAAAAGTCATCCGCGCTCAGGAACTGGGCGATGTCATAATACACTTCGGGGTTAATCAACACCGCCCCTACGACGGCTTCTTCGGCTTCCCGGCTGTGCGGTGTGCCTGGGCTGGAGGGGGCGGTTGATTCTTCGGGGTAGAAATCTGTCATTTTGGTTGATTCAGCTTAGGCTGGGGGCGAGTCGGGTTTATCCTTGTTGGGGCTGTCAAGATCAAGTTTGTCAAGAAAATCTTTGAATACGGATAATCTATCGCTTGAATCTTCGGGCAGGGCGGGCGGTGTTTCTTTGCGAGGCGCCGGGGTATCCATTGATTCGGGCATATCTTCATCAGGCACTACGCTGGCGGCATCCATCACGCTTTGATGAACCATGATCGGGGCATGGGCGCGAGCCGCAATGGCAATTGCATCAGAAGAGCGGGCGTCAATGTGAAGCTCACGTCCATCTGCTTCGACAACAATATTTCCATAATAAATATCATCCTGCAATTTGACGATCTCTACACGGATGACACGGGCATTGAACATTTTAAATACATTTTTCAACAGATCATGTGTAAGCGGGCGCACCATTTCAACTTCTTGCAGTGATACAGTGATGGCTTCAGCTTCATAAGGTCCCACCCAAATGGTGAGATATCTGTCGGCGTCTACTTGTTTGAGTACAACCACACGTTGTGGCGCCATTAAATGCACACGGATGCTGTCTATAACTACTTCTACCATTCCAGAAGACATAAGGGAAACTCCAGTAGGCTTATTTTAGCATAAAGCCGATGGAGCATGGATGATAGACTGATGTGTAAACCCACCCTAAAATTCGATTTGCATTTATCGGCAAACACGGCTATAATGCCCCTCGCTCATTCGGGGCGTGGCGCAGCCCGGCTAGCGCACTTGCATGGGGTGCAAGGGGTCGGAGGTTCAAATCCTCTCGCCCCGACAGAGAGTACGAAAAACCGTCCTTGCCGGGGACGGTTTTGTTTTTAATGCTCGGCGTGTTTTTCAATTCTCATTATGGTCGGAAGTTCCCCATCGAGGGACTGGC
>Ga0172373_10003115_pt1 | contig 24622 bp, 23 predicted proteins | sample Lak10m_2_FD_114546 | JGI IMG/M metagenome (GOLD analysis project Ga0172373, IMG submission 114546) | Freshwater microbial communities from Kabuno Bay, South-Kivu, Congo - kab_092012_10m | ecosystem: Environmental > Aquatic > Freshwater > Lake | place: Democratic Republic of the Congo...
ATGGGGATAAGCGCAGCTAATAGTAGCTTGAATCCTTTCTGCGTAACAGTTATAGCCTTATCATATCGCCAATTATTGTATCAATTGTATACCATTTACCACTCAAACCCAGAAGAGCCGGAAGAATATTATTCTGGTCTCTTGAAAAGGGGGAATTAGGGGGATCTAAAACTTAAATCGTAGTCCCGAGATTTTTGTTTACACCGTAGCTGTTTAAGGGGGGATAGGGGGATCTAAGCAATTCTTAAAATGGTTTCTAAACAATTACACTGCTGTAGTTGCAATGGTAGGGAAAAATTACAAATATTAAATTCTGCTAATAACAACTAATAACAATAAACATGAAATTAAATAATCTTTTTAGGTTTATAATCATCATTTTGATTACTGCCTTAACTGCGATCGCGATTAAAGGTTGCAGCTTGACTCAATCGGGAGCATTAAAACCATTTAAGGTGGGGCTAAATAATTGGGCTGGGTATCAAATCGCTTTGTATGCCAAAGAGGCTGGGCTGTTTCGCAAGCATGGTTTAGACGTAGAGTTTGTCAAATTCCTCAATCAGCAAGATAACATCCGCGCTACAATGCGTGGCTCTCAAGATGCGAGTTTTATACCTTTGCCAGAAGTAATGCAGGTTGATACTTCCAATGATAAGCCTGTTGTGGTGATGGTTGTCGATATTTCTGCTGGCTCCGATGGGATTGCGGCAAGTCCTGATATCAATTCCGTAAAAGATTTAAAAGGCAAAAAAGTTAGCGCTAAATTCAGTACTGTTTCACATTTGATTTTACTTGAGGCGCTTCAGGCAAATCAAATGAAACCAGAAGACGTAGAAGTTCTAGATGTGATCAATGAACGTGCAGCTATCATGCTTAAAAAAGGCGAGATCAGTGCAGCTACCCTATGGCAACCTTTGCTACAAAGTACAGCTAAAGATGTGGGTGGGAAAGTGATTTACACTACTGCGGATGTGGATAGTCTCGTAATTGATGCCTTCGCAACCCGCACTAATCTGATCACTACTAAACAAGATGAACTAGTTCGCTTTATGAAAGCTTGGTTTGATGCGATCGCGGACGTGGAGACTAAACCACAGGAAGTTTTTGCTTCAATTGCCAAACAATTGAGTATGACAACTAAGGCATTTGCTGAAGACTATAAAGGACTAAAAAAAGGCGACCTAGCGATGAATCGGCGCATGTTTGAAGGAGGACGCTTACAGGATGCTTATCAAAAGACTCGTGAATTGTTGTTATCAGATCCTCGTCATGGTCGAGATATACGCAATGATATAGAAATTAATGGTGAGCTAGTCAAAAAAGCTAGTAATAATTGGCAAGGGACATAAAACATAATGATTCTTGGTCAATTAACGTCAATTCGACAAACGCGCAAAATGATAAAAATCGCTCTATAATTTTTATTATTTTGCGACATTTGTGCCGCGCTCCGTGCGGCACAAATGGCTATATCGAATTCACGTTCAATTAAGGTATAGATAGCTTTACCGCAGGTAGCTAAACAAAGGGCTAGAGCACTTTGCCTGTAAATCCCCATCATATAAAAACTGCAATAAAGTGCGCGAATTCTAAATCTATCTTCGAGATATCTGCTTTGAATAATCATGAAAAAACTCATTCAATCTCCTAAGCACAGAATCTCTAAGCAATTACTGTTTGGGTTTGGTCTATCCCTAGCGGTGATAGGAGCTACTGCTTTATCTATTATTTATACATCTCTCAAATTTAATTTAGATGAGCAGGTACATCAACGCGCTAGCACGATTACTCAAGGGATTGAATTTGCTAGTGAAGGGTTGATTGAGGACGAAGAAACTTTTCTCTTAGAAAGGCTTGTTCAAAACTATGCCACACTGCCAGCAGTAGTAGAGATATCAATAGTTGATCCTAGAGGTAATTTACTTGCCCATAGTCGTAAGCTGGATCTGATGGGGACAAATATTGCTTATACGGGTATTCACCCTATGTTTGTTGCCCCTTTGCAGCAGGCATCCCATAATGGCAAAGCAGTAGATATCCATACTACTTTAGAAGGAAAGCCTGTCATAGTTCAATTTTTGCCTTTTAGTAGCACTGTATTTAATAAGTTAAGGGAAAAGCCATCCCAAAAGTCATCACAATCAAATAAATATCGTGGTGTGGTGGTCGTAGTTATGGATCTCCAAGCATTAGAAAATGAAGCGTTGAAAAATGCTTTATGGGCGATCTTGGCGATGTCATTTAGTGGCGTAGTAATTTTGATATTTATGGGTTGGTTAATTCGTCAGTTAGTACTCAGCCCTTTAGCAAAGATTCAGTTAGCGATCGTGGATAGCGAAAAACAGGAAAAATTTGTTTTGCCTGTTTTACCTAACAATGACATTGGCTTTTTAGGATCGACATTGGCTTCAGTCTTGCAGGAAGTAAAAGATTATAAGCAAATGGAGTTAGATATCGCTGAAAGAAAATATGCAGAGATTGCCAAACACTATGAACTAGCTACTAACGCCGCTAAAGTATGGATATGGGATTGGGATGCCCAGACAGGTGTATTTGATTTAGAATGCGGGATTAGAGAATGGCTTGGCTATGAGAGTTGTCAAAACCCAGTTCTTTTTGATGTTTGGCTAACGAATATTTATATTGACGATCGCGAACTTTTTAGAAATACATTTCAGTTACATTTAGAAGGAGAGACTTCTGAGTTTTCTTGTGAACATCGTCTTTTTAATGCTGAGGGTAATCCGCATTGGTTTTTGTCGCGTGGGGAAAAGGTAGTCGATGATAACAACAAGGTCATCAAAGCGTTCGGTACGATTACTGATATTGAGGAAATTAAACAAGCGGAAAAATTGATTCGTAGGCAAGCAAAACGAGAATTTGTGATCCGAGAAATCACTCAAAACATAAGAAAAACTCTCGATCTCAAAACTATTTTTCAGACTACTGTTGAGGAAATTAGAAACTTTCTGAAGGCAGATCGCGTTGGTATTTTTGAGTTCTATCCTGACTCTAAATTTGACGATGGTGAATTCGTTGCCGAATCAGTCTTGCCTAAATTTATATCTGCGATGACAGTCAAAATCCACGATCATTGTTTTGGAGAGCAATATGCCCCATTGTATGAACAAGGTAAAATACAGTCTGTCAGCGATATTCATAATGCAGGGCTAAGCGATTGCCATATTCAGGTCTTATCACAATTTCAAATATGTGCAAATCTGGTTGTGCCGTTGCTGAAGTCTGATAAGTTATGGGGATTGCTATGCATTCATCAATGTGACAGTCCTCGCACATGGGAAAATCTTGAAATTGACTTCGTAAAACAAATTGCTATTCAACTAGCGATCGCTGTTCAACAAGCTGATCTTTATGAGCAAATTCAAGCTGATTTATTGACCCGCAAGCAAACCGAAGAACAATTACGTAGGGTTAATGATGAACTTCTCAAAGCTACTAAGCTTAAGGATGAGTTTCTTGCCAACATGAGCCACGAACTCCGCACGCCGCTCAATTCCATATTGGGGCTATCAGAGGTTTTGAAAGAACAGCTTTTGGGGACACTAAATGACAAGCAGCTTAATGCGATCGGCACAGTAGAATCGAGTGGTACACATCTTCTATCCTTAATTAACGATATTCTTGATCTCTCAAAAATCTCATCAGGGATGATGGAACTCCATGTGGAACAAGTCTCAGTCCAAAATCTTTGTAATTCCAGTTTGGTCTTTGTCAAACAGCAAGCATTTCAAAAGAGAATACAAATTACCAGTAACATTCCTAATAACATAAATGATATCAAGGTTGAAGAGCGTCGGATCAGACAGGTGTTGATTAATTTACTCACCAATGCTGTTAAATTTACTCCTAGCGAAGGACATATAAGTCTTCTAGTCGCCTTCGGTCAAGGTGATACATGGCAAGGAGAAGCCGTGATTCCGCAACAAATCAGGACAATGAATTTACCAATGATCGTATTTCAAGTATTAGATACAGGTATTGGGATTGCTGCTAACGACTTGCAACGTCTTTTCCAACCTTTTATACAGGTTAGTAGCAATCCCAACCGTCAGTACGAAGGTACTGGTTTAGGACTCGCTCTAGTCAAGCAAATTGTTGAACTTCATGGTGGTTTGGTTATCGCTAAGAGTGTAGTTGGAGAATGTAGTCGCTTTACTGTGGCGCTGCCCTATGAAATGGAGCCGTCTATTATGGCGATCGCCCCTGAGCAAGTTATAAGTAGTCCCTCACCAATCGAAATTAGTAATGATAATGAGGTCGCTCCGCTTATTCTGCTTGCTGAAGACAACGAAGCAAATATCCAAACATATAGATCCTATCTGACTGCAATCAATTACCGTATAGTGATCGCTAAAAATGGAGAAGAAGCAGTTGCCAAAGCAAAAGAGCAATCTCCAGATCTTATCATCATGGACATTCAAATGCCGAAGATGGATGGGTTAGAGGCGATTAGTCGGATTCGTGCTGACGCTCAAACTGCGTCAATCCCCATAATTGCTCTGACGGCTTTGGCAATGGAAGGCGATCGTGAAAAATGTCTTAAAGTGGGGGCTAACGAATATTTAACCAAGCCCGTTAAGTTAAAGCTACTGGCTGATAAAGTCCGACAGCTTTTAGCACAGCATGATAAGTCTCAGAATTTAGCTTAGCTATCCTGCACTGACAAATTTTTAGGATACAACCTCATTAAAGCCTGAACTTGTTCTGCATGGTAAGAACTGCGTGTAAGAGGTGAAGATACTACCTGTAAAAATCCCATCTCTTCCCCAGCAATTCTCCATGATTCAAACTGCTCAGGTGTTACGAACTCATGCAAAGTCAAATGCTTAGCCGAAGGTTGTAGGTATTGACCGATGGTAATAATATCGCAATCCATGGCTCTCAAATCACGCATCACTTCCAAAACCTCTTCATCGGTTTCACCCATACCCACCATAATCCCCGACTTAGTATAGACCCAAGGCGCAATTTCACGAGCGCGACGCAAAAGCTCTAAACTACGCTGATATTCTCCCTGCGGACGCACGCGACGATAAAGTCTTGGGACAGTCTCTGTATTGTGATTAAGCACATGAGGACGCGCCGCCAAAATTGTTTCTAAAGCTTCCCAATTCGCACAAAGATCGGGGATGAGCAGTTCAATGGTGGTTTGGGGCATCAACTTACGGATTTCTTCAATGCATCGCACAAACTGAGAAGCACCACCATCAGGCAAATCATCACGGTTAACGGAAGTAACGACGACATGCTTTAACTTCATCCTTTGCACCGCCTTACCCAAATTAATTGGTTCCATCGGGTCAAGAGCTTGAGGCTTTTTCTCAAAGTCAATATCGCAATAGGGACAAGCGCGAGTACAAGCTGGCCCCATAATCAAAAATGTGGCAGTACCTTGGTTAAAGCATTCGCCAATGTTTGGACAAGATGCTTCCTCGCACACAGTATTTAGCCCCAAGTCGCGCAAGACTTCTTTAACATTGCCAACGCGCTCCCACTGTGGGGCTTTAACTCGCAACCAGTCTGGTTTGACTGCCATATTTGTGATTACCTAAAAATCTAGCCTATGCAGATTATGCAATTTTTGTAACGTTTTGTATTTTAACGCAATTACTCCTTTCCCATTCAAGAATTAGTGGTGCGGCGCTTTGCGCCGCACCACTAATTCTTGGGCTTTACTATGGCAATCCTAAAGGGGTTGTGAGAGTGCCCACCCCCTTCGGGGCGCACTCTCACAACCCTCCAAATATCGCTATATCTACTTTGAGATTGCCAAGACAGTATTACTCAAACCTGTAACTGATGTTACGTGGAAGGAATTCTTGCGATGGCGTAAGTCTAGGGCTGGCACGGGGGCGCAGCCCCTATAAGATCTAAAATTTACAGTAGGGGCAATCCCCCCGTGGTTGCCCTGTTATGCTAGCAGCAAGAGGCCCATTATCTGAGTTCCACGCCACATTCAGATGTAACAAGAGATTTTTATAGGTAATTGCTACCCACTATAATTTACAGTTATATAGATAGGGTGAAGCTCTGCTATCACTCTATGTTACACACCACATTTTGAGATATGTCATGCTCTGCCCGTTTTGTCAGCATACCGATAGCCGCGTTTTAGAATCTCGTTCGGCAGAGGCAGGCTGTAGTATTCGACGCAGGCGCGAATGTCTTAATTGTCAGCGTCGGTTTACCACCTACGAGCGTATCGAGTTTGTGCCAATCACTGTTGTGAAACGAGATGGAGTAAGTGAATCCTTCGATCGCTCTAAGCTTTTGCGGGGCATGATTAGAGCATGTGAGAAAACGGGGGTATCACAAACTGCCCTTGAGTCAATCATTGACGAAATCGAAGCGCAACTACAAGTACGCGATCGCCATCAAGTATCAAGCGTAGAAATTGGAGAAATGGTGTTGCAATACTTACAAGATGTGAGTGAAGTTGCCTATGTAAGATTTGCTTCAGTATATCGACAGTTTAAAGGGGTACGAGATTTTGCTGAAGCCTTGAATCATTTTGCCTCAAATTAGTAGCGTTTTTAGTTTGAGTTGCTCAAACTTAATCAAATACTGTATCAAACTAAGGTACATAAAAACGTTGCTAACAAAAATTTGTAAAGAAAAGTTGAAATTTTTTATTTATCCTAGCTATAATGACATTGTTTTTGTAATCCCGATCGCATTTCAGGGTCTAAATTAGGAGGTATTGATTTGGCAAGGAGACGTAAGCGGAAAAGTAGACGTCGCCAAGAAGGGCGCAAAATCCTAGAACATATTCCTCAATTTAGTATCGATAGCGGTGAAGATAAGCCTGTGACGGCTGCACGTAAGTACATTCATACACATGGCATTCTTCCTCCAGCACTGTTGCTTGTAAGACGTAACGAACATACAACAGATCGATACTTCTGGGCAGAAAAAGGACTATTCGGAGCACAGTATGTTGAAGAAAATCACTTCTTGTTCCCTAGCCTAAAACCACCCGAAGAAAGAGAAGTTGCACTAGCTGGATGTAGATAAGTTTTTATCAGTCTAAAAGAGCAACGAAAAATGTCGCTTTTTCGGTTCCACTTTTGCAGAACGTTATATTTATGAATGCTTATCTCTTTTAAACACGATTTTGATCGTGAAAAATTAGAAGGTATTAAGTTTTAATTGTAAATTGCTGTAAAAGGTAGCTATGTAAGTATGTTTAATTGATTGTCTTGTTAAATATACTTAAGTAATTAATAGTTTTCTAAGTAGCTGAAAAAGCGAGTAATTTATTTGTTAATTTAAATATTAACTGTTGAATTCTTTCTTCACATCTTCCAGAAGTGATATTCCATTTCTCTTTTTTTTTTATAATTCGACACAAAAAGCAGATGTGTGTGAAGCATTTATCTGCTTTTTGTTTTTTCTAATCTAACAGAACCTCATCGAGTTAACTCGATGAGAGTTCAATATATCCATTTGCAGCGAGCATCGCACGCCACAAATAGATATATTGAACTAAATTTTAAATAAAAAAAGAGCAAACTAAGGCTTGCTCTTTTTTTATTTAAAATTTAGTTTGTACAACTTAGTAGTTGATCGATCTTCAATGTTAAGCATAGAGAAAACCCCAAAAAGGTGATCGCTAAGCGTTCACAACTTCATTGCTAGTTGTTTTTTTCCAACCTCTAGGCAACTTCAAGTCATCAGGATCAACGTAATGACAAGCATGGTCATCTAAGCAAATCAAAGCCCAACCATTACCATCAATATTAACCAGTTTGTAGGAAGCCTCTAGCACAAAAAAACCTTTGTGGTTGCGGGTATCGGGCTTAACTCTAACGTTTTCTAAAATCATTTTATTAACTTCCTTCTAAATAAAAAATTGACACCTAACTGCAATTAAAAAATTAGCAGCTTTAGTTATTTATATTTAGGTAGCCTAACACCCTTGATAAAAATCCTGTGTTAAGTTTTTCTGACATAAAACCGATTGATATGAAGTTATGTAATGTTAGATAAAGTTATTTACTGTATTTGATAGATTCCTATTAACAAATTTTGACAATAAACAGAAATTAACCAGAAGTTGCCAGTTATAGACTAATTCAATACCCAATCTCTAACCTTTTCAAGGGCTTTCCAGTCTGGGCGGCGACGCAGACCCTCTTCAAAATTCTCAACAATTTCTGGCTTAATATCTTTCAAAATCATTAGCCAGTTTTGAGCGGCTTCAACTTGCTCCCGGACACCCTTTTGAGATAGCTCTAACAACGCGATCGCTAGATTAATATGTCCTTGAGGATCTTCGGGGGCGATTTTAACGGCTTTTTGACCAGCCTTAACAGCAAGTTTGGCGTTATTGTCTAGCAAATATAACCAAGACAAACAAATCCAGCCACTAGCAACTTTGGGCTGCCGATCGCATACTTTTTCAAACACAGGAATTAAGGTTGCCGCAGATTCACCCTGCTTGTAGCGTTCTAAACCTTGAGTGAATAAATCTTCTGCTAATTCTGTATTCATTGAGCGAATCAAAACTCCAAAGCCGTATTTTTTTCCTTAGAGATACTAGCATAAAGTGGCATCAAAACTCATTGCCTAAAAAATCAGCTTTCTGAGTCAGTAAGACTCAGATTCTTTTGATCAAGACTCACTTGACTTCTCAAATAGTCATTTCACAATATTTGAGATAAAGAAAAAAGAATAGAGGTGATGAACAATTAACAAATTTTCCTAGAGCTTAGACCATTAAGAGCGGCAGACAATAGTATCAAAATTTAGTAATTTTAAGCTAAGTACAGGACAAAAAGCTTGAAACGCTCTCCCAGCAAGGATTGGCGCAATAAGCCTAAAACTCTGCCTAGCAACGGTTTCAGGGCATTTTGATGTTATATTTTTGATTTTTTGTCCTGTACTTAGAATTTTAAGATAATAGTTCGAGCGACTCACAAATTTATTTTATGAGTCAAATTAATTCTCTTATATGTCTATACCACTGTAGAACAGGATTTGTATCTACATTTACAGTTGGGGAGAGATCATCCTGAATTAATAGAGGAGAAAGAAATACAAGAGTGTTCGTCATGAATGTAAAGCTACCCTCTCGTAGAAGATTTTTATTTTCTATCTCATTGTTTTCTTTGAGTTTAATCACAGCCTGTAGCAGCAGTGTTGTCAGTAATCCGACTGATAAAGCTAGTTCTTCAGGCAACAAAAAAGTAATTCGGATTGCCATTGCGACTCAGGATCAAACCATTAATACAGCAACAGGCGGTCCAATTATCCGTGAAGAAAAGCTTCTAGAAAAGTACTTACCAAAGACTGGCAAATATCAGGATGTCGAATACAAGATTGAATGGTCAAGTCATACATCAGGACCACCAATCAACAATAAAATGTTAGCGAATCAAGTTGATATTGGCATGATGGGAGACTTTCCCTTAACCATCAACATGAATACATTTAGAGACAAAGGTGCTGGAGTCAATAGTATTTATATTGCGACCCTATCCTATGGAGCGACTGGAGCAGGTAATGCGGTCATGGTTCCTAAGGATAGTCCGATCAAGAGCATCGCAGATTTAAGAGGAAAGCAAGTCTCTGTTCCTTTTGGTTCGGCAGCGCATGGTATGTTGTTGAGGGCTTTAAAGAATGAAGGTATTAATCCTGAGACTGAAGTAAAACTGATCAGTCAAGCCCCCGAAGTTGGTGGCACAAGCCTGAAGACAAATCAGATAGATGCCCATGCCAACTTTGTTCCCTTTGGAGAGCTATTCCCTTTACGCGGGTTTGCTAGAAAGATTTTTGATGGAGCGGAGTTAGGAGTGCCAACATTTCACGGTGTCGTAGTGCGTTCTGACTTTGCCAAAGAGCACCCTGAACTAGTTGTCGCTTACCTCAAGGCTCTCCTGACAGCTAATCAAATGGTGCGCGAACAGCCTGAAGCGATCGCTGCAAAGATGGAGAAGTGGACGAGTGTAGAGAAAGAAGCCGTCTACATGTTCCTTGGCCCCAATGGATTACAGCAAGTCAGTCCCGCAATTCTTCCGATCCATTTAGAAGCTTTAACTAACAGCGTCAATACCCTGAAGCAATTAGGCAGATTAGATGCCAAAGTTGATGCTGCGGAAATCACCAAACTCACCGATGACAGCTACTTAAAACTTGCTGTCAAAGAGATGGGGCTGAACTATGACGAAATGATGGCCAAGTCAGAAAAGTTCCCAATTTCTGGTGATGATGCAGAAACCAAGCAAGCAATTACTGAGCCGAAACTCGCGGCACAGGTTTGGGTTGATGGTGAAGAGAAGATCAGAAACTTCGCTTCTATCAAAAATATGGTAACGGCGGTGTCAAAGCTTAAGGCTGAAGGCAAACAAGCAAAAACCACTGTTTTTGTCCATGATTTCAACAAAGGCTGGAAATTACTAGCTGCTAATTCCTTCTTTGTGCGTAAAGGTGATGATATCGCCGCATTTCTGACTGAAAAGGATGCTCAAGCCTATGCAGCAAGTCAAGGGGGATCTCAAGTTCTTACCTTTAACGCCCTCTAATAATCTGCTACAGCGGAACAGAAACTTATTGGTGTTTATATTAGGCTTGCTTCTAAATTTATGAGTATGTAACGCGCAAAGCGCGTTACATACTCATCTCTATTAACTTGTTTTTGGGAGATTATCGATGTCTAACATACCTTCTGAGCGATCGCTACCTATCGAATTTTGGAACAGTTTTAGTTTATCCATCAAAAGTTTATTCGGGCACTCATCGGAGGTTTCAAAAGAGCCATTTTCGGCACGCAAACGTAATCAATTGTTCAGAAGAATGCTATCCATTCTTCTGTTTTTTGGCATTTGGCAAATCCTCTGTATGATGAAGTTTAATTTCTGGATTAACTTTTCCTTTTTGCCGTCACCTATAGAAGTGTCGGAAGCGACTGTCAAGTTTTTTTCGACCAATGCCCTGATTCATATTCAATCAAGTGTGATTCGTGTCTTGGCTGGTTATTTCTTTGCCACTATTTTAGGAGTGGGTTTAGGAATTTTGATTGGTTGGTTTCAGAAATTAGAGGATCTTGTATTTTTACCGTTGGAATTACTACGTCCGATTCCTGCGGTGGCTTGGATTCCCTTAGCGATTCTCATGTTTCCCGATGCGGAGTCGGGCATGATTTACATTACGTTTATCGGTGCATTTTTCCCGATTTTGATTAGTACGATTAAGGGGGTAGAAGGTGTGGATATGTTGTTGTTACGAGTTGGTCAATGTCTCGGTGCAGGACAGTGGTATGTGTTCAAAGATATTGTCGTGCCGGGGGCGATGCCTAGTATTGCTAGTGGTTTAGTGATTGGTATGGGGAACTGCTGGTTTTGCTTGGTAACGGCGGAGATTTTGGCAGGTCGTTATGGCATTGGTTATATCACTTGGGAATCCTACGTTACCTCTAACTACCCACCAATTGTGATGGGTATGTTGATGATTGGTTTGATGGGTTCTCTTAGTTCTTATTTAGTGGAGCGTTTAATTCATTTGCTGATGCCTTGGCGCATTACCAAAAAGAAAACTGCTTAATATTAAGGACTTAATTTTGTTTCAAGTTTTTTGTAACTGATATATAGCAAGGATTTACGTTGATGGCAAAGTTGCTTGAAAATAATTTACAATCTCAGGTTAAAGGATTAGTAGAGGTTGAGAATTTATCGGTAGGTTTTCGACGCAAGGGAGTATTTACTTCAGTTTTAGATAACGTTAACTTTACGATTCAACCTGGAGAATTTATTTGCCTACTAGGTCCTTCTGGCTGTGGTAAATCAACGATCTTGAATACGATCGCAGGATTTATTAAACCCACTGGCGGTAGTGTTGTAGTAGATTATCAAAGAATTACTAAACCAGGGGCTGATCGCGGTTTTGTATTTCAGCAATATTCTCTCTTACCTTGGAAAACGACTTTCCAAAATGTGGAATTTGGGCTGAAGGTGCGGGGTGTACCTAAGGATGAACGAAAAGAACTTGTTGATTACTATTTAAATCGAGTGGGCTTGTCCAATTATCGTCATGCCTTTCCCTATCAGATGTCGGGGGGTATGCAACAGAGAGCGAGTATCATTCGAGCCTTGGTAAATTCGCCTTCGGTATTGCTGATGGATGAGCCTTTTGCAGCCCTAGATGCCCAAACCCGTCACATGATGCAGGAGCTATTGCTGGATATTTGGCAAGATTTAAAATCAACGGTGGTGTTTGTGACCCATGACATTGAGGAAGCTGTATTTTTAAGCGATCATATTTTTGTGATGGGTGTTAATCCCGGACATATTAAAACAATGGTGAATATTGACCTAGAACGTCCCCGCCATGTCGATCTGATGCTCACCCCTGAATTTATGCAACTCAATCGTCATGTGTTTGATCTAATTCGTGAGGAAACCTTAAAGAGTATGGCATTTGAGGAATAGCTAAGACAGGAAAGAGAGTGTGAAGCGCTCTCTTTCCTATTTATTAGGTGTTGTAGGTTTGCTTAAGAAACTCTGTCTGAATCCAACGATCGAGATTAATCTTCGTGAGATGTTCATTATCAGGAATCCTACTGAGATGGTCAATATGTAGTTTCAGCCAGTCAGGACGGATGACGGTTTCCGAAAAGAAGCGTGCATTCTGTTCGGGATCGTAAGAACCATTGAGAATCTCGGTTACTAAATCTAGGTCTAAACGAGTCCATTGAGCGACCTGAGCAGGAGCAGAAGGCGTATGGTCATACCAATATTGGGCAGCTTTGAGGGATTGTAAATAGGCGATTACTACTTCGGGATAGCGATCAGCAAGGTCATGATTGACAACGACACCATAAAAAGATGGCAGAATATCAAGATTACCATCGGCGAGATAGCGAAATTTTCCGCAACGGCAAGCAACATCATGGAAAGGCGCGAAATGGGCGTAGCTATCGGCTAGATGTAAGGGCAAGTTAAAGCCGCGCATTGCTTGGATATGCTCAAGGGAGATAAGTTCCACATGATCGAGAAGGTTGGCGGCTTTGAGCGATCGCATGACCATGCCATGTGCCGAAGAGCGTAATGGTACTGCAATATTTTGTCCCCTCAAATCCGTGATCGTTTCTACCTTTGATTGATGGGGCACAATAAAAGCATTACCAGAACCATCGGGATTACTGGAGACAAAACTAACTAGACGAGTGTTGTAATGCTCTGTCTCAGGATTTGGCAAGGCACTTAGTAGTAACGGATAGTCTCCCAAAATGCCAATGTTCAATTTACCCGAATCTAACCCTGACACAATAGGAGAACCCGTTGCAAAGTTTTGCCACTCAATCTGAAACTGGATGCTACTATAACGACCATCCTTGGGTAAAAAATGCGATAGCAACTGCAAACGCTGAATAATTAATCCTGCGGTCACTGAGGGAATTGTGTCGTTTTGGATGCCAATTGACAGAGAAATCGTTTCGGGTCGATTGCTATTGGCGTTACGCAATGCAAAACTAGGCGTTCGCATATGCATCACATTATTAGCATTACTATTACCATCTAATTGCTGAGGTTGATTTTCCTGTAGCAATTTCACTAATTTCTGTGTAGGCGTGAGATCTACAGCCCCCCGTGATGATTTAGATGATTTATGATTACTTTCGTTAATTTCGTTAATGCCCTTAGGAGTCAGTAAAAAGATATTCCCTGACAAAGCAAATTCTTGTAAAGAAATCGCGACTAAGTTAACCGTTTGACATTCCAATTGAAATTCTAAATTAGAGGCAAATCCCAAATATGAACCTTGAGTCATATAGGTTCGCATGAGGCTAGATGTATCTACGGTTTCCACATTAGAAAAATCATCTAAAGATAGCCCAATTTCTGTTAAGCGTGATTCCAAAACCTTGCGGCTAGGGGCTTCGGTATTCATTAATACCCAAGGATGATGCTTTAAATCGCTAAGGCTAAGCCACTTTTTGTGGGCTAGGGGGTGATGAGCAGACACAAACAACGAGTAGCGAATCGATGCAATAGTGATCGAAGAAATTTCTGCAACATCGGCAAAATTAATATCTGAGAAGCCAATATCAATCTCATTATTGATGATGCTCCGATATAGCAATTCAACGGAATCAAAAATATGACATTGAGTTTGTAGATTGGGATACTTTTGGCGGTATGCAAATAGCTTTGAGGGGAGCCAACCATTACCTATTTCTGAAGTACAACCAATTTTAATGATACCAGATTTACCCTTTTTGATATGCTCGATTTCCTGTAATAAATCATTTTCTAACTCAATTAGTTTTGGTCCATTTTCAAGAAGGAATTCCCCCACATCTGTAAGTTGGATTTTTCGTCCCAGCCGATGAAATAACGGAGTCCCTAACTCTGTTTCTAAGGACTTGATTTTAGCACTAACTGCTGGCTGGGTGAGGTTCAAAACATCAGATGCCTCCGTAAAACTTAAGTGTCGAGCCACCTCAAGAAATACGCGGATTTGATAAACTTCCATGGGAGTTACAACAAGAGTAGGATGAACTATCTGTAATGATTTTATCTAATGGTACATTCTATTGATTCAATGAATTTATCAGTCTATAAAATACCTCGATAAATTAAACCTAAAATCCATTGCATAATGAAAGCAACAAGTGCAGCGTCAACAGGATTGTTGCATTTCTTCAAGGGATTAAACATATCTCCATGAACATAGTTCTCTAAAGTTTGCTTGCAGTCATTTTGTCTGTATTGTTAGCAACATTTTATGAACAAATATCCGAGTGATTTTTCCAATAATCAGGTTCGACTTTCTTTAGAAATGAGGAGGATTTCAAATTGAATACTCAATGGCTCAAGACTGATGTTTTGGTGATTGGTGGTGGTACAGCAGGAACGATGGCAGCCATCAAAGCCAAACAAGCCAATCCAGATGGTGATGTTCTGGTGCTAGAGAAAGCAAATATTCGTCGTAGTGGTGCGATCGCTATGGGTATGGATGGTGTCAATACGGCAGTTATCCCCGGAAATTCCACCCCAGAACAGTACGTCCGCGAAATTACGATCGCTAATGATGGCATTCTCAACCAAAATGCTGTCTATCAGACTGGCAAACTAGGTTTTTCGGTCATTCAAGAACTGGAGCAATGGGGTGTAAAGTTTCAAAAGGATACACAGGGGGATTACGATCTCAAGCAGGTACATCGAGTTGGTAAATATGTATTGCCAATGCCAGAAGGTAAGGATCTCAAAACGATTTTGGCACGTCAAGTTAAACGACACAAGGCAAGAGTAACCAATCGCGTCATGGCAACCCGTGTGTTGGTGAAAGATGGTCGAGCGATCGGGGCAATTGGCTTCGACGTTCGCAATGGTGATTTTGTAGTCATCCAAGCTAAAGCTGTGATTCTCTGCACAGGAGCCTGTGGCAGATTGGGACTACCTGCTTCTGGTTATCTCTATGGAACCTACGAAAACCCTACTAATGCAGGTGATGGCTACTCGATGGCATACCATGCAGGTGCAGAACTGAGTAACATTGAGTGCTTCCAAATCAATCCTTTGATGAAGGATTACAATGGCCCCGCCTGTGCCTATGTAGCTAGTCCCTTTGGAGCCTATACTGCCAATGCGGAAGGAAACCGTTTCATTAGCTGCGACTATTGGAGTGGTCAAATGATGCTAGAGGTATGGAAAGAACTCAACTCTGGCAAAGGTCCAATTCAGCTAAAAATGACCCATTTGGATGAGAATACAATCTCTGAAATTGAATCAATTCTCTGGGCGAATGAACGTCCTAGCCGTGGTAGATTTCACCAAGGACGTGGCGAGAACTATCGCACCAAGGGCGTAGAAATGAACATCTCGGAGATTGGTCTTTGTAGTGGTCACAGTGCATCGGGCGTATGGGTCAATGAGAAAGCGGAAACTTCCATTAAAGGGCTGTATGCTGCTGGTGACATGGCAAGTGTTCCCCATAACTACATGATTGGAGCCTTTGTATTTGGGCGTATTGCTGGGGAAAATGCCGTGGAATATGTCCAAGGTTTAGAACACCTCGATCCTGATCCTGAATTTGTGGCAAACGAGAAAGCCCGCATCTATGCACCACTCGATCGCCCCAATGGTATTCCCCATACCCAAGTTGAGTACAAGTTGCGCCGTTTAGTCAATGACTATCTCCAACCCCCCAAGTCGGCGAACCGCATGGAAATTGGCTTGAGCAATTTCGTTAATTATCATGCTAGCCTTGATCAAATGGGCGCACAAGATCCCCATGAACTGATGCGTTGTATGGAAGTTCACTTCATTCGTGATTGTGCAGAAATGGCGGCGAGAGCGTCACTGTATCGTAAAGAAAGCCGTTGGGGCTTATATCACTATCGTGTCGATTATCCTGAAAAGAATAATGAAGAATGGTTTTGCCATGTGCATCTTAAAAAGGATGAATCTGATCAGATGGTGCTATTCAAGCGTCCGATTGAACCTTACATTGTCGATGTGAATGTTGAAACGGAAGTTTACGACGTTGCTGTGCGATAGTTAAAATCATATCTATGCCTTATTCATAAAGGCTTGTTTACAATAAGCAAAGTTTGGAGTATCTGAATTCATTATGGCTTTAACTACTCAACGAGTTGACGTACCTGTAATCGTCGATGAGTCTAAATGCTTGGAAAAGTGTGTGGCTTGTATTGAAGTTTGCCCCCTTGATGTATTGGCGAAGAACCCTGAGACAGGTAAAGCCTATATGAAATACGATGAGTGCTGGTTTTGTCTTCCTTGCGAAAAGGAATGTCCCACCAATGCGATCACTGTCCAAATTCCATTCTTATTACGCTAAGGGAGGTACGCATCATGGATAGTGAAATGGATCAATGGTTAGAAATGTTGCGATCGCCTCATGTGGAAGATCGTCTCGTCGCAGTTAAAAGTTTGCAGCATATCGGTGATGAAGAAATCTTTGCACCGTTACTAGAAGCTCTTAAAGATGAAAACCCCCTCGTCCAAAAGTTGGCAGTTACTACCCTATGGGAACTCGCCAACCCTGGGGCAGTACCTGCATTGCTCGAATGTCTTGCCTCTCCAGTCGAAGATATTCGCGAAGAAGCAAAATCTGCTTTAGGGGAATTGATTGTCCCCGATCATCTGTTGCTATTGCTAGATGCCCTATTGCGCGATGACATCAATCTCCAACTGAATATTCTGTTTCTACTGCGAAAGATTCATGATGCTCAATGCTTACCCTATGTGATGCCATTCTTTGAATCGCCCTTGCCAGAATTACGGGAAGCAGCTATCACCACCCTCAGATACCTAAATCAGGTGGAGCGCTGCGAACCAGCCCTCGCACTAATGTCCGATCCTGAAGCAACAGTCCGTCGTGCGGCGGCGCTGACCTTTGGGCATTTGGCTGATGCCGAAGTTGTCCCCATTCTCTGCAAAGCTGTCACCGACGATCCAGATTGGGAAGTGCGCCGCAATGCGGCAAAGTCTCTCACCACCCATGCCAGTCCTGATGCGATCGCCGCTTTGGAAAAGTCCGCCGAAGATCAGCATTGGCAAGTTCGCAAGTTTAGCCTCCAAGCTTTACAAAAAATCACTGATGATCGTACTTTGCCTCTATTTATCAAAGCTCTAACCGATGAATATTCAGACGTGCGTCGTGAAGGTGTAATTGCCCTACGGATTTTAAACAATCCTGTGGCGCTCACACCTTTACAGCAAGCCCTTGATGACCCCGATCGCGATGTGTGTATCTTTGCCCAACGCGCCATTCAAAGCATCCAAGATAGTATTCAAGAGACTGCCAATGCCTAGCCATACTTCCCCCTTCCAAAGAGCAGAACATACTGTCCCACCACTGACCGATCCTCAAGTTGAGGTAAAGGAGCTAGCGGTAAAATCTCTGCTCAAAACGGTAATTGAGCCAATTCTGAACATGGATATTGTCAGTTTGGGCATGGTGCGAAATCTGCGAATTGTCGATGACTATGTGTACCTGCGCCTCTATGTGGGTAAACATCAATTTGCCCTCAAAGCGCAAATTATAGAGCTTTTGTCATCATCACTCGACTGGTGCAAAAAGTCCTATGTGGAGGTTTGCACGATCGCAGGAGTTCGTACCACGATCGCTGTATCCAGTGGGAAGGGTGGCGTAGGCAAATCGACAACAGCCGTAAATTTAGCCGCCGCTTTGCGATCGCAAGGTAACAAGGTGGGCTTACTAGATGCTGATGTCTATGGACCAAACGTGCCACAGATGCTAGGACTAGCTCAAGAGGATGTAAAGGTGATTGATACACCTACAGGTCAACGCTTTATCCCTCTTGAAGCGCATGGGATTAAGGTAATGTCGGTGGGGTTACTTGCCGCTCCCGATCATCCCCTTGCATGGCGAGGACCAGTTCTCCACAAAATCATCACCCAATTCATTCAAGAAGTGGATTGGGGAGACTTAGACTATCTCTTGATCGATTTACCTCCTGGTACGGGCGATGCTCAGATTACAATTGTGCAAGAAAGTCCGATCTGTGGCGTAATTTTGGTCACGACTCCGCAGCAAGTAGCTGTTGCCGATGTCCGTCGCAGCATTCACATGTTCCGTCGAGTTGGCATTCCCGTTCTCGGTATTATCGAAAATATGAGTTATTTACTCTGTGGACATTGTGGAACGCCAAATCCAATTTTTGGCAGTGGTGGTGGTCAACAACTTGCTGATGAACTACAAGCACCCTTATTAGGACAGGTTCCCATTGATGCCAAAATCTGCACAGGTGGCGATATCGGGACTCCGCTTACCCTTAGCGATCCTCATTCGGTAGTTGCCGAAGTGTTTAATAAAATTGCGATCGCCCTTGACAATAGTTTTGCAGAACGTCAGCCCATCGAACCAGTTCTTGAGGCTGTTTTACCTTCCTAGCTTTAGAGACTATTTAAGAATTGTAGTTTTTGCCCCCTAGCCCCCCAATTCTGGGGGGAACCATATTTAAGTCCCCCAGAATTGGGGGATTTAGGGGGCTAGACACCGAGAGCTTTAAACGAGATTTTAAGCATCATGGGATTCTTAAAGTAGACACAAGTTATCAGCAATACCGTAAGTTACCAAAGATTTCCCTCAATCCCCCTTAAAAAGGGGGAAGAAGAAAAAGAGAAAAACAATGAACATATCTTCACCTTCGCAAGTTTGGAGATGGGTTTCCCAACATATCTATGGACTGTACCTGACAATCGCTTTAGCGGGAATAGCCTATTTATTGCGAAATCTACCAATATTTGCTCTGTTTAGTCCTTTGATTATCGCGATTATGCTTGGCATTCTATTTCGCCACATCATCGGAATGCCAGCTTATTGCCAAATGGGCGTAACCTTCTCCATGAAGCGGATTTTGCGATTTGCAATTATTCTTTTAGGAATGCAACTCAGCTTTGTTCAGGTCTTGGCAATCGGAGCCAAAGGAATTGGATTGATTATATTTACATTATTTAGCACCTTTGGCTTTACCTACTGGCTAGGGAAACAATTAGGAGTAAGTAAGAACTTAACCTATTTGATCGCATCAGGGACTTCCATTTGTGGTGCTTCCGCCGTGGTAGGCACTAGTAGCGCTACTCATAGTTCCGATCGCGATACCGCTTATGCCGTAGCGATTGTCACCATATTTGGGACTCTATCAATGTTCCTCTATCCACTATTACCAACTTTGCTCAGTCTGACCCCTGAGACCTTTGGTATTTGGTGTGGGGCTTCGATCCATGAGGTGGCACAGGTCTTGGCGGCGGCTTACCAAGTTAGCCCAATTAGTGGTGAACTAGCGAGTATTACTAAGCTATCACGAGTATTGTGGTTAGCACCTGTCATTCTTGGCATAAGTTATCAATATTCCCAGAATAAGCAAAACTATAATCATCTATCACCAACTGCGATCGTAATTCCTTGGTTTATTTTTTATTTCATTCTATTGATTATCCTCAATAGCCTAAATCTTTTCCCAACTGAGTTTAAAAGTGCGATCGGGCAAATCAACAAGTTCTTATTGACAATCTCAATGGCAGCGATGGGTTTAGAAACGAAGTTACAACAGCTTTGGGAAACTGGACTTAAACCTCTTTATTTAGGTGCAGGTTCTTGGTTGTTTATCTCTATATTTAGCTATGGATTAGTCAAGATATTTTATTAAATGGTAAGAATGAGCGATGCTTGTTCTTAGCTATTACAGAATAGTGAGTTCATGACATCACCAACCCAGACATTTTTAACTGCTTTTATTCTTTTTGCTTGCACCTTTGTCCGTTCTGCCGTAGGGTTTGGTGATGCCTTGCTTGCTATGCCATTGCTGGGACTAATTATGAGCCTCCAGACTGCTTCACCAGTAGTTGCTTTTATGGGATTCATGATTAGTCTCACGATCCTGATCAGTGATCCTAAATCCGTTGACTTTAAATCAGCTTGGCGATTGATTATTGCGACTATTATCGGCGTTCCCTTTGGACTATTACTGCTCAATTATGCCCCTGAACGATTGGTCAAAATCATTCTTGGGTTACTGCTAATCCTTTATGGTATCGGCAACCTCGTTACGCCAAGAATGCCTCGTCTTCATAATGAAAAGTATGCCTTTATCTTTGGATTTATCGCAGGTATTCTCGGTGGTGCATACAACACCAATGGTCCCCCGATCGCTATTTATGGAGCCTTGCGTCGTTGGCGACCTGACTATTTTCGAGTAACGATGCAATGCTATTTTCTATTTTCTGGCGTTGCCACCATTGCAGGGCATGGTATCGTCGGGCTATGGACTCCCACAGTTTGGCATTTATTTTTATGGTCTTTACCAAGTATTTTTTTAGGAGTTTACATTGGTGGCAGAGTTAATCAATGGATTCCTCAACCCATGTTTAATCAAATTATTTTTAGTTTATTAGTTGTTGTGGGGTTTCTATTTTTGTTATAAGGGACTTACACAAAATAATTGAACCCAAAAATGTTGTGGCGGGCTTCGCCCGCCACAACATTTTTGGGTTTTATATGGATCATTTTTTCTTTGGAGTTCCCTAAGAAATTCATGATACGTTACAGGTAGTCCTATAGGTAAGGACAGATTGAGCGAAGCGTAGCCTCCTTGTACATACAAAATCTTTCCCTTGGCATGACTACCCATTTATCTATGAGCCAACGCATATTGATTCTTAATGTTGGCATTGACCCAACTAGCTATATCAGTACTTGCGATCGCATTACATTGCTTGCTCAGCAAAATCAATCTAGTTATATTGTGGCGGCTAACGTCCATGTGGTGATGACGGCTTACTGGAATCGGACTTATCGCCAAGTATTGGCTAATGCGGAAATCGTAACCCCTGACGGAATGCCACTGGTATGGGGCTTGCGATCGCTAGGAGTAAAAGATCAGCAACGAGTTTATGGACCAGATCTGATGCTGGCAATGTGCGATCGCGCAACACAGGAAAATATCCCTATTTATTTATTTGGTGCAACGGTTGAAACACTTCACAAATTAGAGCAGAACTTAAAATATCGCTTTCCAGATTTGGCGATCGCGGGTAAACATGCCCCACCATATTTCGAGATTAATGATCCTAACTTTGCATCACAACTAACTGAAGATATGCAACTTATTGCTAAGTCGGGAGCAAATGTTGTATTTATCGCACTTGGTTGTCCTAAGCAGGAATTTTGGATGAGCTATGCCCATCATCGATTGGATGCCGTAATGATTGGGGTTGGTGCTGCCTTTGATTTTCATAGTGGCAAGATTTCCCAAGCTCCACGTTGGATGATGGCGATCGGCTTGGAGTGGCTATATCGCTTCAGCCAAGAACCAATGCGTTTATGGCAACGTTATTTGATTAATAATCCATGTTTTGTAATTTTGTTTTGCCTTCAACACTTACGCCGAATTTTTCAATCTCCCAAGAGCTAGAGAGTATGCTCAGCAAACTCTCTAGCTCTTGGGCATATAGCAATCCTAAATGGTTTGAGGAAGCGCACCCCAAAGGGGTGCGCTTCCTCAAACCTCAAAAAAAACAAATGATTTCGCGTCAGTTCGGCGAAAGCGAAAAAAGGTAAGAATCATTTAGCGATTCTTACCTTTTTTCGCCATTTGCGGCGTGTGAAGCACGCCACAAATGGCGATATCGAATTCACGTTTACTTAGGGCATAAAATCCAGACAAATAAAAGCGGCTCGAAGCGCCGCTTTTATTTGTCTGGATTTTGGTTTGCCCAAACATGACTGGCTATAGCCATATAAGCTATACATAGCACTTTTAAGCAAGCGAGTTGCTTCCCCGCCGAAAGCGGGGAAGCAAACCCTGTACTTCACTAGCCTGATAAAGGCTATATGTCAAAACTAATTCCGAGTTTGGGCAAGATAAATGAACTGAGGCTAAATAAGAGAAATTTGTGATGCACAAGCAGGTTATACGAAAATACAAAATGGCTACACCATTTTGTATTTTTAAAAACCTTACAGGGATTGGTTTTTAATTCACAGAGGTGTCGCCACACTTCTATGAATTAGTATTAATAGCAGAAGAGGGATATGAGAGTGAGTAGCGATCGCCAACCAACCAAGAAACAATCCGATAAGCATGTCAAAAAATATGACATTAGGGCTGGTAATCAGCGCAAATGGTCTATGGTCGAATTTAACTGGTTGCGATCGCTATTACTAATTGCTAGCGATATCTTGGGATTGGGTATAGCTTGGAGAGTATCTTGGAGTCTTAATCAAGGCTTTTCACCTTTGCCACCAGAACTTAATTGGGGAGAATTTGCAGGATTAACAGGTTTATTTTGGGCTTTTGCGGCGGCGATCGTTACAGTGTTTGCTTATCACAACTTTTATCGTGGTGAGTCCCAGTGGCGCAACTACGTTAAGCAAGCCCAAGTTATTAGCGGTGTTTACATGGCTTCCTTGGTGATCAGTTATTTTTATAATCCTACAGTGGATGCCCCGCGATCGCTATTTTTCCCAGCTTGGATTGGTAGTGTGCTCATGATTATCGGACTACGATTGATCTTGACTTTAATCTTCGATCAGTTTCCGATCGCCAGAATTCACACGCCTGTATTTATCATCGCACCCAGCGATCGGCTACCTTACCTAGCTAGCATTATCGAAAAAAGAACGGGCTACAAAGTAGTCGGGGTGCTTACCTCTTCCCTTGCTAATACATCTCATTCCATGCAATATATTATCAAGTCTGGAGCCAAAGAAGTCATAGCGGAAGGATTGCCCGAAACTCAACTAGCTTCTCAATTATATTGGCAACTTCGCAACGCAGGCATAGGACTAAGGTTAGTCCCATCTAGTTTAATGCTGCTCCATCGACGTGGTACTCCAGAGATTTTTGCATCGATGCCGATGATTCGGATTGAATCCTCACTACTAGCAAATTGGGAATATATCTTTAAGCGCTGTTTAGATTTGGTCGCGGCTTTCATCGGATTGATTATCTTATCGCCAGTATTTATAGGAATAGCGATCGCCATTAAAACTAGTTCTAAAGGGAGTATATTCTACACTCAAGATCGAGTAGGACTTCATGGACAATCATTCCGTATGTGGAAATTTCGGAGCATGTTTATGGATGCCGATCGCCGACAAGCTGAGCTAGAGCATCTTAACAAAAGCTCTGATGGGGTTATGTTCAAAATTGAGCGCGATCCACGTGTTATTCCAATTGGTCATTTTTTGCGCTGCACTAGTCTTGATGAGCTTCCACAACTATTTAATGTTTTACTTGGACAAATGAGTCTCGTTGGTCCTAGACCTCTGCCTGTGCGTGATGTGGCGAGATTTACCAATTGGCATCATACGCGCCATCTGGTTATGCCAGGGATCACAGGATTATGGCAAATTTCGGGGCGATCGGATTTAGATACTATTGATGATGTGGCGAAGTTAGATCTGTTTTATATAGATCGGTGGTCACTAAACTTCGATTTAGAGATATTGGTTGAGACTTTACGTCTAGTTCTATTTGGGAAAGGTGCGTATTAGGACTTACTGACAAAAAAGGCTGTCGAAGCCAGCCTTTTTTTGAGTTTTTAGGGTGATGCTAAATAGGTAAGGATGGACGGCGCGAAGCGCCGTCTATCCTACTAAAATAAATCTTTTCCTTTTCAGGACTACCCATATTTTTACATAGTGTTGCAAAAAACATCAATTTTTAGGCTTACATGCCTATAATGCAAGAGTAAATCAACTTAAACTTTTTACAGAGTTAGTGAAAATGAGCGAAGAACAGAAGTCTGGAATTGGTGGATTTGTAAGTGGCTTACAGCAAAAAGCTGAGGAAGTAGCTGAAGGTCTCAAGGAAAAGGTTGAAGGTGCTATTGGTGAAGAAAACGTCAAAAAGGTTACCGATGTGCTGAATACAGATGTCGGTGCATTCGCCAAAGATTCCGCAGGCAAGGCAGTTGACGCTCTAGAAAGTTTGACTGGCCGTGACATTGACGGCGATGGCGACGTTGCTGGCAAATAAAAGGATTAATCCGCCAATTCAAGGATGAAATGCAACGCCTAGAGATCTTTGCATAAAAGGACTCATAAGGATAATCTGATGATAATCACAACAATCAGGAGATCCTCATGAGCTATAGCCATCTTAGCATCA